>CABEDL010000303.1_pt1 | contig 14019 bp, 14 predicted proteins | sample 3422981 | NCBI WGS metagenome assembly CABEDL01 (sample SAMEA5534329, study PRJEB31848) | metagenome | biome: tundra; feature: field; material: soil | place: USA | collected 2013-05 | depth 0.15 m
ATCCCGGACACTTTGCGAATTGCGGCTTCGATGAAACAATGCAAACCATGATCGCTCAGACACAGCGCTGGTTCGCCCTGTCACCTCGAATCGGCAGGCCTACGTCCGGCGGTCCCGTGGCTCCTCGGACTGAGGTGTTACGCCAGGAAGCCCAACGGTTGGTGGCACGTGGCAACCCGTAGACGGCGTCCCCGGTGCATCGTGATCGCGGGTCCCAACGGGGCCGGCAAGACGACGTTCGCGCGGGAATACCTTCCCGGAATTGCGCGCGTGGTTCACTTCGTGAACGCGGATTTGATTGCCGGCGGACTGTCACCGCTGAAGCCGGAATTGGCCGCCATTGCCGCCGCCCGGATGGTGCTTCGGGAGATCGATCGGCTGGCGACCGAGCGGGTGGATTTCGCATTCGAAACCACGCTCAGCGGGCGCACGTACGTGCGCCGAATGGAGGCCTGGAAGCGTGCCGGCTACCGCATCGAAATCGTCTACTTGCGTCTGAGCTCAGTCGAACTCGCGCTCCGACGGATTGAGGCCCGCGTCCGCCAGGGCGGGCATGACGTACCCAGGCGGGACGTCCTGCGCCGCTTCAAGCGCGGCTGGGAAAACTTCCAAAAGGCGTACCAACCCATGGCGGAATCCTGGGTGGTGTACGACAATTCGGGGGCATCGCCGCAGCTATTGGAAAGGAAGAAATGAAAGTTCCCACTCGTCCTAAACGACCCGAAAGCTTTGCCGCCGGTGTCGGCCGGGCACTGCGCCAGGCGGCAAAGGCGGCACGTAAGACCGCCCGTATGCACGGAACGCCGATCTATATTGTCGAGGATGGGGAGGTCGTCGCGAAGAGGCCCTGAGAGTCCCGATGCGATATTGGTGGGTCAACCAAAATCAGACCTACCGGCACGAGGTAACGGGCGGCTACCTGTGGTCCCCGAAACGAAAGTCCAATGGTGGGATCAACCCGTTCTATGAGTCGATGAGGGAAGTCGCTCCGGGCGACATTGTTTTGTCGTTCGCCAAGACCCGCATTGCCGCCATCGGCATCGCGCGATCCCATTGCTATGAATGCCCAAAGCCACGCGAGTTCGGCTCCGCCGGCATGAATTGGAACGATATCGGTTGGAAGGTCGAGGTCAAATTCACTGAACTGGGAAACCGAATTCGGCCAGCGGATCATATTGAGATTCTTCGTCCCCGCCTCCCCAAGAAATATTCACCGCTGCTTCCGGACGGACGGGGAAGTCAGTCGGTGTACCTCGCAGAAATTCCGCCCGTGATGTTTGAGGCGTTGCGCGATTTGATCGGATCCGAAGCGCGTCAAACCCTTGGGGTCGCGGAAACCTGGAACGATCTGGATGCGGCAAATGACACGCCGCTGCGAGACCTGTCCACCTGGGAGGATCACGTACGAGAGTCGATCGAGGGGGACGTTACGATTCCGGAGACCCAGCGGCAGGCCGTCATTCAGGCACGGCGTGGACAAGGGATCTTCAGGCAAAGAGTGTCCAGCATCGAACGGAAATGCCGCCTTACCGGCGTTAGTAACCCGGAGCACCTTCGGGCCAGCCACTGCAAACCGTGGAGGGATAGCTCGAATGAAGAGCGGCTCGACGGGGAAAACGGTCTCCTGTTGACGCCGAGCATTGACCATTTGTTCGATCGAGGTTTTATCGGATTTGAAGGTAGTGGCGAGCTAATAATTTCGCCCGTGGCGGATCTAAAATCCCTCCAGCGAATGGGCGTGCAAACCAAGGATCGATTGAACGTCGGGGCCTTCGCGGAGGGACAGCGGCGCTATCTTGATTGGCATCAGGAATACGTGTTTCTACAATCACACCTGAGCAGAGACAGGTGAGGTCGTTCACCGGAGACCGCAACCTATCGTCTTTTGACCGTCCGACCGATGTTCTCAGTCGATTTGCCAATAATCGCGCGGAATGGCGGCTTCCGAGCGGACCACTTTGCGACATTCGTATGGTCTAAATGCCCTCTCCGAAACGGACATTCTGGATGCAGCCTAGGCCAATTCGGTGCACCCTGCCGCCAGGCTCGCTGCCGGTGTGTCTCCACCGCTTCAAACAGGGCTGTCATCGCCACTCGGTGCTACCATATCGCGTCATGCGCTCTCCAATGCTCTCCGTTGTCGTTGTAGCGTTCCTCTTCAATGCAGCCTGCGCATCGGTTGCTACCAAATCGGTTAATGTCGAGGCGCGCGTCGCCGCTCAGAACGCGCTTTTCGAGGAATGGTATCAGGCCGACCTCAAAGCCCACCCGGAGCAAGCGACCGCGTACGGCGATTATCGGTATAACGACCGATTGGACGGACGCTCCCTGGCAGCACTCAGCGCCGAGCACGCGAACGACCAGTATTTTATCGCGCACCTTAGAGCCATTCCAACAACCGGCTTTTCTGAACAGGATGCGATGTCCCACGAGGTTTTGCTGCGCACGCTGCAGCAGCGCATCGACAATTATGACTTCAAAGAATACGAGATGCCGGTTAGCCAGATGAATGGCCCGCATGTCGGTCTCGCCGATCTGCCGCTCGCTGTTCCGTTCGAGTCGGTGAAGCAGTACGAGGACTACATCGCTCGTCTCCACCAGATCCCGCGCGCATTTTCCGAAACCGAAGAGGTTCTCCGTGCCGGAATGAGGGACAATCTTATGCCTGTGCGCTTCCTGCTCGAGAAGGTGCCTGCGCAATGCGACGGCGTGATCAAGGCTGATCCCTTCCTACTGCCCACCCGAAAATTTCCCGCCGGCATCTCACCGGACGATCAAGGGCGTCTGACCAGGGCGATCACCGACGCAGTCACGAACGAAGTTTTGCCTGCGTACCAGGCTTTCGGCAATTTCATTGGCACGGAGTACGCGCCCCACGGCCGCACTACGCTCGCCGTTACTTCGCTGCCCGGTGGCGAGAAGCGCTATCTCAACGACATCCGTAGCCGCACCACCGTCAGCACGCTAACTCCCGACCAGATACACCAGATCGGTCTGCGCGAGATCGACCGGATCGAGGCTGACATGCTGGTCATTGCGCATCGTGAAGGCTTTGCCGATCTCGCGTCGTATCGAGAGTCGCTCAAGACCAACTCCAGATACCGGCCGGTCACGGTCGAAGCCATCCCAGGCTTCCAGGCGGCGATGGCCACGCACTACCAAACCGGCACGCCTGATGGACAGCGACCGGGCCGAGTGGTCGTGGCCGCTTCGCATTTCGCGGACCGCTCGCTGATCGATGACGAAGCAATCGCTTATCATGAGGGCATACCCGGACATCACATGCAGCGGTCCGTGGCACAGCAGATGACCGGGCTGCCGAAGTTTCGCCAACATGTAGGCAACTCGGGCTACATCGAAGGTTGGGCGCCAGATTCGACATCCGTAGTTTTCACGACGAGATGCTGAATGGCGGTGTGCTTCCGCTCGACCTGCTGGACTCCCGGACGGATAGCTGGATTCTGGCGCAGAAACTCGCACCTAATTTTGCGGGGGTCAACTGACTTGACGCGGCCGCGCCTTGCGCTACCTAACCGGGTTGATGGCGCTCGATTGCTATCCCAGTGACGCGAATCAAGTCTGCTATTCATTGCGGCAGAGGCGAAGGGCGGCACTGATGGGATCAATGACACGACGTTATCCGTCGTGGCGCACTCGCTCATGTCCCGCATGGACGGGGCCAGGAAGGCCGCTGAAAAGCTGGGCGTGTGAAACTAACGGCCGGCCGCGCCGCTAGGCGGCCGGCTCATTAATCCGCCCCGTGTGCCCTCAGGCCTTCCAGAAATGCCGTTCGGGGGGACCCACTACACCGGCATTCTTGGCCATATGTGCGGCCAAGGCGGGCGAATCGAAGAACGCTGTTGCACGGGCGACATCACTAACCGCCCAAAGGATCAACAGGTTCTTCGGATCATCGTCCAGCTGGAGCACCGCGAGGTCTGTCAGGCCTGCGCCCTTCCTGTCCGCCGCATCCATCGCATAAGCCTTGAGAGCGGTCTCATAGTCACGAACAGTCAGTGTCATTGTGGCGTAATTGGCAGCGGACCCGCGCTTGTAATCACCGTGTCGAAACCTCAGTCTTGGTGTTCCGATGATGCCCGCCGCTTTCATAGTGGCAGCTAGATCCGGCGACGTGGTAAATGCCTTGGCGCGACCGACATCGCTTACTCCGAACATAAGTGCCACCAGATTGGCATTGGCGTGCTCGCGCAAAACATGGATGTCGGTGAGGCCGGCCGCTGCGCGATTCGGCGCATCCGCGTCATATGCCTTTTTCCAGGTCGGATAATCCTTGCATTCATGAATGACCGTCAGGTAGTTCGCCAATTTGTTCTCCGGCTTTTAGTTAATGTGACAGGGCCCCGACCGCAGGGTAGATGAAATATTCAACCGGCGCATCAAAAGCCCTAAATGAAACCTAGAGTCGGCTTCTATCTCCCCCGCAATTGGAGGCCTTTCGCTGGAAGCTTGGCATTGGCCGATCCAGATCGGCGAAATTCTGTTGAGCAAATGATCTTAAGGTGATGGCCTGCGCCTGGCGACCGATTTTGCTAAGGTGTAGCAAGCAAGGCCTGCATTCATGGCTGATGTCAAAGGGATCTTGTATGAGCATGCAAAATAACAAAGCACGGTATGCAACCGCTCATTGGATCAGATTTCCCGGGATAGTTACGCCTGATCAGCTTGCCCTCAGCGAGTACCCAACCGAATGTGTGAGCTGGAAGATCGGCCCGGACGGCCCGGTTGGCCCTAACGGGTATCGTTTGCCCAGCAATATCTGGTGTGGCGTCGCCCTGTTTGGTGATCTCTCAGCCGCAGAGGAGGCTTTGGAAACGAAAGAACATTACCTTCCGTGTCTTGCGGATGCAGTCGAAAGCTGGCACGCCTTGCTTCTACCAATCGCTCATCGCGGCGAGTGCAATCACATCGAACTCTCCAACCCCGGACCGGAGCTTGATCTGGCCCGGGTGATTGATTTTCGAGTGCATGTCGATCGGGTCCACGATTGGCTCAAAACAGTTGAGGGGCGGCTCGCCAGTCAGGTGTTTACACCGTATACCGTCGGGGATGATGGTGTAACCATGTCCGTCTGGCGAAGCGACACCGTTATGATTGGATCAATGTACAGGCCCGGCACCCATCGCACGCAAATTGATCGATACAAGAGTGAGAAGACCGCAGATCGCACGTCTTTCACACGATTTCGTGTGCTGCGAACATCGGGACGATGGGGCGGAACCGATCCCATGGAAATAACCGGCGGCAACGTCACTTGACGGATAAATTTTGAGGACAAGAACTGCCAGCTGCAGTTGCGGCGAATTGACGATTGCGGCGTCGGGGGATCCCGAATTCGTCGTGGCGTGTCATTGTCGCGAGTGCCAACGCCGTACTGGTTCGGTCTTCGGGGTCGGCGCTTACTATTTAAGGACACAGGTGCAGGCCGCGGGCGCGTACAACGTCTTTGTTCGTGATGCGCAGGACGGGCGGAAGCTGCACTTTCATTTCTGCCCGAAATGCGGAAGCACCGTATTCTGGGAACTCGATTTTCGGCCCAATCATGTCGCCGTCGCTGTGGGCGCCATGGCGGACCCGCTTTACACCGCACCGACTCGTTCGGTATGGGAAGAATCGCGACACTCCTGGATCACGATAAATACAGACGTCAGTCGGTTTCCGCAGCAATCACCGCCTCCGCCCAAATGAAACGCTTATCGCCTGAAGTTGGCGGCCGGAGAACAGATATTCCCCCAAGGTTTCTGAGTCGCCCAGCCCGAAACCGGACGTTCGCGACAGTCCGGTCCGGGTCAATCCGAGACATTCGGACGCCGTGCGATGGTTGCCACGCTCGCATTGTCGCTGGTAGAGCATTGGAGAGTGGCATATGAAGAAGCTCAAACACGAAGCGGAATTGTTCAAAGCGGCCTTGCTCGCCGGCGTTCAATATGCGGAAGGCCGCAAGGCGGTCGAGTTCGAGTTGACCGACTCGGCGAGCGACAAGGCGCTATACGTCTATCGCTTGCTCGTGCACGACAAGGTCATTGCGCCGATGCCGGAAGACCAGGTCGGCGAGAAGACGATTCGGCATCGGCTCGCGACCTGGTATGCGCATCAATTGCCTGACGGACATCCGCTGTTGGAATAAACATCGCGCGGCGTCACGAAGCCGTTTCGCGGTCACTGGCCTGCCTGGGAGCGGAGGTTCACAAGCCGCGGCAACGGGTCAAACCCGGCCGCACAAACGTATCCGCCGGCCTCAGGGCTCAGAACCGGTGCGATCGGCCACTTTGCGACTGAGCCTAAACGCGGCCATTGTGCCCGCCGCGTCTTTTGGTCGAGTAGATGTAGTCTATAATCTGCAGAATATGCGCGTGACAGCCGGCGGAGGAGCACTGGGTACACTGCCCTTAAAACCCAAGGCCTGCGCGTATTCCATTCGCCTTGGATTCGCGCCATGTTGAGACAATTCCGCGTCTGGCGGAGGTTCCGGCAGGCTGTCAGGAAGGCCTCCCGCGGGGACCTCCCGCATCTTCCTGGCAATAAGGACATCGTGGTACTGCCCTGCTGGAGGCGACCAGAATTCTTGTGGCATTGCCTCGATAACATGACACGCGCCGAAGGTATCGACAGCGTGCACGTGCTTTTCAGACCGGACAGTGGCTTTTCCCCCGATAACCTCGAAGTCATTCAATCTTTCGCCGACCGACTATCTAGCTTCGAAGTTCAGACCGCTGACCCTTGTCCATTCCGCCGCACCAAGCCCAGCGCCAACCTGCTGTTGGGCTGCCTACATGCCGCAGCCGCTGCGAAGCGGTACGTATTTCTGGTGGAGGAAGACATCATGGTGGCGCGTGACTTCTTCGCTTGGCACCGCTCAGTGCACGCGGCGGCAGGCCCGCTTTTTTGCTCGATTCCCGTGAAGAACCGTAACCGATTGTTGACGCTACCCGACGAAGTCGATGGCTACTATTTGAGTAGTGGGGATTCTTGCTCCAATGGCATGTGCTTCGATAAGCGTGTACTGCAGAGCATGGTCGCACCACACGTGAATATGGCTTACTTGCGTCGGCCAAAGAAATACATTCGCCGACATTTCCCGAATAGCCCGATCAGCCTGGGATATGTCGAGCAGGACGGGTTGATTCGGCGTATTCAGGAGCGATCGACACTGCCGATCGCGTGGCCGTGCGTGCCGCGCGCCTTTCACTCCGGGTTTTTTGGTGCCCGGGGTGGATGGCAAAACTTTAGCCGCCCCGATGGCATTGGGGAATCGATCCAGGATCGCGTGCAGACGCTTGCAGACACGATTTACGACCCCGATGCCATGCGTGCCTCGCTAGAGCGTCCAGAATTCCTAGAGGATTGTATGCCTTGTAATCTCCAGACTCCCGAATGGAAAGTGCTGCGCCAAATCGAAGTTCCTATGCCGACGGCGGTGCCAGCATGACTGCCTCGACCCTGAACATCTTTTTTCCCGAAGAACATCGCACGGCCGAGCTACTGGATCGCTTCGAGCAACTAGTGCGCTCAAATGCAGATCAAACTCGTATCGATGAGAACCACGACGCGATCATCAAGTTGATCGGCAGCATATGTGGGCGAATTGAGCCATCGCAGCCCAGGCGGTTCGATCGAACGCAGCCCGGCAGCCCCGAAATCGGTAGTCTAGGATGGAGGTCCAATATAAAATGCCTTCGGCCGACGGTTCCCGCGTTGCGCAACCTGCACGTGTGCCAGTCAGCCTCCACACAATCCAACTCACAAAGGACCAAGCACATATGCAACCTATGCACAGGATATTTATCACACTCGCCGTAGCCCTGTTAGCGGCGGGACCGGCTGCCGCATCTGAAAAGACAGATGTGATGATGCTCGTGCATCAATTCGTGGATGGCTTCAATAAGGGCGACACGAAGACGGCCATGGCCGCTTGCGCCGATCAAACGTCAATCATTGACGAATTTCCGCCCCACGAGTGGCACGGTGCGGGGGCTTGTTCGAAGTGGATGGATGACTACGACGCCGACGCCAAGAAGAATGGAATCACTGATGGGATCGTCACTCTCAGCAACGCCCGGCACATCGATGTCACCGCAGACCGTGCCTATGTTGTCCTTCCCGCGGACTACGTATTCAAGAAGAAGGGAAAGGAAGTTAAGGAGATCGGCTCGCTTTTGACTATCTCCCTGCAAAAAGGACAGGCCGGTTGGCGCATCACCGGATGGGCATGGACGAAGCGTTAGGCGCTGCCGCGCTCGCACCCAGGATTTTGCATGCCCATTATCGTCGGGGCGGAAGGGTGTGTCAGAACTCGCTAATCTGAAAGTCGAGACCCACGGCCTACCCGAAAGCGTCCGGTCGCGACTGACTTCTCCGGGTCATCACCTGCCTGATGCGCCGAGGCGCCAAGAATAGGTTCGTATCTGGCTCGGTTCGGCCTTCAGCAGGGGTCCTGTGGCACGCGGATCAGCCGTTCGCCACGTCGGATAGCAACCAGAATTTGTTGATTGCATGTTTTATGGGGATTGCGGTGCTTGGCGCCGTCTTGAGGCCTCGGTTACTTGCATTTCTGCTGCCGCATAGCGGTCAACTCTTAGCGGCCCGGGGCCCGATAACTCACAGTCTTCTTGCAGGCCGCGTCGACTTCCTCGGGCGTCATCAGCATGACGCTGCTGATCTTGACCATGCCGGACGCGTTGACGGCGAGAGTCAGTGCCGCACCCGACGTGGTGTCGGGTACGTCTACAATCAGGTAGACATCCTTGTCGCCGAACGCGAAGTAAAACGCCTCCAGCTTTCCACCTAGGCCGCCCAGCATCTTTTCGACTGCCGCCTTGCGCTTCGAGTGTGCGCCTTTTCTTGTGACTCGGTCCACTGGCCGCCGATATAGACAGCCATCCCGGGCCACCCATTGCAGCTTATACCCTAAGGGTTCTACCCGTCCGACCAACCCGGAGGTTGCGTTGCCGGTAGCCGATGGTGGGCGCGGCAAGGCACGCAGGCCGGAATCTAAAATTCCAAGAATGGCCCGGCAAACGCGGCGGAAAATATTCGCCGATTGTAAGTGATGTGCCGGATCGGCCGCGCGGCTCAGTGGTGCTGCAATTGCCGGCGTAGGAAGGGTACTACCACCTGGGCGACGGTTGTCGCTGTGTGCCCGTGGGATTTGTACAACAAGAAACTCAACGGCACGTCCATAATGTCTCTGACGCGGGTGACCTCAGGCTATCGGGGACAGCGCTTCCACATCGACAAGTTTCCCAGCACCGCGAGCGTCCAACCTATAGCGGACCGAACAATCAGGGCACACAAACATGATGTTGCAAGAGCTGCCAGTCGCCACAGGCAACTAAGGGTCAAGACCGTGCATTTGCACCAAGCCGCCAGTCTCCCGCAACCTCTCCTGCAATTTCGACCAGCGCCGCTCGACCTGCTTGCCCTTCACCGCAATCGCCAGCGCCCGCTTCTGACCCACCAACACCACCAGACGCTTGCCCCGTGTAATGCCGGTATAGACCAGATTGCGCTTGAGCATGATGTAGTGCTGGGTGGAAAGCGGAATCACCACTGCCTGATACTCCGAGCCCTGCGACTTGTGGATCGTCGTGGCGTAGCACAGCACCAGTTCATCGAGTTCCCCGAACGGATAGCTCACCGTGCGAGCGTCGAACCTCACCGACAGTTCCTGTTGGTCGAGGTCGATGCCGGCGACAAAGCCGATATCTCCGTTGTAGACGTCCTTGTCGTAGTTGTTCTGGATCTGCATCACCTTGTCGCCGGCGCTGAAGCGATAGCCGAACTTGTCGACACTGCCGGCCCCCGGCGGATTGAGCGCATCTTGGAGCATCTGGTTGAGACCCCGGGCGCCGGTGATGCCCCGGTTCATTGGGCAGAGCACCTGAATATCACGCACCGAGTCCAGCCCGAATCTGCGCGGCAGGCGCGTCTTGACCAGGTTCACAACGGTTTCGGCGATGGCCTCCGGCTCCTCGGCGGGTACCAGATAAAAGTCCGACTCTTCTCCCTTGCCCGGCAAGGTCGGAAAAAGTCCCTGGTTGATTTGGTGAGCGCTGCGCACAATGCGGGAGTTCGCTGCCTGGCGAAACACTTCGGTCAGATGCACCACCGGCACGGTGCCGGAGACGATCAGGTCGGCGAGAAACTGCCCCGGCCCCACCGAGGGCAGCTGATCCACGTCACCCACGAAAATGACTGCGGTTGCCGAATCCACCGCCCGAAGCAGCTGGTGGGCCAGCGGTACGTCGATCATGGAGCATTCGTCGGCCACAAGCAGATCGCATTCGAGCGGCGAATCCTCGTTGCGCTTGAACTGCCCGTTCCGGGGACTGACTTCCAGAAGCCGGTGAATGGTCTTGGCTTCCAACCCCGTGGATTCGGACAGCCGTTTGGCCGCACGTCCAGTGGGTGCGCACAACAAGGTCTGCACCTTTTTGGTGTGCAGGATCGTCAGAATGGAATTGATCAGCGTGGTCTTGCCCACGCCTGGGCCGCCGGTGATGACCAACAGTTTCGACGCGAGCGCCAGGCGGATGGCCATTTTCTGGCTGTCGGCCAGTTGGATCAACAGCCTTTGCTCGACCCATCGGATCACCTTGTCCGCCTCGAAGGCACTCCACGGCGGCGAGCCGCTCTTCAGGCGCTGGATGTGCGCGGCGATCGACCGCTCGGCGTGGTACAGCGCCGCGAGGAACACGCTGGGCTGGCCATCGACCGTGTCGGCCACTAGCACCTCGTCGCCGATCGCCTGGTCGATCGCTGCTTCGATGACGGGAGTGGGAATCTCCAGCAGCTTGACCGCCAGTTGGATCAGCTGCGAGCGCGGAAGCCCGCAGTGGCCATCGGAGGACGCTTCGGCCAGGGCATAGGAGATGCCGGCGCGCGCCCGCAGAGGAGAATCCCGGGCAATGCCAACCTTCTGGGCAATCGTGTCAGCCGAGAGGAAACCGATGCCGCGGATGTCACGCGCCAGTTGGTAGGGATCGGCGGACACCACCGCAAGTGCATCCGTGCCATAGGTCTTGAAGATACGCACCGCGCGGGAGGTGGAAACGCCATGTCCGTGCAGGAATACCATGATCTCGCGGATGACTTTCTGATCGGCCCAGCCGGAGGTGATCTTTCGAGCGCGAATCTCGCCGATGCCGTCGATCTCGCGCAAGCGTTCCGGCGTGCGTTCGATCGTGTCGAACACCTTGGTGCCGAAGGCTTCGACTAGACGACTGGCGTAGACCGGGCCGATTCCCTTGACCATGCCCGAGCCGAGGTAACGCTCGATCCCGGTGAGAGTGTTCGGCGGCGAAATACTGACGAAGACGGCCTTGAACTGCCGGCCGTGCTCGCGGTCGGTCACCCAGGTGCCGGTGGCACCGGCGTATTCGCCGGGGGTCACGGAAGGAGTGTGTCCAACCAGCGTTACCAGTTCGCGCGCGCCCTGGACCTTCAGGCGCAATACACAAAAGCCGCTGTCGGCGTTGTGAAACGTGACTCGCTCCACCAGACCGGACAGGCGTTCAAGTTCCCGGGAAGGATGGTCTTGGGGTTTGGGGCTGACCGCCATACGCGTGCGGATCGGGATCATTGCCGGGCGGATTGCGTGTCTCGGTATGTTAGGGGCAACGCGTATTCCGCGCCAAGCCGGTCCAGTCGGTGATGCGGGGGACCCCGCTTGCGATTCGGGTAACGGCGCCACTGCGGCAAGCTTGGGGTCCAGCCAGCCCAAATGAGTGTCTCGCTTTTCGGCCATCATCGGCACAATGCCGTGGCGCTCGCAGGCTTTTCGGTCCATTTGTTTTTTGAAGACGGCTCATAATCATGTTTCTTTTATGCCACGGTGGGAACGCATGAGGATCTTGATAGCATATTTTCCCGCACGGGATCGACGCACAAGCTTGCGGCGGCCCTGGCGGACGAGCTGAGGTCGAGAGGTCATGCCATTGAATTCGAAGTGATAAAGCCGGCCATGTACTGCTGCCTGCTTCGTGAAGTATCCAGGGACTTCCCCCGCTACCCATCCATCCTGTTCAGCCTGGCAACTTCTTCCTGGAGACGGCATCACATCGAGACCTATAACCAGGTCGAGCAAGACATTCAATCGCTCAAATATCCCGATGTTTCCGAATTCGACCGGATATGCATCGGGGGGACCGAAGGGCCATAGCGCTGGCGATGAGGGTCGTGATACGCGACTCCGGCCGATCGAGGCGCGCTCACAATAGCCACGGTTTAGCCACGCATCTGCCAACATCTCCCCTACCACAATTCAGGAGTGTAAACCATGACGAGCCCGTTGCTGACGCGCACAAAAATGTCCGACGCCGGCGTATTACCTCGACGGTCCACCTCAAGTGACCAGCGGGTAAAATTGGCCGACCCTGCCATTAATGTCATGAACGACTTTGCTCACGAGTACCCAGTTACGGTAGACGAGGACCGACAGATCGATGCCGCGCTGGCCGACATGATTCGGCTCGGTGTTCGCGCACTGTTAGTGGTACGAGAGCGGAAAGTGATGGGATTGATCACATCCTACGATATCGAAGGCGAACGCCCGCTACAGTGCATGCAACGCTTGAGTTACTCCTATCGCCAGGACATCCAAGTCAGTCATGTCATGACTCCCTGGACCGAGTTACAGACCTTGAGCTGGCGGGCCGTCAAAGACGCATCCGCCGGCGATCTGCTCGAAGTTTTTCGCGAAACTGACTTGATGCATTTTTTGGTCGTTGAAACTGCGGCAGATGCGACGACCTGCGTACGTGGGCTTTTTTCCAGGACCAGGCTGGAGCGGCAGCTTGGTTTGCTGCCGGCCATGTCGGTTTAGCTCCGACCTTTAATTGGCTTTAATGCCACGACTGACGGTGCAGATTAGGATTCGCCCTTACCGGACTGACCGGGGCTCGATTGCGCTACGGCAGGATATAGGCGATCGACGCGGCGCCCCAGTGCCGGCCGCCGATCCGCACCGGCGCGCCGGCGGTCTTCATCATGACAAATTGTCCGCCGCCCATGTCGCGGCGCATGGTCTGCAACTGCACCGGCTTCTGGCTCTGCGCCGCGACCAGCATGGCGCGATGCCTGAAGAAGCGGCGGTTGCGGCTATTGGAATCGTTCCACGTGGGGTCGGGCCCCTGCGGCTTCGAGCAATACAGATTGTGCGTGGCGACGTAGCAATTGCGGTCGATGCAGCGGCAGAACTGCACGTGCGGCAGCTGCTGCAAGGCCCGTTCCTGGATCGGCGTCAGCAGGCGGTCGGCGACCTTCGTGTAGCGCGCCATGAATTGCTGCGGATTGGTATTGGGAATCTCGACATAGCGATCGTCGAAGAGGTCGTCGAGCGTGTCGAGCTCGGTGATGAGCGTGCCGCATTGATCGAGGTTGCCGCGCGCGGTGGTGGCGACTGTCCCGCTCAGGCTCGTCAGCGTCGCGAAGCTCTTGCCGACGCTTGCCATTGCGTCTTCGATGTGCCGGGTACCGTCGCGCGTCGCCACGGCGTCCTGGGCAGCGCCGGTGGATTCGGCTATGAGGGTGGCGATCTGGCCCGAGAGCGTGCCGACCGTCTCGCCGATCATGAGAGTCGCTGCGCGCGTCTGGGCCGCGAGCGCCTTGACCTCGCCCGCTACCACCGCAAAGCCGCGACCCGCAGCGCCGGCGTGCGCGGCCTCGATGGTGGCGTTGATGGCCAGCAGGTTGGTCCGGCGCGCGATCGCCTGACTGATCGTCTGGCGCGATGTCTCCAACGCCGCATGGGCCGATTCCGCGGTCGCATGCGCCGTCTCGGTAGCGCGGTCGATCTGTTTTTTAGCCTCGACCATCGCCTCGGCGCTGGCGCGCAAGCGCTGGAATTGCGCCTCCTGGCGCTCGAACTGCTTGGCGACGTCGTTGAGGTGGCTGGCGGCGTCGTGCGCGTCGAGGCCGATTGTGCCCAACTTGCCGCTGAGTGATCGGACGAGAGAGATCGCCGCCTGCGCCTCGTCTTCGGGGAGCATGGGCGGCCGCTCG
>CABEDL010000304.1_pt1 | contig 14004 bp, 12 predicted proteins | sample 3422981 | NCBI WGS metagenome assembly CABEDL01 (sample SAMEA5534329, study PRJEB31848) | metagenome | biome: tundra; feature: field; material: soil | place: USA | collected 2013-05 | depth 0.15 m
GTCGACGCAATCATCACAACTTTGTGATCTGCGGCGCGAATTCATTCGACTACAACTCATTGATTCCACATTCGCTAATTCTTCAGGACGCCAGTTTTGGTGGAAAAGGTACGTCACCCTCAAGCCGCTGTTCTATGACCGCCTGCTCGATCACTTCCATAGCGCAGCGGTCAAGCCCGATGCCCTGGCCGCATTGTGGGCGCGCCTGGTTCTGAAGCTCTTTCCCGCCCCCGTGCGGGTCAACGGGCGACTCGTGCTGGTCGGCGACGGCATCAAAGCCGCCAAGCGGGGCAAGAAGATGCCCGGCGTGAAGCTGCTACATCAGCAAAGCGACTCCAACAAAGCCGAATACATCATGGGCCATAGCCTGCAGGCGATCTGTATTCTGGTACAGGCCGCTCAGACGGTGTTCGCGGTGCCACTCGCCATGCGCATCCACGAGGGCATCGTGTGGTCCAACCGCGATCAGCGCACCCTGCTCGACAAGATGCTCGCGCTGCTCGGCATCGTCGGTATCGCCGAAGCCTTCTACTTCGTGGGCGATGCCTACTATGCCAGTGGCAAGATCATCAAAGGCCTACTCGAGAAGAATCATCACCTCGTGACCCGCGCCCGTTCGAACGCGGTCGCCTACCGGCCGTTCGTCAGGTACTGGAGGGGCTGGAATCGACCGATCAGCCGTAGGTGGCTTGGAGATCATAAGTCAGTCGTGGGCTTTTGCTCCGGATTGATCGTCGCGCTAGCCGTAACGTTTCTGCAATCCGAACTCGACTGGCGCGGAAGCCTGCTGCCCTACTCGCGATGGCCCGTCCTCGGGCTGGCCTTTGGCTTCGGTGCAATGGCAGGTGATAGCCTCAAAAGCTTGGTAAAGCGCTGGCGCGGCATCCCGCCAGGGACTTCTTGGATCCCGATGGATCAGTTGGATTTTGTCGTGGGTGCGCTGGTATTGGCCAGTCCCTGGACAAGCCTGGAATGGCCTGATGTCGCTTGGATCCTCGCCATTTCATTCGTGGGTGATGTCGCCATCAACCATCTAGCCTACTGGCTCGGTATTCGCGACACGAAGTTGTGAGAATGGCTGGTGGAACGGCCCGCTACGCGAATCGGGACAACACACGGCCGCGCAACAATCGTCAGCGGCGCAAGCGAGAGACCGCGCGTGTGCTCCAGGAAAAGACCACGCGGGCCACGTGCCACCAAATGTAGACACTCCAGTGATGCTCTACGTCGCGCGGGTGACGCAGCACGGCGCTATCTTCGCAGATCTGTCTGAAAGTGGCTTCGACCTGAGCGGCAAAGACAGGGGATTCTATTTCCTGATTGGCCTCGAGATTCCACAGCGCGCCCCAGCGATCAAAGTTGCTCGAGCCGACTGACGCCCAGTCGTCGCACAAAGCGAGCTTGCAATGCAGAAATCGTTGCCGATACTCGTAGATCACGATCCCGTTGGCGAGAAGTCGCGCATAGAATAGACGGCCAACTCTTCTCACCAGCGGTGCGTCGGTATACCGGCCGGTCAGCACCAGCCGAACGTCCGTGCCGCGGCGCGCAGCCCGGCGAAGCGCCCGCCGTAGCCGCATCGAGGGCCAGAAGTAGGCCGTGGCAATCCAAGCGCGGCTCTTGGCGTTTTGGACTCGATTCACGATGGAACGCCCGACATCCTGTCTTCCGAGTCCTGCACTGGCGACCAAGCGGCCTGATTCACCCGGATACAGAGTCGCGGATTGGCGCGGCGCGACGTCGAGCTCGCGATGCAGGCAGCGACGCCAGGTGTTGGCGAACAGAACGTGCCAATCGATCAGGACTGGGCCAGTCATTTCGAGCATGCAATCCCGCCAATAGGACTCGGGATGCGCGTCGGGACTGAATGCGTCCATGATTCCAACCCCACCGGTGAAGCCAGTCGCCCCGTCTGCGATTAAGAGTTTTCGGTGATCGCGCAGGAATAGATTGGTGAACGCGCCCCAGCGCGGCTTATTGTAGAAGACGAAGCTGACGCCGCCGTCGCGCAGGCGTGCGCGATCGCGATCAGTCAGCCCGCGCGCGCCGAAGCCGTCAAAGATTGCCCGAACGCGCACGCCACGCGCCGATGCGCCGACGAAGGCCGCGATGAACGCATCTGCGACCGCACCCGATTCGACGAGATAGAACTCGGCCAGAATGTAGTCGTGGCTGGCGTTGATAGCCGACAGCATGCGGGTGAAGTACTCACGTCCATCGCTGACGAGAGTAAAGCGATTACCGGTGCGTCTGGGACCAGTGAGTCGTCGAACCACCGTATGTGCCTTCGCCCGCTGTGCGTCTTTGGAATACAGCCATTCTCGCAGCTTCCTCGCGCGGTACACATCGCTCACCGTCGATGCTCATCGGCCTCTCCGTGCAATCGATGTCGAAAGTCCCGTTTTGGCGATTCTCTGCTCGGTATGCCACTGATTTTGTTAGACAGGCTTTTAGGTGTATTAGGGCAAATTGACCGCAGAAAACTCCAATGAAATCAGCCTTCCATTTTCGAAAACGGGACTTTCGGTGCGAATTGTACGAGGAGGCCGTTATCCATTTCGCAGTGCGCGAGGCCGCAGTCAGCAACTGACGACCAATCCCCTCGCCCAGGCGGATGTGTACAGGATGATTCGACGGCGCGCATTCGCCGCAGGTATCAAGACACGAATCGGGAATCATACGTTCCGGGCAACTGGAATCACGCAGTATCTGCGCAATAGTGGTCGTCGAGAACTGGCTCAGCAAATGGCGGCGCATGAGTCGCCGCGCACTACGGCGCTGTATGATCGGCGAGATGACGAGGTTGCGGTGGATGAGGTGGAGAGGATTCTGATTTGAATAGCGCCTTCGTCCTACTGGGGACAATGCGTAGTTCAAAGTCACAAATACTACGCATCACCGCTTGGGTAAGCCGGGCGATGACCGGCAACGTCCCTGCCACGCAGGCCCCGCCTGACTCCTCCGCCTGCCCGGCAAGCCACAATAGAGTGCCGGCCGCGACTTGGCTCGGGCGATTCAGACCAAGAACTAGCCAACCGCTGGCGATGTGCGTAGCGATCAGGTCGTTCCGCGCTTAAGTAGAACGGGCATCAAGGCGAACAGCAGAAGTAGGATAGCGTAAATCACTCCTGGCGCAGTAGCAAAGCGTGCCAATTGCTCCGGCAGTGCTAAACCGCGCAGACTGTAGCCAACGGTAAAATCCGCCATAAGCAGCAGAACGAGCGCGCCGACGCCTATGAACGCCGAGGACCGCAAGTTCTCCGTCGTGCGAGCAATCTTGGGGACCCAGCGAGCAGCGCCGACCATGGCTATAACAAGAAACGGCGCCTCAATGAGCTCCGCGATGGCGGGGCCGACGCGCGGCTCAAGCCACAATACTCGAGCGGGTCCCAACACTAGTCCGGTGCCAAAAACAACGGCAAAGTAAAGCAAAGTCGCGAGCACGATCCGCATGTCGTCTGAGGCCATTATTTCCCCGGCTGATCACGCGCCTCAGCAGGTGATGAGATCCGTGTGCCCGAAGCCCTTGGAGTAGTCGAGTACGGAGATCACCATTGGGGTCACACGGAAAATGCGGACATCCGCCGGGCCCGGCATTGGCAGGGGCATGGAGCCTTGCTCCGGATACTTCAGCATCAGCAAGCGGATGGCTTTATCCGCCTCAATCGGATCGACCACGACGTGCGCGTGCGCGGCGATGGACAGTCCGGTGATCTCCATGACTTGTGGCGTGTCGCCGTCGATCGTCAACGATACTCGATCATCTCGGGCCAGATTCGCCGCCTTCTGGCTATCCGGGCCGCAGAGGAAATAGAGCGTCAGGCCTTCGTTCGCATAGCCCACGGTCGTCGCCTGCGGCCATCCGTCTGGCCTTAGCGTGGCAAGCGTCATGATCCGATGCTGATCCAAAAGCGTTAAGACTTTCCGTCTTATTTCTTCGTCCATCTGTGGTCTCCGCAAAGTAAGGAGTACGGGTTGTGACTCGATACCATGCCGACTGGGCATCGACACGTGGCGAGACGCGTGGGGAGTACGCCGCACGCGCCGCAGGCCGATAAGCAAGAAGTAGATCAAACTCATCGGTTGAAGATCACGGACACGCTTAGGAATAGTGAAAACGCAATGAGGCCGATGGTTATTGCCGGCCCACGCCGCAGTCCCTGTGTCGCGCGAATTCCAATGCAGAACAGTACGGCACACCAAGTCAATGTGAGTGAATAGAGAAGCATGACAACTTCGTGCCAGAGCGTCTGCGACGTCAGCATTGCCTCGTATCGAGGGAGATCGATTACGCCAAGGGCGCCGAGTAGACTCTCTGGCAAGTCGAGCGCCAGGGATGGCAGACAGGCAATATTGATGCCGAATCCGAGTGCGCACAACGAATCCTCGAACCTCCCCTTCCCCGAGTAGCCAGGACTGAGCAGTTGAGCGACCCCGGCCGCCAGAATCCAGCCCATGAAAAGGCTGGGTGCCAGAAGGTACTCGTTGTAGTGATAGTAGACCTTGGCCGGAATTGCCAGCCACGGCTTCAGGCCCGCAGGAGCTCCACCCCCGATCGATAGGAATATATAGACCAGGGTATAGAGCTGAATTGTGATCGCCATCGCGATCGTGCCGAATATGAGCCGACGGTCATCCGACATGAGCGCCGCGAACGTTGCGTGGTGCGAGGACTGTCCCGACGTAATAATCCATGAACGATCGCCTCTTGGGAGGGGGACGTTCGATTCCGTCGGGAGCGCGACCATTGGCCGGCTCGGCTTTCGGCGATGTTGAGATGTTCATCAGTCCCCTCGCTTCCTGGCGTTCTGCACCCAACTCTTGCAGGAGTTGAAGTACCCCACGAGTGTGGTCACATTGAACTTGTGGATGCAACATTGCCCGAAACGGGCACCGGCACACACTTTCCGCCGACCGACATATGCTGCTTCGGGCGGATAGTTCATCTCAGCGCCGCGTCACCAACGGTGGCTCTGGAGGGAATCGACTTGAGCAGATCGAACCAGATCAGGCAGCCGACGCCGGCCGCAAGACTGAGCGCGAGATCATCGGCGTGCAGGGGCGCAAACGAGAACAGCCTCTGCAGAGGCGGAACGCTCAATATGGCAGCCAGACACAGTCCAGCTCCGCCAACCACCCACCATAGCGCCGGATTTGGAGCGCGGAGCATGCTCAGGGCCGTTCGAGTCCATGAACGATTCACAAGAATGATGGTCAGGAACGCGACGACGAGAGTAGCGAACGACAGCGCGCGAGCCGCATCCGGTCCATGACTCGGACTTGCCAGAAAAACGATACCCAGGCAGACCGCCAATACGCTCAGGCCCTGCGTGACCGCCATCGCCACGGTCTTACGTGCAAACAACGGCTCCTGACTGTTGCGCGGCGGGCGCCGCATCACATCGGCCTCCGATGCCTCGGCTTCAAAGATGAGGGAGCAGGACGGGTCAATAATCAGCTCAAGAAAGACGATATGCACCGGCAGCAGCAGCAGCGGCCAGCTTGGGAAAAAGATCGGCGCCATCGACAAGCCCGCGATCGGCACGTGCACCGCCAGGGTGAAGGTAATCGCCTTCTTGATGTTGTCGTAGATCCGGCGACCGAGCCTCACTGCCGCGACGATCGACGAGAAGTCATCGTCGAGCAATACCAACGCGGCGGCTTCGCGGGCCACATCGGTGCCCCGCCCTCCCATGGCGATACCGATATGCGCGGCCTTCAGCGCCGGTGCGTCATTGACGCCGTCGCCCGTCATCGCAACGATTTCGCCATTGGCCTTCAACGCGGTCACGATGCGCAGTTTCTGCTCAGGCACCACGCGGGCGAAGATTTGAGTGCCCCCGATACGTCGGGCCAATTCGGACTCCGACATCGTAGCGAGTTCCTGCCCGGTGATCACATCTTGCTGATCTGACAGTCCCGCCTGGCGGGCGATACTGCGCGCGGTCTCCGGATAGTCCCCCGTGATCATCACCACCCGGATCCCCGCTGTCCGGCACTCCGCGACGGCGGCCGGGACGTTGGCCCTCAGGGGATCCTCGAAGGCAACGAGACCGAGAAATTCCGGTACCAACGATCGATGCTCTGGCGGATACGCCCCGAGGGCGACTTCCCCTCGCGCCACCCCGAGCACTCGCAGTCCCTGCGAGGCGAGATTTCTGACGCTCATGTCGAGACGCAAGCGGCGCTCGGGTGGTAGCCGGCACAACTCGGCGATGGCTTCCGGCGCGCCCTTGGACGCGATAACCGCCGTACCCTCAGGGGTGACCTGCCATCCTTGAGAGACGACGAGCAAGTCTGCGGACAACGGGTATTCTCGTGTGATCGACCATTCGCCAGTGACAGTCCGATCTTCCGGCACCAGCTGACGGCGCGCGGCGTGCAGCGCACGCTCCATGGGATCAAATGGATCCGGCTTGCTTGCCAGCGCAGCGGTCTGCAGCAGGGTATGGAACTGGTCCGGCAGTGTGTCGGCGGTCTTATCGATCGTGATTTGCTCGGTCTCTGTTGCCAGACACCGCAGCACCATCTGGTTCTGAGTGAGTGTTCCGGTCTTGTCCACACACAATACGGTGGCCGCCCCCAGCGTCTCAATTGCGGGCATGCGTCGCGTGAGGACGTGGCTGCGCGAAATTCTCCAGGCTCCGAGGGCAAGAAACACGGTGAGTATTACCGGAAACTCCTCGGGCAGAATGGCCATCGCCATTGCGATCCCGGCCAGCAGCCCCTCCTTCCACACCTGCCAGTCACCTCCGCGCGTGAAGGCGTAGGCCACGACTACCACGGCACAGGCTGCAAGGCCCACGACCGCCAATGTGCGAACGATCCGGCCGGTCTCTCGTTGGAGGGGTGTGGCCTCAGGTTCAATCCGCTGCAGTGCCTTGCCGATGCGGCCGAGCTCGGTCCGGATTCCAGTGGCGAGCACCTCCGCGGTACCCTGACCAGAGGTCACTAGGGTGCCGGCAAAGAGCGACGGCAGGTCGTCACCGCCTGGCCGCTGAAGCTCTTGCGCCGCAACGCTCGCTCTCTTTCGAACCGGCACCGACTCCCCGGTGAGCAGCGATTCATCGACGCTCAGGTTCATACCGCGCCGGAGAATCGCATCGGCCGGTATACGGTCGCCTTCGGCAACCAGCACCACGTCTCCGCGCACGACCTCACGGCCCGCGATGCGCAATTGGCGGCCGCCACGAACCACGAGTGCCCGCGGGCTTGACAGGTCTCTAAGCGCTCCCAAAGCGCGCTCGGTGCGGCGCTCTTGGACGATGGTGATGCCCATCACTACGAACACGAAGCCCAGCAGCATCAGCGCATCCGCAAGCTGACCCATGACCAGGTACACGCTGCCGGCTGCCACGAGCAGCACGAACATCGGCTCGCGGGCGACTTCCACGGCGATGGCCAGGATCCCGCGCGGTTTGGCTGTCGGCAGCTCATTGGGCCCGTCAGCCGTGAGGCGCTCTTGAGCCTCCGAATCGCTGAGCCCGACTGGGGTCGCCAACTCAGTCTTCGTCTCGTCCGCGCAAGGGGACAATTGGCCCGCAGGGCGTGGCATGGTGTGATCCCGGCCATTCATGAACGCCTTCAAAGTACCGAGAGGCGTCACACAGGGGGCCTACGTAATGTGATGCACAAACCGCCCGCTCGGCGCTTTGCGAAACTGCATCACGTCTTCCACGTGAGGGTCTTCCGCCGACTCGCCACCCTCGGCCGGATGAATGATGGCAACGCTGATTTCCTGGATGGAAGAGAATTCCGAGCGTGATTCAATCCCCTTCTCAATCGCGGCCACAATTTGAATAGCGGCGTTCTCACGCGTAGCCTGATCCGCGGTGGCGAGCTTCGCATCCTGGACCGATACCCGCAGATGCGCGGCCCCGGCCAACACCTCCAGCGCCTCGGTCGGATAGCCCATCGCTGATGCCACGCTGGCGGTGACCGCCGGTAATCCTTCCAGCAGCTTTGCTGCTGGGAGGAAGTGGAGCTCCACTCGGGCTGCAACCGCCGAGAACCACCGAAACAGCCATCGCAGCTAAACCCTTCGCCAAGTACCGCGCGCACATAAATAGCTCAGAAAATCTCTCTCAAGGTGACTATGCCAGTCGACGGGCCCGTGCGCATAAGGACTAATGCCTAGGGACATCCCGCGGCAATGGGGCAACACTTGCCAGATTGGGAGTCTCGAGATGGCCGTACCGGAGTTGTCAGCTAGCGCCTTGATGTCGAGACGCATTCTTCTTGGCGCGCTGCTCGGACTGCTCCTAACAGGATGTCTGGTTATACTGAAGCCGTTTTTGGCTCCCATCATCTGGGCTGCCATCCTGGCGTACGTTACCTGGCCCGTTTATCGTCGGGCGCGAACCCCCTTAGGGCGGCTCAACGGCACAGCTGCGTTCCTTATGACGCTCTTGGTGTCATGTGCCGTGGTATTGCCCTTCATCTGGCTTTTGGTTCTGTTGCAGGACGAGTTTGTCCGTGCGTACCGACTATTTACAGATTTCCTATCACAGGGCCCGCACACCTTACCTCCCGCGCTCCGCAACATCCCGTGGCTAGGGGCGCGACTGCAGGAGGGATTGGACCGGTACGCGACCGACCCTACAGCTCTGGGCCGCGAATTCGTTGGCTGGCTGCAAGGATGGGCGAGTCACTTGCCAGATGTGCTTGGAAGCATTGGGCGCAATCTCGGCAAGCTCTCGCTTGCCGTGTTGACGCTGTTCTTCTTCTATCGCGATGGCGACTCCCTCATTCACCAGACTCGCCACCTGCTTCGGCGCATCGCGGACGAACAACTCGATCCTTACCTCAAAGCGGCCGGTGTGATGACGCGCGCGGTGCTCTATGGATTCCTGATCACAGCCTTGGCCCAGGGGCTGATCGCCGGCATCGGCTATCAAGTGGTTGGAACTCAGGCCCCGGTTCTTCTGGGTGCATTGACCGGGTTGCTCTCGGTGGTTCCACTTCTAGGTACCGCCTTTGTGTGGGGGCCCATCGGTATCGGGTTGCTCGTTGCCGGCCATGTCTGGAAAGGGATCATCCTGCTGGCGTGGGGCACGCTGCTCGTGCATCCCACCGACAACGTGCTGCGCCCCCTGTTGATCAGCAATGCCGCGCGCGTACCCTTCCTGCTGGTAATGTTCGGCGCCCTCGGTGGTCTCGCCGCTTTTGGGCTCGTGGGCGTCTTCATCGGTCCGGTGCTTTTGGGCGTCGCGGTGGCCATCTGGCACGAATGGGCCGATGACCCTGCGGGCACCCTCACGACGCGCACACCGAGGGGAACGACAAGCACCTCGACCGCGCCTAGTGCGACGTCCCATCGCGATCAGCTCTAGGCCTGAGCTCCCTTGAGTCGGACCCCGTTATAGTCCGATTTCTTTCCTGACCGCCACGCCCGCAACGCTGACGAGCGGCGCCTGTCAATCGAGCCGAGTTTCGCCTCAACCGGCGAACAGCAACGGAATCCACGCACCCGCGAGTGTGAGAAGCAGACCCAGACCGACCTCGGTGCCGTAGGCAAGTCCGCCACCGGCAAAGGCCGCGACCAATTTGCTGACGGTGTTCGCCGAGAGCGCGGCCAGGACGGGAAGTCGAACGGCGGCAATTGCGATCTTCCCGCCCGCCGCCAGCGACAGGGTCGAGGCGGCTGAGGCGTGCACATCAAAGGCGCCGGCCAGAGCCGCGGTCGCGCCCGCTGCCGTGTTGCCCCAGTATCGATCAGCCAGTGCGACGACGGCCGTGACTGCGGTTAGGGTGGCCGCAAACCCTGCCGCGTACAACAGATTGAACGCGCGCCCCTTGGACGGTGTCGGCGGGTGCTTGCCGCGCTGCCGCCACAGGCTGAATGCTGCTGCGGCCAAGACCGTGACCAGCGCCGCCAGTAGTGAGGGCGCCAGCAGCGCCAGCGCCGGTGGAAACACGGCGAGCACTACAATTCCGAGCAAGACGATGGTCGCGACGGTCGAGAACAGCGCTCCGGCGACCGATGCGGCGCGAAGCGCCGGCACTTCGCGGGCGCGCGCCCCGAGCGCGGCGATGGTGCCGGTGCTGGAGACAAATCCAGCCGCGAGCCCAGACAGCGCCAGCCCGATCGCTGGACCCGCGGCGCGTAAGGCGATGTAACCCGCCGCTTGCAACGCCATGAAGAGCACCACGAGTTCCCACAGTCGACGCGGGTTCGCATCAACTATCCAGGGCACTGATCTGTCGGGCAACAGCGGCAGCAGGATCAGTGCCGCCGCGGCGAACACCAGGCCATCACGCAATTCGGTTTCGGAAAGGGTGTCAACCGAGAACTCGTGCAAGGCAGCGCGTCCAGCCAGAAGGATTGTCACGACCACCGAGCCGCCGGCCGCCATGATCGGATGCTCGATCGCCATGACGCCCAGTAAGTAGGTGACCAGCAGCGCGACCTCGGTCGTGACCCCGGGATCGCGGGTTCGGTTTCGCCAATAGGCGATGGCAGCGAGGGTAGCCACCAGCGCGGCCCCGGCTGCGGTCAATAATGGTTGTTGCACAGCCTCGGTACCAGCACCGGCGAGGGCAGTCAGGGCGAAAGTGCGCACTCCTGCGAGCGCCCGCCTGGGGCCCGTACCCTTGCGTCGCTCCCGTTCGATGCCAATCAATAGACCGCCGCCGAGTGCGGCGGCAAATCCAAGCAGCGTCGTCTCGATAGGACTCATGCGGGTGATTATGCCGCCGATTCGGAGGTCCCCGCGCATCCGCATGGCGTAGTCAGTCCCCGCCGAAGTTGTTGATGCTCATGAGCACGGCGTGGCCTTATGCTGTTTCGGTCATCCTCGGAGGGCACGAACATGGCAACAGCACCGCCCGCGGCAGCCTACCGACGCGAAGGCGATGACACCCTCATTGAGATCCGACTACGCGAGGTGCGTCAGCTGTTTCACACGCTCGACCCAGCGCCGTTCCGTGAGAAGGACCTGGACGAAGCAGCCGAACAGTACTTGCTCGAGGCGGTTCGAGAAGCGGGATCCCGCCGGCCGCTGCGCCTTGTGGTGCACATGCCCGAATCCGAGGCGGCGAGCGACGCTGCACACACGCTTGCCGAAGCCGTGCACAATTACTTCGCCTACCGCGAACGACAAGCGCGCACGGATATCCTTCGAATGCTGCGCTACGGTGTGGTCAGCTTCGTCATTGGCATTGCGTTCCTGGTCGCCTGCTTGGGGCTGCGCCGCACCCTGGTCGCACCGCTGGGAGTGGATCGGGCGATCGTTGATGAGGGACTGCTCATCCTCGGCTGGGTCGCCCTGTGGCGCCCGACCGAAGCGCTGCTCTACGACTGGTGGCCGCTGGCGCGACGCCGCACGCTGCTGCGCCGCCTCGCCTCGATCCCGATCGAGGTCCGCACGAGGTCCTGAGGGGATTAGTGTCGCACGCGCGCCTCCTGTAGGTACTACTTCGAATGGCGCGGGACGACTAATCCCTCCAAGCTGAGGAGGTTGACGGCGTCGATAGCGTCATTCGTTGCCGGCGGGACCCATTATGTGAGCGCATTTCGTTCTCACTGTACGCGCTGACAGGTGATCGATGAAGGTGGTAATAGCCCGTAGATTGACCCGCTTGCGAAAGGAGCTGTCTGACGTAATCGCCGTGCGGAAAGTCAGCGCGCCGGTGATGGCGATCCTTCCCATGCTGGTCGTGTGTGCCCCCGCCTGGCCACAGCTTAGCGTCAGTATTGGGCTACCCAGCGTCAGAATCGGGATCAATGTCCCGGCGTACCCAAGCCTGGTTCCGATCCCAGGTTATCCCGTGTACTACGACCCAAGGCTCGATTCGAACCTCTTCTTTTACGACGGCCTTTACTGGGTCTATGCCCAAGACAACTGGTACGTCAGTTCCTGGTACGACGGTCCGTGGGAGCTGGTTGAGCCGGAAATGGTGCCCGATTTCATTCTGCGCATTCCAGTGGGCTATTACCGCGTTCTGCCACCGTACTTTCTCGGGTGGGATCGTGAAGCACCCCCCCGTTGGGGCGAGCACTGGGGCCGTGACTGGGATGATCGCCGGCGCGGGTGGGACCATTGGGACCGCGCTTTCATTCCCGAGCGCGCCCCGCTGCCGACGTACCAGCGCCATTATCCCCATGATCGTTATCCGCGGGTTGATCAGCAGCAGACTCTACGGGATCGCAACTATCGTTACCAGCCACGTGAGGACGTAGACCGTCGTCATTTCGAGCAGCCACCGGGTCACCAGCGAGAGCCGAATAGAGTGCCTACCGCGCCTAAACAGCCGGGTGCGCCTCCCAACTTTAGCCGGGGTAACCCGCCCTCGCCCGCGGACCACCCGCCCACTACGGATCTGAAGAGGATTCCGCGAACGCCGGGCACGGACTCAGGCGATGGGCAGCACTCCGCGCGCGACCGCCATCCCTCTGGGCAACCTGACAAACCCAATACGACAAACCCGGGCGCAGCACCGCCCAACCGTTCGGGTTTCGACCGTCCGACTCCGCAACGCGGCAGTTCTGGCGCTTCGCAGCCGCAGTGGCGCCGAGAGCAGCCTGCACCGGCGCGGAATTCGCAGCCGACGCCACCGGCAAAACCGGCGCAACCCTCGCCCGACAAACCGCCAGGCTAAAGATGTCTCGATACGCCCATGGTCCATTCTCCCAATGATCACCGCGGGACCAGACGGCACTCGATTCGAGTCGCAAGCACATCGAGCTGCGTGCTACTCGTCCTGTGCGGCTGTACCTCGGTAGGACCGGAGCGGACGGTCGCCGCTGCCATTGACATACCAGCCTCCTGGTCCCTAAGCGCTGGTACAGACTCGACGAGTCCATCCTCTCTGGCGCAGTGGTGGTGGCGCTTCGATGACTCGCTGTTGACGGGTCTCGTGACTGACGCCTTGCAGGCCAATCCCAGCGTAAAGAGCGCGAAGGCCGCGCTGCGAGAGGCGCGGGCACTGCGGGACGTGGCGGCTGCGGCGCTGCTACCTGCGGTCAATGCTTCGACGTCGGCGCAGCGAAGCCGCCACGACAGCGTCACCGACAATAACTATCAGGCCGGTTTGGATGCGAGCTGGGAACTGGACTTCTTTGGCGCCAACCGCAGCGCGCTGAAAGCGAGCGACGCCACGGCGTGGGCCGCCGCCGCCACTCTGGGCGATGTTCAGGTCTCGATCGCGGCGGAAGTCGCTCTCAGCTACATCTCACTGCGTGGGTACCAGGAGCGCTTCGCGATTGCGACTGCCAACCTCGAAAGCCAACAAGAGACGTTGCAGATCACGAAATGGCGCCGGCAGGCCGGCCTCGTCACTTCACTCGACTCCGAGCAGGCGCGAACGGTGGTTGAACAGACGCGTGCCCAGCTGCCGGCGCTTCAGACCAGTATTGAGCAAAGCCGCCATGCGCTGGCGGTCCTGACCGGCCGGCCGCCGGCGGCCTTGTCGAGCGTGCTGGCCGCTGCGGGCACGGTGCCGCAGGCAAGCGGTGAGATCACTCTGAACATCCCAGCCGAGATGCTGCGCCAGCGTCCGGATGTGCGAGCGGCAGAGCACCAGGTGACGGTAGCCTCTGCTCGCCTCGCACAGGCCAATGCGCTGCGCGCACCGAACTTCACGCTGGGCGGCTCACTGGGCCTGAGCGCATTGACATTGGGAACATTGACCAACGGCGCATCGGTGGTGAGTTCAATGCTAGCCGGCGCATCCCTCCCGGTGTTCCATGGTGGTGCCTTATCTGCACAGGTCCGTGCACAACGGGCGGCGCTCGATCAGGCGCAATTGGCGTATCAAACCACCGTGCTGACCGCCCTGGCGGAGGTAGAAGACTCGCTTATCGCACTCGCCGATGATCGCGAGCGCCTTCGGAGTCTGGAAGAGGCGGCCGAAGCGGCTGCCCATGCGGCGCTGCTGGCCCAGCAGCAATACAACAGTGGGTTGGTGGATTTCCAAGTGGTGCTCGAGACCCAGCGCGCCCTGCTCAGCACGCAGGAAGGCGTGGCCCTTGCTCGCGCGGACCTCAGCGCCGATCACGTGTTC
>CABEDL010000305.1_pt1 | contig 13941 bp, 10 predicted proteins | sample 3422981 | NCBI WGS metagenome assembly CABEDL01 (sample SAMEA5534329, study PRJEB31848) | metagenome | biome: tundra; feature: field; material: soil | place: USA | collected 2013-05 | depth 0.15 m
CGTTGGTATAGATGGTCGCGCCGCCGTCATGGCCGTCACATCGGTCCAGCCTATATCTGACAGCCGCACGTTCTGGCAGCTGGACGGTTCGGCACCGGCGCTCGCCTCGACCGCCGCTGCTGCCGCTGCCGCTGCCGCTGCCGCTGCCGCCGGAAGGGCCAGCAGCGCTACAGCCAGTAGGGCGAGCACGGCGAACGGCGCATAAAATCGATTGAACGGGTATTTAAGCGGTCGATGCCGCCCACCGGCGCGGCAGCCGGCAGGAGCGCGCACCTTGGTGTTTTTTTCCTCAGTAATCATGCTCAATTGATGCTCATTCGATTATAGTCTTCGATATTAAATGATGATTCAACCGGGAGTCGCAATGGTGGCCGATGCAGTGGGCACACGGCGAGCGCAGCTGATCGAGATGACCATAGACAGTCTGGCGGAGGTGGGCTACGTCGGGAGCACCCTGACCCGAATCGGCAAGCGCGCGGGCGTATCGGCCGGGCTGGTCGCACATTACTTCTCGGACAAGGACGGTCTGCTCGAGGCCACGTTCCGTACGCTGGTGGCGCGCCTGGGCCTGCGCGTGCGTGCGCGGTTGCGGCAGGCCCATACCCCGCGCGGACGCGTGCACGCCATCATCGACGCCAACCTGGCCGCCGAGGAATTCGACCGGCGCACTGGCACCGCATGGCTGGCGTTCTGGGGCCAGGTGCCGCACGTCGATCGGCTGCGCCGCGTGCAGCAGGTGTATCAGCGCCGCATGCTGTCGAATCTGCGGCACGCATTGCGCTCCCTGCTCGATGCCGAGGAGGCCAGGAGTCTCGCCGCAATGATCGCCGCGATGATCGATGGCGTCTGGCTGCGTGCCGCGCTGTCGAATTGGACCGAAGCGGACAGCGAGGCCGCACGCGCACTGCTCGCGGCCTTCCTCGACTACCGGCTCAAGCCACAGAACGCCCCGGTGCTGGCACCCGCCTGGAGCGTGGCGCGGCGCCGGGTGGCCGACGGCGGCGTAGTCGTCTCGATCAACCCGGCGACCGGCAAAGAACTGGCCCGGCTGGCGGCGGCCGGCCCAGTCGAAGTGGACGCGGCCGTGGCACGGGCCATCGAAGCCCAGCAAGTATGGGCCGCACGCACGGGCGCCGAGCGCGGGCGGGTGCTGCGGCGCGCGGCCGATCTGCTGCGCTCCCATAACGAGCGGCTCGCCGTGCTGGAGACCTCGGACACCGGCAAGCCGATTCAGGAAACCCGCGCCGTCGATGTCGCATCGGGCGCGGATTGCTTTGAATACTACGCGGGGCTCGCCGGGGCCATCGCCGGCGAGTACCTGGATCTCGGCCGGGAAGCCTTTGGCTATACGCGCCGCGAACCGCTGGGCGTGGTGGCGGGAATCGGCGCCTGGAACTACCCATTGCAGATCGCCTGCTGGAAGGCGGCTCCCGCGCTGGCCTGCGGCAACGCGATGATCTTCAAGCCCGCCGAACTCACGCCGCTGACGGCCGTCGAGCTGCAGGGGTTGCTGCGGGAAGCGGGCCTGCCCGAAGGCGTGTTCCAGGTGGTCCAAGGCTACTCCGATACCGGCCGGTTGCTGACGCGTCATGCGCAGATTCGCAAAGTATCGCTGACCGGCGAGGTCAACACAGGCAAGGCCGTCATGGCCGACGCCGCGGCCACGCTCAAGCAGGTGACGCTCGAGCTCGGCGGCAAATCGCCGCTGATCGTCTTCGATGACGCTCATCTCGACAATGCCGTGTCCGGCAGCATGCTGGGTAATTTTTATTCGGCCGGCGAGGTATGCTCCAACGGCACGCGGGTGTTCGTCCAGCGCCGCCTGCTTAGCTCCTTTCTCGAACGCCTGCAGCGGCGAGTCCAAGCCATGCGCATCGGCGATCCGATGCGTGCCGACACCCAGGTCGGGTCGTTGATCAGCGCCGAACACATGGAGAAAGTGCTCGGCTACATCGCTCGCGGACGAGCCGAAGGCGCGCGGCTGTTGACCGGCGGCGCGCGTATCGTCGACGGCGATCTCGCCAACGGCAGTTTCGTGGCGCCCACCATCTTCATCGACTGCCACGATGACATGGGCATCGTGCGTGAGGAGATCTTCGGCCCGGTCATGGCGGTGCTGGCCTTTGATGACGAGCAGGAGGTCATCGAGCGTGCGAACGCGACACCCTACGGCCTCGCCGCCGGTGTCTTCACGCGCGATCTGACGCGCGCGCACCGCGTGATTGCCCAGGTGCAGGCCGGTACCTGTTGGATCAACCAGTACAACGTCACGCCGGTCGAACTGCCCTTCGGCGGCGTCAAGATGTCCGGACTTGGCCGCGAGAACGGTCGCGCCGCCATCGAACACTACTCGCAGCTCAAGAGCGTCTACGTCGCGATGACCGACGTGGCCTCGCCGTACTGAAGCCGTCCGGCGATGCTGCTGCGCGAGGAATTCGACTACGTGATCGTCGGCGCCGGGTCGGCGGGCTGTGTGCTGGCGAATCGGCTCAGCGAGGACGGCCGGCATTCGGTGCTGGTGCTCGAATACGGCGGCTCGGATCGCTCGATATTCATCCAGATGCCCAGCGCGCTGTCGATCCCGATGAACACGGAAAAGTACGCCTGGCGTTATCACTCTGAACCGGAACCGCAACTGGCAGGTCGGCGCATCTACACCCCGCGCGGCAAGGTGCTCGGCGGCTCATCCTCGATCAACGGCCTGGTGTACGTGCGCGGCAATGCGCTCGACTTCAATTACTGGGAACAGCAAGGCGCCCAGGGTTGGAGCTATCGGCACGTGTTGCCCTACTTCCGGCGCGCCGAGCACTGTCATGCCGGCGGCGACGCTTACCGCGGCAATGCCGGCCCGCTGCACACGCGCTATGGATCACTGCGCAATCCCCTGCATCAGGCGTGGCTCACGGCCGCGCTCGAGGCGGGCTATCCCGCGACCTCAGACATCAACGGCTTCCAGCAGGAGGGATTCGGCCGCATGGACATGACCGTGCAGGACGGGCGGCGCTGCAGCGCTGCGAACGCCTACCTGCGGCCGGCGATGCAGCGGCGCAACCTGACGGTTCGCACTCATACCCTGGCCACCAGGATCCTGTTCGACGGTTTGCGAGCCAGCGGCGTGCGCTATCGGCGCGGCGAGATCGAGGCCGTCGCGATCGCGCGGCGTGAGCTGATCCTCGCCGCCGGTTCGATCAACTCGCCGCAGCTGCTGAAGCTCTCCGGCGTTGGCCCGGCTGCTGAACTGGCGAGCCATGGCATCCCAGTGGTCGACGATCTCGCGGGCGTCGGGGAGAATCTGCAGGATCATCTGGAATTTTATTTTCAGGTGGCCTGCCGCGAACCCGTCAGCCTGTATTCGGTCATGAATCCTTGGGCCAAAGGGCTGATCGGCGCTCGCTGGCTGCTCAGGCACGATGGCCTCGGCGCCACCAATCACTTTGAAACCTGCGGTTTTATCCGCAGTCGCGCGGGGCTTGAGTATCCGGACATCCAGTATCACTTTCTGCCCATGGCCGTCAGCTACGACGGCTCGAACCAGGCGACGCAGCACGGCTTCCAGGCACACGTGGGCCCGATGCGCTCGAAGAGCCGGGGCTGGGTGAGGCTGGCCTCCGCCGATGCGCGCGAGCCGCCTCGAATCCAGTTCAACTACATGAGCCACGCCGACGACTGGCTTGAAGTGCGCGCCTGTGTGCGTCTGACGCGTGAAATATTTGCGCAGCGCGCCTTCGACCGCTATCGCGGCGAGGAACTGCAGCCCGGCGCCGCGGTACAGAGCGATGAGCAGATCGACGCCTTCATCGCCGCCAGGATCGAGACCGCGTATCACCCCTCCTGCAGCTGCAAGATGGGCTCCCGCGACGATCCGACCGCCGTGGTCGACAGCTGCGCGCGCGTTATCGGCCTATCCGGATTGCGCGTGGTCGATTCCTCGATCATGCCCTCGATCACCAACGGCAATTTGAATGCCCCGACCATCATGATCGCGGAAAAAGTTTCAGACCTGATCCGGGGCATAACGCCGTCGCCGGCAGCCGATGTGCCCGTGTATGTCGCGCCCAACTGCTCCGGGGCGCAACGCTGAGCCGCGTCAGTCGAATACTCGCGTGCAGGCCCGATCGCCTTCGGCCAGTACGCCACCCTGCTTGCGTCGAAGCGAGGGCGATAATCCGTAGGTCTCTTTGTACTGGCGCGAGAAGTGCGCGCCGTCGGCGAAGCCGGCCTCCAGCGCGATGGTCGTCATCGAACGGTCGGTATTGCTGATCAGCCACTGCGCATAGCGCATACGGATGCGTCGATACAACGAGGCCGGGCCGGTACCGAGCGCGCTGCGGCACAGGCGCTCGAACTGCCGCACCGACAATCCCAGCTGCTTGGCCACGTAGCCGATGGCCACCGGCCGCGCCAGATTCTGCTCCATCAGCAGCAGCGCGCGGCGCACGCGTTCATCGGCGACATTTTCGAACAATGGCGGGTGCGGTTGCGCGTCATTGCCGGCCCGGGCATGGTCGAACAGCAGCACCTGATTGGCTTTCTGTGCGGCCGCGCGACCGAGGTGCAGCTCGAGAATGAAGGTCGCCAGATCCGCAGTGCCGGCACCCCCGGCACAGGTGATGCGATCACGGTCGGCAATGAACAAACGGTCGGCGACCACCTCATGATCGGGAAACTCAGCGACGAAATCCTGATGGTGGTACCAGCTCACGCAGCAGCGGCGGCCGCGCATCAAACCGCTGCGGCAGAGGATAAAACTGCCGGTGCACAAGCCGATCAATGGCACGCCGATGGCCGCCGCGTCACGCAGATATTGCATCGTGAGCTGATCGGTCTGCGGGCCGCCATGCAGCAGCCCACCAACGACCACGACGTAGTCGAGCTCGGCCGGATCCAGCAGCCCCGCGGTCGGGCAGATCGTGACGCCGCAGCTGGCGCGAATCGGATCCGTGCGGCTCGACATCGTCGACCACTGCACGTACACGGGGCGGCTGCGATCGCCCTCATCGGCGGCGAGCCGCAGATGATCGACAAACAGAGCGAAGGCCGAGAGCGTAAAATTGTTGGCCAACAACACGCCCACCCGAAGCGGCTCGGGTCGTCGATGCAATGGCGGCGGCTTGGGCGAGGTCGGCACGAGAGTGATTGAACGAGCGTGCAATCCGCTTGTCAAGCCTTCCGCGCGAGCCCTCTCGTCGAACCCGGCGGGTTCGCGGAAGTCATCGCGGGAGTGCAATTAGTCTTTTTTTATTAACAACTTGTACGAAAATGGAGCAAACCGCGGCTCCACGCACTGGCTTGGCACATATTGAACCGCGGTTCAATGCTTTGGCTCAAGCCTGCCATAGCAGCGCCGCGTCGGCGCCCCAGCTGACATACACCTCATCACTCCAGTCGATCGACCACTCGGACTTGCGCCGCTCGTTCTGCGCGCCGGGGGGCACCCTGACCGAACTGCTGCGCGACACGGTCGCCCTGTTGCCGCCGTTCACGGCCGAGACCATCCTCTGCGCCATCAACCGGCTCAAGGTGGCACCATTGCTGGCCGGGTATCGCGGCCACAGCGCTGCCGATGTGCCGGCGCTGGTCGAGATGGCCCTGGCTTGCACGCGCTACGCCCAGACGCATGTCGACCGTCTGGTTGAGCTCGACATCAACCCCGTTATCGTACGACCCTCAGGGCTAGGCGCGGTCGCAGTGGACGCGCTGATTCGCCTGGTCAAGGAGCATTGAGATGTCAGACGGAGTCAGAACAGAAAGCATTGGGGCCATTCTCGAAGTGACCCTCGATCGACCCAAGGCCAACGCGATCGGTCTGGCGATGAGCCGGCGATTGAATGACATCTTCAGCCGATTCCGCGACGACCCCGAGCTGCGCGTGGCCATCGTCACGGGAGCCGGCGATCGATTCTTCTGCGCGGGCTGGGACCTCAAAGCGGCCAGCGAGGGCGAGAAGTCCGACGAGGATTGGGGGCCGGGCGGCTTCGGCGGCTTGAACTATCCGCGCAATCTCGACAAGCCGATCATCTCGGCGGTCAATGGCATCGCTTGCGGCGGCGGCTTCGAAATCGTGCTGGGCACGGACATCATCGTCATGGAGGAGCACGCCCGATTCGGACTGCCCGAGATCAACGTCGGCGTGCTGCCGGACGCGGGCACGATCAAACTTCCGCGGCGCATCCCCTATCACATCGCCGTGGAATTCCTCATGACCGGCCGCTGGATGGATGCCGCGGAAGCCAAACACTGGGGTCTCGCCAATCACGTCGTGCCCCAGGGCGCAGGACTGGCAAAAGCGCGCCAGATCGCGCAGCACCTCGTCGACGGCCCCCCATTGCTATTTCCCGCGATCAAGCAGCTGTTACGCCACAGCGAGATGCTCAGCGAGCACGAGGCCTTCGAACTGCACGATAGCTTGCACGCGGTGCAGAAGGTCCTGCGCTCCGAGGACCTCAAGGAAGGAGCGCGCGCCTTCAGTGAAAAGCGCAAACCGGTGTGGCAGGGGAAGTAACGCGCCGGCCCGGCGTGGTGGCGCGGCGTGATCAGCCGCCCAGCGGCCGCAGCAGTGCCCGCGAGATGATATGCCGCTGCACCTCGCTGGTGCCGTCCCAGATACGCTCGATGCGCGCGTCGCGCCAGATGCGCTCGAGCGGCAGCTCGGTCATGAGACCCATGCCGCCGTGGATCTGCAGCGCCTCATCCGCCACCGGCGCCAGCATTTCGGTCGCCTTGAGCTTGGCCATTGCCATATCCATGTCCGTGGCGGTTTTTTGCGGCAACTTCCAGGCCGCTTCGAGCGTGAGTAGTTCGGCGGCGCGCAACTCCACGGCCATATCCGCGAGCTTGAAAGCCACGCCCTGGAACTTGCCGATCTGCTGACCGAACTGCGTGCGATCGACCGCCCACTGCTTGGCCAGTTCGAGCGCACGCTCCGCGCGCCCGAGGCAGGTCGCGGCCACCGGCAGCCGGGCGTACCCATGTCGATCAAAAACGCGGTGATGAGCTTGCGGTTGCCTCGCGGCGTCTGCTCCTCGCCCGAGGCGGCGAACAGGATGACGAAATCCGCGTGATCGACGTGACTGATGAAGTGCTTGGTGCCGTTGATGACGAAGTCGCCGCTCTGCTGCACGGCGCTGGTCTTCATACCGCGCAGATCGGAACCGGCCTGCGGCTCGCTCATGGCGAGACACTCGACCCGTTCACCGCGCACGCTCAAGCCACTGCGCTGCACGGCGGGCAAGCGCATCGCGAGTCTTGCGATCGCCGCGCTCGCGGCGACCGGATTGGCGTTGATCTCCTCGAACGATTTCATCAATCGCTTCGGGGATTTTCTCGCGCTGTTGCTGTATCTGTTCACGCCGTGGACGGCGATCAACCTGGTCGACTTCTACATCGTCCGCAAGGGACACTATTCGATCCGCGAGATATTCAACCCCAACGGCATGTATGGACGCTGGAACTGGCGCGGTCTGCTCGCCTATGGCACCGGCTTCCTCGTCATGATCCCATTCTTCAGTACCCCGACGTACCGGGGACCGGTGGCGCGCGCTGACCGCCGACATGGGGCTCGAGCCGTAAGGACCCGCCCGTTGCGGTACTATTCCATCAATGCGCATAGCGCGGCCTGGCGCCAACTTTCATTCGCACGCCACATTAGGGTGCACGCTTCGCCGGGCACTTCGCCGCGACGCCGGGCCGCCAGCCGCATTTCCCCTGGGCCGATGCGTCTGTGCAACATACAACGAGGTATCAATGCTGACGCGCAGAGGACCGCCCCAAATCGGGCTGCGCATATGGCGCGGCGTCTGTACCGCCGCCCTGCTAATCATGGGCCCGCTGGCCGCGCCAGTTGCAATGGCCGACCCTGCGGCACCGGTGGTCGCCGCAAGCACGGTCGCCGCGAACGCGGTGGTCGCGGACAGTTCCGGCACCGGGCAGACACTCGAGCAGCTGATCGTCAGTGCGGAAAAGCGCGAGGTGAGCCTGCAGAGCGCTCCGGTGGCGATCACGGCCATCAGCGCCGCTGCCCTGGATCAGTCCAACATTACGCAAATGGCCGATCTCAACGGCAGCGTGCCGGGACTGATGATCGCCAAGAGCAGCGGCTTCGAGCGCATCGTGACGATCCGCGGCGTAGGTTCCGAAACGCCGGAAAATGCCTATACGACCCAACCCGGGGTGTCATTCCACATCGATGGCGTCTACATCGCCAATACCATCTCGCTGGACGAAAGCCTGTTTGATGTCGATCAGATCGAGGTATCGCGCGGACCCCAGGCGACCGTATTCGGGCAGACTTCGACCGGCGGTACGATCAATCTGATCAGCAAGCAGCCCGAGCTCGGACGCTACGATGCATATGTCGACGCGAGCGCCGGCAACTATGATCTGCTGCGCGGTCGCGGCGTGCTCAACGTGCCGCTCGGCGACAACATCGCAATTCGCGCCTCGGTACAGGCCTATGGCCACCAAGGTTTCGCGACCGATACCAATATTCCCGGATTCCGGCTCGATGCGGCCCGCGACCAGACCGGCAAGCTGGCGCTGCTCTGGCAGCCCACGGATCGCTTCAGCGCCACGCTGACTGCGCAGCTCTACCATGCCAACCACAATGGCGATGAGCAGAAAAACATTCTCGACCCCAGTCCCGACCCGCGCACGGTGTCACAGGATTACCCGAGCTACTTCGAGCTCGCTAACCAGCTCTATTACCTCAATTTGAACTGGGAATTGCCGTGGGCGGAAGCGAAATCCACCAGCAGCTGGCAGGTTTTGAACAACCACATCCAGGAGGATGGCACACGCCTGGATGTGGCGCTGCTGGGCTTCTTCGACCATGTGCAGCCGTGGGATACATGGATGCGCGATGTGACGCAGGAGCTGAGCCTGGCTTCGCGGCCTGGCGGATTCTGGGACTGGACCGTCGGCGCGTTCTATCTGGGCCAGATCAACCATCAATTCGTCGACGAAACCAGCGATACGGTAGCAGCGCCATTCCTACTTTATAACAACGACGGACATATCGATCGCCACTCCTACGCCGGCTACGCCCAGGCGACCGCCCATCTGTCCTCAGCCTGGCGTTTCACGCTGGGCGGGCGCTACAACCACGATGAGTACGGAGGTCCCAGCACTACTCGTGCCGCCGATGGTCCTGGTTCCACCACCGACGATAGGTATTCCAAGGCAGTGCCCACGGGCAAGGCAGAACTGCAATATGACCTGACCGCGACCAGCATGGAGTACTTGAGCTTCACTCGCGGCTACAAGCCGGGCGGCATCAACGACAATTCCGGCGCTGTGCTGGTGCCACAGCTCTACCAGGACGAAACCATCAATGCCTTCGAGTTCGGAGCGAAATATCGCTCGCTCGACAATACTCTGCTGGTCAATACCGCTGCGTATTACTACGACTATCAGAATATGCAGTACATCGCGATCGATCCAGTGCCTTTCCATTATGGCACCGACAATATTCCCGCGGCCCATATCCTGGGCGTGGAGCTCGAGAGTTCCTATCTGGCACTGGACAATCGTCTGCGCTTCAACGGCAATGTATCGTGGGCTCACGGACGGCTCGTGGGCGACTTTCACACGCTGGATGCCAAAGCCGCCAACCAGCTCATCGCGGCGATTCCGGCCTGCCAATCCGGCCGCGCCTTCTTCAATCCGCAATGCTGGGCACAGATTACGGCCGACGCCCCCAATACCAACGGCAATGAAGTGCCGAAGTTGCCGCAATGGCAGGGCTCGCTCAATGCCGGCTACACCGCCGGCCTCGGCCGCTACCGTTTACTCACGCGCCTGGAATATATCTACCGTGGCAGCTTCGAGTACCGCATCTTCAACGACGGCGCACTCGACAAGGTGTCCTCGTATGATCAATGGAATCTCTTCTTCCAACTCACGCCTCCGGCCGGTCATTGGAACTATGCCCTCGGAGTCAGCAATATCTTCAACGTGGCCGGTATCAACGCCCGATACACCGATCCTTACGGAACCGGCCAGACCAGCAATGAATACATTCCGCCGCGGCAGGTGATCGGGACCGTCGCATATCACTTCTGAATTCGCGCACCCGTGTCGCTCGCTACTATCCCCGTTCAGGCGGCCACTTCGTGCGCGGCCCTGACCGGGGTGCGCATGATGAAGATCGGCAGTGCCAAGGCAATCAGCAGCACCGCGTAGACCACGAAGATCGGACTGAATGTGCCGAAGTGATCCGCGATCATGCCCGCCGCAACGGGTCCCGCCGCGGCAAGGGTGCTGAGCATCCAGACTACGGACAGTATGCGCGCGCCGACCTCGCGCCCAAAATACTCCAGCAGCACGAGATTGGCGGCCACGTAGCTGAAACCCCAACCCACGCCGAAGGCGCAGGCAAATACGTAGTCGCCCATGGGTGAGCCGCCGGTGCTGAAAGCGACATCACCGATACTCTGCAATACCAATCCCGCGGCCAACACGCGACTGGGTCGAATATTCTCCGACAATCTGCCGGCCACGCCTTTGGCCAGCGTCGCGACCAGCGCTACCAGACTGAGAATGAAGGCCGCAAACGCCGGCGTTGTGCCCAAATGCACCAGATGCATCACTGTGACGCTCGAGTTGGTGGTAATGCCGGCGACCGTGAGCGTCATCGAAACCGCCACCAGCAAAAATTGCCGCGTCAGCAGGGCCTCGCGATCGCGCCAAGCGAGCACTGGCGGGTGCAGCACAGTGCTGCCCGGGGTCGCGACCGAACCCTGCTGGTCCGCGCTGGCGGTGGTCCCCGGCGCGTCGCGGACGAAAAGCAGGCAAAGAAAGGTAATGCAAACCGCCGCGATGCCCATCAGAAACCAATTGAATCGCCAGCTGTGACTGGCCGCGACCACCGCGGCGACCAGCGGCGGACCGACGACGTTGCCGGCTGCACCGAGCATGAGATAGAAACCGATGACGCGCGATGAAGTCTGCGGAAACCAGGTGGCAATCAAATAGACGCCGGGAATGTTGCCAGCCAAAGCGTAGCCCAGGCCGAGAAAAATCATTGCCAGGTAGAACAGCGGCAGGCCGCTGGCTGCAAACGCCAGCCAGAACCCGGCCGCCAGGCAGGTCCCGCCGAGCACTACGACTCGGCGCGAACCGATGCGCTTCAGCAACAGGGCCGGTAGCGGGCTGGCCACACCGCAGGCAATGCCAAGCAGCGAAAAACTGACGCCGGCGGCGGTCTGCGACCAGTGCAGGTCCTTGATCATGCTGAACAGCACCACACCGAGCGAAGCAAACGTGGCGCCGTTCAGGAAGAAAAAGATCAGGCTTACCGCGACCAGTACCAGCCATTTCTGCTGCATGGGAAGGACTTCTGTGTGACCGGTCGCGCCACTGGACTTGGAACAACCAACGATTGAACCATCAGACATTCTACATGGGCGAGCGCTCGCTCGAGGCGGCTGGCCGGATTGCGCGTGGGAGCGATCAACGCGACTTCGCGCAGCGCGATGCGCCACGCAAACGGTCCGCTTTGAACCGGGAGCTGTTGGCAAGTCGGTGATCCGGATCAGCGATTGATCCGCCCCGGGGCGGCGACCCTTACGGCCAGTTGTGGCATATTAGCGTCAGGCGAACCATCGCCCGGCGTACCCTCTGGGGCAGCGGCCACCAGCGGAACCTTCGGGAGGTGAGCACGGTCTCGGTTATTGGCAGGGAAATTCTGGCACTCTAGGGTCTGGGAACGTTTGGAGTCGTCAAGACGCATGAGTCACCGTATTTCCCGCGCTGCGCGAGCGCTCCCGGCCTTCGTATCCCTGGCGTTCGTCTGGCTCACATCGCCGGCCTCGGCCAGTCTGGGCGGCGACGCCGATTCGGTGAGCGCCGATAGCGTCGAGTTCAAAGGTCAGCGGCTCCGCACCGCGATGCTGCAGTTCGACCGGCACGACATCACGACCGGCTCGGGCACCGTGGTGCATGAGTACCTATCGCGCGCCGGTAAGGTGTTTGCGGTCACCTGGCAAGGGCCCACGCCGCCTGATCTGCGGCAGCTGTTCGGCAGTTACTTCGAACCATTCCGCAGCGCCGCGGCGGCGCAATCCCGTCCCGGGGGGCACCGCCAATTGAGCATTGCGCAATCCGATTTTGTCGTCCAGGCCATCGGGCATCTGCGTACATTTCAAGGCAAGGCGTTTGTGCCGAGCCTGGTTCCAGCGGGCGTCTCTGTGGCCGAATTGGAATAGCGCCAGTGCCTATGCTGCGAGCCTGTCGTTGGACCCTGCTGCTTGCCGTCCTTGTTTTGACAGCGTGCGGAGGCGGGGGCGGAACCAGCATGACTAGCGGCAGTAGCGGCAGTAGCGGCAGTAGCGGCAGTAGCGGCAGTAGCAGCGGCGCGAGCAGTTCGTCCAGCAGTGGCCACAACTTTTCGGCCGGCGGCCCCAATGTTGTGCCCATCACGGTCGGACCGGGGCCGACTCAGGCCAGTTCAAACGTCAATATTCCCTACGCCAGCGTCACGGTTTGTATCGACGGGACGAGCACCTGCACGACCATTGAAGACGTGCTCGTCGACACAGGTTCCTCGGGCTTGCGCCTGATGGCCTCGGCGCTCAACGGACTGACGCTCAATGAACAGCACGACCCGAGTGGCAACGGCAACGTAATCGCTGAGTGCCTACCGTTCCCCGACGGCTACATCTGGGGCCCGGTCGCGACGGCCGACATTACGATTGGCGGTGAGAAAGCCAGCGCGGTGCCGATTAATATCATCGATGACAACGGCAGCTTCTCACCGACGGTGCCGATGAGCTGCACCAGCAGTGGCAATTCGATCGGTACGATCGACCTTTTAGGTGCCAATGGCGTGCTCGGCGTTGGTCTACTCAGCCAGGACTGCGGCGGCTACTGCGCGGCGCTCGTCAGCCAACAGAGTGCCCCCTACTATTATTACAGCTGCACCGCGAGCACCTGTACGCCGGCGAGCGAGGTCGTGGGCAGTCAGGTCATCAATCCCGTGGCATTGTTCGCGACCGACAACAATGGCGTGATCCTGCAATTGCCCTCAATCCCCGACACCGGCGCCAATACCGAGACCGGCTATCTGGTTTTCGGCATAGGCACTGAGAGCAACAATAGCCTCGGTACCGCCACGGTGCTGACCTTGGATCCGTCGAGCGGGGCATTCAAGACCACGGCCCCATTCACCGACCAGACCTTGAGCGGGTTTCTGGATTCCGGCTCCAACGGCCTATTCTTTGCGGACAGTTCGATTCCCAATTGTCCGGGCACCGCGCAGGCTATGGAGTTCTACTGCCCGACTTCGACTGTGAGTCTATCGGCCACCAATGAGGGCCAGAACGGCGCCATGAGCACAGTGTCGTTCCAGATCGCGAACCTGAACAATCTGAGCCCATACAACCTCGCGCTCGATGACATTGGCGGCACGGCTACTTCGGTCATGGGCCTGGGCACCAGTTACTTTGATTTCGGCTTGCCGTTCTTTTACGGCCGCACCGTGTTCACGGCGATCGAGGGGCTGCCGGCCGGCAGCGCCACAGGCCCCTACTTCGCCTACTGATCGGCGGTAGCCAGCGGTGCGGCGGCCGACGCCATGAGCATTTTTTACCGATACCTCATTCCTGCCCTATGGCTCGCATGGCTCGCCTACTGGCGAATTTCCGCGGCTAACGTCAAGGCTGCGCAGCGTGTCGAGCCGCCTTGGTCGCGCGCTGCACACTTGCTACCGTTGCTCATAGCGGCCGTATTGCTTTGGATCCGCACGGATCCGGACGGCGGCTGGTTATTCCATCGCTTTCTGTCGCGCAGCGCCGCGAGTTTCTGGATCGGTGCGCTGCTGACGGGCATCGGGCTGGCCTTCAGCGTCTGGGCGCGTGTGCACCTGGGTCGCAATTGGAGCGCGACGGTCAGCGTCAAACAGGATCACGAACTGGTCCGCAGCGGACCCTACGCGCTGGTGCGCCA
>CABEDL010000311.1_pt1 | contig 13621 bp, 8 predicted proteins | sample 3422981 | NCBI WGS metagenome assembly CABEDL01 (sample SAMEA5534329, study PRJEB31848) | metagenome | biome: tundra; feature: field; material: soil | place: USA | collected 2013-05 | depth 0.15 m
CGTGCGCTGTTCGAGAGGATCGAGGCTGCCATGGCAGCCTACCGCGCCCAGGTGGCCGACGGCAGCCTCGCCGATGTACGGGCGTCGGAGCAGACACTGCAGCACTTGCTCGACGAAGCGGACCAGGCGCTGGCGCCATCGCAGCACGATGCCGTTGCCGCTTTTATCGGCGCACTGACTATTCTGCTGCGCGAAGGGCTGGAAGCGCTGCTGGTCGTTGTCGCGATGCTGGCCTTGCTGAAGAAAGCGCAGCGCAACGACGTGCTGGTCTATGTGCATGCCGGCTGGGTCGCCGCGCTCACGGCAGGCGGCGCGACGTGGGCCGTCGCGACCTATCTGGTCGGCGTGAGCGGCGCGAGCCGCGAGATGACCGAGGGCTTCTCATCACTTTTCGCCACGGTCGTGTTGCTTGGCGTGGGCATGTGGATGCACCAGAAAAGTATCGCCGGACGCTGGCAGGTCTACCTGAAGGAGAAACTGTCGTCGGCGTTGAACAAACGCACGGCGTGGTTCCTGTTCTCGCTGGCCTTCATCGCAGTGTACCGCGAGGTGTTCGAGACCGTGCTGTTCTACGCTGCACTGTGGACCGAGGGGAATGGCTGGCCGCTGCTCGCGGGGCTAGCGAGCGGTATTGTGCTGCTCGCGGTTCTCGCCGCCGTACTGCTGCGAACGAGCGCGCGCCTGCCGATCGGCCAGTTCTTTGCGGCGAGTTCGCTGCTCGTCGCGGTGCTCGCGGTCGTGCTGGCGGGCAAGGGGGTCGCGGCGCTGCAAGAGGCGGGCCTGCTGCGCACGAGCCCGGTTGCCATTGCACGCATCGACCTACTGGGCATCTATCCGTCGTGGCAGCCGCTGCTGGCGCAACTGGCTGTGTTGCTGGCGGCCGCGGCGGCCTTTGTGGTCAACACACGTTCCGTCCGGCCAGTGATGAATCCGCGGGCCAGAGTTGCGCCGGCCGGGCGCGACAGCCCTTGAGGCGACGTTGGCTCTACGAACTATTCGAGGGCACTGTGTGCCAAGCGCGCCCAACGCGCCGCCGTCGACCGCCGGGATACCCATCGCCAATAAGGCTCCATGGGAAGATTCGCGCAAATTCGGTCATAGCGGGTCCTGTCCGGGTGCGAGTCGGTCTGGCTTCAGGCGATTTTCTGTAAACACTCGATGCGGCTTGCTATGTCCTTAAACGCTTGCAGCATCAGCTGTTGCGAGGGTTCGGGCAAATCCGATCCGCGCACTTCGGTAACAAATTGCACGACTCCCGCGCTCCACTGGCGGTAGTGTTAGGCGCGGTCTGAACACCGTTGATTTCGGGCGGTTTGAAAGCCGTGATCGTAGCCGCGGCGCGGCGTAGGTTTCCACGATTTTCCTACCGTCGGCGTCAGGCTTCCGGGATGTGGTCTTCGGCCCGGTAGCTTTTGCCTTCAACGACGCAGGTTTCGGCATGATGGAGCAGCCGGTCGAGCAGCGCGGAAGTGAGGGTTGTGTCGTTGTTGAAGATTTCCGGCCAGTTCTTGAACGCGCGATTGGTGCTCATGAGGATTGCGCCGCGTTCATAGCGCTCGGAGATGATCTGGAACAGCAGATCGGCACCGAGCTTGTCGATCGGCAGATACCCGAGCTCATCGACCACCAATAATTTTGGCTTCAAGTAACGCTGCATCGTACGCTTCAGGGAGCCGGTGGGCGCCGCGGCCGACAGGGTGTGGATGATATCGATCGCGGTGGTGAACAGCACCGAGTAGCCGCGCACGCAGGCGGCGTGACCGAGAGCGATGCACAGATGGGTTTTCCCTAAGCCCACGCCGCCTAAAAAGATGGCGTTGGACTTCTGCTCGATAAAGTTCAGGCGGAAGAGGTTTTGGATCTGCGGTCGGTTGATCTTTTTCGGCCAGTTCCACTGGAACTGATCGAGGGTTTTGGCCAGCGGGAAGCGGGCACGGCGGATGCGTTGAGCGAGACTTTTATCCTCGCGGCGGCCGACCTCGCCCTCGATCAAGCGCTTGACATACTCGAGATGTCCCCAGCCCTGCTCGGCGGCCGTTTGCGCCAGTTCATGGTAATTGGCGCGGATATAGGGCAGCTGGAGGGTCGCGTACTTTCTATGTCAAAACTGGCGTCCTGAGTGATGCATCGCGGTAATGGGCGCTGTAACCCATTGATTCCAGGGTCGACGCGATCATCATAGCTTTGTGATCTGCAGCGTAAATTTAATCGACTACAACTCATTGATTCCGCGTTTACTAATTCTTCAGGACGCCAGTTTTGGTGGAAAAGGTACGTCACTCTCCGTACAGACTTCTTCGGGGTGAGGGGTCTCGGGAGCAATGGAACAGAAAACCGGCACAGACTGGTTCGGCGCGACGTTGTGGCTGCGCTCGAAATGCCAATGGAGTAGATGCACCGTCAGGTAGCGCTCCGCCTCGCTCTCCTCCGGCGTGACGTATCGGCCGCACATGCCTTTCGGCGCCCCTACTTACAACCGATCCTCGGATCAATTGATCGAGTTTATACAGTTCGCTGCACTGCGGACTACCGCATAGACGACAATCGCCGAAGAATTGCAAATGCGTGCTCAGTGACGGTCCATCGTGACGCTAATCGGAGAGCAGGCGATAGCCGACTCCCACCTCCGTGAGGAGATAGACCGGTCGGGCGGGGTCAGCTTCGAGCTTACGCCTTAGATCCCCGATGTAGGTGCGAACATAGTGGTTCTGATCGATCTTCCCGGGACCCCACACATCGCGTAATAGGTGATTGTAGGTGACGACCTTGTCTGCGTTTTGAATTAGCACAGTGAGCAGGCGATACTCAATGGGCGTCAGGTGGATTTCCCGTCCTTCGATGAAGACCTGGCGGCGCAGCAAATCGACGCGCAGATTGCCGGCGCTGAACACTTGTTTCGCGTCCGGACGACTATGACTGGCAGCATGGCGTAGCGCCACCCGCAGGCGCGCGAGCAGCTCGCCGACTGTAAACGGCTTGGTTATATAGTCGTCCGCACCTGCATCGAGCGCAGCGATTTTGTTAGCCTCTTGAAGGCGTGCGGACAGCACGATGATCGGAACCGCCGACCATTCGCGCACACCCCGGATCACTTCGATACCATCCCGATCGGGAAGTCCCAAATCCACCAACATCAGATCCGGGCGATGCGTCGCGGCATCAAGCAATCCCCGCCGTGCTGACTCGGCCTCGATACAGCGGAAGCCATTGGCCTCGAGCGTCACCCGCAGGACGCGTCGAATCTGCGGTTCATCCTCGATCACAATCACAACGGGGCGCTCCACGGTCATGTGGTGTGAGCGACCCAGCTCTGATCGGGGGCCGCCACGAGAGGCAGGGCAAAGGCGAAGATCGCGCCGCCCTCACGCCGAGCTTCGGCCCATATGCGTCCGCCATGTGCCTCGACAATTGCGCGGCATATTGAAAGTCCGAGCCCCGTGCCCGAGATCGCCCCCTCCGCCTGGCCGCGATAGAACTTATCAAATAGCTGCTTCTCCGATCCCTTGGGGATCCCCGGACCGTCGTCTATTACCCTAATAAGGATGTTCGCACCTTCCAGCGCTGCGGAGACACCGATGTGCGTGCCGGGTGGCGTATATTTCGCTGCGTTTTCCAGAAGATTGATCAACAGTTTCTCGAACAACACGCCGTCGACACGAAGCATTGGCAAATCGCGCGGAATATCGATACTCACAGGGCGTTGCCCGAGCTGATCCTTCAGCCGTCCAAGGACTGCGCCCAGGATTTCTTCCAATGGGTACCATTGCAGATCGAGTTGCACCGGGCCCGACTCGAGCCGGGTCATATCGAGGATGTTATTGACCACGCGCGTCATGCGCTGCGCCTCGTCGTTAATTGTATCAACGATGTCGCGCTGAACCCCCGCTGGCAGCTGGGTCTCGCCTTGCAATAGACTGCTTGCACTACCCCCGATCACGGCCAGGGGAGTTCGAAGATCATGAGAGATTGAGCTCAATAGCGAGTTGCGCAAGCGCTCTTCCTGTGCAGTGAAGGCCGCGTCGCGGGCCTGTCGCCACAGTTGGTCGCGTTCCACGGCGACCGCTATCTGATTGGCGAATGTCGCGAGGAGATGCCGTTGTTCCGGAGGCAGGAGGCTTCGACGATTCTTAAAATGCACGACCAGAACGCCGACGATACCCAGAGTCCCACTGAGAGGCAGATACATCGCGTTGGCTGCCGGCAAGGTATTTGTTCCAAATCCGGCCGCCTTGTTTTGCGTGAATACCCAATCTGCAATCGATGACTCCGTCAAGAGAGGTAAATCAGGGACCTTAGCGCCTAGCCGCCGCATCTTTCCGTCTGCGCTCCGAAGAAGAATTGCTCCCTCAGCGTCGAACACTTGAGCCAAATGAGAGCTCGCAGAGGTCGCGATCTCATCAAGCGAAGAGGCGACGGCAAGCTCTCGTGTCATGGCATACAGTGCGGCCGTGCGGCGCTCCCGGTGTATTGCCACACGGGTCTGGCGCCGCAACCCGGCAGCCAGCGAGCTAAGCACTAGCCCTACAGTCAAAAGCACTATGGCAGTCAGCAGGTACTGGGTATCGCTGATGGCAAAGGAATAGAGCGGGGGAATGAAGAAGAAGTCGAACGCGAGAGTTCCGAGGACGGCAGCCACGACCGAAGCGTCGCGGCCGAATCGAGTCGCCGCTAGTACCACGCCCAAAAGGTAGACCATGGCGAGGTTCGTCGGCGCGAACCACATCGACATGATTGCGGCCACGACGGTGCAAACCGTGGTGATCAGCACGCCCGGAAGATATCGACGCCATCGGGGAAGTTTTGCGTCCGTCGCCTCGATGTCAATAGGCAGAACCGAGCTGGATTCTTGATGTTCGACCGCGTGCCTGCGCTCGCTAATACCCTCATCGCTGACGACATGCACGTCGATGCTGCCGCTGCCGGCAATGATGGCGTCTACCACTGAGCCGAAGAGCCAATGCTTCCAACCATGACGGCGCGGCTTTCCAAGCACGATGCTCGTCACATTGCGCGCCCGGGCTAATTCGATTATCTCTGCAGCGAATGTGGTACCCGTCGTTATAGTCACTGTCTCTGCGCCAAGCTGCTCGGCAACGCGCATCGTGCGCAGGGTCTGTTCGCGATCGCTAGCGGGAGCGCGCAGTGTCTCTGGTGTCTCAATGTACAATGCTATCCAATCGGCCTTTAGTCGGAGGGCGGCACGATTGGCGGTGCGGACCAAGCGCTCACCCAGTCGACCCGGGGTAACGCACACGAGCACGCGCTCGTGCACCGGCCAGGGAGTCTCAATGGCCTGTGCGACACGGTAGTGCGACACCTGTGCAGCGGTAAGATCGGCGATCGAGCGCAGCGCGAGCGCGCGTAGGGCCATGAGATTGCCCTTGCGAAAGAAGTTCTCCAAGGCCACGCCTGCCTGCGCTAGCCCATAAACTTTGCCCTCGCGCAAGCGTTGCAAGAGGTCCTCGGGCGGCAGGTCGATGAGTACCACTTCATCGGCCAACTCAACGAATCTGTCCGGGATCGTCTCGCGGACTGGGGCACCGGTGATCTGCGTAACGATATCGCTCGCACTCTCGAGGTGCTGGACATTGAGTGTCGTGTAGACGTCGATGCCGGCATTGAGGAGATCGTCAATGTCCTGCCAACGCTTCGGGTGTGTGAAGTCTGCGGGATTAGAATGCGCAAGCTCATCGACCAGGATCAACGCGGGCTTGCGCCGCAAGGCGCCGTGGAGGTCAAATTCCGAGCGCTGCGCACTGCCGTGCTCCACTCGCGTGGACGGCAGCACCTCGAAGCCTTCGACCAGGGCTGTGATATCGGGCCGTTTGTGGGGCTCTATGTAACCCGCGACGACATCGATGCCTTCGTAGCGCTTGACTCGCGCGGCCTGCAGCATTGCATAGGTAGTTCCGACACCGGCTGCGGCACCAAAGAAGATTTTCAATCGACCGCGTGCGGCGTGCCGGGTTTCTTCCCGCATTCGCGCCAGTACGGCGTCAGGATCAGGTCGGCGCGCGTTCACGATTTAGCGGTTACTGGATCACCGGAGAATGGGCGGTTCAACCCCTGAGTAAGGCTAGCTAGTTCTAAGGGTGCAAACACTCTATAGGGGAGAATATCTACACCATTTCCATACGTCTATCCATAGGATCGCCGCGCAGATAATGGAGCGTGAATCGTGGACAGCGTATTTCTGTTGATGCTTGCAGGCCTGTATGTCGTTACGCACGGCTTGGTCTGGGCGCTCAATCGCCTGGGTAAGACGTCATGAGCGGCATCTATTGGCTTCCGGGCCTGCTCGCGCTCTTCCTATTCGGCTATCTGCTGTACGCCCTTCTCAAGGCGGAGCGATTCTAAGTGGACCCGTACGCCCTGTTTTGGTCGCTGCTGATCGTGTTTCTCGGCATCATCGTGCTATGCACGAAGCCGATCGGCAGCTACATCGCCGATGTCATGGAGGGCAAGCCCATCTTGGCCCTGCACGTCGGTGGCCGTGTCGAAGGCTTCCTGTACCGCATTTCTGGTGTGGATGCCCGCGCGGAGATGGCCTGGCCGCAATATGCGATCGCGCTGCTGCTATTCAACGTGCTCGGCGCTGCGGCCGTCTACGTGCTGCAGCGACTGCAGTTCTGGTTGCCGTTCAATCCGCAGCATCTGGCCGCGGTTAGCCCCGACTCGTCGTTCAATACGGCCGTCAGTTTCATCACCAACACCAACTGGCAGGGCTACTCCGGCGAGTCGACGATGGGCTATCTGGTGCAGATGGCCGGCCTGGCCGTGCAGAACTTCCTCTCCGCGGCAACGGGCATCGCGGTGGGCATTGCCATGATCCGCGGATTCGCGCGGCACAGCGCCCAAACCATCGGCAACTTCTGGGTCGACATCACGCGCGCCGCACTCTACATATTGCTCCCGATCGCCGTGGTGCTGGCACTCGTGCTCGTCAGTCAGGGCGTCATCCAGAACTTCGACGCCAACAAGGATGCCACGACGGTCGAGAAGCTTACCTACCAGAACCCGGAGACCGACGCGGCCGGCAATCCGGTCAAAGACGTCGCCGGTAATGCCGTGACCAAGACCGCAACGACCCAGACACAAACGCTGCCGATGGGCCCGGTCGCCTCGCAGGAGGTCATCAAGGAGCTCGGCACCAATGGCGGCGGGTTCTTCAACGCGAACTCAGCTCATCCCTATGAGAACCCAACGCCCCTGACGAACCTGCTGGAGATGCTGGCGATCTTCATCATTCCGTTCGCCCTCACCTACACGTTCGGCAAGATGGTCGGCGATACTCGCCAGGGCTGGGCCGTGATGGCCGCCATGCTCGTGCTGTTCGTACCACTGGCACTGGTGGCCTTCCACAGCGAGCAGCACGGCAATCCGCTGATCGCGAAGCAGGGGATTGATCAGGTTGCGAGCGCAACTCAGCCCGGCGGCAACATGGAGGGCAAGGAGACGCGCAACGGCATCGCTGCGTCGACGCTCTTTGCGGCCGTCGCTACCGGGACGTCCACCGGCGCGGTCAACACGATGCACGACTCGATGATGCCGCTCGGGGGCTTCGTGCCGCTGTTCCTGATGCAGCTCGGCGAGCTGGCGCCGGGCGGTGTCGGGACCGGCACGTATACGATTCTGATATTCGCCATCCTGGGCGTGTTCATTGCCGGATTGATGATCGGCCGAACGCCAGAGTATCTCGGCAAGAAGATCGAGGCATTCCAAATGAAAATGGCTTCGGTCTTCATCCTCACGACCCCGTTCGTCGTGCTGATCGGCACGGCGGTCGCCGTCATGACGAGCGCCGGCAAAGCCGGGGTCGCGAATCCCGGCGCCCATGGTTTCAGTGAGATTCTCTATGCGTTCACGTCGGCCGCCAACAACAACGGCAGTTGCTTTTGCGGACTGTCGGCGAATACGGTCTTCTACAACGTGGCACTCGGCCTGGCGATGTTCATCGGGCGTTTCTGGCCGATCGTCGCGGCCCTCGCGATCGCCGGTTCACTGGCGGCGAAGAAACGCGTCCCGGTTACGCAAGGCACCATGCCGACGCATGGACCCCTGTTTGTGGCGCTGCTCATTGGATCGATCCTTTTGATCGGCGTCCTGACCTACGTCCCAGCATTGGCGCTGGGGCCCGTGGTCGAGCACTTCATGCTCGGCGCAGCCCAGTAGCGAGATTCGCATGTCAAGGCAACAACTATCGCTGTTTGATCGCAAGCTGATCGGCCCCGCGCTGCTAGATGCCGTGAGGAAGCTCGACCCGCGCGATCAGTGGCGCAATCCGGTCATGTTCGTCGTCTACCTGGGATCGATCGTCACAGCGATTTTGTACTCCCAGGCCTTGGCGGGCCACGGCGAAGCGCCGGCGGGCTTCATCCTTGCCATCACGGTCTGGCTGCTGTTCACGGTGCTGTTCGCGAACTTCGCCGAGGCGCTCGCCGAGGGGCGAAGTCGCGCGCAGGCGTCGGCGCTGCGCAGCATGCGCCGGACTGTATTCGCCAAGAAGTTTTTGGATTCCACACGTGTGCGCCGCGAGACCACGCGCGTCGAGGCGGAGGAGCTCAGGAAGGGCGACGTGGTGCTGGTCGAAGCCCACGACGACATCCCGGCCGACGGCGAGGTCATCGAGGGCGCAGCCTCGGTCGATGAGAGCGCCATTACCGGTGAGTCGGCGCCCGTCATCCGTGAGTCCGGCGGGGACTTCACTTCCGTAACTGGCGGTACCAAGGTGCTGTCCGACTGGATCGTGGTGCGGGTCTCGGTCAACCCGGGCGAGACGTTCCTGGATCGCATGATCGCCATGGTGGAATCGGCGAAGCGACAGAAGACACCCAACGAGATCGCGCTGACCATCCTGCTCGTGGCCCTGACCCTGGTGTTTCTGGCCGTGATCGTCACGTTGCTGCCGTATTCGATGTTCAGCGTCGAGGTGAGCAAGCTCGGCAGCCCGGTGACCATCACGGCGCTCGTGGCGCTCCTCGTCTGTCTCATCCCCACGACCATCGGCGGGCTCCTGTCGGCGATCGGGGTCGCCGGAATGGGCCGGATGCTGCAGGCGAATGTCATCGCCACCTCGGGTCGTGCGGTCGAGGCGGCCGGCGACGTCGACGTGCTGCTGCTCGACAAGACGGGGACCATCACGCTCGGCAACCGCCAGGCGGCGGCGTTTCTGCCGGCCTCTGGGATCACCGAGCAGGAGCTGGCCGATGCCGCCCAGCTCGCCTCGCTCGCTGACGAGACCCCCGAAGGGCGCAGCATCGTCGTGCTCGCCAAGCAGCGCTTCAACATGCGCGAGCGGGATCTGCGCACGCTCGGTGCGACGTTCGTGCCGTTCTCTGCCTATACGCGCATGAGCGGCGTCAATCTCGGCGAGCGGCAGATACGCAAGGGCGCTCCGGATGCGATCGCCAAGCATGTCGAGACGCTAGGGAACGACTTTCCACAATTGGTCACCGATGAGGTGCAGCGCGTCGCGCGTAAGGGCAGTACACCGCTTGTGGTTGCCGATGGTGGGCGTGTGCTCGGCGTCATCGAGCTCAAGGACATCGTCAAGGGCGGCATCAAGGAGCGGTTCATCGATCTGCGGCACATGGGGATCAAGACGATCATGATCACCGGCGATAACGCGCTCACCGCGGCCGCGATTGCCGCCGAGGCCGGGGTCGATGACTTCCTTGCCGAGGCGACGCCGGAAACCAAGCTCAAGCTGATTCGCGAGCACCAGGCACAGGGCCGTCTCGTCGCCATGACGGGTGACGGCACCAACGACGCACCGGCCCTCGCGCAGTCAGATGTCGCGGTCGCAATGAATACCGGCACGCAGGCGGCCAAGGAAGCCGGGAACATGGTCGATCTGGACTCCAATCCGACCAAACTCATCGAAATCGTCGAGACCGGCAAGCAGATGCTGATGACGCGCGGGGCACTGACGACATTCTCGATCGCCAATGATGTAGCGAAGTACTTCGCGATCATTCCGGCTGCGTTCGCGATTACCTACCCGGAGCTCGGTGCGCTCAACATCATGCACCTGGCGACACCCAACTCCGCGATCCTGTCGGCGGTGATATTCAACGCCCTGATCATCGTCGCGCTGATTCCGCTTGCCATCAAGGGCGTGAAGTACCGGCCGCTGGGCGCTGGCCCGCTGCTACGGCGCAATCTGCTCATCTATGGGCTGGGCGGCGTGATCCTGCCGTTCCCCGGAATCAAGCTGATCGATATGGTCTTGTCGTCGGCCGGCTGGGCTTGAGGAGAAGCAAGATGTTTGTACGACTCGTCCGGCCCGCGATCAGCCTCCTGGTTATCATGACGGTGCTGCTCGGCCTCGTGTACCCGCTCGCAATCACCGGCCTGGCGCGGGTGAGCTTCCCGCGCCAGGCCGAAGGCAGCCTGATCCATAAGGACGGCAAGCTCATCGGCTCGAGACTGATCGGCCAGAGCTTCTCTGATCCGAAGTACTTCTGGGGCCGGCCGTCCGCCACCACGCCGCAACCCTACAACGGTTTAGGCTCCTCTGGCTCGAACCTCGGCCCGCTCAACCCGGCGTTACTCGACCAAGTTAAGGCGAACGCCAAGGCCCTGCACGACGCCGATCCGCAGAACCAGCAGCCGATTCCGGTCGAGCTCGTCACGGCATCGGCGAGCGGTCTCGACCCAGAAATCAGCCCGGCGGGTGCGCGCTACCAGGCCGCGCGGGTCGGCCGCGCGCGCAGTATCCCGCTCGCGCAGGTCGAGGCGCTCATCGCGGCGCACGAGCAGGGTCGCCTGCTCGGCTTGATCAGCGAACGGCGAATCAATGTCCTGGAGCTCAATCTCGCGCTCGATCGGCTACGTTGAGAGCGGGAGCTCGTTAAGAGTCAAGTTCGATTGCGTCTTCTGGGAGTATTTCCATGTTAAGACTCTTGCTGTCTCGTCCGTGGACCGCGGGCCTCGCGGCATCAATGGCTTTGTTCGCATCGGCCGCGGGAGCGCAGCCGCCGGAGTCCGTGACATCTCTGGGGTCGTCCGCGCAGTCGACGTCGGACGTCGGCGCCGCGAAATCTGCCGATCAGCGAATCTCGGATCTGAGCCGTGAAGTGGAAGAGCTCAAGAATCTCGTCCATCAGCTGCAGGACCAGATCCCAAAAGTGGCTCCCGCTGCGCAGCCCGCTGAGAGCACCGTTGCTGCCACAACGCAGCCGCCGGCCGCTGGAGTCGCGGAGACTCCGGCGGCTGCAGCGCCGAAGGTTACCGCGGATTTGCTTCGTGGCATGACCATCAACGCGATGCTCGATACCTATTACGAATACAACTTCAATTCACCGGTCGGACGGGTGAATTATCTGCGAGCGTATGACGTGAGCAGTAACAGCTTCAGTTTGAACCAAGCGGATCTGGTCGTAGAGAGCGCAGCAGACCCGGCTGCCGGCAAGCGGCTCGGAATGCGACTCGACCTGCAGTACGGACAGGCCACGTCGACTCTGCAGGGCAATCCGGGTAATGAATTGCGCCCGGACGTGTACCGCAACGTATTCCAAGCCTATGGAACGTACGTCTTCCCTGTCGAGAAAGGACTCACGGTGGACTTCGGCAAGTGGGCCAGTTCGCTCGGCCTGGAGGGCAACTATACAAAGGATCAGCTCAACTATTCGCGATCCTACTGGTTCAACTACCTGCCCTTTTATCACACGGGGGCGCGCGCAAAGCTTGCCGTAACCGACCAGGTGGCGGTGAACGCATGGATCACGAACGGCACGCAGCAATCTGAGCCGTTCAACAACTACAAGGACTGGCTGCTCGGTCTCGTGCTGACGCCGAGCCCAACGGTGAGCTGGACGCTCAACTACTATCAGGGCCAGGAGCACCCGGACGTGCTGTACCTGCAGAACCCAACGCCGGCACAACAACAGAGCCTGCCGAATGTACAGGGCACCTACATCCTTCCGATCGCAAACCCACCTGACGGCAAGCTGCAGATCACCGACAGCTACCTCACCTGGCAGGCATCGAAGGCTCTCACGCTCGCGGCAGAGGCGGACTACGTGCAGCAGCGCCTCTACTCTTACTCCTCGCCGGAGCGCGTCGAGGGCGGGGCATTCTATGCCGCCTACCAGCTCTCATCAGCATTTGCGTTTGCTGCGCGCGTGGAATATCTCGCAGACATTGGTGGGCTCTTCAGTGGCACCTCACAGTACCTCAAGGAAGGAACGCTCACGCTCGACTACCGTCCAACGGACGGGTTGCTGATACGTGGAGAGTTCCGCCGCGACCAGTCGAATCGGCCCTACTTCCTCGGGCACACGCTGGGCCTCCTGGAGGCGGCGCAACCGACCATTGGCCTCGGACTCGTATGGTGGTTTGGTCAGAAGGAAGGCGCATGGTGAGTGTTGGCGAGTGGGCACTGGAACCGCTTGTACAACGCTGCGACGAAACCCGAAGTCATGGGTCAACATCAATAATGATAGTGCTCCAGAAGTCGATAAAACGATGTGAGGGCGATCGCGCCGGGACATTACAGATTCCTGATAGGTTCGCAAGGTAGTGTATTCCGCCGGCACGGATCGCTGGAGCCGATCAATCCCTTGTTCACGAAGGCGGGTGTCATATATGAGTCGCGCCCGGCCATCGGCCCGGTGCGATCCGAGGCGGAAACAGCTTCCTTATGACTCGCGCACCAGCATGTACGAAGGGTCGTCATGAGCTCGCTCGGCGTCTTGGAATATTTGGCGTTCATTGCGGCTCTCACGGCTTTGGTTCCGCCGCTCGGCTCCTACATTGCTAAGGTCTTCGCGTTCGAGTCCACTTGGCTGGACCCGATCGTCGCTCCCCTCGAACGTGTAATCATTCGGCTTATCGGTCCGGCTGCTGCACGGTCCATGAAATGGCATGAGTATTTTATCGCGTTCGTTTGGTTTGGAATCGCCGGCGCGGCGTTGGTCTTCTCGCTGCTGAAACTGCAGCACCTGCTCCCCTTCTATCGCCTCGTCGGCAAGGATTTGCTTTCGACCCCAATGACGGATGATCTCGCGGTCAATACTGCCATCAGCTTCGCCACGACGACTACTTGGCAAGCCTACGGCGGCGAAACGACGATGAGTTACTTCAGCCAGATTGTCGCGCTCGCGTCGCAGAACTTTCTCGCGGGAGCTGCGGGTCTTGCCATCGGAATAGCATTTATTCGTGGCATCGCAACTGACGGCGGCGGCGTGCTCGGAAACTTTTGGCGTGACGTCGTCCGCGCCCTCCTGTGGGTGCTGTTGCCGTTGAGCATCCCGGGAGCCCTGATCCTCGTGTGGCAAGGTGTCCCGATGAACCTGCATGCCTATGCATCGGCTACGACTTTGCAAGGCGCGCCGCAGCTCATTGCGCAGGGCCCCGTGGCGGCGCTCGAATTCATCAAGAATTTGGGCACAAATGGCGGCGGCTTTTTCAATGCCAATGGCGCCCATCCCTACGAGAACCCCACGGCGCTTAGTAACTTCGTCGAAATGCTGGCAATCGTGATGGTTCCGGCCGCGCTCTGCTATACGTTCGGCTCGATGACCGGGCATCGCCGCCACGGCTGGCTCCTCTATTGGGTGATGACACTGCTGTTTGCACTGGGGCTCGCTGGCGTGCACTGGGCAGAGAACGCCGATAA
>CABEDL010000327.1_pt1 | contig 12742 bp, 12 predicted proteins | sample 3422981 | NCBI WGS metagenome assembly CABEDL01 (sample SAMEA5534329, study PRJEB31848) | metagenome | biome: tundra; feature: field; material: soil | place: USA | collected 2013-05 | depth 0.15 m
AAAGGCCCTGCGAGCAGGGCCTTTCAGCGCAGCGAAATGCTCAGCGACAGGCGATCGTCAAGCAGCGGCCGCCAGCAATTGCCAGCTCTTGGGCATGATGACTGCATCGATGACATGGACGACGCCATTGGTTGCAGCGATATCGGCCTGTTTGACGTGGGCCCCATTGACCTGCACGCCCGAGGACGATACGGCCGCGGTCAGCGCAGTGCCCTGAAGGGTCATCACTTCCCCTGACTTCACGTCCTTTGCCAAGACATGACCGGCGACCACGTGATAGCTCAGAACCGCCTTGAGCTTTGCGGAGTCTTTGAGCAGTGCCTCCAGCGCGCCAGGCGGAAGCTTTTTGAACGCTTCGTCGGTTGGCGCAAAGACCGTGAACGGGCCTTTCCCCGTCAGCTTATCGGTTAGACCCGCTGTTTTAATGCCAGCGACCAGTGTGGTGCAATTGCCCGCTGCGATCGCCGTATCGACGATGTTCTTCGAGGGTGCCGTATAGTTGGTGCTGCCATGTTGACTGGCAGAAGCGTTCTTTGACTCATTCATAAATTTGGGCCTTAACGTATAGCCAGCAAGAATTCGCCGGCCAACTCAGCTCGTATGCGGCTGAGGGAGCGGAGTATGGACCGTATCCCGAGTGCGTGCGGTATACGCTCAAAAGAAGTAGTTAGTGATACGAATTGTTCGTATTATCTTGCAATCAACACGCAACCCGCGATGGTTTTCTCCCGGTTGCGTTTGTCGCTCAAAACGGTTCCACTGTCTTACACGAGGGCCCGCTCGGCGATAGCGACAGGAATGCAAGCGGAAGCGGCGTGAGGCGCGCAACGTGCCCCGGCTTCGTGGACGTAGTAGAATATAAAGCAGCCATCTGATGCGAACGCTATTTGGAAGCGACCGTGTAGTGGGACTACTGGCCAATTGCAGAAGGATTTTTGGATATGCAAACTGGCGACCGTGAGGGTCCTGCGTCCGCGCAGCACGGATCCATTATAGAAGCTCTCGCGCGGGAAACTGGCACCGAGCTTTCGCATGTCAAAGAGCTGTATGAGCATGAGCTGGCCCAGCTAGAGGCGAATGCGAAGGTGCGAGGCTTTCTCTCCGTACTCGCCTGTCGACACGTTCGGATGGCATTGCGCCAGACATACGCCCGGACGAACTAACGCCGGCGTGAGCCGTACGCAGGCTCCGGATGGTGACCCGGAACCTGCGACGCTTTATCGGACGTCTATCTATTTAACCGCCGGCGAGTGCCGCCAGACCGGAATCATAAACGCCATCGATGGCCTTCTTCGCATCGGCATCGCTGGCGCCCTTGGCCGAGTAGTGCCCCTTCCAGGTGATCACAGACCCCGACCCGGACTTGGCAACGTGGATCGTCGACTGATACTTGTCGACCGGCAGCGGCCCGCTGACGATCTTGTAGGTGTAGGAATGCATCTTGTCGCTCCAGCGCACGAGATGCTCGACGATCGTGCCGCCGCTCTTGAGCGTCAGGGTACGGTCCTTCTTGTCGGCAGACAGTTCGCATTTCGCGATCGCCGGATGCCACTGGCTGATGCCGCAGAAGTCGCCGATTTTCGACCAGACCGCAGCCACGGATTGAGTCGAGGTTTTTGAGGCCTTTGACTCTATGGCTTGGGCGGATGAGGCCGCCAGAATCAGACCCAGGGCTAAGAGCGAACGGTACGAGACACGCATAAGGCAACTCCTAATGTTGGCCAATTCACTGCTGGCAACTTCATTGTCGACAGCATTCGAAAAAAAGTCCGCATCAAAACGACGGTCGCGGGGCGGGAGGAATGCGGCCCGTATTTAATGGGGGGCGATCATAACGCCCTGTGTGCGCCTCGGCGAGGGAATCCAGCCCTGGCGCTGCAATTCCTGCTCCGGTGTGTCATTTCTGACAATAGGCGGACAGGCGTCCGACCCTAGTTACCGCGCATACGAATCTGCAGTTCGTGCCGGCGGTAATCGATGATGACGGTATCGAGGAGCCCGATGGCATCCATGCCGATCAGCAGCACCGGTTCGTCCGTCAGCTTCCAGTGATCAAAAATGCGCATATCCCCATAGGTCACGCGCGCGCCTTGGATCCGAATGGCCCCGAATTCAATCGGCGGCGCCGAATAGGATTCCCCGACCTGCTCATCGGTGGTCACGCCGATGATCTTCTCGGGCTGCGCGACGCCGCGTTCGTGGCGCATGAGCGCGTTGCGCATGGACCAATTGCCGATCGTCGCCTGGCCGCCGGTGTCGATAATCGCCTTGACGGGAACACCGCCGACGTACGCCTTGACCATGAGCAGTCCGAGGTGCGAGCGCATTACGGGAATCGTCAAGAAATCCGAGCCGGCGCGCTCGTTATGCGAACGCGTAATCGTGATCAGGTCGTGCCGGAAGTCGATGTGGATGCGTTTGTCGCCCAATCCTTCGGTGCCGAGGATGCCCTCGGCTCCGCCCAGCGCATCGATCACGATGGGCAGAATCGCCGGCCGCAGCGTCAGATCGCCCACCGTCAGCGAATCCACGCGAATGGTCGGCACCTCCGCACTGCCGGTGACGCCGCGCAGCATGACCGGCGGCGACTGATCGAGCGGCATGCCGAGCGTCTCGGCCACGCGCGCGGTCACGCCCGAGTGGCTCGCACCCGTATCGAGCACCAGCCGAAACGGCCCCTGCCCGTTGATCAGCACCGGAGCCCAGATGCGCCCGATCCGATCACGACGGGTCGGCGCCACGTAGCGGGGCTCGGGTGCCGTGATCGAGACCTGCGGCAGATCCTCCTGCGTGCTTGGCTCCGGCGCGGGCAGGGGTGCCAATGCCGGCTGCACCGGTTCGTCGCCCTGGCTTAAGTCTGGGCAGATCAGCAGTCCGGCTAGACTCAAGAGCGAAGCCGTGAACCACCAACGGCTATGCTGACTGCGTCCCGAATCACGCTGACAAAGTCGCCGCCCCCACTGCGGCGCTGCCTCTGCCGGGAGTGCGCCATGTGAATCTTGCTGCATAGCGCCATCCTCGCTAGCTGGAGCTTCTTCCCGATCATGCGCTTAGCAGTACGACGACGCTACTTGCCGGAATTTGGGATACTGACGCGATCCCTGACGTTGAAGGTGCCATTCATGTCGACCCGCTTTCCCGACCATGCCTGGTTCGCCGCGACACTCATTATTAGTGTGGTCATTACGCTGGCCGCCAGTGCGGCGACGCCCGCCGCGCCGGCACGCGTCGATCCGGCGCTCGCCGCCGCGGTCGCGAACCCGGCCCGAACGGCCACTTTCGTAGCCAGAGATTCGGCCCGCCACCCGGTTGAGGAACTGACGTTCTTCGGACTGACCCCGTCGATGATCGTGGTGGAGCTCTGGCCCGGCGGCGGGTACTGGACCGAGATCTTAGGGGCCTACCTCGCACCGAGCGGACACTACTACGTCGCACTTCAAGCGCCCGGCGACGCCGAAGATGATGCGACCACGGCGAAGTGGCGCACGCGCATCGCGGCGCAGGCAGATCGGCTCGGCAAGATCACGGAGACGACAATGGGCGCCGGGAAGTTCGACATCGCCCCACCCGGTTCAGCCGACATCGTACTGACGTTCCGCAACCTGCATAACTGGATGGATGGCGGCTATGCGGAGCAGGTCCTGGCCGCCAGCTTCAAGGCGCTCAAGCCCGGCGGCATCTTCGGCATCGAAGAGCATCGCGGCCGGAATGACAAGCCACAGGATCCCAAGGCCAAGGACGGATACGTGCGCCAGGACTATATGATCGCGCTCGCCAAGAAGGCCGGGTTCAAGCTGGTCGCCTCATCCGAGATCGACGCGAATCCCAAGGATACGAAAGATTGGGTCGACGGCGTCTGGACGCTGCCACCCAAACTCTCCCAGGGCGATAAGGACCGAGACCGCTACGTTGCCATCGGCGAGGCCGACAATTTCGTGCTCAAGTTCCAAAAGCCCAGGCGCTAGCGATCAGGATCTTGCACGATAGAAAAGATAATCCGCGGTGTAGTGCATACGCACTTCGCTACCGAGCAGAGCAGCGCCGCAACCGCCAGTGGGGGCTTTACCGCCCACCGTAATCAGGCGCTGGATGCTTTGCGTGCGACTCAAGGAACCATGGCCTGAGGTGGATTTCGCGCGCAATAGCAGCCACGGAATGGCCATGGGATCCGGACCATTGTCCTTAGCCGTGACCTCGCCGACCACCGTGCTGCCATCGCTGGCCTCCCAGGTCGGACCCGCGTAGTGCTTGATTATCGGCTTACCCGCATGATCGAATAATTGCGCTTCGGGTGCTTTGAAGACCCAGTCAAACCGCGTCGGATCATCGTGACTGGCCTGGCACTCGTAGATCTGCACGCCGATGGCATGAGCCTGCAGTGACAGCACTTGAGTCCTCGGGACCTGCAGCGACGCGGGGACCACGGGAGCCGCGGGTCTATTCACCGTGGCGCAGCTCGCTATAAGAATAAGGAGTGCAACCAGACCGATGCGGGAGGCATAGCGGTGTTTCATGACTACGAACCTCGCGCCTGGCAAAATAATCAGGCCTGCGCCGTGAAGGCGACGTGCACGCCGCTGGCGGGCCGGCCCTGATTGCCGATCCAAAAGAAAGGATGGCCGTCAGCTCCGAAGCCGGCGTGAGAACCGATATGGTCGAGCATGAGGGTACCTCTTTTGAGTGGATCCTGGCACGGTGCCGAGTGCAGAGGAAGTCGCGAACAAAAATCTTCGACTGCTCGTGGGGCATTGCGCAACCTAGAGTGATCGACGCAATCCGCGATGGCGCCCCGGTTGGCCAATTCACTCTCCCCTAAGCCATACTTGGCAGCTTGACACCACAACCCACGACGCGCGGCGTCATCTGTCCCCTATATCACTCGCCGGATTCCCTACTACGAGGTCCTCGACGAGGAGGGGTTGGTGCTGCTCGAGCAGAACGCCGACACGATCCTCGAGGAGATCGGCATCGATTTTCGGGACGATGCCGAGGCGCTCGCGATCTGGAAGGCCGCTGGCGCCGACGTCCAGGCCGAGCGCGTGCACTTCCCCCGACGTCTGTGCCGCTCGATTATCCAGCGCGGCGCGCCACGCGAATTCACGCAACATGCGCGCAACCCGGCCCGCAGCGTCCTCATTGGCGGCAAGAACACGGTGTTCGCGCCGGCCTACGGCTCGCCGTTCGTGCGCAATCTGGACGAAGGACGCCGCTACGCGTGGATCGAGGATTTCCGCAATTTCGTCAAGCTCGCGTACGTGTCCAACGCGCTGCACCATTCGGGCGGCACGATCTGCGAGCCGGTCGACCTGCCCGTCAATAAACGCCATCTCGACATGGTGTACAGCCATCTGAAGTACCGCGACAAACCCTTCATGGGCTCCGTGACGCACCCGGAGCGCGCGGCGGATTCGGTGGCCTTGGCCAACATCGTATTCGGCCCGGAGCTGAACGATCCGCTGACCGGACGACCGAAGACCACGATCATCAACCTGATCAACGTCAACTCGCCGATGACCTACGACGCGACCATGCTGGGTGCGGCCAAGGTTTACGCACGCGCCAACCAGGCCACGATCATCACGCCGTTTATCCTGGCCGGCGCCATGTCGCCGGTCACGATCGCCGGCACTATTGCACAGACGCTGGCCGAAGCGCTGGCGGGGCTTGCCTTCGTACAGCTCATCAATCCCGGCGCGCCGGTGGTGCTCGGCAGCTTTGCCTCATCGATCTCGATGCAATCGGGTGCCCCGACCTTCGGCACGCCTGAACCGGAATTGGTGCTGTACTCGATGGCCGCGCTGGCGCGGCGCCTGGGGGTGCCGTTCCGCTCGGGCGGGAGCCTGTGCGCTTCCAAAATCCCTGATGCGCAGGCGGCTTTCGAATCGGCCAATACGCTGCTGCCGAGCTGCCTGGCGGGCGTGAACTTCATGCTGCACGTGGCCGGCTGGCTCGAGGGCGGCCTCGCGATGGGCTACGAGAAATTCGTCATGGACGTGGATCAGGCCGGCATGATGCATACGCTGCTCGCGGGCATAGACCTGTCGGTGAATGGCCAGGCGCTGGATGCCATACGCGAGGTCGGGCCCGGCAAGCACTTTCTGGGCTGCGCCCATACGCAGGCCAATTTCGAGAATGCGTTCTATCGCTCCCCGCTCGCGGACAACAACAGCTACGAGCAATGGGAAGCGGAAGGTTCGCCCGATATGACCAAGCGCGCGAATGCGCTCTGGAAAAAGCAGCTCGCCGAGTATGTCGAGCCGCCGCTCGATCCGGCGATCGACGAGGCGTTGCTCGACTACATCGCCCGCCGTAAGGCGTCGTTCCCCGACTCGATGGTGTGAGTTCTCAGTCCGCCTTGACCGTTTCGGTGCGGCGCGGCCGGCGGCCGCGAGTCTGGCTCTGGCTGATGGATTCCTTCGGTGCGGGCAGCTGCACCACGCGGCGCAGGTGAGCGTAGTCGGCACTCTTGTGCGGAATCGCCATGGCCTCAACGAAGTGATGCTGGAAGCGCGGCTCGATGGCCGTCTCCATCTTCTCGATGCGCCGGACCAGTGTTTCGATGACCGCACGTGAGGTCGCATCGAGCAACGCGATGCGGGCACCGGTGCCGGCGGCATTGCCCGCGGAGCGCACCTGGCTCAAGTCGCAGTCCGGAATCATGCCGAGGATGGTCGCGTACTTGACGTCGATGTGACTGCCGAATGCGCCCGCCAGGCGGATGCAATCCACATGATCGATGCCGAGGCGTTCCATCAGCAGTGCGATGCCGGCATAGAGGGCCGCCTTCGCGAGTTGAATGGCGCGCACGTCGGTCTGCGTGATCTTGAGCTCGAGTGCGCCCTGATGCAGCACGTAAGCGAAGGTCCTGCCGCTGGCCACCACCCGGGGCGAGCGCGCCGACAGCGCGCCATCGACCACGCCGTCCTGGTTGATGATGCCGGCGAGATACATCTCCGCGATCACTTCGATGATGCCCGAGCCGCACACACCGGTGATGCCGGTGGCGGCTGTAGCTTCCTCGAAACCGCGCTCGTCGGACCACAGATCGGAGCCGATGAGCCTGAAACGCGGCTCGAGCGTCTCGCGATCGATGCGCACGCGCTCGATCGCCCCGGGCGCCGCGCGTTGACCACAACTGATCTGCGCGCCTTCAAAGGCCGGCCCGGTGGGGCTCGAGCAGGCGACCAGGCGCGTGCGATTGCCCAGAACGATCTCGGCATTGGTGCCCACGTCCACCAGCAGCGTCATCTTGTCCGATAGATCGGGGCGCTCGGCCAGCACCATGCCGGCGGCATCCGCCCCGACGTGCCCGGCAATGCAGGGCAGCACGTAGACGCGCGCGTTGCGATTGAGCTTGAGATCGATGGCGTTCGCGCGCAGCGTGAGCGAATGATCGGTGGCCAGAGCGAAGGGGGCACCGCCCAGTTCGACCGGGTCGATGCCCAGCAGCAGGTGATGCATGATGGGGTTTCCGACCAGCGTCGCCTCGAGGATGTTCTCAGGCGACGTGCCGGCGATGCGCGCCACGTCCGCCGCCAGCGCGCTGAGCGCCTCGCGCACCGCCGCAGTCATCTGCGCCGCGCCGCCCGGATTCATCATGGAGTAGGAGACGCGACTCATGAGGTCTTCACCGAAACGGATCTGCGGATTCATGACGCCCGCCGAAGCCACGACGTCGCCACTGAGCAGATCGCACAGGTGCGCGGCAATGGTCGTGGAGCCGATGTCGACCGCAAGCCCGTAGATCTGCTCATGCAGGCCCGGCCAGACACCGATGATCTGTTTGGCTGCGTGCACGGCCACGGTGACCTGCCAGGATCCGGCGCGCAAAGCCGCCTGCAGCGTCTGCAGCACCGACAGATCGCAGCTCAATCCGGTCAGCCGCCACTCGAGTTCGAGCGCATCGTGCAGTCGGCGCAGGTCTCCGGACGGATCGTGCATGTCCGGCGGCTGCACTTGCACGTAATGCAGGCGCACGACCGGATGCAGTTCGATCGCACGCACCTCGGCATCCTTGCGTACCACCTGGCGATGCACCTGGCTGCTCGCCGGCACGTCGATGACCACATCGGCCTCGACGCGCGCCGCGCACGACAGGCGCCGGCCCTCAGGCATAGGCACACGCTTGGAATACCGCACTTCCGTCTCGCTGAACGGCGAGAGGCTCGCGACCGAAGAAGACAGTCCGTGCTTGGCGAACTCCCCTTCCGCGACCAGGATCTGACAGCGCCCGCAAAGACCACGCCCGCCGCACACCGAATCGATGTCCACGCCCAGCGCGCGTGCGGCGCTCAGCAGCGGCGTACCCATGGGAAAGTGCCCACGCTCACCGGAAGGCATGAACACGTCGATCCGCTCGTGATGCCGATCGGCGCCATCAATCTGGCAGGCGTGCAGGTCATGCGTCTCGTGCACCGGTTGCGCACCGAGCTCAAAGTCAACACCTCCTGCGGAGCCTCCAACATCAGCTTCGGCCTGCCCAAGCGCGATGGCATCAACGCCGCATTTCTGACCATGGCGATGGGCGCCGGAATGTCGCGCCACGAAATGACGCTCAGTGCGCCCATGTCGCGGCCCCCTCATGGCGTCAGATCCCGATGATAAATGGCAACCGCCCCCGGGACTTTCGAAATTGCGACGTCCACTTTCCCAGAAGCGACATCGAGACCCGCCGCTCGGCTTAACAATATCTGGGCGCGGTGTCCTATTAAATCTTGATGCCGGCTGAGAGATTTGAACTCCCGACCAACGGTTTACAAAACCGCTGCTCTACCACTGAGCTAAGCCGGCACAGGTGCAAGGACCAACGACGGATCGGACGGAATTTTATCAGCCGCTGGCGCTGTTGGCCGGGCAGTCGGCAATCTTGACTGGGCCGAGGCTATAGGCGGCGTGGGCCGGAGCACTGAGCAGGTCCGCTGGCTGTGGATCGGCTTCGTTAAGCTTCAGATCGAAGTCGAGCCAGTGGGCGGTCATGGTGCGTTGGCGCATGCCCAGCGTCGGCTTGAGGCCGAGCGCGCGCACCTGCTCGGCGCGGCGTACGGCGTGGGCCTGATCGGCAAATACGCCCACCGAGACGCGATCGCTCTGCTCGGGCTGAGTCATGACCGCGGCATCGTGGATGCCTGCGGCATTCAAGGTTTGGATGGCGCGACGCTGCGACTCTGACGTGAGCTCACCGATGTACACCCAGTAGACGTTCGGGTTCGTGCTCTCGGCGCTGCGATCACGCGGGTCCCAACCGCGGGCGCGCAGGCGCTCGGCCGCGGCATTGGCCGCATTCCCATCCTCGAACGGTCCGAGGCTGCGACAGCGCGTGGGCGCCCCCGCGGCGGTAGCGCCCGATGCCGTGGCGGCGGCCGGCGCCCCAGAGGCTACCGGTGCGGCGCTCGCCGCAGGCCCTGAGGACGCAGCGGACGATTGGGGCCTCGGGACCAGTTGCAGTGGCGGGATCGATGCGTCGCGATCGGCTGCGGACGGAGCCTTCGGCGGGGTATCGATCCAATGCGCCCAGCCGAAGAACGCCAGGTTGACGACTATTAATGCCAGGACTACGAAGCGCACGCGCTGATTCTATTCGAATTGCGTTCGCGCGGAGCGCAGCACGGCCAGACCCCTTAGCGCGAGCTCATCCTCGCGGCGACGCGGCTCGCGCAATAGCGGCCCGATGGCATCGGCCGCCCCGCCGGATAGGATCAAGCGCGGCGTGCTGCCGAGGAGTACGCGTGCTGTGCGCATCGCCTCCGAAATCAACGCGGCCGCGGCGCGCACCGCGCCGGCCGCGACGGCCTCGCGAGTATCGCGCGCAAAGAGGCGTGCGCGGCTTGCCCTTGAGCCGTCGGCTGCACTGCGACCTCCGGCACGACGGCGGATGCCGGCCGTGTGCTCGAGCAGCGACTCGATCATGAGCTTGGGTCCGGGAATGATGCTGCCACCGCGATGCTTTCCATCCGCATCGAGCAGATCGATGGTCATGGCCGTGCCGACTGCGACCAGGCACAGCGCCCGGCCCGGATGCTCCGAGCGCGCACCGATCAGCGCCGCCCAGCGGTCGGCGCCCAGTCGCCAGGGCTGCGCATAGCCGTTGCGTACCCCGGCCGCTGCGCGTGTGCTGCGCACGAACTGCGGCGGCCGCAGCCCGGCACGGCGCACGATGCCGCGCAATTGCCGCTCGACCGCGGCGCCAGCAACGTTGCAGGCTTGGATTCTCAAATGCGGACCGAATCTTGCGAGCGAGCGCTGCAATGCGCTGCCATTGCCGCGCAGTTCCTCGAGCTCGAGCGCGCCTTTGGCCGCGAAACGCTGGCCTCGCCGATAGGGTCCGAGCATTAGCGCCCATTTCAGGCGCGAATTGCCGATATCCATCAGCAATACGCTCTCCGGGCGCTTGAGTGCCGGGCGGCGCTTTGAACTCACGCGACGGCCCTGACCGACACGTCGCCGGTCACGAAACGCTGGATCCCCTCGCGAGTCTGCACGCACAGCGCGCCGTCGAGATCGATTCCGCGCGCATGACCGGAAACGCTGCCGGCATCCAGACTGACCCGCACCAGCTTGCCCGAGAGCGCATCGGCCGCGCGCCATTCCTGCGCGAACGCACTGAAGCCCTCGCGCTCGAACTGCACCAGGCCCGCGATGACCTCGGCGATCAGCGCCGCGGTGATCGAATTGCGCTCAGCCAAAGAGAGCCCGAGCGCGGCCAGATCGATGGGCTGCGTCCCGCTAGCCTTGACCTGCTCGATCACCGCCGTCCCGAGCGCGACATTGAGGCCGATGCCGATCACGACGAAGGCTGGGCCACCAACCTCGGCGCGCAGCTCGGCCAGGATCCCGCCGAGCTTGGCCTCCCCGGCCACCAGATCGTTGGGCCATTTGAGCTCAGCACCGGTCACGCCCGAGCGCTTGAGGGTCCGCAGCGCACAGACCCCGACCGCGAGACTCAGCGCGCTGACTGTCGCGGGCAGGCTCTGGAAATTCCAGCTCATCGACAGGCAGATCGCCTCTCCAGGGGGTGCATACCAGCTGCGCGTGTGCCGGCCACGCCCGGCGGTCTGATATTCCGCGGTCAGGAAGTCAAAGCGTCCGGGCGGCAGGTCGGATTGGGTCATGAGATCGGCATTGGTCGAGCTCGTCGACCACAGCGTCGTGCCATGGCGCAGCCGCGCCGCGATTGCAGCCGGCAGCGCCTTGCGAATGAGCGTTGCCTCTAAGGGCGCCGTGGCGCGCGGCAGGCGATAGCCGCGATGCGCGACCGCATGCACCGTGACTCCGAGCTCCCGCAGTGCTGCAATGGCCTTCCAGATCGCACTGCGACTGACATCGCAGGCCGCGGCGAGTCGCGTGCCGGAATGAAACTGCTGATCGGCGAGCAGTTGGTAGACGCGCTGGATCAATGGCGCGGGCGAGGCCGCGGCGCCATTCATGCAGGGCTCTCCGGGACTTCGGCCATCATGCAGCGCACCCCTCCACCGCCTTGGCTTTCGATGGTCGGCACCGCGACGTCGATCACGCGATCGACCGTGGCGCTGAGCTGCGCCCATTGCTTTGCGTCGAACGCGGCGCGTGCTCTCGAGGACAGCACCAGCACCGATTGTGTCGCGGCCGCCCCCGTGTGTGCGCGCAATTCCAACACGTTGCCGGCAAAGGCATACATGGCCTCCATGCCGATCTCGATGACCTCGAGGCCCGAGGCGGCCAGGCGCGAGCGCACGCGATCCCGATCGCTCATCGCCAGCGCCTCGCTGCACAGCACCGCGCAGCGCGAGCCGATCGCGAGCATGATATTGGTGTGATAAAGCGCGGTGCAATCCCGGCCCACGGCATCGAACACCTCGGCCTCGTAATGCATGGCTCGCGCCCACTCGCGCACGAGCGACTCATCGGTACGCGCCGAGCGGCAGGCGTAGGCCACGCGCTCGACATGGTCGAGCACCAGGCTGCCGGTGCCTTCGAGATATCGGCCGCGCGTTTCCTCAGCGCTCAAGTCGAGCAGGCGGCGGCGGTGGAATGACAGCTCGCTCTCGACCGCTTCCAGGATATCCAGTCGCCGCTCGCGCCGGCGGTTCTCGGCGTGCATCGGATACAGCACGACCGTGCCGTCATTGTGGAAACTGACCCAGTTGTTCGGAAACACGGCATCGGGCTTGACCGGCTCGTGCGTGTCCTCGACCACGCAGGTGCGCACGCCCGCGTCCTGAAGCGCAGCGTGCAAGGCCGCAAACTCGGGCAAAGCCCGCGCCGTGCTCGAGGCGGCCTCACGCGCGTCGCGCTGGAATCTATTGCTGCCCGCGGTCTGCGGGTTGTAGCCAAAGTGTGCCGGACGCACCATGAGCACTGCCGGCGCGCACTGCGCTTCCGGACGCTGCGCTGCCCCGCTCGATTGCCCGGCTGTGCCGCTGTCGCTGAACTGGCGCTGACTCATGAACTCGGGTGAACTTTAGCTCTGGCCGCCCTCACGATCGCGGCCACCGATCATAATTCAACGGCCGAACACGAGTCGGGTTGCAATCGGTGGCTCAGGGGCATAGGTTTTCAGGCACTTATTCGTAGAGCGAGCGATCCATGCAAAAAAACACGATCTGGTACGCAGCCGCCGGAGCCCTGGTCATACTCAGTGCGGTGGCGCTTTTTGTATCCTGGCGTGCCAATCATCGCCCCGGCGCCCTGGAGCCGGCCGCGCAGACCGCTCCGATCCCGGCCCCCTCTGGCATCGCGAATCCGGTGCCCGTGCCCTCAGGCTTGA
>CABEDL010000012.1_pt1 | contig 12281 bp, 12 predicted proteins | sample 3422981 | NCBI WGS metagenome assembly CABEDL01 (sample SAMEA5534329, study PRJEB31848) | metagenome | biome: tundra; feature: field; material: soil | place: USA | collected 2013-05 | depth 0.15 m
GGGCACGCCGTGACGGCGCCGCCGATCCGCGATGGGCCTGACGGGATCGCCGATTCCGGTCGCGATCGGCCAAAAGCGGGCGCTGACCGTACCGAAATGACCGCCACGAAGCAGCCGTTCGCGGCCTGCGGTAAGCTAACGTCGTCGTGTGACAAGACCAGCCACAGCACAGGGAATGCAAAAGAACACTTCGATCTCGGCTACAAAGACGGTCGTCTCAATGTTCGACGCGGAGACGGCGCGCGTGCTCGCTGCCCTGTTTCACGACGAGATGATCCCCGCTGAGGTCATCGCGAATGGCGTTCCCCTGCGTTGGGATATCCAGGTACCGTCTGAATTCTTTGAACATGGTCTGCGGTTATATGAGCAATGGAAGCTTTCGGATTCCGAGCTTTCGCTCGGCGGTGATATGTCGCTCGCTCCGCGCGTTCTTGCGGCTTAGGGTCTCATCGATGAAGCGCCGGTAGGACTCGAGGTCGACGAAGTTCGCACTGCCGCGCAATAGCAGCGCATCGCCGATCGCGCGCTTCAGGTGCCCGTGCGGGCTCTCGATTGAGCCCGCCGCGGAAAACGATCAGAGGGTGAAACGAACTCCAACTGTCGGAGCAATGTTGTTGTTGTGGTAATAGGTGACGCCGGGGCCGTGAGGAATGGCGATGGCCAGACCACCGGTGACGTCGGAATACGCAATGCCGGCATAAGCGTCGAAACGCTTGGTAAAGTGGTAGTCCGTATAGAGCGAAACCTCGTTGAGGTTGCCCGAGCAGGAACTGCGGAAACCGGCGGCCGGCGAGCAGGTCGACGGAACACGGAAGTCGTTCTGCATCTCACGATAGTAGGACAAAGTGATGTCGGTTTTGCTGTCGTAAGCGTATTTCACACCCGTCCAGGCGACCTGCACAATCTTGGGAGAATCAAGATTGTTGTCTTCGACGCCGCTCAAGAGATAACCGCCCTGGGCCGTGGCGCCAATGCCCAACGGGTTCGCCGGGTTGGTCTGCCGGATGTGTTCGTAGCCGCCAAAGAGCTTGAACGGGCCCCAGGTATATTTGGCAGCGACCATAACGGCGGTGTTGTCGGTCACGATGCCATATTCGGTGTTGTTCATTCCGATCAGATTGGCGCCGTTGATGGGGCTTGTATTGATGCTGTTGACGGTCGACTGATATGGCGCCGACAGACTCGCAGACCCCAGCAAGGGGTTGAGTACGCTGATCGCCTGGTTGATACGTTGGAGGACGACGTCGGCGGAGAGCTTGTCGTAGGTTCCGCCGAGGTCGAATCCATAGGCGGAGTTATGCGGCGCTTCTCCCGTACAGGTGGCGGCAGTCCAGGCGGCGGAGGCGGAGTAGCAGCCGCCCTGGCCGTCGGCGACTTTATACATCGCGCCGAAATGAACCGGTCCATAGGTGACGCGATATTTTATGGCTTCGTCCCAACGGGTGTCCTGGGTGTCGCCGCCGCCAGCCATCAGGCCGTTATAGCCGATGAACGAAAAGGAATAGGCGCCGCCGGCCGGATCGTAAGCGAGCATCGCATCGGTACCGAGCGCGCGCTGACGACCGAGGGTCAGCGTGCCGAAATGCGCGGACGATATGCCGCCATAGAATTCGTCATTGAAGGGTTGGCCCGCGCGCGCGCCGTCGCCGGCGAACGAGTAGCTGCTCCTCGGCAGGCCGGCGTTGCTGGTGTTGGTGGCTGCCAAGTTGGCGAGCTGGCCAGACTGCGGATTGATGCCGGTCGAAGCGTTGAGCACAACGGCCCAGCCGTGCAGAAACTCTTCCCTGACCTTGATGCCCAGACCCGTCTGCGACAGGTTGTTCGGCGCAATGAGGAATTGCGCGTGATTGCCGTTGCGGTTGACCAACGATTCGCCTTCATAGTTATAGCCGTTTTCCGGTAAGCCGTGGCTGACCCAGCCCGCGCCGACGTCATATGCGCCGTACAGGGTGATACCGTGCCAGGTCAGCGGGCAATCGGTGGCGAGGAAATCCTGGACGTTCGCGCAGGCGGCGGGGTTGGATGGAGCAGCCGGAGCTGGTTCGGCGGCTGGAGAATCGGCGGCGCGCGCGGCATGATTTAAAACGAAAGTTGAAGCAAGCGTCGCAAGGGCGCACCACCAGACGGACCGCATTATACTTTCTCCCGGAAGAAGCCGTCACAACAGCGACATATTCAGACTAATATAACGATTGCGACGGTGAGCCTTCCGCCGCCCCCGCGACGCCCGCGATTGCGCTCATTACGACCAAAGCCTGGACTGACTTTTTCACGGTTCCCTGAAATGTTAACGGCCATCGCTATTAGAGCTCGTTATATATCGCCATATATAACACAGCAACGTCGTAAAGCGCAAAGTCCCGGTGGGGGCGAGTTAGCAGATAGAGGTCATTGCAAAAGGGGCCGCTTGCAAGATGATTTACAGGAGACTCGCCTTCGCTATGATGTCGTGAGGAGGAATCTCTATGGCTGCTCCTGTTGTTCGATTCAGGATCGATTTCGCGAAACATTCCAGTGTTGGGCCGGGGAAAATCGGTCTTCTTGAAGCCATTCGAGATGCCGGTTCTGTGTCACAAGGGGCGCGCAACATTGGGATGAGTTATCGTCGTGCTTGGCTCTTGGTCGAGAGCCTGAAGCAATCCTTCCGAGAGCCCGTGACGGCAGCAAGCACGGGAGGCAAGGACGGAGGCGGGATGCTAGTCACCGAATTTGGCGACGCCTTGATTAAAAACTATCGCGAATTGGAACGACACTTTGCGACGTTGGCAGAGCGGCGTCTCCACCCCATCATTGCAACGGTTATCCGACATTCCAATTCTGGCGCCAAGGTATCGGTACGCACGAAGCTTGAGTAGAGCAGCAAATGGTATGACACGCTATATGCTCTGAGAGCGTATTCTCGCTGCCCCAGAGCCGACGGTCACGGCCGGCGGCAGAGGGCACTTAGCGGACCGCTGCCAGGAGTAGCGTGGGAACCTACCTGCACCGCTCACCCGTCCCCTGAATCTGCCCCAAGTTATGTGAAGGCGACGTCCGCGGAAAGCGGATCTGGCCGCGCTGCAGCAGTGTTCTCCACGTAACCGGCATCGCAACATATGTCCAGGAGAAGCTGCTCGGGGGCGGTTTGCGTCGGTGGGCAGCATCTGGGCGTCTGATGCGAACCAGGAGGCTGACCTCGATCCGCGAGAACGTTAGAGTCAATGGCCAACTCTGGGACTTAGCTTTAGAGGTGCTCGCGGCTTGAATTGACCGCACTGATGCTTCCAAGGGAGAGGGCGCTGAGGATGGCGCCTTCTCCCTTTTTTTGCGCGCCATCGGAGAATCGCCGTGACCCAAACCAGAGGCTCGCTGAACCGAGGAGGGGCTACAAAGGAATGGTTTGCTCCCCGTTAGCCAAATTCAGCTGGGATTTCGGAAATCGGCCGGGATCCGAGCCACGGAAAGAGATTCTTCTCGAGCATCCACTGCACTTTGGTCCAGTGGTTCTCGGCCCAGGTGGGCTTCTGCTTCGTAAACCATTCGAGCGCGACCGTTTGAAAGGTATTTGCAGCCGCACCGAGACGCACGCTTTTTTGGATCTTGCGCAGCTGACCCGGATCGATGCCATTGCGCAGATGGCCGCGTGCCGTATCCGCCGCTACGCGCGCTTCCTTCAAACATACATCCGGGTACGACCCCAGGGCGAGTAACTTCTCTTTGCCAGCGAAGCGATACTTGTAGCGCCAATATCTCGCGCCGTTTTGACTGTATTAGCAAATAGAGCCCCTTGGCATCAGCGAGCTTGTAATTCGCAGATCTTGGTTTGGCCTGTCGCACCGCCGTATCGGTTAATGGCATATTTGGGCGTATCTACAATCCTAAAACGGATTATACCCCCAGAAGTACCCCTCTATTGACCGGCTGCCACCGGCGGTAGCTGCATACTTCCGGATGTCCTTGGAATCGTAACTTGCTGGAAATATAGGGATCTGCAAACAAAAAAGCCCGCATTGCTGCGGGCTTTATTGTGTTGACTTGGTGGAGGCGGCGGGAATTGAACCCGCGTCCGCAAGCCCTAGACTTCAGGATCTACGCGCGTAGCCCATTCTTTGTTTCTCATCCGGCGCTACCCGAAGGGCAGGGAAGACGTCAGACCAGCAGACGGTAACTCTTAACGCTGCAACCCGTCGCACACGGCAGCGCGATCCTATGAGCGCGTCCCCTGGTTCAGTCGCATAGGCACGAACTGGTCAGAGGTCAGCTGCGTTTAGGCAGCTAGAGCGTAGTTGTCGTCGTTGGCAACTAAGTTTTGCAGCAGTTATTAACGAGGGCCACTGCGCCTCGGCACGCCCCTGAAGGTTCGTAACCCACGTCGAAACCGGTCGCCCCCTTCAGGCAGTCGCAAACATATTAACTCGAATGCCCCGGTCGCGCGAATCTTGTGCGCTGCGTCTTAACCCCTACGCATCAAACGGGCCCGATCGCGCTGCCAGTCGCGCTCTTTGTCGGTGGCGCGCTTGTCGTGCTGCTTCTTGCCCTTGGCGAGACCAACCTGCAGTTTGGCGCGGCCGTGCTTCCAGTACAGCTCGAGCGGCACGATCGTATAGCCGCGGCGTTCGGTGGCGCCAATGAGCTTGTCGATCTCATTCCGGTGCAGGAGCAATTTGCGTGTGCGCACCGGATCGGCCACCTTGTGGGTCGAGGCCGTTCGCAGCGGCGAGAGGTGGGCACCAATCAGAAACGCTTCGCCGTTGCGCACATAGACGTAGGCTTCGGCGAGCTGCGCGCGACCCGCCCGCATGGACTTGACTTCCCAGCCCTCGAGCACGAGACCGGCCTCGAGCCGTTCTTCGATGAAGTAGTCATAACGCGCGCGCCGGTTCTCGGCGATCACGCGCTCGGTGGTTTCGGGCTTGGCCATGACGCATTGTACAGAGCCCGCGCAGTGGCCTGCGTCGCAAGCCGCGCTGTTCGGCTTGAGCCACGGACGGGGGTCGGCCACACTTGAAAGCGCGCCGAACCTCGTCCTTCAGAGCTGGGAAGGATAGCGCGGACGAAGTAGCAGTCCTTTGCGGCCGTTAAGGGGTGCAGACGAATCATTCGACTGGACACGCCCGTGAGACTGTTCACCAGCGCGGAGACGGGGCACTTTTTGCGGGTAGTTCACCAACAGGTGAACGTGGTCGTGCTTCTCGTCGAACTCCACCAATTCCGCCTCGAGGTCCGCAAGCCTTGCGCGTCGATATTTGGTCGCAAAGATCAAAAATGCGAGTGCGTCATCGCTAATGGACCAATATATCATTAAGGCATGCAACGGCTTCAGGCCTACAAGTACGCATTCATGCCAAATGGCGAACAGCAGCGACAGATGCGCCGCTTTGCCGGCTCGTGTCGCTTCGTTTTCAACAAGGCGCTGGCGCTGCAAAAGGCCCACTACGAGGCAGGCGGGAAATTCATCAGCTGCATGGCGATGGCGAAGCACCTGACCGAGTGGCGTAACAGCACCGAGACACCGTGGCTCAAGGGTGCGCCCGTTCATCCCCTGCAACACGCGCTCAAGGACTTGGACAGGGCGTACCAGAAGTGTTTCGCCCGGCGAGCGAGCTTCCCACGCTTCAGGCGCAAGGGGCACGGTGAGAGCTTTCGCTATCCCGATGCCAAAATGTCCGGCGCGACTACCTGCACAAGACCACGACCACGATCAGCCAAAACCACGCGATAGTGTGTATCGAGGACTTGCAAGTGAGGAATATGTCCAAGTCGGCGGCAGGGACAACCGAGGCACCGGGTAGAAACGTTCGGGCCAAGTCGCGCCTGAACAAATCCATCCTCGATCAGGGCTGGTTCGAGTTCCGTCGCCAGTTGGACTACAAGCTCAATTGGCGTGGCGGAATTCTTATTGCCGTGCCACCGCACCACACGAGCCGCACTGGTCGTGGTCGTAAGGCCAAGACGAAACCAGCCGCCGCGAAGCAGGAACCCATCGACGCGACTATGTGTGAGGTAACTTAATGCATAGCCACCGTAGGAATCCGCTGCCTTTAGGCAGCGGCGGATGTCAACTATGCGAGAAATGAGCCGCACTTCGCTGGTTGCGCGGTCGCCGACCGTCATGTACCGATTGGTCGATGACATCGAGCGCTATCCCGAGTTCGTGCCGGGCTGCAGCTCGGCCGAGGTGCTCGAGCGCAGCGAGCAGGAAGTGGTGGCGCGCCTGGCGGTGCGCCGCGGTCCACTGCGCACGCAGTTCACGACGCGCAACCGACTCGATCCGGGACGCAGCGTGCACATGCAGCTGGTCGAGGGTCCGTTCAAGGTGCTCGAAGGGTCCTGGAACTTCACGCCCGTCGCGAGCAATGGTTGCCGTATCGAATTCAAACTGCGCTTTCAGTTCTCCAACACTTTGAAGTCGGCCTTGTTTGAGCCACTGTTCGAGGAGGCGCAGGCCGAGTTGGTGCGCGCGTTCGTCGCGCGCGCGCAAAGCCTGCCGGCTTGAACGGTGCGATCGCGTATGTCGAAATGCTGCCGCGTCGTGTGCGACACCCAAAATGGGATACGCGAGTGCGTGCTGCAACTGCCCGAGGCGGCCACGATTGCCGCGGTGCTCGAAGCCGCCCGGCCGGTGCTCGGCGAATGGGCAGCGGATTGGGACTCGGCGGTCACGGGGATCTATGGGCGAATTTATACGCGCCAGCACGTGCCGGCCGACGGTGATCGGATCGAGCTGTATCGCGCGCTCCACGTCGATCCGCGCTGCAGCCGCAGGGCTCGAGCCGCCAAAGCGTCCGCGTCGCGAGCGCGGCGGGGTTCAGGCGAGGCTTGATCGCGGGCGATTCAGTGTCCGCCGCCTGAGCGCGGTTCCGGCGCTGTGGCTCCGCGGGTGCTGATGGGTGCAAACGGCGCGCTCTTGACGTCGCTGTCGACCCGGGCGACCAGATTGTTGGTGAAATAGATCGCGACGTGGCCGCGCCCGGGCCCCTGCAGGCGACGGGTCTTGAGATAATAGTCGTAGTCCCAGCGCGCGTTGTCGAAGCCGCCCGGGACCATGGGCGTGCCGAGCAGATAGCGCACCTGGCTGTGGGTCATGCCGGGCTTGACCTGGGCGATGACCGCCGGATCGAGATAATTGCCCTGCTGTATCGGCATGCGATAGACGCAGGCGCTCAACGCGCAGAGCGAGGCCAGCAGCGCCAGCGCTCGGGAAATCTCCCGGACGGCTTGCACGCGATGGCTGTCACGGCTCATTCTCATGCGACAATCATACCGTATCGTCCGCTCGAAGCGGGACCGCATCGAGGTGCATCGTGGAAGGAAAAGACCTGCGCAAAGTGGGGCTCAAGGTCACATTGCCGAGGCTCAAGATCCTTGAGATCCTCGAGAACAGCCCAACGCGGCATATGTCGGCCGAGGAGATTTATAAGAAGCTCCTGGACTTGAGCGAGGACATTGGTCTTGCGACCGTCTACCGCGTGCTCACGCAGTTCGAGGGCGCGGGCCTGGTGTCCCGTCATCATTTCGAAGACGGGATGGCGGTGTTCGAGATCAATCACGGGATGCACCACGATCATATCGTGTGTATGGACTGCGGGCTGGTCGAGGAGTTCGTCGACCCTGAGATCGAAACGCGGCAAAATTCGATCGCGAAACGGCTCGGCTTCAAGATCGAAGAGCACTCGCTGGTGCTCTATGGCCGCTGCCAGCGGCCCGATTGTCCCTCGCGCAAACCGGCACGGAACCGGTTACCGAGTTAGCTGCGCGCCTTGCGGCTGCGCGGCGCCGCGGGTGCGGCCTGGGCAGAGAGCATCTCCAGGGCATGCGCGCGCGCGCGCTGAGTGATCTCCACGCCGCCGAGCATACGCGCGAGCTCCTGGACCCGCTCCTCGCCGGTCAGAGCAGTCAGTCGTATGCGCGTGCTGCTGCCGTCGCTGAGTTTCGTGACGCGCAGGTGCTGATGGCCCTGGGCCGCTACCTGCGGCAGATGCGTCACGCACAGCACCTGGCCGGCCGCTCCCAGGGCGCGCAACTCCCGTCCGACGATTTCCGCGACCGCCCCGCCGATGCCTGCATCCACTTCATCGAAGACCATGCAGCACGCCGCATCGGCCGCGCACGAGACCTGCACGGCCAGCGACAGGCGCGCCAGCTCGCCGCCGGAGGCGACCTTCGCCACCGCTCGCGGTGCCTGTCCGACGTTGGTACTGACGCGGAACTCGACCCGATCGATGCCGTGCGCGGCGGGTTCGGCGGTCTCGAGCGGGGAGACATCGATCAGAAAGCGCCCACCGCCCATGCCGAGTTCCTGCATGCGCGCGGAGATATCCTTGGCGAGCGCGCGCGCGGCGGTGCCGCGCCGCGCCGAGAGCTGTCGCGCCGACTCCTGGTAGCTCGCGAGCGCGGCGGCGAGCTGCGTGCGCAGCGCGCCGCGATCTGCGGCCGCAGCCTCAAGGCTCGCCAGCTCGGCGCCGAGCGCCTCGCGCCGTTCAGGCAGCGCTTCGCCGGCGACGCGGTGCTTGCGTGCCAGTTCCTCGACCGCCGCCAGGCGGTGCTCGATCGCGTCGGCGCGCTGCGGATCCATCTCGAGCGCATCGAGATATTGTTGCAGGCTGTGGCTCGCATCTTTGACGCGCAGCTCGGCTTCCTCGAGCAGCGGGGTCAGTGATGCGAGCTGTGCATCGAGCGCACTGGCCGAGCGCACGGCCGTGAGCGATTTGGCCAGCAGCGCATGCGCCGTGGGCCCTTCGGATTCGTAGAGACATTCGAGGGCGCCGCGCACGGCGTCGAGCAGCCGGCCGCGGTTCGCGAGCCGTGCGTGCTCGGCGTGCAGCTCGGCGATCTCGCCGGGTCGCAGCGCCAGGACGTCGATCTCGCGCACCTGGTGGCGCAGCAGATCGAGCCGGGAGCCGCGCTCATCGGCGGCGCTCTCGACTTCCAGGCTGCGATTGAGCAGCGCCAGCCAAAAGCTGTGGCCGGCACGCACCTGGCCGGCCAGCGCCTCGAGCCGCCCGTAGCTGTCGACGTGCGTGCGTTGCGTGGCCGGGCGCACCAGCGATTGAAATTCGTGTTGACCGTGAATGTCGATCAGCAGCTCGGCCGCCCGGCTGAGCACCTGCAGCGGTACCGACTGACCGCCCAGCCAGGCACGGCTGCGCCCATCGCTGCCGATCACGCGCCGTATCAGCAGTTCGCCGTCATTGGCGATGGACTGCTCAGCGAGCAGGTGGCGCAGCTCACCGCCAGTGCCGGAAATATCGATGGTCGCGGCGATTTCGGCCCGCTCGGCACCGGTGCGTACCACATCGGCGCCGGCGCGGCCGCCGGCCAGCAACTCCAGGGCATCGACAATGATGGACTTGCCGGCGCCGGTCTCGCCGGTCAGCACGGTCAAGCCACCGCTGAATTCGATTTCAACGCTGTCGATGATCGCGAAATCGCGGATCTGTAGGTAGCGCAGCATCGCGTCTAGCGCTCGTGACCCCAGCCCCCCAAGCCCCAGTGGAGCTTGGAGCGCAGCAGCCGGAAGTAGTCATAGCCGGGCGGATGCAGCAGCGTGACGGCGCGGCCAGCGGGCGCGATCTCCAGACGGCCCCCGAGCTTGAGCTCCCCGAGCATGCTCGCATCGCAGGTCACCTGCGCGGCGACATCGTGCGGACCGATGAGCTCGATATCGATGCGCGAATCCCCGGGCACCAGAATCGGACGGTCCGAGAGGGTATGCGGACAAATGGGCGCCACCACCAACACGTTCAGCCGCGGCTCGACGATCGGACCGCCGCAGGAGAGCGCGTAGGCGGTCGAGCCGGTGGCGGTGGCGACGACCAGACCGTCCCCGGCATGCGAGTTGACGTAGCGGCCGTCGATGCGCGTCTGGAAAGCCAGCATGCGGCCGGTCTCGAGCCGATTGAACACCACATCGTTCAACGCAAAACGGGACACTTCGGCGCCCTGAGGCGAAATCAGTCGCGCCTGCAGCAGCGGGCGCCGATCGGGCTCGGATTCGCCGGCCAGCACGGCATCCAGAGAGCTGACCATGTCCTGCGGCAGCACGTCCGTCAAAAACCCCAGGCGCCCGCGATTGATGCCGAGCAGTGGAATGTCGTGCTCGGCGACCAGACCGGCGGCGTACAGCAGGGTGCCGTCCCCGCCGATGGCGATCATGAGATCGGCCCGTTCGATGAACTCGGCCAACGGCATGACGCGCACGCCGCTCGGCACGTTCGCGGCCGCGGAGTCCTCCGGCGCCAGCACTTCGAGGTGCCGCGACAGCAACTCCGGCACCAGCGCCTGGGCGCATTCGGCAACCCGCGGGTCCTGGAACTTGCCGACGAGGACGCAGGTGCGTATCGGCATGTGCATGGGGCGTGTGGGCCTTGGGATGTGCGGCGGAGCGCCGTTTTCATACTGAGCGCTGTTGTAGCATGGCTCAAGCTGTGCGGCCACGCGCGAACTTGCCATATTGTGGGTTCCCATCCCTGGCCTGCAGTGCTTGACGAGGCCTCGCGGCGCTGGTTAGCTCGGCTCTAAAACATGGCAGCAGACAACAAAGACGAGGGACTGAACGAACGCGCTCAACGCTTGCTGCGCGTGCTGGTGCAAAGCTATATCCGCGATGGCGCCCCGGTCGGTTCGCGCACGCTGTCGCGTGATTCGGGGCTGTCGCTGAGCTCGGCGACCGTGCGCAATGTCATGGCCGACCTGGAGGGCCTGGGTTTCGTGACTTCGCCCCACACCTCGGCCGGGCGCGTGCCCACCGATAAGGCATACCGGTTCTTCGTCGATTCGCTGCTGCGCGCGCAGATGCCAGCCGACGATTTGAGCCTGGAGGAGATCCGCCGCCATTTGGATCTGCCGGCCGACAGCTCCAAGTCGTTGGTCGCAACCGCCTCGCAACTGCTGTCCAATATCACGCATTTGGCGGGGGTTGTGACGCTGCCGCTGACGCAGGCCGCCTCGCTGACGCAGATCGAATTCCTGGCGCTATCGGACAACCGGGTGCTCGTAGTGCTGGTGCTCAACGACCGCGAGGTCCAGAACCGCATCATCCAGCTCGAGCGGCATTACTCATCCGAGGAGCTGCGACGCGCCGCAAACTTTCTCAACGAGCACTGCGCCGGACGCACGCTGTCGCAGATTCATAAAGAGCTGGTGCAGCAACTCAAGGACACGCACGAGCACCTGAACCAGGTCATGCTCGATGCGATCGCGATGGCGCAGCGGCTGTTCGAGCAGGGTAGCGCCTCGGAGGACATCGAGTACATGATTGCTGGGGAGACCAATTTGATGGAATTGGGCGAGCTGGCCAGCGTCGATAAGCTCAAGCGCCTGTTCGAAGCCTTCAATGAGAAGCGCGATATTCTGCATCTGCTCGACCAGAGCCTGAAGGCCGAGGGCATTCAGATATTCATCGGCCAGGAATCGGGCTACCGGATCTTTGATGACTACAGCGTTGTGACGGCACCTTACAGCTCCGACCAAGGCGTGGTCGGTGTCATCGGCGTGATCGGTCCGACGCGCATGGCCTACGAGCGGGTCATCCCGATCGTTGATTTGACTGCTAAAGTTCTAAGCTCGGCCTTGAATTTGCGGCGCTGAGCGCCATGTAAGCGTTAGCAACGGCTTCGAGTTGCTCGAAGTGCATTTAGATATTATTTGTAGGTATTTGATATTTCAGGGTTATTAACGATGGGCGAAGCGATGGGCGAAGCGATGGGCGAAGCGATGGAAAACAGCACGGCGGCCAAAGGCGCGCCTGCGCCGCAGGATGATGCGGCGGCGGGCAGTGCGGCCGCGGCCGGCGAGAGCACAGAGAGCGATGGGCTCCGGGCGAGCCTCGCACAGGCCGAGGAGAACCTGCGAACGCAGCGCGAACAGCATCTGCGCGCCGCGGCAGAGCTCGACAATGTGCGCAAGCGCGCCCAGCGCGACATCGAAAGCGCGCACCGCTACGCGCTCGAGCGGTTTGCCGCAGAACTGCTGCCGGTGCGTGACAGCCTGGAACTTGGCGTGCGCAACGGCGTGCAAACCGATCCGCAGAGCGTGCTCGCGGGGCAGCAAGCCACGCTACAGCTGCTCGAGCGCGCCTTCGAGAAGTTCTCGATCAAGCAGATCGAGGCGAGCGGGCAGCGTTTCGATCCGAGTTTGCACGAGGCCGTGCTGATGCAGGAAGCGCCCAATGCCGCGCCCAATTCGGTGCTGCAGGTGGTGCAGTCCGGCTATGAGCTCAATGGCCGATTGCTGCGTCCAGCGCGCGTGGTGGTTGCGACGGCACCGGGGGCAAAGGCATAACGGCTCGAGTACAGTTAACG
>CABEDL010000025.1_pt1 | contig 11864 bp, 11 predicted proteins | sample 3422981 | NCBI WGS metagenome assembly CABEDL01 (sample SAMEA5534329, study PRJEB31848) | metagenome | biome: tundra; feature: field; material: soil | place: USA | collected 2013-05 | depth 0.15 m
ATAGTGCTGCTACTGCTGTTTGGCGGCGGCGGAGGGTTGTATTGGGGAATGGGCGTGGGCTGGGGAATTGGTCCGGTCGGCTTGATCATTGCGGTCCTCGTGGTTGCCTTCCTGCTGTATGGGTATCGCGGAAGAAGGGGTCCCCGACTTTAGGAACATCCTTGCCGTGCACGCTACGGCCGAGCAGGAAGTGGAGCGCCGCTGATAGCTGATGCCTGACGAGACCGGTGTACTCTACAAGCAGAGGGCCGGACTGTAGCGCTTCCAGCAGCCACGTTGAAGGCAATCGTGGAGCGAAATCCTATACAGCAGCCGCAATGAGTCGGGATGGCGATCAACCATCTAGAGGAGGCGGATTTGCTGCATCACCATCAGATCTCCTGCGAATTTCTCCGGCCTGCCTGCAGGCGCGGAGCCTGACCGGCCGAATATGGGGTCGCGTCTGAGTCAAGGCCGCTGACGCGGCGTGCTGAGACGTCCGCTGCTCAACGTTCTCGGGAGCCCACTACAGGTGTCGTGCCGTCCAGCCCCTTTGCCCGCGCCTTGCCGAGCTGCTCTGCCTCTTCGAGTTCAGCTTCTTCTTCGGGTCGAACATCGGCGCCCTCTCGGATTGCCTCTGTGCCGCGCACTGATCCAACGAAACGAGTTTCCGCCTTGTTAAATCGTGCCGCAGCCGCGGGATCTCCCTCTCCGTGATTACCCCTGGGATCGTTGCTCATGGTAAATCTCTCCGTGTGATGATTTTGACTGTGTACATTCAGAGGCGCCCGTCCGCGGCACCTGCCAAGTTCTGAGTCGCTTGTCGGCCGGCTTCGTCGGCGAGTGGATCAACGCGGCGTCGGCAAGCAAAGACCGTAGGCGTCCTTGCCTGAATGGGGTGCTTGAGTATCATGCCCCACGTTGAGATCTAAAGCCAGAGGCTGCGCAGCATCCACTGATAATGGTCCAGCGGATAGTAGAGAGACGTCACCAGCCCGCAAGCCGGCATGCGCGGGTCGGTAGCACAATCTGCAATTGACTCACCGATCCTGCGCCGGGTCGTCGCTTGCCAAGTCCTCTTCGGCGAAATTGCCGAGGCTGCTCTTCGCGGCTGGCGCATCGCTCCGATTGGCCTTTTGGCCCTTCTTGCCGTCGTCGCTGGGTCGATCGCGATAGTCGGTAACGTCGTCGCCGGCATCATCGCTGCGATTCTTGAGTCTGCCCGGCGTCTTCTCATCCGGTTGTCCCGCTATATTGCTCATTGGCGCTCCTGAATTTATCCCTTGCACTGATCGAATCGAGCAAGCTCTGTGCCACCTAGCGAAGATGTCTATGATCCAGCAATCGCGGACTCCGCATCAGCGAGCAAGTCAACATTGACACGGTAGTACTTGCTCAATCGCCATGACCGCACCTCGCGGGCCGCCCTGAGGTTGTGGCTCCGCGTCTGATAATGAGCTGTGGCGATGGGCTCCGGTGTGTGCAATAAGCTCATAGTGATGTCGGCGCCAGCCTATAGGCGGAGTTCGCGCGGCAACGCGCTGCAAGCGGAATTGGAACGTGCCGAAGAGAAATTCACCGCCCGTCCCAGTTTGCCCTCCGCAACTCGGCCATTGCGCAGCATCGGCATATCGACATGTGGGAGGGATTCGCGCACAGTTAGCCGCAAGGTAAGCGTTGTCCGGACACCGTCTTGACTGTGTTGGAGCCGAAGCCGAGACACCTCTAGTCGGTTTTCTGCAGAAAGAGAAACCAGCGCGATTGCGCTTGTCGCAAATACACGTTCCCCATCGGAAGCTTGGCGGCGTTGTCCAAGGTATCAGCAATTGCGCCCCAGTCGGTCGGCGATGAGGGTAAATACTCTATGCCTTTCACCCACTCTGGTCCTATCGACAAAATGCCACCTACTGCGTAAGCGTCCGGTGTGACCGCGGTGCTTTAGATTCGGCCATGTGCTAGCTCATTAATGCGCCGATAACACCTTGGACGATCCCAAGCCGGGCGATCCGAAGGACAGGGTTCGGCGCCGAACTACGATCGGCCGTTCGTTACGCTTGCAGTCTGCAAGCCACGCATTCGACGAAAGGCAGAAATCGGTGAACTCGTCTTGGCCTTTGCCGGCAAACAGGTGAACCCAACGGAACCACACAGTGTCGTTTGGGCGGGAGTAATCACCGAGAAGATGAGCTTCGCTGAGTACTGGGATGACCGTCGATTTGCGGGTAAGAAGCCCGACAGGTCCGAGCACCCAGACAATTTTTGACCTTCAGACTTTGGATGCAGCGTTTCCCGGACCATTCGGCGCAACCTAGCGAGGAGCGTGTAACTTACGCCGATCATCGACGGACTGGGGCATCCTTGCGCCTGCCAATGTCTGCTAGCGGCCGAGGGTGTGTAAAAACCCGAAATGCGATTCGCGTACGTTCGATTCTTTTCGTTTTTCAAAAGAAAACGTCTCAGAACTGCACGTGGCTACACCAAAAACACATCCTCGAAGCACTCCAAACCAGGCAACGGGGATTTTTACACACCCTCGGCCAGGAGCCGCCACTGGTAGCTCCGAAATGGCTGCCACTTAGCTGTCATTCACGGCGCACGGTAGACTGAACGGATGCACGGTCAAAGCAGATGCTGGAGCTTTCCCAAGAATGGCGCCTTAAATGGGTAAGTTATACTACCCACCATGGCGAAGGCCTCGAGAAAACCAACAGCGGCGGATTCAGCGCCAATGCTTTGCGAAAGAACGCCTGTGCGGCCGCGATCCCACGGTCGCGACGAAGCAGGAAGTCCACCGTCTTGCCGTGCTTGTCGACGGCCCGGTACAGATAGTGCTGTCCGCACCGAAGGCGCGCTTGCGGTAAATCGGGTCACGAGCGATCGGCTTCGTCATTCAGCACCCGCGCATCTTACCCAATGACCGCAGATGCACCAGAGCCATCTATGACAGCACAATGTATTTGTTACGCTTGACGTATGCCAGCGCCCAGGCTCCCGCTGCCAAGATCCAGAGGCCCATCTTGGCAATCGGTGAGTCGATGACCAGAAAGTTCAACTGCACTACGGCTGCACACGCAGTGATGTTAAAAGCAACGATCCCATAGGGAACCATCACCGGCAACTTGAACATCATTCCTCCATTTCTATTTCGCTAATTGTTGGCTAAGCCGTTGGCGACCATACACGCCTACGAGCACCTCTCCCAGAATCGCACCGAAGTTGGCTGACTCAACGGCCAAGATGACACATGGGCCCCAATAGAAGAGATCCAGGTCTAGGAAAAAATCGCCCTTTGAATCCGAAAAAAATAGATAGAGATAACTCAAACCACGCACCAATATCGGCGGCAGACAGGCCAACCACTGGCTTCCGTTGTCGAAAGTCCCGGATCGGCAACGCCTGACTGTGTATCCTATTGATTTTATTGGACGGAGACTTCGGGGTAATTGTGGAAAATTGATCGTAGAAAACTCCAATGAAATCAGTCGTCAAATTTTGATAACGGGCTATTGGCGCGAATTGTACGAGGAGGCCTCGTACGTCGCTGCCGCCCCAACGCGTCCAGGCCAAGTTGCATGGCCGCGTCTTGAAAAAGCCCGGCGCGCAATTGCGCCAAGCTTCACGAACAGGAACTTCTACCGCAATTCAAGCGAGTCCCGCGCCGGATCGCCCGAAGGAAATTCCGCGCGGGACTGCAAAAGCCTTGGAGCGTATCCTCATGATGTGGCTGCTGGTCGCGCTCTTTTGTCACATGGCTCTCGGCCTTTAGGTCGTAATCGGAGATGTTGAACCTCAAGGCGACTCTTCCAGAGAGGCTCTTCGCCGCTCTCCAGGCTGCCGGGATGCCGGAGGTGCCGGGAGAATTCTCTGTCGTGCCGCGGCATCAGGTCCTCCCTAGCGCCGTCCTCGCGGAGATAGCCGGTTTCATCCGTGTCTTTGACCAGGTTACCACTCATGAGGCCTGGCAGGCGGCAGCCCGGCGTGAGGCGCCGGCGATTGCGCGGCTAAGGCGCCCAGAGGTTTGCTTTTTCAGCGCTTGGGATTTTCATCTTCCGCCTGAGGGCGGGTGGCAGCTCATCGAGTTCAACGACAACGGGTCGGGTTTCCTCTTCGCCGCGATCATCAATGCCCTGTACCACGAGGCAGCAGGACTGGGGCAGGAGAAATGGATAGCAGCGCCTGCCCGGTTCCCCGCGTTCGACCAACACATTGGGGACTTGGTGGAACAAGAGGCCAGGGCATTCTTCGAAGAATGCCCAGCGGACTTGTTTCTCATCCTTGATGATGCCGAATCGTTGCAGCATGGCAAATTTCGCGGAGAACTCCGGCTGCTCTGTGATCTCCTCCGCCGGCAGGGCTGGCGGGCTGAAGTCGGATGTCCCGCGCAGACCCGCTGGGATGGCCGGCAACTGCTATTCGAGGGGCAGGCGGTCAGCTTCATCGTCAACCGCTCGACCGATTTCCTCTGGCAGTCCGAGGACTTCTCCGCCTTGCGGAGGGCTTATGAGGCGGGCCGGGTCTATGTCGCCCCTAATCCCTTCACCTATGCCACGCGCAGCGACAAGCGGTTGCTGGAATGGCTATCGCTGCCCCACTGGGATGAAGATTTGGGGATCCACCCCGGGGAGCGTCAAATCTTGAGCGCCCATATGCCGGAGACGCATCTGGTACGCACCGAAAACGTGGAAATACTGGCGCAAAGAAAACACGACTTTGTGTTCAAACCCCTCCACGGATTTGCTGGGCGCGGGCTACTCGACAGCGCCGCAGTGGGGCAGGCGCGCCTGCGGCGTCTCGTGAAACATGGTGAGGGCTATGTAGCGCAGAGATGGGTTCCAAAACCTTGCATCGAAATCGAGGGGGTACCCTTATGGACAGATCTCCGGGTGTGGGCCTATCGGGGGGAGATCTCTCTCCTTTCGGGGCGCGCCTCCCGGCGGCCGGACCGGCTGGAGTTAACGCCGCCGGGCGGGTGGCTGCCTAGCTATGCGTCTCTTTAGCGTCTGGTCAATGGTAAGCGGTGCGACACCCAGGCGAGATTTGCGGGTAGGTGGAGGGGACGGGCCTCCGAGCGCGCAAAACAGATCAAGCTAGCGGATAAGATCTGTAACTTAAGGGACATCTTGGCATCGCCGCCGAAGGGCTGGTCCATTGAGCGAAAACGCGAATACTTTGACTGGGCGAAGCGGGTAGTCGATCAGGTGAGGGGCGCAAATCCGAAGCTCGAGAGGCGGTTTAATCAGCTCTATAGGCAAAGGCCGTGAGGCTCCAGCACTTAGTCGAGGGAAAATGTGAAAACGATTACCACCACTCTAGAACGGGAATGGTTTGCCCAGATCGTCGATAGGAAAAAGAGAATTGAATATCGGGCCATTAATCCTTATTGGACTTCCCGACTTCGGGCAGTGACGGTTCCGTTCCGGTTGGTGCTCAGAAATGGCATGTTGCCGCCCGTTCCGGTGTTCACGGTTCGGATTGATCGAGTGGTGCCCAGTCCATGGGGCAAGAGGCGCAGCGGACCGTACGCGCTACATATCATTCGCTACGCTTTTGCGCCTATTTGGGCATCGATTCAAGACATACCGTCCCATAGTTTCTCCATCTTCGAGCGCGTCGCCGCATCCGGCAAGCGACCGCGGGCGGCTGCCTGGTTATCCTCCAGATGCGCCAATTTGGTGGACCCGGGAATCGCACAGGTCACTGCCGGGTGCGAGATCACGTATTTCAGAAAGAACTGGCTCCAGCTCGAGACATCAATGTCGGCTGCCCAGTCTGGCAACTTGCGCTCCCCGGCCTGTCCGATCAGTGCAGCGCGCGCTAACGGCAGATTCACCAGCACCGCCACGCGCCGCTCGAGCGCGACCGGAAACACGCTGGCGGCCGCGTCGCGGTTCGCGATCGAATAATCCACCTGGATGAAATCGAGCGGATACTTGCGCATCGCTTCGACGATATCGCCATGCTGCGAAACACGCGAAGTGGTGACGCCGAGGTAGCGGATGTTTCCAGCCTTCTTCCACTGCTGCAGAAGCGGCATCAGACTGTCGACTCCATTCAGGTTATGCACCTGCAGCAGATCGATTCGCTGCGTTTTCAAACGCTCGAGCGAGCGATGAAAGCTCGCCTCACCGCCGCCGCTGAAGAACCCGTCCGCCGTGAGCTTGGTCGCGAGGAACATCCGATCGCGGATGCCCAGCGCCGCGAGCGCATCGCCGATCAGCGCCTCGCTGTCGCCATAGGCCGCTGCGGTGTCGATTACCGAGCCGCCGAGCTCGTTCATGCGCTTGATCTCGTCTCGAATGGCGTCGCTCTCGGAGGCCCGAAACGAATCGGTACCCAGTCCAATCGCAGGGATCTTCTCTCCGCTCGAGGGTACCGTCTTGGTGATCAGCGGTGTCGCGCTGGGCGAATCGGCCGCCTGCGAGAGCCGCAGATAGCCGGCGCCAAAGCAGGCGAGCATCCCGCCGCACAACGCCTCGCGGCGGGATAGAACCGCCGACCTCTTGCATGCCATGCAAGCGCTCTCCCAGTTGAGCTATAGCCCCATCGAATTAGTTTGCGACACTTTGCGCACTAAGTTCCTGAAATCAAAAACCAAAATTCTGACAGCTTGGAACGTCCAGTGTTTCAACTGGGCGCACGCTGCTATAGAGGCACGATGTTACACTTATTTGGGACCATAATGGGACCATAACATTTTGGTTGCAAACAGCGAACCGACGCTGTTGCCAGCCTCAGGTCTTGCGAGCACCGCGGTCTGAGATGCGCGGAAATGTTAGTACTTCACCTTAAAAAACACCGGCGAGTCTTCCGGCCGCGTCTTCCGATGATGGTAGACGCGCGTCGTGCTGACGTCAGCGCAGCCCAAGCCAATCGTGGACCTTGGCAATGTGAAGGCTGCCGGCCAATACTGCAATTTGATAATGGCTCATACATGTCTTCCTAACGTCCGTGAATGTTGGTGCGGTGCTCAATGAATCGTGCGTATGGGCTGGGGTAGGCGCCGCCCACAAAGGTGGGGCCACGCCTTTCTGGGCTACTTGCCCAATCCGATCTGCGTCATGTACGACTGGTTGTCCCAGAACAAGTATTCCTCATCCATCGTCCCGCCCTTCCAGTGGCCGACCGTACACATGATCAGCGTGAAGGCCTTTCCGGTCGGCGGGATTGTCGTGCCTTCGCCGATGGGCATCGGCTTCGTGAACGTTCCCTCCATGACACCGATAACGCTGGTCCATTCGCCATTGGCGATCTTGACAGGGTGCTCCTGGATGCGGGTGTCGGGTGCGTACACAAACATAGCCTTCAAGTCGGCGATGTGCCGGTCGATGCCGTGAGTGACGTGTCCATCTGGCCAGTGCACGGCGACGTCCGGGGAGTGGCTCTCCTTCAAGCGATCCCACTTCTGGTTGGTGAATACGTCGAAGTCGAGCGTGTCGAACTTGGCAATGTGCGCCTTGGCGATCTTTTCCGCGGTTTTATAGCGGGCGAGCTGGTCGTCGGCTGCGCGGGTCGGTGAAACGACAACTAATGCGAACGCAAGAGCGGCGGCCAGGCCAAGCGCCGGGCGAGCGCGCAGAAATTTACGGAACATGTAACTACTCCTCTGGGGTTTGATGATCGAGGTCGTGAAAACATCGTCGCGGCATATAGGATCAATCATCCTGGCAGGTTGATATTGGGACGGTCGGGTTGGGCGTTGAAGTTCGTCCGCTCTTCTAAGCCCGTCTTATTGTTTCGGGAAATCCACCGTCTACTCCTCGTTTGGACCCATCACTGGCCATTTGTGCGGGCGTTCGTGGCGGCGGAACGCTCGGACCGGCTTCGCGCGGAGGCGATGTAAAAGCCTTGGCAAGGGCTGCTGTGATCGGGCCGGGAGACAATCCCCAGGCGAACGAGTCCATCGACAGCACGCCGTGAGTGATGCCGCCTTCAATGGCATCGACGGCCTCTGAGCCATCGCTGGCCCCCTGCGCCACAAGCAGCGGCAGAAAGTGGTCGTCCGTGGGATGTGCGCGCTCGGCGTGTGGTGCGCTCTGGCGATATCGCGCGAGGGCATTGAAATCGCCTCTCAGCACTCCTTGCCGAATCCAGTCAGAAAACTCTCGGGCGTATGTGGCCTCTGGGGACGCGCTTTGCCGGAATTCGTAGAGGTTATGGGTGAGACTGCCGGAGCCGACGATCATGACGCCGCGTTCGCGCAGCGGTGCCAAAGCCTTGCCGAGCCGCAGGGCACCGAGCGCATCAAGGTCGTAGGGCATCGAGACCTGAAACACCGGCACGTTCGCACGCGGAAACAGGAATCGCAGTGGAACCCAGGCGCCGTGGTCCAATCCCCGACGATCATCAAATCTCACCGCGAATCCAGCCTCCGAGAGCAATCGCCCCGCCTCGGTGGCGAGACCGGGTGCGCCCGGCGCCGGATACTGCAACTTGTAGAGCGCCGCCGGGAAACCTCCAAAATCGTGGACCGTTTCTGGCGCCGCCGTGCTCATGACGTGAACCCCTCGAGTCTGCCAGTGTGCCGACACGACCAGAACGGCGGAGATCTCGGACAATCGCTCGCCGAGTGCCGTCAGTCTCGGACCGAGCAGGCCGGGTTCGAGCGCGAAGGTGGGCGCGCCGTGAGAGATAAAGAGGACAGGGGCCTTGTTCATGCTCATCTCCGTGTTAGGCAGCCTTTTCGAGACCATCGCGGCCTCGCGCGCGGCCGCACTCAGGCCTTTCGGATCCACGTGGGGGCGATGGCGGTCCCCTGGCCTGCGCCGTAGCCGAAGTAAATGTTCAGGCCGCCCAGCGGCTCGAGATACCGCGCGTTTTTGAGACCACCGGCGTCGACGGCCTTGAAGCCGATGCTCTCGATGAGCGCTTTGGCGGTCTGCTTGGCGCGCTCGCTATCGCCGGCAAAGAACACCGGGACCACCTGGCCGTCAGCAAAGGCCGGACCTTCCGCCAGAACCTGCGCGAACACTGTGTTGAAGGCCTTTACGACCTCCGCGCCCGGCAACGCCTTGGCGATCTCCTCAGCGGCCGAGCTGCTGAAGCCCACAGTTAGACCCATGAAGTCCGGGGTCAGGGGGTTGGTGATGTCGATGATGATCTTGCCCTCGAGTGAGCCGAGCGAGCGCAGCGCGGCGATCGCGTCGGCGAAACCGGTGGCGAGGAAGACGACCTCGGAGCCTGTGAGCGCTGTTGCAGCCGGGACCGCCGAGGCACCGGGGTTAGCCGCGGCGACGGCCTTGGCCTTCTCCCCGTCACGGGCGGTAATGCGCACCCGATGGCCGGCACGGGCGAGCTGCTTGGCGAGCGCCGAACCCATGTTGCCGGCGCCGAGAATCGTGATGTTCATGAGTTACTCCAAAGAGCTACGAGCGAGAACCTGGCCGTCCAGAACCGCTCGTCGACGGTGCTGGGGCGAGTGCAACTGTATTAGTGTCTAAGCCTGTGATAAATAGCCTTTGAAGGTACATACTGTCTCGAAAAGAGAGACAATATGGGTCATGGACAAGGTTCAGGAGATGTCGAGTTTCGTCGCGGTAGTCGATGCGGGAAGCTTCGTCGCCGCAGCCGATGCCACGGGCCTGTCCAAAGCCGCTGTATCGCGCCATGTCGGGGATCTCGAGCAGCGTCTCGGCACGCGGCTGCTGCAGCGTACAACGCGGCGCCTGTCGATCACTGCGGAGGGGCAGGCGTTCTATTCGCGTTGCAAAGAATTGCTCGCCGCGATCGACGAAGCGGAATCCGAGCTTACTGCGACAGTCACTGAACCGACCGGCCTGATCCGAGTCAACGCACCGCTGACCTTCGGTCTGCTGCAGCTCGCCCCGTTGTGGGGGCGTTTCATGGACCAGAATCCGAAAGTCACTCTGGACGTCACACTGACCGATCGCGTCGTGGACCTGGTCGAGGAAGGGTATGACCTCGTGGTCCGTGCTGGCACGGTGACGGGATCAACGCTCGTCAGCCGCAAGCTCGCCGTGACGCGCTTGTTGTTATGCGCTTCGGCCGCCTATCTCAAGAAACACGGCGTTCCGAAGCACCCGCAAGAGCTCGCTGCACACCGCGTGATTTCTTATACCTATTTAACGACGCACGACGAGTGGCAATTTACGGGCCCGCGCGGTGCGCAGAACGTACAGATCAATGCCTGCTTACATACGAACAATGGTGACACCTGCCGCCAGGCCGCGCTCAATGACCAAGGCATCGTCCTGCAACCGGATTTTCTAGTCGGCGAGGATTTGCGACGGGGCGCGCTCATTCAGCTGATGCCCGAGTACCTAGCGTCTGAACTTGGCATCTATGCGGTCTATCCGACCCGAAAGTACCTACCGCTGAAAATACGCCGGCTCGTCGATTTGCTCGTGGAATGGTTTCGCGAGCCACCTTGGATGTCGCGTAGCACCATCAGCAAGAGTGCCGGCCAGAAATCCACCAAGTACGCTCGGAAGCGGTCGTGACGCGAACTCAGCGTTCCGGGGCCGGGACAATGACTAAGCCTTAGCAATATCGGAGCGGCATCGAGTGCGTTAGTGCTGTCCAAGGGGGAGCGGCCTAGGTCATCTTTGAACGACTCGTCAGGTATGATAAAGGACGTTATCATACATAACAGCAGCAGGGCACTCGTTATATATGGGCAAGGAGATCACTCGACCGGTCAGCGCCGGATTGCACAGCTCGGTCCCGGCGCTCTACGCGCCCACGGCGCAGGCGGCCAAGCGCTTCATCGAATACTTTGCGGCCAATATCAGGAATCCCAACACTCGGCGGGCGTATTTCCATGCGGTTCTGGAGTTCTCAAGCTGGTGTGAGGCCCAGAACTTCACGCAGATCCTCGATATCGAGCCGCTGCACGTGGCGGCCTATATCGAGCAGCTGACGGCGCGGCTGGCCAAGCCGTCCGTCAAACAGCACCCGGCGGCGCCGGTCCGGGGCCCGAAATACACCGTCAGGAAAGGCAAGACGCCAGTCCTGGCGCAGGAGGAAGCACGCGAGCTGCTGGATGCCATCGATACCTCAACCGTCGTGGGCTTACGCGATCGGGCTCTGATCGCGACCATGATCTATACCTTCGGCCGCGTCGGCGCGGTGATCAAGATGCGCGGCGAGGACTACTACACCCAGGGGCGCCGCGGCTGGGTCCGGCTGCATGAGAAAGGCGGCAAGCGCCATGAGATGCCCTGCAACAACAATCTCGAGGCCTACCTGGATGCTTACATTAGCGCCGCGGGGATTGCTGAAGATCGGAAAGGTTACCTGTTCCGAAGCACTCGCGGCCGAACTCGGCAGTTAACGACTAATCCCCTCGCCCAGGCCGATGTTTATAGGATGATTCGGCGAAGGGCGTTCGCGGCCGGCATCAAGACAAGGATCGGTAATCACACATTCCGGGCGACCGGGATTACTCAGTATCTGCGCAATGGCGGCCGTCGCGAGCTCGCACAGCAGATGGCGGCGCATGAATCGCCACGCACGACGGCGCTGTACGATCGGCGGGATGACGAGGTCGCGGTGGATGAGGTGGAGCGGATTGTGATCTAGAAATTACGAACCTGATACTCAATGTGCATCAGAACGTCGGCAAAATCCCAACTCATTTTGACATGTGCCGGAACAACGTCAGTTGTGCTTCTTTACGTGTCGCAATTACTAACGTGTAAAGAAATTGAGACTATGAGGAACCCCGGGCCTGCGCAAAGACGAAGGAATCGTGCCTTTCATGATGTCCGTCACATTCCTTGCTCGGCAAGTACAGCTCGTATCACGCTAAGGCGCGGATCACGCGCGTAGTTTGAACTCGCAGCATAAGCTAGGACGCAACGATCAACAATCGATCTATTGCGACAAACGCGCCACCAATGACGCACGATCGCGCTATCCGCTGAAGG
>CABEDL010000036.1_pt1 | contig 11544 bp, 20 predicted proteins | sample 3422981 | NCBI WGS metagenome assembly CABEDL01 (sample SAMEA5534329, study PRJEB31848) | metagenome | biome: tundra; feature: field; material: soil | place: USA | collected 2013-05 | depth 0.15 m
TGGCGAGCCGAACGCGTAACGAACGCTGATCAACGCGGTGTTAGCGAGGTAGCGCTGTTCTAGCGGCGGACCTACACTCAGCGGCGGCGCAAAGGCACCGCGATTAGTCCAGACATGGCGGTAATCACATCCCAGGCTCAAATGGCTCGTGATGTCGACGGCGAGTCCCGCGCCGGCCTGATAGCCCAGCTCGGTCGCGTAGTCGTCGGCAATCGGGAAGCCACCGAGATTCGCATTGTGATAGTACGAGCGCACGCCGCCGATGCCGCCACCGAGGTAGGGATGCACGCGGCTGAACAACCCGCTCGGCGCTTTGAAGTCGTACCAAAGATTGGCGAAGGCGCTATCGGCCCGGTCTAGGCCGTGGTCGATTCCCAGGAAATCATGATTCAGATCATTGGAACGATGGTCCAGCTCCAGTTCAGGGCGCAGGCCATTTGCGAACGAATAGCCACCGATCAGACCGGCCGCCCAGCCCTTGTCGAAGTTGATCTTGTCAAGCACTGTGCGGTCCTGCCTGAGATCCTGGGAGCTTTCCCAGTTGAATCCTCCCTCGGCGCCGACATATGCGCCGTCATCCGCCTGGGCGCTCAGCGGCGCGGAAGCGAGCAGCAGAGCGGGCAGCGTTAAACCTAGTGGGTGTCGCGGGATCCGGTTCATTGTCTCTTTCCTGAAGGTTGACAGGGCGGTATTAGGCTCGCTAGATAGGCTCTTGCCGTTCGGACGAAAGCGCGCGTTGATGTAGGCCTATCCTGACCTGAGTGCAGAAAAACAACGATGGAACGTCTTGCTGGGCTCGTGCTCTAAGCGCGTGAACACGCTGAGGATTGCATGTCGGCGCGACCCTTATAGTGCCCCCTTGTCGTGCGCCGCCATCATTTGCTCACTCCGGAACTTGCCAGAGATATGCCGAGCTGCCTGGCGTCGGTGGCGAGTATCCGCTGCAGGGTGGCTTAGCTCCACGACGCGTCTTATTGCGGCGTTGGCCCCTCTTCGCCGCCCGAATCTGGCTATCGCAGCCCGAGCCGCCGCGCGGCTGGCCGGCGTCAATTAAATCTTCCGGCAGTTCTAATTGTCGCCGGTCAGTCTTTCCAGCGGGCAGCTGCCTTCGGCTCAATCCGGTCCAGGTTCGATGGGTGAGCGGTGCAGCGGTATCCGTAAGCGATTTGCAGGCCTGTCCAGCGCAGGGCTACCAGCAGCAGATCTCGCTCCTTAGGCCCGCGAATGCCCCTGGCGCCGAGATCGATGCGAACTTCGCCTTACAGATCCCGCGCAACGGCATCATGCAACAACAGGCGGACGCCCTGGATGCCTCGGCCGCCGCGGAGCTCATCAAGGCGCAGAATGCCGCGAGGTCTCAATCGCATTAGGCAACGGCGCCACCTCGTCTCATCCCGTCGCCCGTGGTGACAGAAGGTTATAGAGCGAGGGTCAGCCCCAATACGTGCGGCCCTACAAACGGAGAGTTACGTGTCAAAGCTTCCACCGATTGCAGAGATCGCGTCGATGACTCCAGAGGAGCTCGCTCCGTCTGTTCTGCGAGACTTGGCCAATGTTGGCCCGATGGAAACCGGTCAGCTGAATTTCTTTACCTATTGCAACCAGTTCGGCGCCGACATTCACGGCCCTGTTCGACCACCGCAAGAGCGCGCACGAACGACACAGGCTCTGGCCGAGGCTCTCGCGTACTTGCAGCAGCTCGGCATGATCGCGCCAAATCCGGCCCAGAGCTCCTACGGTTGGATCTTCGTCACTCGACGCGGGCGGGAAGCCGCGATATGCCGTCGAGCAGAACATCCGCGATCAGAACCTGACCGGAGAGGCCAAACAGCTCCATCGGCTCACCCACAGCAAACCCAAGCTCGAGGTCTTCTTCGACTGGATCGAGCGCCAGTTCGAACGCCAGGGGTTCACGCCCACTCATCCGTTCATCCAGGCGTTGGTCTATGCCAAATCCCGCAGGCTGGGCCTCGAGGTGTTCGTCACCGATCCGGATGTCCCGATCGACACCAACCATCTCGAGCGCGCGCTGCGCGTTATTCCCATGGGCAGAAAATCGTGGCTCTTCTGCTGGACCGAGCTGGGCGCCAAACACGTCGGCATCATCCAGAGCCTGATCGTCACCTGCAGGCTCCACGGCATCGATCCCTACACCTACCTGATCGACGTCCTGCAGCGCGTCAGCCAGCATCCCGCCTCGCGCGTCGCCGAGCTCACACCCAGGCTCTGGAAGACACTCTTCGCAGATAATCCGCTGCGCTCCATTGCATACGGGCTGACCCGATAAGACAAGACGCCTCAGGGTGAACGCTTACGGACTAACTGTTAACAAGCGAGTTAATGTCAATCAAGAATACATCAGGGACATTCGCGCGATTCTTAATGACTGGGACGAATACGGGGAGGCGGCGGCTGAGAAGAGGTTTGCAATTAAGGACTCCGCTCGCATGACCCGGTACGGCTCGAGCCCAACACTGCGAGATCATATTGCCGGGAAATTAGAGTTCCTGACTATGGTCCGGGGTCCCGGCGATCCGATCTATACAAAATATGCGATCATGGCTCGAAAACTCAGCGGTGATCTGAGACCAGCGGTCCTCTGCGGAAAATCGGCGGAAATCACCTCATTCTTACAAGAAGCTCTTTGGGTCGTTGTTACACTCGATGCTCAGGGGAATCCTATACCTCGGGGAACGGCATTTACGCTCAATGGGTTGGGGATAGTGTCTGCGGCGCATGTATTTACTGAGTTAGAAGAGATCACCGGAACTTGGCGAGTTGTGCGTGCTACAAATCCTCATGATTCATTTCCAATCCGTATGTATCGGCATCAGCCGGGTCTCGACCTGGCACTGATTTCAACCGATGCAAAATCGAATGCGAAGTTCACGCGATCTCAACGTTCTACTGAAATCGGTGACGACGCTGTCTTAGTGGGTTTCCCAAATTGGCATACGTATGGTGATTTGCCAGTACGGATCGCTACTGGGGTAATTCAGGAAAAGCCGATCTCAGGCGTTAGGTATATTGGAGTGAACTATCCGATCTTGTCTGGAGCAAGTGACGGTCCAGTGTTGGATTGCCGTGGAGAGGTTGCTGGCGTAATAGCGAACGGGAGCGGGCATAAGACAATGCCGAACAGCTTTGTGAGCGTTAGGCATATCGAGTCGGTACTACAAGGGAGAGATGTTCAATTGTGATTTCAAGACGTTCCCGTGACCGCAAACTAAATCTTCAGATTTGATAACGACCTTCTTGAACTGGAATCGATCGCGTAACTCATTGATTCCATTGTGGCGGGCAGAGGCGTCGCTTAGGGGATTTAGTACGTCGCCGAGATGCAGGGCACGTTAGTCTGTCGAGGCGCCAAAGTTGCGTCATCGCCGCTGGAATCCAATGTGAACAAGCAATCACTTATCGACGCTATACAAGATTCCGGCGGGTCTCAAAGCGTATTGGATGAAGTAGACGACATGTGGGTTAGAGTGGACTATCTCGAAAAGACCGGGCGTTATGGGGCATTGCTATCCCAGATTTCCAACGCGAATCACAAGAGCAATTTACTCGCCCGTACATTGGAACTGAACTTCGCCTATCAATTTGAGTCGGTGGGGCTCGAATTGGCGTACGAGGTCAGCCAAGACACGCAACAAAACAGCACAATCGACTTTCTACGAGTTTCCCCCGGAGGTGAACAAGTCTTTTTTGATTTGCGGCTGATACAGCAGCCGCAAGATATTGCAGACTCAATCGCAGAACAAATTGAAAACACGGAACGCTACAAGATAGCCCTTGATGCGGAGGACGACCATGACGCAATCGTACCCATCCAACGCAACGTCTTGAGCAAGGTGGAAGACAAGAAAGGGAACCCGATTAGGTTTCTCTCCACTGCAAAAAACGCATTCAATATTGTCGTGGTGGACATAGCCGATTGTATGTTGGGAATGATGGATATTCATGCCTGTATGCTCGCGTGCCAAGGCGACCCCGGTGTTGAAGAACCTTATCAAAGAGGAGTATTTGGCTTGTTTCAACCGGACATGCCCCATTTTCCACAGAGCATTCATGACATTGCCAAAAGGTACGCACATATTCGTGGAACAATTCACGGCATACTGTTTTTGGATAGAGTGGGTGTGAAAATATTGACGTATAGACTCTGTCACTACCTGGTGTGGAATCCGGCGCTCATTGATGAACCTACCGCACGTCGTATTCTTGCCGACGTCTCAACTGCTATACCTGCGCATCCTTCATTGAGCAATTACGAGTATGAATAGGGACTGGGGGCTACGCAGAAAGTGCTCTTGCTTACATTGCTTCTGGCGTGCGGCACGGCGCATTCGTCGGACTGGGTGTCCATTGGCAAAAGCGACAACGGCGTTCGCGAGTTTTTTGCGGATGCTTCCAGTATCGGGATCACGGGCGAGACTCGGCGGGCATGGATCAAAACCATAACTCTGCCTGATAAGCCCTACTTACTGGAGCGTATGGCATTCAACTGCGGAGAGGGGACGATGCGTTGGGAAGCGTCCACCCTGTACGGGATTGAAATTAGCCATCCCGTAGGATCCTTTCCAACTCCATGGAAACCGGTCCCGCCGGACACCGTGGGGAGCGCCATCATGCAGTTCGTCTGCAAGTGGAAGCCGAACTGAGAGGTGCTATAAGCGCGCTTTTGGTGGCGCGGCGACTCGGTGCCTTCTCTGCTCGCTTCCCCAGTCATATCAGTCTTCCCGACGCGGGTGAATCAAGGAATGATTTTGCCTCGACAACAAGAACCTCGTTTTGCTCGAAGTTGAGAGCAAGCAGATCAAGTTCGGGACGTGGCATCGAGTGCTTTCCACTGTGGCGCCTCTCTTCAGGCGTGAGTTCAACCTTGAAGGAGGATTGGACCCAGAAATGATCAGCTTCCAGCAATGTTCTTATAATGCCTTCAAAGTTGTCCATTTGAGTTCCTGCTCAACATGTCCCGATTCATGGTTTATGAATATTAGCCGATGTGAGCGGTGCGTCGCGTTAGTAAGGGCAATCCCTGATGCCAATAGTAGACAAAAGGCGCATGGAGCATACTTAGAAGAAGCTCGCGGGGGGTGGAGTGTGTCCGTGCCGAATGTCTTGGGATACTGCCTAGTTGCAGCATTATCAATGATGATTACTGCGTGCGGAGGTGGGGGCGGAGGCGGTCCCGGCTCGTCCAGGAGCAGTTCATCAAGCAGTTCCAGTTCTTCGGGTGGTCCGCCCTCACCGAACGGTTCGACCATCGTTCCACCAGCTACCAACACCATAAACGACGGTTCCGGAAACGTATGGTCGGTTTCGGGTGGTCAGATTTACCAGGATGGAATCGTATTGAGTGGATCAGCAAACGTCATAATGCTTCTCTACTTCAACAATGTGATCTACCAACAGAACGTGGCTTGCGGTGTCTGGGAGTACACCAACGGCGGCTGGAATCCGACAGTTCTGCCATTCAGTGGAACTCTTTATAGTCAACAGCCCACCTACAACACCGATCCTGTCATTCCTGGTGCTGTGCTGAATCAATGTCCTGCCATGGGGGGAATATGGACAGCGATTGGCGGTCAAGGTTCAATCAATTCGATGATTTCTACTGCAACCGGTGAAGTTTTCGCTGTCAATGAAAATGACAGCTACGGATGTCACGAGTTGTCCTATTCCAATAACATTGTGAACGTTAATAATGTGCTGAGTGGATCCGGCGTTGCAGCTGCACAATTCAGTACGTTCCCTAATCTTGGTGGCGGTAGTTGCACCGGAGCGGCTACTCCAACGGCATTTAGTGGGACAGTCAGTCCAAGAAGCTCTATGAGGGGTTTGGCAACTGCTGGCAAGGGTGGTGAGTACCCAGTGAACTTTAATTACCTAGTGAACTACGAGACCATACCGAGTCTTGCAAGCATAACCGGTTCATACCAGTCGAGATTGAACGGCGACGTGATGACACTCGCTTCCGACGGCACACTGAATCTACAAGATTCGGTCACCGGCTGTACGTTCAACGGGAAGGTATCGATCCTTGATCAGTTCCACAGCGTCTATCGAGTCAATGTGACGGCAACCGGCTGCACTGGTCCGACCACTTGGAACGGTGCGCCCGAACAGGGCATCATCACGTTTTTTGCAAGCACATCAGTATCGGGTACGTCATCAGTATTCGGTGGAACTTCTTTCACTGATTCCAACGGGGTGCCTACCCTCAATGTGTTTCAGTAGAACGTATTGGGTGGAATGCGGAGTGTGAGCAGAATTGCTTACTGTAGGTATATTCAAGGAGAGCGTGGCACTTGTGGATCGAGAGATCGGAGCATGCGAACGACATGGATATCCGCTCTCGGCTGAAGTCAAGGTCTTCTGTGATCGCGGTAGCATTGTGCAATGGTCATGCAGTTACCTTGGAAGGAACTCGCTCCACAATTGAAACGTGAATTCTCTTTTGGCTACGAATGAGTGTTTGGATTTTATCTATCAACGCACGGATATCCTGATCGCTGACTATTTCTCTTTGCTTCCAGAAACTTAAATTCCGACTGATTGAGGGCTTTCACGAAGTCCTGCTTTGTTTTCAGTTTCTTGATCATCAGTACAACTCCTGGCGTATTTTTGTAATTGCATCCTTCTTGCCTTCATATGCATTCATGCATTCTCCCAGAAGGTATCTGGCTAGAGCACTTTTGTTGCGTCCCACGTCTTTACTGAATTGCTGAAATCGCACCCACAAATCTGTTGGTGCTCTGAATGCTATGAATGAAGTGTAAATGTGTTCTTCTGTGTGATTCATTTGGTTTGGTTCTCCTTTAAATCCGCGTATACCGTAAAAACAAGATGTGCCAGCAGCACCAGTTTCGCTTCTAAGGAATCCGCTGAATATTCTTGCGTTATACGTCTCTATAGGTTGTTGATCATAGGAAGTGGTGCTGCTCGCTCCATGCGAATACATTCAGGCGTCCTTGTTGCCTCCAGTCCAAGCGGATCTTTGTAAGCGTCGTCCCGAGGCCGCATTGACACTGACGGGCAACGCCTATAGTTCGTAGCGCACGTCGGATGAGGGTTTGTTGATTTCATCGACGCGCGAGCCGGTGGACTGAGCGGTCGCGATGGCGGCGTCGAGCCGGAGCAGAAGATCCGCAACGGCCTCAGCGGGCCGCCGGCGCAACATCGCCAGCGTCTTTTTGCCGTCGTGGGCGATTGCTGCGCCGAAGAGTGGCTTCACGGTACCCAGCATGATCTGGCCGCCAGAGTCCATCACTGCCGCAATGTGAGGCAGTGTACCGGCGGCCGTGGCGAGTGCTACGCCGCCTGGCGCTGGGGCGCGGTGAGCTTTGGGGCGATGTGCCACGGCAGGAGTTCCTCGATGCGGTTGATGGGATACTCGCCGATGCACTCGAGCACATGGCGTAGGTAGGCCAAGGGATCGATGCGGTTGAGCAGACAGGTACCGATCAGGCTGTAGAGGTTCGCCGCACGCTCTCCGCCGGCATCTGAACCGGCAAATAAATAGTTTTTTCTGCCAAGCACCAGCGGCCGTATGGCGCGCTCCGCCGTATTATTGTCCAGCTCGATGCGACCGTCATCACAGAAGCGCCTGAGTGCTCTCCAGCGCACCAGGGTGTAGTGGATGGCGCCGGCCAACGGGGACTTGGCCGACACGTTGCGCAGCGTGGTATTGAGCCAGGCGTGCATTGCATCGAGCACAGGCGCGGAGCGATCCCGACGCACAGCGGTGCGCACTTCGGGCGTGCAGCCGCGGATCTCGCGCTCGATGGCGTAGAGCAGCCCGATGCGCCGGATTGCCTCAGCGGCAATCGGGGAGCGATCCGCAGCATACAGATCATAGTGCTTTCTCCTCGCATGAGCCCAGCAAGCGGCCTCAAGGATCCGACCGTCCTCGTAGAGCGGCGTGAAGCCGGCGTAGGCGTCGGCCTGCAGGATTCCGGAGTAGGCGCGCAAATGCGCACGCGGGTGCTCGCCCTTGCGATCGGGTGAGTAGCGATACCACACCGCAGGGGGGTCCGGTCCGGCGGCAGGCCGGTCATCGCGCACATAGGCCCACAGCTGACCGGTCTTGGTCCGACCACGGCCGGGATCGAGCACCGGCACGGGCGTGTCATCGCCGTGAATCTTCTGGGCTGCGAGCACATGGCGGCCCACGGCGCTGACCACCGGATCGAGCAAATCGGAGGCCTCGCCCACCCACGACGCCAATGTGGCGCGGTCGAGCTCGAGGCCTGCGCGCCGATAAATACCCTGTTGGCGGTAGAGCGGACAATGATCGGCATACTTGCTCACCAGCACGTGTGCCAACAGTCCCGCGGTCGGTAAGGCACGCTCGATCGGTCGCGCCGGAGCGGGATGCTGCACGACCTTCGAGCAGTGCACACAGGAGAGCTTGGGCCGAACGTGCCGGATGACCTCGAAATGGCCCGGCACAAAGTCGAGCATCTCAGAGACGTCTTCGCCGAGCCGGCGCATTGCCGAGCCACACTCGGGACAATGGCAGCTCTGCGGTGGATGCACTACTGTCCGGCGCGGCAGATCGGCCGGCAGCGAACGCGGTGTGCGCGGTTCACGCGTTGCACCCGTCTTCGGCTCCGGCGCCTTATCGGTGGAGTCTTCGCTCGGCACGCTGCGGCTCTTCTCGATCGAGGGCTCAGGCTTCACCATATCTTCGAGCTTGGGCAGATCGTGCAGCCAGAGCTGCGGACTGATCGACTCATCGATCTTCTCGGCCGAGCGACCGAAGCGCCAGCGCTTCAGGCGCGTGATCTCCTCGATCAAGCGAGTGATCAGCGCCTCGCGACCGAGCAGCAACTGCTTGAGTGCTTCAAGATCATCGGGAAGCTGATCAACGTTGAGCGCCATGTGCTTATTTTAGAGTACTTTCGCATCATATGACGTTGACCGAGAAAATATTTTACACCGTGTACTGCGGTTGCCAGGTGCGCTCAATCCGCTTCCAATTAATCCCCTCCAGCAACATCGAGAGCTGCGCAGCCGACAAGCACACGCTACCCGAAGTAGCTTGTGGCCACACAAATTTGCCTCGTTCCAACTTTTTTGAAAATAGGCACAGCCCATCCCCCGACCACCAAAGCAGCTTTACCAGGTCACCGCGCCTTCCCCTAAAAACAAAAACATGACCGGAATACGCGTTCTCCGCCAGCACCGTCTGCACCGTCGCGGCCAGTCCGTGCATGCCGCGACGCATATCGGTCACGCCGGCGGCCAACCACACCTGCGTTGCGCTCGGCAGAGCGATCATGCCCTTTGCGCCAAGCAATCGAGCACGACGCCGAGCACGCGCGCATCCACCGCACCGCGCACGCGGATGGTAGCCGCCGCAAAGTTAATCTCAATGCATGAATCCGAGCTGATCGCAGGGCGCGTTGAACTCGGCATCGACCTGGTCACCGGCAGCAGCGCCGCCGCAGGCGTCCTCGGCACTGCCTCCTGCGTACCGCTTGGCTTGACATCGGCGTATTGCATCACCCACCGGCGCAGCAGGTTGGCATTGACCCCGTGCCGGAGCGCCATCCGTGCCACCGAAACCCCGGGACGGCTGCACAGCTCGGCTAAAGCCCGCTTGGCTGCGACGCTGTATGTGCGCCGTCCGTTCGATCCCTGCTTCGTAACCAGCCCGGCCACAACATCGACGCTCTTCTCTGACATGGTGTCCACCTTCTAAAGTAGTGGACACCATCCTTAGTCGCTCCTAACTGGGGCGCCAGACGGCCTCGGGACGACGCTTACGTTTAGTCCGAGCCCCTTTGAGATGATCATGATTGTCGAAGGCGATGTTCTCGCCGGGACAACGGCCGAGATTGTGGTCATGGCGAGCGGCGCGATCGCCGAGCTCAGCACGATCGAACTGATTACGATACAACAACAACTCGATACGACGAAGGCCGCAGCCACGGCCAATGACTGATACACGCGCACCAGCTTTCACGGCCACTAATAACCTTCCGAGTCATTGCAATCGCTCCGAAGGTACCTCGATCGTGCTACCTGCCCGGGGCCCAGTTCCGCCCAAGAAGCTCACGATCATCGGTGCCATGCGATGTGCACACGTCTGGTCTGCAATGTGTCCGCAACCGTCGTATACCTCCAATATGGATTGCGGAGCCGCCTGGTGCATCGCTACGCCAATTGTCAGGGGCGTCAGCACATCCTGTTTGCCCCAGACAATTAACAAGGGCATCTTTAGAGAAGAAAACCTCTCATCCAACAAATCAGCGCCGGCGGACATCGAGGCGAGGGCACGTTCAGTCACCCAGCCATCCCGTTTAATTTCCCGAAGCAGATCGTCCTTCACGAAGTCCGGTATAGGTCTTGGGTGAGGCATCAGAATTGCCATTAGCCCCGCCACCTGTTCCCTTGTACGCGGCGTAAATAGCGCGAGATCGAAGCTCGGCTTGAACTGCAGCCCGGCGCTGTCGAACAGGATGAGCTGCCTAACGCGTTGTGGCTGGTCGAGAGCTACCGTCGCCGAGATCCATCCACCCATGGACTCGCCAGCCAAGGTAACTTTTTCCAGATGCTTCGCGTCCAGAAATTTCTCGACCAACTTAGCCTGTTCCGAGATCGAATAGCTGCGGTCCGCTGGCTTGGCGGATGCACCGAATCCCAGGAGATCCATCGCGTACACATGGTGGCCGCTACGCACCAAATACGGCATGAGTTTCGCCCAGTCCTGCTGCGCCGATAATCCGAGCCCGTGCACGAGCACGACCGGATCACCCGTTCCGCCCTCAAAGTAATGGAGCTCCTGACCATCTGCGGCCATGGAGTCGCTGTGGATTCCGGCAAGGTACAGCTGGGCTTGCACGATCCTTGAAGCCACCCACAGTGGATAGCGCCATTCTGCCAATGCGAGGGCTGCTGCGACGATTGCGAACGCAACCACCACTCGAATTGCGACTCGAACGGCTAGGTTGAATCTTCTTCGAGTGTTCACATCTGAGCCCCCCTAATTCTGCGGACACCATCCGCTGTTATCTACCGGGGCAACTTACTGCGAACGTCTGGTATGCGGGAATCTTTCTGCCGCATTTGTAGGACCGGTTTTGGCCGGGGCTGTGTCAAAAACGCGCGAAACCCTATAAAATAGCGCAGCACTCGACGCGAGGCCTGCTCTATGAAGCGATTCATCGAAGGCGTGGGCAGAGCGCAGGTCAGTTTACTGCCCGAGTGTGTGGATGACTACGTTGAGGCCGAAAATCCGGTCCGTGTCGTCGAGGCCCTTGTCAAGCAGTTCGATCTGCGGGAGACAATCGTAAGGTCGGTCCAATGCAGCGCAGGCACTGCCGGGTGCAGGAGTTCATGATCGGTGGACGGCTGCTGCGCGCGGTCGCGTTGACCTCGTTGAGCGACACCTCCAACATCGTTTCATACGGCGACGTCCAAATGAGCGATTGAGCCTTGAGATCAACCGACCCCGCCAGTGAGGCAGCCCCATGGAAGACGAACTAAAGCAAGCCGCTCTCGATTACCACCGGCTACCGACGCCGGGCAAGATTA
>CABEDL010000042.1_pt1 | contig 11297 bp, 11 predicted proteins | sample 3422981 | NCBI WGS metagenome assembly CABEDL01 (sample SAMEA5534329, study PRJEB31848) | metagenome | biome: tundra; feature: field; material: soil | place: USA | collected 2013-05 | depth 0.15 m
TGCCCTGTGGCCGTCTCGGTCTACGAAGGCAACACCGCCGATGCCAAGACGCTGATGCCGCAGGTGGTGAAGCTGCGCGAGGAGTTTGGTCTCGAGCACCTGGCGCTGATGGGGGATCGGGGCATGATCTCGCACAAAGCGATCGGGGAGCTGCGCGAGCTCGAGGGGCTGGCCTGGATCACGGCGCTCAAGAGCAGCCAGATCCGCTCACTGGTGGAAGCCGAGGCGCTGCAGCTGGGCCTCTTCGATGAGCGCAATCTGTTCGAACTGGCGCATCCGGACTACCCGGGCGAGCGGCTGATTGCCTGTCGCAATGCGCAGTTGGCCAAGCTGCGCGCGCACAAGCGTCAAGCGCTGTTGGAAGCGACCGAGCTGGAACTCCAGCGCATACGCGCCCGCATCGAGCGCGGCCGGCTCAAGGGGCAAGCGGCGATCGGCCTTCGGGTCGGTCGCGTGCTCAACAAATACAAGGTCGGTAAGCACTTCGCGCTCGAGATCGGCGATAAGAACTTCCACTTCCGTCGGCTGGAGGATCAGATCACCGCCGAAGCCGCGCTCGACGGCATCTATGTGATCCGCACCGGCGTGCCCAAAAAGCAGATGTCCGCGGCCGATGCGGTCAGGAACTACAAGGCGCTCGCGCACGTCGAGCGCGCCTTCCATTCACTCAAAACGCTCGATCTCAAAGTCCGCCCGATCCACCATCGGCTCGAGGGCCGCGTGCGCGCTCACATCTTCCTGTGCATGCTGGCCTACTACGTCGAGTGGCATCTGCGCGAGGTGTGGCGCGAGCTGCTCTTCGCCGATGAGGACCAGGCGGCCAAGGCCCATCGCGACCCGGTGGCACCGGCAAAGCGCTCCGCGGCCGCCCAGGAAAAGGTCACCACGCACACGCGCGTCAACGGCGCACCCGTTCACAGCTTCCGCACCTTGCTCGAAGAACTCTCCACGCTCGTGCGCAATACCTGTCGCATGCTCGGCGCCGCCGCACCCTCGGCCACCTTCGAGTCCCTCACCACACCCACGTCACTGCAGCGGCGTGCCTTCGAACTGATCAACCGCATCACCGTGTAGACAGACGCTGCACACGTAAATCGCTACTATGTTCTTGAAGCCGAAGAGAAACTTCGCTCAGCGCTCACAGGAACTTCAGGCTAGGCGTTGGGCAAGGGCGAGAAATTAGACGAGCCAGCATGAACGATAAGTCGGCTACAGCTGAGGCGTAGTTTGGGAACGCAGCCACTCAGCCCCAAGATCGGCGATGAATGTCGGTTCGACGCAATCTTTTACGGCTCAAGTCTGCCGACAGGATCTCAAGCATGCCTAACGCGGGCTACCACTTTCGCTAAGCCATCATGTTCGCGTCTCGCGACGTCGATTCAAGTCGTAGGCCCGCGCGATACGCTCGACGATCTCGACAACGCTAATGTCAAGGTTGATGGACTTCGGATCGATTGAGCGATCCGCCTCGATCCCATCGAGAAAGCGATTCAGGTCCTCAGCAATTCTGGCCGCCACCGGTATGCGAACGTCCGGCGCGAGCAACTGCGACAGGCGCAGCACGTCGTTGGCGTGTTTGCGAATGTTTTTAGTGTCGACCCGCTCCCCCTTCGCTTGGCGTTCGCCGAGATCCAACCAGGCGCTCGCCTTGAGTGGAATCAGCCTGTCCTCGCCAACCCAAGGCAAGCCATCGACCTCCTTGCGGCCCTCAAGGATGAACTCGTAATACGCGTCATCGAGAAGGATCGCGGATAGACTTGCAACGGCCTCGTCGACTGGGATTGGCGTGAGGTGACTACCTTCGGCAAGCTTGATGCCGTCGGGTGCTCGGCAGAACAGCTCCAACATTACTGGAAAGCGTTCATCAGCTGGCTTCTGGAAGCGATAGAAGACGGGCTTTCCGGTGTCGCTGGCCTGCCGGCTTTCGTAGCGCCCCGCTTCGACAAATCGCCAGAACAATTCGCCGAAGTCAGGCGTGAGCGCTTCAATGTGGAGGACGATGTCCAGGTCCTTCGTTGCGCGAAAAGCGAGGCCCGCCTCTTCCATCGCGAGCGTCGCGGCCGTGCCGCCGATCAGCACATACTGATCGGCGTGGCCGGCGAAGAATTCGCGGAAGACATCGAGCCCCCTCACCACGGAAAGCGCTCCTTCAGTTCACCCAGCGCGATCTGGACACGCTCGTCTGCGTTTCCCTGAAGGCTGAGCGTCAAGGAAAGTGGATCGACAGTCTCGGTCCCCGGAACGAGTGCGGGGTTGTAGTGCCAAACCTCCCATTCCCAGGTACCCGATTGGTGCTCGGGCAGAATCTCAATGCCTGCCCGCGTTGCGGTCTTCCACTGGGCGGGACCCATGGCATAGATCGGCCATTGCGGCTCGGCAAGCATCGAATATCGTGCCAACGCGCTCAGCCCCGCCAACCTGACGTTCGGCGGCTCCCAGTTCGGAACGGGAACGGGCAGCGCCCAGAAGCGGCGCCTGACGGGGCTACGCAACAATGACTTTGCTCGCTCCCATGTATCCGCGGCGGTACGTTCCACGTGTAGCCATCGCGCCCTGCCCTCGATGCGCAATTTCGCGATACCAGCGCCCGTTAGCTCTTTGACGGCGCGCGACAGCGTCATCGCTGTGTAGCCCAAGTCATTGACGACCTCGGCGGGCTGCCACTCAGCGCGCCAAGGTTTGCGCAGCAGGACGGTAATTAGCATCGCCTGGGTAGCGGGACTCAGCGCGGTCTCTGGAATCGCAGGTCGCTGCCTAAAGTACTCGCGCAAGTCGATCCCTAGATCCGGCAGATAAAGTTGGTTGCCCGGCACCATGAATGGCACTCTCTGCTCGACGAGACGCTTGCGCTCATAGGACGCGAGGGCTCCGGTCACATAGAGGACAGGGACGCCGGCGAACTGGCGCAGTTTGTCCATCTGGCTGCGAACATTCGCCAAGCTGGGCTTGTTAGGCTGCTTGTTGATCGCAAGAAGTATCGGGCGGTCCATTAGCTCCAGTTCCCGAACCTCAAAGCCATCCTGCAGGAAATAGGGTAATTTGCCGGCACCCGGCCATGGCCGGACCTTGAGCGTGAATCCCAAGGTTTCACGCAGGTACGCCTGGATGGCAGGTTCCATGGGGTGTGCTGGGGCGAGTTGCTCTAACATGGTCTTTGCACGATAACATCGTTAATGTTATCGTGCAATACGATGTTAAGTATCTGCTCTCGGGCGCCGAGTAGTAGCCGCTTGCTCGGTACCTTCGGGACGTAGGAGTCGCAGGTTCAAATCCTGTCACCCGACTACTGAATTTTCAGCGTTTTCTATCCGCGATTCCCGCTGGGTGTCAGTTTGAGATAGGAGCTGGGTGACGGTTGGGTGTCAGTTATACCGCATCGCTCTCACGCGTTGATGAGCGATTCGTCGAGATGCAGAACGGATGATCTGCTGCACGTTCCGAGAGACCCGCTCATCGAGTTATCGAAGCTCCCCCGCGAGGCCGCATCGATTACTTGCTCGCGGAGCCTCGCTTGGGCCGGCGAACGGTCCTCACCTTGCCGCTACTTCCTCCTCCACAGAAGAAGTGATCGCCGCCATCGGACTCGAGCCCCGAAACGCCCACTCCGGGCGGCATCTCGAGGCTCTCCACGACCTCTCCCGTTCGAGGATCGACTCGCCTCAAATCGCTCTCGTCACCGTCCCAGGTGCCGTGCCAGAGCTCTCCGTCGATCCAGGTAACCCCGGTGACGAAGCGGTTGGACTCGATCGTGCGAAGAATCGCCCCTGTCTGGGGATCGACTTGATGGATCTTCCGATCCCGATACTGCCCCACCCAGAGCGTCCCTTCGGCCCACGCGAGCCCCGAGTCACCGCCGCGGCCGGGCGCGGGGATCGTGGCGAGCACACGGCCGGTGTTCGGATCGATCTTCTGGATGCGATCCTCGGCGAGCTGATACAGATGCTGGCCGTCGAAGGCCGTTCCTGCATGCGCGGCGACATCGATCGAGCGCAGCGTCTTCCCGCTCGCAGGATCGAAGGCGTTCAGCTTGTCTCCGGCAGCAAACCAGACGTTCTGGCCGTCGTACGTGACGCCATTCACGCGGTCGGCACCCGGAAAGGGTCCGTACTCACGGACGATCTCGGCGGTTGATCGACTCATGCTGACATCTTAGTCAGTCGGCAGAGGAGCGGGGAGTAACAAGGTCGTCGTGAATCCCAACACGGGCGGGCTCATCCAGCGACGAGCTCGCCCGCGACCAAACGACTGCACCTTGCGTGCTGCCGCAAGCGAGTCGAGCGCCCGCTGCACGGTGCGCTGGCTGGCTCCAAGCGCAAGCGCCAGGGCCGAGCTCGACCACGATTCACCGTCGGCAAGGAAGGCGAGCACCGCCGCATGCTGCTCTTCGAACGGCCGCGCCAGCACGACGACGTCGCGTGCGTGGCGCGGCGCCAGCGCAAACCCTCGCTTCGTCGCGCTCACGCCGGCCAGCGTCCGCAGCACCGTGCGAAGCCGCCCGACTTCGACTCGCAACCGCGCGCGGTACGATTCATCAGCGCGCTTCGCTCGGAATGCCCGCGCTACGAGCGCGTCCCTCGGCACGTCTCCCGGCCACGCTTCGCCCAGCGCGCGGGCAAGCGCGAACAACACCGGACGCCTTGCGAGCGAAACCACCGTGCCTGCGTCACGCACGACATGACGGCACGCGTCCACGACCAATGCTGTCGACGCTAGCAACACTTCAACGTCCTCGAGCAGGACGAGTCGCTCCTTACCACGCACAATCAGGCGCGCAGCCGGCGTGTTCAGGACCAGGGATGCGCTCTCGACCTCCGCCGTCAGCGCAGGGATACCTGCGTGCTGCGCGGCGCGCTCCGCCCGAGCGAGCGCAGCGCGCGCCGCGCCCGTCCGCAGGCGCCGCATCGCGATCCCCATAACCACCAGTTCATGGGCGGCTCTCGACGCGGGCGGGAATGGCGCGGGGTCAAGCTCGGCGAGCCTACGCTCTGCCTCGTCGAGACGCCCGATCAGGAGCAGGCGCCGAACCTCGAGATACCGCGCGTGCGCGGCGTTCACCCGGTCGCCGTGCTGTTCGAGCGTCGCCCGCGCCGCGTCGAGCGCCTTCGCAGGCCAGCCCAGGTCGCGCGTGACGAGTGCGATCTCGGCCTCGGCGACGATACACCGGGCGCGGGCCACGGCCTCTTTCGCACCGAAGGCGCGCGCCGCACTTCGCAGCAGAGCCTTCGCCCGAACCAGATCGCCGAGCTGAGCCATCGCGATGCCTCGAAGCGCGAGCGCCGGCGCGTCGCCGCGCAGGGCGACCCGCTTCAATGCGCCGAGGGGATCCCCCGCTGCGAGTGCACGGGCCGCGGCTGTGATCAGCGAGTCCATCGGAATCCCGACACACTTGTCACTCCCACCGTTCGGTGCCCGGTTCTAATCTACGAGCACCAACCAGCACGTCGCATCGAGAACGGTTCGAACGACGAGCGACACCAGGCGAAGGAGAAAGGCGATGACGACACATATGAGCGCGGCACAGAGGCTAACACTAGCAGGAGATTCACCTAAGGTTGATATTTTGCACAAAGTCGGAATCAAATCGTCGTCCCAGAATGATGTCTATCAGGCATTGACCACGCTCGAAGGTCTTTCCGGCTGGTGGACCAACGACACACGAGGGGAAAGCAAAGTCGGCGGAGTGCTGCAGTTCCGCTTTCACGCCGGCGGCTTCGACATGAAGGTTCTTGAGCTTCATCCCGCCCGGCACGTGCTGTGGCAGGTGGTCGAGGGGCCCAAGGAATGGATCGGCACGAGAATAAGCTTCGATCTCAAACAGCCAGGTGACTGGACCATCGTCCTCTTCAAACACCAGGGTTGGAACGAGCCGGTGGAATTCATGCACCACTGCAGTACCAAGTGGGGCGTCTTTCTGCTGAGCCTGAAGTCCCTTCTCGAAACCGGCAAAGGTGCCCCCCATCCAAACGATGTCAAGCTCGACAGCTGGGAATAAGTTCCGGCCGACCAAAGCAGAGATGCGATGACCGACCACAAGACTGGAACACGTGAACAGTGGCGAGCGGCCCGGCTGGAGCTGCTCAAGGCCGAGAAGGAGCTGACCCGGCACGGCGACGACCTGGCGCGGCGGCGGCAGGAGCTGCCGTGGGTTCGGATCGACAAGGTGTACCGATTCGAGACCGACGAGGGGAGCGCCTCGCTGGCAGACCTGTTTCGAGGGCGCTCGCAACTTCTCGTCTACCACTTCATGTTTGGGCCCGACTACACGGCGGGGTGTCCGTCCTGCTCGGCGATCGCGGATGGGTTCGACGGCTTCGCCGTCCACCTGGCCAACCACGACGTCACGCTTTCGGCAGTGTCGCGGGCGCCGCTCACCAAGCTGCAGGCGTACAAGCGGCGGCTGGGGTGGACGTTTCCCTGGGTGTCCTCGCTCGGCAGCGACTTCAACTTCGACTTCAACGTCGCGTTCACCGAGGAGCAACAGCGCGAGGGGTCCGTCGAATATAACTACCGGCGTGGCCGCCACGCGATGGACGCGACTGCGGTCCCGGAACCCGTCGCCCAATTCGCGGCCACATGCGGAACCGACGCGCCCACGTACTCGCGCGATCGGCCGGGCATGAGCGCTTTCGTGCTCGAGGACGGCGGCGTCTACCACACCTATTCCACCTTTGCGCGCGGACTGGACGGCCTCTGGGGCATGTACCAGTGGCTCGACCGCGCCCCCAAGGGGCGCAACGAGACGGGTGTCTGGTGGCGCCGCCACGACGAGTACGACAAGCGCTGAGAATGCGAGCCGGTCGACTGAGCATCAAAAAGCGGTCGTCGCGAGATCACGATGAAAGCACTACTCAATCCCTGGATTTGCCCGCCTGCGCGCAGTGCTGCGCGGCCTTGGGCCGTATGCCGCGATCGAACTGCTGCTGCCGGGCGGCAGCGTCATCGCACTGCTCATCTGGCTATACCGGCATCGGGCCGGTCGGCTCGATCGGTCGAGCAGTCCTGCAGCACCTTCTGCCCAATACCGGCGTACCCATTTCTTCACCGTGGTCAGTGAGATGCCCATGGCCTGAGCCACATCGATCTGATGCTGGGCCGCCTGCAGGCGGGCCAGCATCACCTGTCGACCCTTGGGCGTGAGGCGTGCATTCTTGTGCATGGTTGTTCTCTCCCCAGGTTAGGAAACTGACGTTTGGTCACATCAGCTTCCCCTTCCTGGTGCGAGGGAACAACCTTTTGAAAACTCACAAGTAGCTGCCTGAAGAGACCTTGCGGCTATCTAAGTCGTCCATGGATTGACGACATCAACGCCGCAATCCTCGAAGTCCTTCACGTTGCGTGTGGCGAGGCTCGCTCCTCTCGAACGAGCCATCGCGACGATCATGGCATCGAACTGACTTATAGGCTTGCCTGCCATTCGTCGCGACGCAGCGATCTCCGCATACACGTCCGCAGCATCGCTGTCGAAACTCAGCACTTGACCTGCGAAATCCTCAGAGAAAATCTTCTTCGCAGCATCCCACAGTCCCCGCCGACGCTTACCGTCGGACAGCACTCGAATGCCGTAGAGAACTTCGCCCCGCGTTACGGTAGTCGTGAACAAAGACGCACGCGGCTGGTTCGCCAGCCAATGCAGAACGGAAGGTTCTGGTACGGGTCGCAGCGCCTCAGAAAGCACGTTGGTATCAAGAACGATCATGTATCCAAGTCCACCGGCTCACGTACCGCCTCGCGAGGCGCGATTTCCAACTCGATACCCCCCAGCGGATCGATACGAGCGCGAATGGAATCCACAAGAGATCCCTTGCGCGAATGGCCGGTTGACAGCGCCGTCCTGAGGATCTCGCGTGCTTCCTGCTCCATCGAGTGGCCATGGTGGGCTGCCTGCACGCGCAATCGCGCCTTGAGGCGATCATCGATGTCCCGGATCGTTATGCTCGCCATGCCTTTCCTCAAAAAATCAATGATATCATTGTAGTCAATGATTAATAGAAGGCAACTCGGAACGCCGGATTCTTAAGTGCCCCTGTATCAACATACGTTAGGCAATAACCAGCTGTTTTTATTATATTTTCGGTTTCGCTACGTTCGGGACGTAGGAGTCGCAGGTGCAAATCCTGTCACCCCGACCATTGATTCTATAAGCTTTTTATTCTTTAATTTCTCGTGGGTGCCACCTCTTTCTGGGTGCTGGGTGACAATTGGGTGTCAGTCACGGCTCTGGTAATTCGGTCAATGCCGATCATCTAGGACGCTCGATCTGACCGAGACGGTTGTCCCTTTGTCCTGCTCACCTAGCAAGTGTCGGCACATCCCCTTTATGTACCGCCCGAGATCGCCCCTACCGTCATTCCAGACAAAGGACGGCTTTGCCTCACTGGGTTGCATGCACCACGCAAACGGGTCTGTGTCGGTCTAAGCCGGCCGCGTGCCGACGGAATCAGGCGGAGCGCATTGCGTACCGCGGCTTGAAACTCGGCGCGATTTATATTGTGACCCCTTCGATCGACAGGAGACATCTAGCGATAAGTGCAGTGTAAATCTGAATAGTTCGTTCAATTGTGGTCTCGGGTTTAATTTGCATGGTAATCGGCTTCGTCGGTCTACACCTCACGGAAAGCGGTCTACCTATTTCTCGGAGCTAGTTTCCGCTCTAGGGAAAACCGATAGTCGGAGTTGCCCCGGAGGTTACCTCGAATTTTCTCGGCACGGATTGTTCGGCAGTTGGCCTCCCGAGAAGCCCAGATTTCTTGCCCCTCAGATCGAATTCACGTCTGACGGCGTATGGTCCGGGCTCGCCGCCGACTCGGCCCTAAACGCTTCGTTCACCATCGGAACGAACCTTTCGATCTCCTCATCCTTCATCCAATCAAACTGGCTGCGGCGTTTCGTCTGAGAAAGCGTGCCGCCGCCCTGCCGTACGATGTTGATAAAAAGGTCGAGCGACTGTGCCGGCCAATCAATCTGATCGCGCAGCTGCGCGCGCGCTCGGTCAAGCCCGATGAGATACTCGATTTCGTCCCGAAGATCGGTCATCACAGTGCGCTCGAGCGCCTTATACAGGAACACCGCTTGCAAAGTCGCGTCAAAGAATCGGAAGTACACGGGGTCGTTGCCGCGCGCAGGAATGTCGGGCAGCTGCGGATCAAAATCGGTGCGCCTCAATCGCGGTCGCGAGAACTGTTCGAGTGCGTCGATATACTGATCCACGTTCGCCAAAATAAAGGCTGACACCGGCAGCGCAATGCCCTTGGGCGTGAAGCCGAGCACCGAGAGTTCCTCGTGAATCAGATAGCGATGCAGGCGTCCATTACCATCCATAAAGGGATGAATGAATACGAATCCGAAAGCGACGCCCACCGCGTGAATGACCGGATCAATGGCGCTGCCAGTCTTCGCGGCAGCGCGTCCGCGCGCGCTGTAGCCGCATAAGCCAGCCATCAGAGGCAGGACATCCTCGGGCCTCGGCGGAACGAAATCCACGACCTCGCGGTTGTGGTGGTAGGCCCCAACCCAGCTTTGGCGGTGTCGGTACGCGAATTCGTGCCATCGAGGCTCGATTACCGCGTTTTGAAGCTCAACGAATCGCTCTTGCGACAGCGGCTGTCCTATTTCTGCCGTTCGCAGAAGATCTATGAAACGCTGGATGCGTCCTGGATTCGGCTTCTCTCGCTCGACCTCGTAGGAAGAACGCGTTTCCTTGAGAAACAAATATTGAGCCGCACGCCGTATTAGATTCGGGTCGTAGCGTGAAAGTGTCTCTTGAGCTCGCGTGCGTAGATCCTTCCGCTCCATCTCAAGCAGTGCGGGGGTCTTGCGAACGAGTGGACAGAAGTCGCGTGTGCCGGGCAGGTTGTTGCGCACGCGAAATTTTCGACTCGCCTCGCCGGTATTGCCGATACCAAATTGCAGCGATTCATCAAGGGCCGAGAGGTAGCTCGTGCGTGTATTGAGCCCGGGCACATCGAGCTCTGTGCCTGTGATCCATTCGTAGAAAAATCCTGCGCGGCGCGCGTAGCTTGACTCAGGCAGTGCGCCCAGCCAGGTCACCAGCGGTTGAGGGCCCGACTGCGCGAAAAGCAGCGCTAGCACTTCGAGGTTTACCCCCTCGTAGCGCAGTGCGAACTGCAGGTCCCCCTCGAAAGTTGCCTCAGGGGCATACTGGGACTCGAACAGTAGCTGCTCGACGGTTCCGTCCGTTTGAGACTTCCGGCTTTTGACACGCGTGTCGATTCGCGCCACCTGGGTAAGGGGTAACGCCGGCAATTTGTATCGGTCGATGAGCCGCTGGTAGCCAATGGAGGTAACGGCCATGAAAGCTCCGGAAATTGCCCGAGGCTTCTCTAAACTACCCGGATCGGCCTATTTTATCCGAAATATGTCCGCCACGACAGTACATCGACCTCCGAAATCCGGCCGTAAATTCCGAGAAGTGCCCGGTAATGGCGCTCGGATACCAAATTGGCCCGCTGCATAAGGAGGCCCGCCCAGGTGCCGCCGTAACGTCGTTGCCCCCTAGAAACTGGACCAGCGCGAACGCGCTTCCCGGACTTCCAGTTTTTAGCTCCTCGCATCGCTTAGTCAGAGGGTCTGCGTACTTCCATGGGAGGTCCGAGCGCCGATGAACGCATTTGAAAAGGGTACGACGCCGCCGAATGCTTCGGATCTCGAGGGCTGGAAGCGGCTGACTGCGGCGAAGCGACTCGCGGAGATCCATCCCGAAGCGCTCGTCACGACCGTGCAGACCTTGGGTCCGGCCGGCGGTCCACTCCGTACGCCTCGATGTCCTCGAACCGCTCCTCGTCCACGCCGGCCGCACCCTGATTGGCCTTGCAGCAGGCGTAGGCGTATTGCAATACATCAATCCGATACACTTTGTCGTACACAGCATAGAACCGAAAGCTCGGGTTCTCCTTCGCTTTGGCATGTAACGCCGTCTGTAGCTTCTGAACACTCAGCGGAGTTGCTAGGTTACCCAATCTCCCGTTCCTCGCTACTTGTTGCGTCCGTCTTGAACTGAGGCCCCTTCCCTCCCTCGGCATTACCCGAGTTCAGCGGTACTACTGGCCCCTCCGCAGGTCCCTCGGCCCGGCCTGTCCTCGCGGGCGTCCGGTCGGTCGTGCGTCCGACCACCTCGGCGACCTGTCCCGTGTTGCATCGGTCTTCCTCTTATATGCATGCCGTCGTCACTACCCCGGTGGCACTTGGACCTCACCCGTTTCGGTGGACAGTTTGTAGTCTCTCTTTCCGACTCTTTGCCCTCATCTAACGTATAGCACAGGCGCAGTCTGCCGCCGCAG
>CABEDL010000046.1_pt1 | contig 11193 bp, 9 predicted proteins | sample 3422981 | NCBI WGS metagenome assembly CABEDL01 (sample SAMEA5534329, study PRJEB31848) | metagenome | biome: tundra; feature: field; material: soil | place: USA | collected 2013-05 | depth 0.15 m
ATATAAAACATATAGATACAAAATATTGAAGGGTCTGAATGCAGCGTTTAAATTCTTCTTGCACTGCATACACTCTGCGCTATAATGGCTTCGTAACGACGCACCCCCATTCCAGGAGCTATCATGACCGACACAACTTTTGATCCCAAGAGCATCTTCGAGACCTATCGCAACGCGTTCGCCCCGGCGCTGAAGGCCCAGCAGGAAGGCGTCAAGGCCCTAGACCGCGTAGGCCGTTACCAGTACGCCGTTGCCGGCGATTACTTGGAGTGGAGCCTGGCCCAGGCTAAGGCGGCCCTGGTTGCGCAGACGCCGGCCGACTTCGTCTCCAAGCAAGTGGAACTCACCACGGCGCTCAGCGAGAAGCTGCGCGCGCGCGCGCAGGAGTTTGTCACGCTGGCAACCGATGCTCAGACCAGCTTCACCAATGTGGTAACCGACATCACGGATAAAGTCGTCGCAGAGACGAAGAAAAAGACGGGCTGAGGCCGCACACCCGCGGCAGGCGGGGCGCCGCAAGGCGCCCCGCTGAATCGTGGACACCTGTAGGTTGTGATCGCACCGCAATACCGCATCGGCGGCGGACAGGAAGCACCGTGGACGAGATGTTGAACTCTAGCGCCGACATTCCCGAATCGCGGGAACCTCAGGACCCGGCCGAGTTGGCACATGCCCTGCGCGCCCAGCTGGCAACCGTGACGGGCGGGCTGGCCCCCGACGTCTATGTGAATGCGTGGTGGGACTGGTACCTGAACCTCGCCAAGGAACCGCCCAAACAGTTGCAGATCATGCAGGATGCGGTGGCCACGGCGGTCGATAATTGGAGCTTTGCCCTGCGGGCGGCCACGGGCGAGCCGGTGTCACCGACCGCCGGCGATGCTCGCTTTGGCGGTGATGCCTGGGCGCAGTGGCCCTTCAACATTTACGCCCACAGCTATCGCAATTATGTCGACTGGTGGCAGAAGGCCTGGTCGAATGTGCCGGGCGTTGCCCCCGAAAATGAACGCACCTTGGATTTCGTGGCGCGCAATGCGCTCGAGAGCCTCTCTCCAACCAACTATCTTGCCACCAACCCCGAGCTGCTCGACACAACCCGTGTCGAGGCGGGCGAGAATCTGGTGCGCGGCTTCAGTAATTGGCTTGAGGACATCCAGCGCACCTTCGAGGGCACGGGACCGAGCGGAACCGAAAAATTCGTCGTCGGCCGCAATATCGCTGCAACGCCCGGCAAAGTTGTGATGCGCAACGATCTGGTCGAGTTGATCCAGTATTCGCCGGTGACCCAGGCGGTCTTTGCCGAGCCAATCCTGATCATCCCTGCCTGGATCATGAAGTACTACGTTCTCGACCTGTCAGCGAGCAATTCCTTGGTGCATTACCTGGTCTCGCAGGGCCACACGGTGTTTATGGTGTCGTGGAAGAATCCGACCGCGAGTGACCGCGGGCTCGGTATGGACGACTACTTGAGGCTTGGCATCCAGGCCACGGTCGACGCCGTTTCGCGGATCGTACCGGACCAAAGAATTCATTCAGTGGGCTACTGTATCGGCGGCACGCTGCTATCGATTGCCGCTGCGGCCTGCGCCGCCGACGGTGATCAGCGATTGGCGAGCATGACGCTGCTTGCGGCCCAGCAGGATTTCAGCGAGCCCGGCGAACTGTCAGTTTTCATCAGTCCGAGCCAGCTCGATATGCTGGAGGCGGCCATGAGCCGAACCGGCGTGCTCAAGAGCGAGCAGATGGGCGCGGCATTCTCGCTGTTGCGCTCGCGTGATCTGCTGTGGACGCCGGCCGTCAACAGCTACCTGCGCGGCAAACGTGATTCACCCAATGATCTGATGGCTTGGAACGCGGACGGTACGCGCATGCCGTCCCACATGCATGCCGAATACCTGCGCCAGCTCTATCTTAACAACGCGCTTGCCCGCGGCGAGTTCCACGCCGAGGGCCGCCGCGTCGATCTCACCGCCATCCAGGTACCGATGTTCGTCGTCGGCACGGAAACCGACCACGTCGCGCCGTGGCAGTCGGTCTACAAGGCGCGCGGCTTGACGCGCTCGGCCGACTATACCTTTCTGCTGACATCGGGCGGCCACAATGCCGGGATCGTCAGCGGCCCCACTCATCCGCGGCGACGCTACCGCGTCCGCACCTGGTTGAATGCCGGCGAAATGCTCACGCCGCATGCGTGGTTCGAGACCACGCAACCGCAGGCCGGTTCGTGGTGGCCGATTTGGCAACATTGGCTCGCGCAGCATTCGAGTCAGGCGCTCGTGGCCCCACCGCCGCTCGGATCTGCGGCGGCCGGATACCCGCCGATTGCCGATGCGCCCGGGGAGTACGTGCTGCAGAAGTAGAGCGCAGCCGCTTCATGGCGCATCCGCGACAGGTCAAAATACCAATATCCGGACGGAGTAAGAGTACATGAACGAGGTAGTTATCACGGCAGCGCTGCGCTCCGCGGTCGGTAAATTCAACGGCTCCATTGGCAAGGTGCCGGCGGCCGAGCTCGGTGCCCAAATCATCAAAGCGCTGCTGGCCCGCTCCGGTGTTCAACCAGATCAGATTTCCGAGGTGATCATGGGGCAGGTGCTTACCGCCGGGGTCGGCCAGAACCCGGCCCGGCAGGCACTGATCCGCGCCGGCCTGCCGGACACCGTGCCGGGAATGACGATTGGCAAGGTCTGTGGCAGCGGCCTGAAGGCCACGCATCTGGCCGCGCAAGCGATCAAGTGCGGTGATGCGGATATTGTCATCGCCGGCGGCCAGGAGAACATGAGTGCTTCGCCTCATATCCTGCAAGGATCCCGCGATGGCTTTCGCATGGGCGATGCCAAGCTCGTTGACAGCATGATCAACGATGGCCTCTGGGATGTTTACAACAGCTATCACATGGGGACGACGGCCGAGAACATCGCAAAAAAATATGGCATTTCGCGTCGCGAACAGGATGAATTTGCGGCCGCGTCACAGCAGAAAGCCGAGGCCGCGCAGAAAGCCGGTCGATTCACGGCTGAGATTGCAGCGATCGAGATCGTCTCGCGCAAGGCTACTACGTTATTTGATAGCGATGAATTCGTCCGCCCCGGCACCACGGCCGAAGGACTCGGTGAACTCAAACCCGCCTTCAGCAAGGACGGCACGGTCACCGCGGGTAACGCCTCGGGCCTCAATGATGGCGCCGCCGCGGTGATGATGATGTCGGCACGCAAGGCCAGCGAGCTGGGTCTGAAGCCCCTGGCCTGGATTCGCGCGTACTCATCTGCGGGTGTGGACCCGAAGATCATGGGGATGGGTCCGGTACCGGCCAGCCAGCTGTGCTTGAAGAAGGCGGGCTGGAGGCATCAGGAACTCGACCTGATGGAGATCAACGAGGCGTTTGCCGCTCAGGCGATCGGCGTCAACCGTCAAATGGGCTGGGACACTGCGAAGATCAACGTCAATGGCGGTGCCATTGCCATCGGTCATCCGATCGGCGCATCGGGTTGCCGCATCCTGGTGACGCTGCTGCACGAGATGATTCGTCGTGACGCAAAGAAGGGACTCGCCAGTCTGTGCATCGGCGGCGGCATGGGCGTTGCGCTCGCGATCGAACGCTAAAACTCAAGATGTGCCCTATTGCCGCGGGTTCACGTCGAGCACCTTCGGTGGGGTGACAGCGCATGGCCGCGCACGCTCCTCCACTAGCTGCTTGACGACGCTCGGATCCGCAAGCGTTGAAATGTCTCCCAGCTGGTCGTGTTCATTGGCAGCGATCTTTCGAAGGATTCGCCGCATGATCTTCCCAGAGCGCGTTTTCGGAAGTCCAGGGGCCCATTGGATGACGTCGGGTGTTGCGATCGGACCGATTTCCTGACGGACCCAGCTTCGCAGCTCGACACGCAAAGGCTCGCTGGGCTCAGCTCCAGCGATTAAGGTTACGTATACGTAGATGCCCTGGCCTTTGATGTCGTGTGGAAATCCAACGACGGCGGCCTCTGCCACTTGAGGATGAGCCACCAGGGCACTTTCAATTTCCGCAGTACCTAACCGGTGACCGGCGACATTGATCACATCGTCCACACGACCTGTGATCCAGTAATAGCCGTCCGCATCGCGACGCGCGCCATCACCGGTAAAGTACATGCCTGGAAATGTCTTAAAGTACGTGTCGATAAAGCGCTGGTGGTCGCCATAGACCGTGCGCATTTGTCCGGGCCAGCTATCGAGCAATACCAGATTGCCCTCACAAACGCCCTGAAGGATGCGACCCTCATTGTCGACAATGGCTGGCTTCACGCCGAAAAACGGCACCGTGGCGGACCCTGGTTTCAGGGCGATCGCGCCCGGCAGCGGCGTAATAAGAATCCCGCCGGTCTCTGTCTGCCACCAGGTATCAACAATTGGGCAGCGATCATCCCCAACGACACGGTGATACCATTCCCACGCTTCCGGATTAATCGGTTCTCCCACAGAGCCCAGCAGGCGCAACGACTTGCGAGACCATGCTTTCACGGGCTTTTCGCCTTCACGCATGAGTGAGCGAATCGCGGTAGGCGATGAATATAATATCGTGACTTTGTGCTTGTCGACGACCTGCCAGAATCGGCCAGTGTCGGGGTAGCTTGGCACACCTTCGAATATGACGGTGGTTGCACCATTGGCAAGCGGGCCATAGACGATGTAGCTGTGTCCGGTAACCCAACCGATGTCGGCAGTCGCCCAGTAAATATCCTCTTCACGCAAATCAAAAACCAGCTGATGCGTGAATGCGGCGAATACGAGATAACCGCCACTGGTGTGCAGGACGCCTTTGGGCTGACCCGTCGACCCGGATGTATAGAGGATGAAAAGAGGGTCTTCGGCATCCATCGCTGTGGCGGGGCAGGATTTCGCTTGGTGCGCTACCACATCGTCATACCAGCGATCACGCGGCGCATACATCGGGACATGCGTGCCGGTGCGACGCACGACCAGTACATGTTTAACGCAATCCGTACCCTTGATACTCAGTGCCCCATCGACATATTGCTTTAGCGGTACGCGCTTGCCACCGCGAAGTCCCTCGTCCGCGGTAATGACGACAGTCGAAGTGCAATCAGCTATTCGGCCGCCCAATGCTTCGGACGAAAAACCTGCGAATACGACCGAATGAATGGCTCCAATCCGCGCGCATGCGAGCATCGCAATGGCGATTTCCGGAATCATCGGCAGGTAAATCGTGACGCGATCCCCCTTTTCGACGCCCAGTGACTTCAAAGCGTTCGCGCATTGGCAGACACGCTGGTAAAGTTGACGGTAACTGATGTATTCCGCACGTTTCGGATCATCAGCCTCCCAGATGATCGCGGTTTTGTCGCCGCGGGTTTCCAGGTGGCGATCCAGACAATTGCTCGCAACGTTGAGCGTTCCGTCGTAGAACCAGCGGATGTGGCAATCGCGCTCTGCAAAGTTTGAGTCTTTGACCCGCGAGAATTCCTTAATCCAATCGATGCGACGACCGATACGACCCCAGAAGCGCTCTGGATCCTCAACGGACTCCGCATACATTCGCTCGTAGTCAACTCGTTTGACTTGAGCCGTGTCTGCAAAGCTCTCGGGAATTGGGTATAGCTCTTTGTTCATTGTGTACTCTTGAAGGGTAGGCGAACGCGATGCTCCGTCCGGCAGCCGCCGAGCCAATTTTTTATTGGTAACTATGCCCCCGCGAAAATCGCTCGCTGGCCGCATTATACGTGCAACTACGTACTTCGCCATGCCTGGTCGTCGAGATCACTTCTGGAGATACGTCACGATGGGCATCGTGCTTATTAAGGGTCATTTCGTGGTCCATCCCGTCGCATGAGGGCTGCCCAACCGATGAGCGCAACGAGAAACGCCAAACAGCCGTAGACGAGACTGTCGCCAATACTTGCGTAAACCGTGTTCAGGCGGTGACGCGGCACATCTGCCATGAGCACCGGACTGCCGCCCTCGAAGCTGGAGTGCCACGCGCGAATGCGGCCAAGCGGATCGATAATCGCGGACAACCCGAAGCGGGTGGAGCGGACGAGAGAGAAACCGCCGGCGATGGCGCCTAGCGCTGCCATTTGAGTGTGCAGTGGATCGATTCCGCGCCAGTCGGAGGATGGTAGAGCAACCACGTCGACTTTGAGCCGGGACCACAGCGGCCGGGAAGACCAACACCCCCAGGCCGGGCGGTACGCGGCGATGTGACCAATCCCAGGCGAAGTACGCCGCCAGGTTGAATACGGCCGCGAGAAAGCCCATGGGCAGCGCCGCCACAAACGGCACAGGCGCCGTGACGATCTTGGCCGTGGCGGCGATCCATGCGGCGCAAAGTGCTACCGCGAACGTCACGCGTGAGCGCACATCGCAAGTGAGTCGCAGAAATCGAAGAAGCGGTACGGGAGCAATCCACGCAAGCACACCGACGCCCCAGCGGAAATGTGCAGCAACAATTAGCGCGCAACCCAGCACCAACAGCAACGCAGGCCGTTCGAGCAGGCGTTTCATTGTCACTACCATTAAATATCGGCCAAAAGCGAGCACCGTCCCAGCGCCTGCAGCTTTACGCGCACGGAGCCGGATCGCAAGTGTGCGAAAAACGCCACACACCCGCCCAATGCCTAAGCATTACATGGCTGCCGGCGCTGATCGGCGGAATGCTGTCCGCAGCGGCGCACGAGCCGAAGCTGTGCAAGCCGCCTATCGAGGTGCTGGCGATCCCCTACGGAGGCCACAAGCTGCCCGGCTATTTCCTTAGCGGCGGTCCCAGCAGACGTCCGACGCTGGTAACGGCAGGTGGATTCGATTCGACGGGCGAGGAATTGATTCATTGGATCGGCTTTGCGGCCCGACTACGCGGTGCCCGTGAAAGCCGTGGTCGACTATGCAGTAAGCCGCGATGATGTTGACGTTTTGCGACTCGCCCTCATCGGCTACTCACTGGGTGGCCTGTTGGCTCCGCGTGCGGCGGCGTTTGAACCGCGGATTCGCGCCTGCATTGCGAACCTGCCGACGATCGATGTGGGGAACGCCACTCGAGCGGTCTGGCCGGCGGCGCTCCGACGGGGGAGCGGCCGACTCTTCGAGGTACTTTTCGGCGTTATTGCCAAATATAACGCCCATGTACGCTGCATCTATCACCATGCCGAGTGGTCGCTGGGAATTCAACGCCCGCATGATTTCTTCGAAGCCTGGCGCCCCTATTCATTGCATGGTCTGGAGAGGAAACTTCACCGGCCGCTTCTTTGCCTTTTCAGCGAGGACGAAATCGCCCAGACCAGCAAATCGATGATCTTGGAGACGATGCAATTCTTGACCGCAATCGAGGCCCCGGTAGCAATGCGCTTCTTTCCGCGACGCTCGGGTGCCGCGAGCCATTGCCAGATGGGCGGCTTGCACGCTGCTCAGGCGAGCATTTTCGACTGGCTCGACGACCTGATGCGCCTGGAGCCAGCTCCTGGACCGCTTTGCGTGCCCCGTGAACTTGTCGAAGCGCTCAAGCGTTATCACGGCACAAGTGTCGTAGAAGAACTGCATCTGGATCGAAAAAGGCATACCACCGAAAGCACCATTGCCGGAAGCTAACGATATGAGAGAGCGACCGCGTTCGCTACGACGGCGCAGGCGGCGGCCTGTCAGCGATTCGGTCGATCGCGCTCTGGCCGCGGCGGCTCTCGAGGAATTCATCCTACGCGGATATCAAGCCATGAGCATGGAGTCGATAGCCGCCCGGGCGGGCGTCAGCAAGGTCTCCTTATACCGGCGCTGGAGCTCCAAGCTCGCAATCGCAACTGAAGTGTTGTAATTCCTGAGCAAAACAACAACCCCAGTCGAGGATCATGGCAGCCTGCGCCATGATTGCTGGCCCGCTTTTCCTCTACTATCTGACGCTTCTGGCGGAGGCCGACGTGGATGTATCGAGCAATCTGGCTGAACAGTTGACGCGCGCGATTCTCCGTGCACTCGCTAAGTGACGGCGCACTGCGAGCAGCGCCGCAATTGGATTCGCTCAGGCCTCGTAGCTGCTGGGCGGCATTCGAGGGGGGAAACACTTAAAATACAGTGGTTTGTGAGAATCTATGGACGTGTCACAGCGAAATCTCAGATAGTTCGGCGCACCGGTGACAGAATGTCCAAGGCGAAGGGGCGCGGACCTGTTGGCATTGAGCTACTTTCCTTTTAGGGCCAGCGATACACCTAGGGTGTGCGCTTTGTAGCGGACCGCCGCTTCGCTGCGGCGAAGCTCACGCGCGATGCGAGGTACGGGTGTGCGACCGGACAGTCGGCGGAGCCGTTTTTCGTGAGCAGGCGTCCAAGGGATTCTTGGTACCGTTTTCTTTCGGGGTGGCATCCAATAGCATCCTTTCGACAGACGACAAGATGCGAATTGTAGTCTATAAGACTGGTACATCGCTGTATCTCTTTGGAACAACAGAGGCTCGCAATCATCGTGTGTGTGGTAGCGCACCGAGCGATCTCGCAACAGCGCATAGCGTTGAGCATCGCCACTGAGCAGGCCGGACAATGCAGTCCGGGCGTCGCAGCGGGGTGCGTGCGCCCCAGTGTCCCCAATTTGTCGAACGCTCGCTGTTCGATGCTCTCAAAAGGGAAATCTGAATGTTACGCAGCATTAAGGACCTGGAGAATTACGCCATTCGTGCGAGCGACGGGATTATTGGCCACGTGAAGGATGTCTATTTCGACGACGAAGCGTGGGTTGTCCGCTATTTAGTTGTCGAGACCGGCGCGTGGCTTTCGAGTCGAAGGGTGTTGATCTCGCCGATCGCGATCGGTCAGCCGAACTGGACAGAAAGGGTACTGCCCGTCTCGATCACGAGAGAGCAAGTGAAGCACAGCCCGGACATTGACACCGACAAACCGGTGTCGCGACAGCAGGAAATGCAGTATCTGGGGTACTACGAGTATCCCTACTATTGGCCGGGTGACGGGCTCTTTGGTCAAGGCGCCTACCCGGGCACGACGCTTGTCGGGTTAAGCAGCCGTAGCTCCGATACCGAATATCGAAAGGCGCAAGCGGAGGATGATCGCGCAGCGGTTCAAACGCAACGGCGCGAGGACGGCGATCCTCACCTGCGCAGTGCCAACGCGACCATGAAGTATCACATCGAAGCGACCGACGGGGGCGTCGGTCACGTACAGGGGCTGCTGGTCGATGAGGAAACCTGGGCCATTCGATACATGGTTGTGGACACGAGCAACTGGTGGATCGGTCACCAGGTGCTCATTGCTCCGCAGTGGATCCACGACCTGAGTTGGTTCGCCGCTACGGTCTCTGTCAATCTGACTCGACAGGCTGTCAAGGATGCGCCGCCGTACGACTCCGCGGTACCGCTGGATCGAAACCAGGAAATTGGCCTCCACAAACATTATAAGCGTACCGGCTATTGGGCGGATGAGGTAAAACTCGAGAATCCAGAATTTCGCGTCACTAGACCGGCCTCAGAAGGGTCTATTAAGAAAGCAAGCGACGTCGCGACGCAGGACGAACGATTTGGGCGTTGATCAAGCGCACGGTTTTTGACGCGGATTGCTGCGATCTCTTGTGCGATATTGGAGCAGCCCCTGATAACTGTCACGGGGCTTTCTACTCGCTTTTGATATCGCCCTGCGTATGCCTATCCGATCAGACAATCTTGCATGTTGACAAGCTAAACCTCGTAGCCCACCTGCATCAGACCGGCGACGAGCCAGTACCAGTTGAAAGTCCGCTCCACGGCCACGGCGACCAGCTCCGAGTCGGCTGGGCGTTGGGGGATGGCCAGGAGCATGGCGACGATCCTGCCTGGGACGCGGTCGAAGCCGGCGCGCTGTACGACTTGCTCGAGCGGAAGCTGATCCCGGAGTTTTATGCCCGGGACGAGAGCGGCACCCCCACCGCTTGGGTCAAGCGGATGCGGGAAAGCATGGCGCGATTGACGCCGCGCTTCTCAACCAACCGCACGGTGCGCGAATACACCGAGCAGCATTATCTTCCTGCTGCCGCGGCCTACCGTCAGCGTGTTGCCGATCAGGGCGCACTCGGGCGGCAAGTCGTCGATTGGCAGCATGCGGTGGATCAGAAGTGGGGCTCGTTGGGCTTTGGAGACGTGCGGGGCGACACCGATTCGGGCCAGCACGTGGTTGAGGACGAAATCTTTCTGAGTGATCTTGACCCGAATGCGGTGCGAGTTGAGCTGCATGCGGATGCAATCAACGGCGACGATCCGGTACCGGAAGAAATGAAGTGGCTGCGAACGCTACCGGACGCATCTCGCCGCTGCGTCTATCACGCAACGCTTCCCTCTGCACGTCCGGCGAGCGACTATACGGCGCGAGTGATTCCGCAGCGCTCCGGGGTTGCGGTTCCGTTGGAGTGCGCTCGAATCTTATGGCAACGGTGATGACTACGCCTCAGCGCGAGTTGCACGAGTATATCTCGGAGATTTCCGAGCGCGCTGACGTTCGGGCGGGATCGCCATTGCCTTTGGGAACCCAGGCAAGGGCAGGAGGGGTCAATTTCGCCCTGTTCAGCCGTCACGCGAGCCACGTTCGCCTGGAGTTGTTCGACCATCCTGAACACGCGCTACCCACCCGGGTCATCGATCTGGATTCAGCGCGCCACCGCACCGGCGACGTATGGCACGTTTGGGTGGCGGGAATCAATTCCGGTCAATTCTATGGGTACCGCGTGGATGGGCCATACGAGCCCAGCAAAGGCTGTCGCTTCAATGTCAACCGGCTTCTGCTCGATCCCTTCGCTACCGCGATTTCACGGCTGCCGCCGTGGGATTTTGTCTTGGCACGTGGATACGACTCATCGGTGCCGAACCCAGACTTGACTCTCTCGACGCTGGACAATGCCGGGGCGATGCCGAAATGCATATTGGTCAACGAGCCCTTCGATTGGGGTGAAGACCAGCCACCGCGGCATCCGTGGTCGAAGACCGTCATTTACGAAACGCATGTTCGTGGCTTCACCATTCATCCCAAGTCTGGCGTGGATCATCCGGGAACCTACCGCGGCCTGCTGGAAAAGATTCCCTATCTCAAGAGCCTGGGGGTGACTGCTGTGGAACTAATGCCCGTGCAGGAATTCAATGAAAGTTCCGTCACGCGCAGGAATCCACAAACCGGCCAACCGCTCAAGAATTACTGGGGATACGATCCCGTGGTGTTCTGTGCGCCCAAAGGTTCCTACAGCAGTGC
>CABEDL010000052.1_pt1 | contig 11046 bp, 16 predicted proteins | sample 3422981 | NCBI WGS metagenome assembly CABEDL01 (sample SAMEA5534329, study PRJEB31848) | metagenome | biome: tundra; feature: field; material: soil | place: USA | collected 2013-05 | depth 0.15 m
TGCACGAGGTTGCTGCGGGCCAAGCCGGCAACACGATCCTGAAATTCGGATATGCCCAGCAGCTCGCTCAATACCAGTCCCGAATCATTGAAACTCAGAGTTTGATCGAAGTCCGAAGCCAGCAGGTAATGTTTGGGATCTCTTGTGATCATAACTTGCGATCTCCTAAGTGTCGGTACCATAACAGCTCCGACGTTACGGCCAAGCAATCGACGACACGTGTCAGATGATTGATAATTACGTCATATCTCATTTGTCGCAGAAGCCCGACGGTCTGCACGTTGGCATCGTCATTTCATCCGGGCTTGAGATGCCGCGCGCTGTGGTGGAGCGCCGCATTGATGTCCTGTCGAATCTCAGTATTAAAGAGACTGGACTTGTATATTGCTGATTCCATGAGTCCCAACTGTCTCAACCTCATTGAGACAGGCTCACTCAGGATGAGCCGCGATATAGTACGTTCATCATATCGATAAGGATACGAACTATATCACATACTACCTATTATGCATCGTGTATCGCGTAACCCGCTGAATTAAAAAGCCTAATTAAGCACGGCAGATATCCTGCGCCGCGTCACCCAAACGACTTTTTGCGTGAAATGTACGGTGAGGCCAACTACTGGAGTGGGAACATTGACCAGTTGAAACTGCTGGTCCTCTGACGCGCGATTTCTAAACGTGGCGACACATCCCAAGTCGCGTTATAGGCTCTTGGCCTCTTCCAAATAATTGACCTCGCCGTCTGGTTCTATATAGACAACATGCCCAATCATCTCCACTCACTGTCGAATGCGCGTGGCGAGAAATGTCCATTCCCTTCCGTCACGCCTCGGTGTAATAGTCAAAATGCCCGCGAGGTCGAATAATTTCAATACCGCCGACAACCGATCATCTCTAAGCGCATTGTCGAGCACATAGAATGTCCGCACATTTCTTCCAGACATTTGCATTTAGTGTCAATTTGTCCCCTGATGCGTGTCAGTACTCTGCCTCTGAGACGGATCCCCTTCAGATTGATGCGTATCTCTTTAACGGATAGTGTGCATGCCGGATCTCACGCCGAGCAAAGACCACAGTAGCACGGCTGCCAATCTGCGGAACCTAGACTCAACGACAATCACTGAAGTGAACGGCGCAGCAGACGCCGGTTCGCGCATGAGTAAAGCATCGGTGACTGACTGCCATGACGCGTGAGCCCACTGTTATAATGCTTTGGAGGCACACCGATCGATCGTACTATCGAATCCAGAGTACCGCTGGCGCCGTCGAGTGCCGACGCACAGACAGTACAGATGGCTCGCAGTCAAGTCCGTGAGTGTCGTGTCCTCATCGCGACATGCGGATGTTGCGCACCTCTTTCCATCGCGAGTGAAGCCATTCTTGCGTTAGCGTCATGCTCGGCAGGGTCAATTGACATTAATCAGGGTACAAATTGACATCGATCAGGGACACCGACATTCCGGCAGGCCTTTGCGCGCCGCGCAAAGCAACGAGCAAGCCGTGCCTCATCGGCAGGCCGTTCTACCGGCCCCGTGCGCGCACGGCCGCCCCGCCGAATCCCGCGGCCACGGGACTCTCGATGTCTTAGACACAATTAGCGATTTAGCGCTTGGCGGTCGTCGGGCTGGTTTTCAGTCCAAGCATTGAGTACAGCGGACAAAAACTGATCACCGCCGTCAATATCGGCACGATCCCAATCAGTCCGATCCACCGCGCCTGACCTTGTCCCAAATAAGCATAGGCCAGTAGCGCAATCCCGATCACGATGCGGATGATTTTATCCGCCGTTCCCATGTTGTTTTGCATAACTCACCTCAGACAATTTTCCTGTCAAAGCTTAGGCACGCAGGATTCGGTGTCTGTAATCACTTCTACTCACGGGACTGCGGTAATTACCTATTGGAGTCATTCACGCGCGCCAAGCGGGCTTCGAATGAATTGTTGGGCGGCTGAGCAGCCAACGCGTGGTCACCCATCGTTCGTAGTCAGTTCGAATATCCTCACCGCCAGATTGATCCCAACGATTCCGCCGGTGGTCCAGGGCGGCGAGGCGCTCCGTTTTCTTAAGACCGGCTTGGGATTGATCGACGGCCACGACGGCATAGCCCTGCTCGGCGAGGAACACGGCATCTCACCCTTCAGCGAATTGGCGACCAAGCATCCATGCTCGGCCTTCTCGAGCAGTGTAAGGGCGCTTTCCGCGTCACCCGCCGCTGGAATGGTCAGCGTGGCGTACGTGGTATACCGAGTAAACTGCGAGACACCCTCGACGCGCTCCAATATCCCTTCCACCCGGCAGCTCAGATCGCTCCAATCGAATTTCGAGGCTCGGGCAATCGCGCGAAATGTCAGAATAAAACAGTCCGCCACCTACCGGGGGCCGGCTCGCGTGTCGCGACCGTGGACGTCCAATATCCGGGTCGACGGTAAACGAGGAGGGCCTATAGCTTTTTGTTGACACTGGCGTGCGGGTCGTCGGTGGGTTCGCGTGCCCTGAGCTCCGACAGGGTATAGATTGCTTCCGGCATGGCTTCGAGTCTTTCGCGTGGTATGGGCTCACCGCTCGCGTCTGAAAAGCCGTACGTTCCATCCTCGATTTTCTGCAGGGCGCGCTCGATGCGCGTCAGACGCTGCATGTTACGGTCGACCACCGTCCCGTTGATTTCCAGCATCGCAAGTTTCTGCGCGTCGTCCTCGGATTCGTGCGCTTCGCCGACCGATTGCGAGCGGATCTCAGTCTCTTCGGTCTCCTCGGCCTGCGTCGTACGCAGTAGCTCCTCGCGGAGCTTCGTCAGCTGATGGCGTTGTCTCTGAATAAAGGCCTTGTCCAATCTCGGCGTTTTGCTGTTCACAATTGCTCCCGGTGCTTGGGCTGCTGTGCCCAACGGGCTCGCCCAAAGCCGACTCTGGCATGCCCACATCCGTCCCAGGCTGGATATCATGGACCGACGTCGGCGTAACCTCCAGACTTTAAGAAACGAGGGTTAGCATGCTGACTGGCGCGCATCAAGTCGCCGCAGCATAAAGGGTGATGGCGACTTTTGACGAAGAGTAGGGGTGCGAGTACGTTTTGTGCCAACAGTAGCGGCTGTAACAATTCAACCTTGCAGAATCAGTCACATGCGCAATCGCGCTGTACCGCCAATTGTTACTTTTGGTCGAAACCCGTAAAGCCCCTTCCTTGCGGTCTGGGCTTCCGCCGGGGCAGAACTGGGTACCGACATTCTGAGGTACACCGACGTTGCGCCCATCATCCAGTTCAACGAGATCAAGATCTCGGTCCCAGCGTTGCCGCGATCACGTTAGCGGTCACGCCGTCGATTTCCAGTACCTTCCTGCGACTGGCACCTCCGGACACGACTCGCACACAGCGTTTCGCGATGCCGAGATGCTGCGCAATGAAATCGATCAAGGCGCGATTGGCGGCATTCTCGACCGCAGGCGCCGCGATACGGATCTTGATCACACCGTCGTGCATTCCGGCAAGCTCCGTCTTGGAGGCGCGCGGTTGTATGTAGACCTCGAGGCGAACGGGCGGCATGTGAATGCGATTCTGCCAGGATTGCCCTTATGACCATTCGGAGCGCGTGTACCTTTTCTGCCAAAAGTAGCGAATAATATCGGACATTTTCGAACTCAGCCTTCCGGTCTTCCAAGATGCGTTATAGGCGGGAGCCTAGTTGGCGCCAGTCTGTCCGCGCATCTCTACGCCATAGTATCTGGCGGCTCTTTTGAATGTTAGCGAATGCGAGTTCGCGCCCCGCATCGCTGACATCCTCTACCTGATCAAATCTCGCGACGGCGTTGCGAACATGCGACGCATCCGTCATCGGCTCCTTGCGCGATCGCGGCAACGCGAAGGCACTCTCGGGTAAGGGGTTGACCTGCGCGGCATCCAGCAGGCCGTGTTCCGCGGGGTACGTTGGTTCCGACGTCGCGTTACCCGCTGACGTGTAGCTATAGTCCGTGATGCTCAATTGTGATTTTCCTTTCAATGGTTTTTTATCGGCCGTGGCCGGCTGTTGTGGCCAAGCCAACCTTCAGTTTCTCGCCGCAGCGCTGATCGCGTTTAGACGTTCTCGCGGCGAACTGACCACCCTCCGATCATTCTCAAAGAAACAACGCCGCCGGTGCGGCCTGCGCGACGGACTTCGGCGCGTCTCTGTGGAGGATTTGGTCGTGGAAATTCACGAACACGATCAGACCCATGTACTGGAGATCGACGAACTCCCTGCCGAGTTGGATCAAGAATAATGAGCCATCACAACAAGGCAAGTATCACGTCCGCGCCTCCGCTGGTCTTTATTCATGGGCTGCTCGGAGGCTTAGAAGGGTGTGCGGCCGCACGGTCCCTCGTCTCGCGATCAACGTTCGCGCCGGATCTACTTGGATACGGCACAAACAGTCACGTGGCCCCGGACGCCCTATCGATCGCAGCGCAGGTCGAGCATGTTCGCGCCTGCATGCACGCCGCATTCCCAGGACGTGCCGTCGATGTCATCGGGCATTCTGTTGGCGGTGTCGTCGGAGTGCTTCTCGCTCGTCGCCGGCTCGCGCTCGCGCTCAGGATGGGACACACCGGCATGGGCTGAGCGAAAGGCTGTTTCACTCGAGATTATCGATGACTGTGGGCACCTGATAATGCTGGAGGATTCCGAGGGGTTTGCCCGACCGATCGTCGATGTTCTGGAGCGCCCGTGATCGGCCGCCAGCGATTTCGTTCACCGATACCGTAGAACGAAAATTATGGACTCATTCGCAGCGTCTTCGGTGGCTTTTATCCCAGCGGCCATTCTGCTGACGATTACACCGGGTTTCAGTTCCAGAAAACCAAGAGAGAAAGGATACCTACATCCCAAGAACGCCGGCAGGTCGTGGGCCTGCCGGCGCATCAGGATTGAAATGAATCGGCGTGCTCGCATGTTCTTACGCTAGCACAATTGAACCAGTCCGCCGTGTGACAGCGCGGTTGCTACTACGCCTTAAGGAGGCACCATGGAAATCTATGGCCGTTCGACCCAGACGAATTATGCAGACACGGATAAGCGATCACTCCGACAAGGCGCACTGAACTCCAGGGCACCCGATCAAGGATGGACATTGTGAATGGGCTGCTGCGTGTCGCAGTAGGCTCGCCGAAATCGATTCTTTGCCGGCGCTGCTCTGGATAAAAGTAACGACAGCTATGGCATCACCGGGCGATCGTTGATTCTACTGAGCCTCAGTGACTGATAGGCTTCAGCGTGGTGTAGCTACCCGTTTGCATCGCTGCACGGCGAGCCAGCCTCTCCCGTGCCATCCCCATGGATCCAACGATTCCTGTCACCCGCCGGCATTCTGCGACTCGTTTCGCCCTTAGAAACTTGCCCTTGCGGGGCTAGTTTGTGCCAGTTGCCGTTTGAACTCTGCCAGCGTGAATCGATCCGCAGCAGTCTGCACGCCGCTTTCGTGCGATTTCGACTTTCCAGATCAGCACATCGGCGACTTCAGAAGTCACGCATTAAGATCTCGCTACCGCGGCGGCAGATCTCGCGCCCGTAATCGACGAAAATGCCTTGACCCCAATAGCGGTAGCAGCTGGTTTGGGAAACCAGCAGATGGAGCAGAGCTCTGCGGTAGCGAGGTTCGCCAGTAGGTAAACCAGGTTTGAGCACCTTCTCGTAGAAGAGCGAGCTCAGCTCCTCCATTGGTCCCACCACCCTTTCATAGCCTCTCACCCACGAAATGTTGTTGGTCCAACTGGCCCCCTCTATCTGGAAGCGCGAGTCCTCCTTCTGCAATTGCTGGATCACATCGGCGAGCTTCTTGGCGCCATCTCCGGGGTTGAAACGGTCCCAAATTCGCGATTGTAAGACCGGTTGTAGGAGCGGCATATCCGCTACCCCAACGCCCATCGCAAAGAGGTGATCAAGATACTCGCTGACGTTGACCAAGGGCGTCTCAGAGTCGGAGCATTCTCGTACCACATCGATATATTTCGCGGGAAAGTCGTTCATCATCACACCGCCGTTCTCGCCATCGGCAATCTGCGTCACCAGGGGTGGAACTGGTCTCCCTGCGAGATCCTGGTGTGAAAGGCCGCGCGCCTCGTAATAAGGCTGCATCTGCGCCACTAGCTTGGTATCGCTGCCCTGAGTCTTGATGATCGCGATGATTTCGGCCGTCTCCCCGCGCGAGTTACGGCACAGAAGCCGATGTGGTAGGTGCTTCCGATCCGGTCCGGCACCGGTATCCGGGCTTTCGACCGTATGTTCCTGCACAAGCACCCAACGGTAGCCGCATTCTTTCAGCGTCCTAACGAACTCATAGGCCACGTCCGGATGGTTCGGAAGCGCCATCTCGGCGGGAGAGAAGCCGCGCACACGCGTGAGTGCGACTACACCGAAGAGCGCGGCGAAATGCTGCTGCCAGGCGCGCACGTGCAACCGGTAATCTTGGACCGGGGTCGACGGCGCCACGGGATGGCCCCAGGCAGAACCGAGCCACTCGACGCAGCCTCGGTATCGCGGCTCACAAGTAATGGTGCGCAGGTTACCGAGCACCTCATCGAGCCCCATCTTCTGAAGGCCCCAAAGTAGCGTGCCCGAGTAATCCAACATCACCCGTGGCTGTTTTCCCTCTCCGACGAGTTGCGGGACAAACTCTCCCATCCGTTGGTAGCACCAGCGGAAGATATCGGCGTTGTAGCGCTGCTCGTCACTTGCACTTTCCATCATCTGTCTCAGATTACTGATGAGCTCGGCATTGTGAGGATCCGCCCCGCCAGCCGGGATAAGCGGTTGGTGCATGTGGAGCGCGATCGCGAACGGGCTCCGGATACGCGAAAGATCAGTTTTGCTCGCGCCAAGAGCCACTGGGCAGTCGATTGCGCTCCTGATAGCGTTCTCTATGACGCTTTCCGCACCGCAAATATTGGGCAGCCCGTCGGCTATTGCAGGTAAGTCATTCGTCACTTTCGCCATGCTCGGCCCTTCTCTGCCACTTCCGATCCAGAAGCTCAATTATGCCGGATGTATTCGTAGATGCTGGCCAGAACACTGGCTGGGAAGGAGTGCCATGGTACCTGCGCTCCGGCAAGTATCTGCCTGAAACGGCAACGGAGGTGATCGTCCAGCTCCGGCCGCCGCCGCAGCGGCTGTTCGCCGACTCAGCGCCCGCGGCCGGGAGGGGCAATTATCTTCGCTTTCGGCTGTCCCCCAAGTTGCGGCGTCGCGCTCGCCGCTCGTGTCAAGGGCGCGGGCCAGGAGTTTGCTGGCGAGCAGCGAGAGCTCTACCTGATTGATGAACGGCCCGGAGAAGAGGCGCCTTACGAGCGACTTTTGGGCGACCCCATGGTCGGCAATGGAGCACTCTTCGCCCGCGAGGACGCTGTGGAGGCTGCTTGGACGGTGGTCGACCGGGTCCTCGAGAGCCACCATCGGGCAATCCATTACCGGCGCGGCAGCTGGGGGCCCAAGGAGGCTGATGCGCTCATCGCGGCCGACGGCACTTGGCACAATCCCATACTTGGCCGAGCAAAAGCATGAAGCCCTAGGCGAGGTCGTATTCCTGCCGGCCGCGGGCGACACGTTGCTCGCCAATGACGGTGACCTGCTTGATTGCAATTTTCGGCTCGGTTCAGCCCGACCGCGGGTATCAATGCGCAACCGGAGACGACATGAGCGCCACACAGCGCCTTCATAATCTGGGCCAAAGCCTTTGGGCTCGACAACATTACACGCGCTCTTCTGACGAGCGGTACCCTCAACCGCTATAACAGGGAACTTGCCGTGACTGGGCTCACCTGCAATCCCACGATTTTCGATCAAGCCATTAAGAATAATAATTTCTACGACAGCGCCATTCGTACAAAAGCGCGAGCACTACATCGCGGCAGCCCAAGGGTATATGCGCGGCATCGAGCGACGCATCGCTGCCGGACTTGATCCAAAGTTAGCCTCCGTGGCATCGATCTTCGTCAGCCGATGGGACGTCGCGGTCAAGGACAAGGTTTCAGACGAGTTCCGCAACCGTCTCGGCATTGCCGTCGCCATGCGTACACACAAGGCCTACCGCGACCAGCTGCGAAGCCTCGTTGGCAGAAACTGGCTGCTAGCGGCGCCTGGCCGCAACGCCTGCTGTGGGCGAGTACCGGTACCAAGGACCCCGGGGCCCCAGATGTGCTTTACGTCGAAGCGCCGGCCGCTCCAGATACGATCAACACGATGCCCGAGAAGACGCTGCTCGCCTTCGCCGACCATGGGAAAGTGAAGGATGTGATGCGGTTCGACGGTGGCGATGCCGAAGCGATGCTCGCGGACTTTGCCCGCGAGGGCATCAACGATGAAACCCTGGCGGTGACGCTTCAGCACGAAGGTGCAGCGGCATTTGCCACATCATGGAGTGATCTGATGGAACGCATCGGCGCAAAAAGTGAATTGCTGACAAAGGCCAAGCGGGCATGAGCAGCGCGAAGCTGTTGTCCCGGCTTCCTAAGTTTATGTGCGACAGCGTACAGAGGGAAGATGTCTGTACCCTAACAATTCGAGACAGCGAGCCGGCGACGGCGAGTGTCCGTCACGGCTGAGCCGCTAATCCCCCTCCCCGTATGGAGGTCATCCCTGCGTTGCGCATAGGCTCACGTTGTCTGTCGCGTCGATCGCAGAAGTGTTTTCGCATGCAATGGAGAGGCACGCCATGCTTAAGTCTTTCGCTGTCAGGTGGTTCGCCGCGCTGCTGATGCTGGGGGCTGCTGCGGGAGCCCTCGCGCAGGGGAATCCCGTGGCCGTGCAGCAGCAGCTGTTAGACGCCCTCGCCCGGGGCGATGTGGCGGGGGCGCTCGCCTTATTTACGGAGGATGCGGTAATCGATGCGGAAAGCGGACTCTGTGCGAGGGCTCCGTGCGTGGGCAAGGCCGCCATCCAGAAGGATCTCGAGCGTTACGTGGCGGACAAAAGTCGTCGCATCACCCCGCTCAACACGTATGTCTCCGGCAACGTCCTGGTCACGCGCTTTGAAGCCCGCAGCGCTACCATCCAGAAGACTGGAGTCGACCGCATCATCCTCTGGGGGATTCGCGAGATGCGAGGGGACAAGATCGCCTCTACCCGCTGCTGTCTGCCCGATCGCACCGACCCGCAGACGGCCCGCTTTCTCGAATGGGATTATGCGCATCCGTCGACCAAATAGTGTTAACCAGTGCGCCTTTCAGGCTGCGCATCCCCACAGCTGCTGTCATGTTGGGGGTGTACGACAAGATAATGGAGACCAGTGATGCGTAAATGGGCTGTTGCACTCTTGATCCTCAGTAGCTTGCTGAGTGGATGCATTGGGTTTGGGTTTCGAGGGGGAGGGGGCGGTTACTATCATCATCACGATTGGCGCTAGAAGAGGCCTCGCTGAAACGGTATCAGCGGTGCCTGCGGCTGCAGCGGGCCTCGCGAATCTGCTGACAGACTGAAACCTCGGGGAGGGTCGATATCCACGGAAAGCGGCTGCTGGTCCCACTGAATCGTGCACGTCATTCTCTGTCTAACCCCGAATTGCCCGTCACCAACGGCAGCATTGCGGCGGGTTAGCGAGGATGGTCAGATACGGGCACTCTCTGGCCGAGCCATGGGTACACGAGCGCGTCGCGCCAATCTGTCTATACGGATAGAGGGTTCATACTCGAGTGGCGCGGGCCGTAATAAGCAGAGCCGGCAAAGGTACTGCTTCGCGGCGTAACGCGCGCTTTGGCGTCTCGCGCCGCGACTATTGCAGCGCGCCGCACAGCCATCGGTACAAGAGGCTGCGCATCAAGATCACGGACAATTGAGTCGAGCTCTTCCTGAAGCACGAACGCGTGAGGCTTTTCTGACGCGTCTTTCTTCCAAAAGGCCGTAAGCGGCGATGATTGCCCCAGGGGCCGCGCAGCGGAGACGTCAATGAGTGACACGAGTGGCAAAGAATCGTGCTGTGCTCGGCGCCTTTGTGGGCTAGCGAGCAGACGACTCAATCGTAGCGTCTTACCGTCACGTCAGTCGTAGTCGGCAGCGCCGTCCTGGCTACGTCAGCATCCGGCCTCGACACTACATGTCTACGGCGCCGGATTTAGTCAGTAGCCGACACCGAGGAGCTGCGCCAAGCCGTGGTGCATTACCGCGCGCTGTTCGATGAGCTGCTCGAAGTAAAGGAAGCCAAGCAAGAGGCGATGCCACCAAAGAAAATGGCGGTGCAGGTATAATCCAAGAGTCGCAAGTAAAGAGGCGATGAGGCGGTGCCGCTGAGAGGCAATGGCGCTGCCTGCGCTGCCGTACAGGCCTGAGTTCGGGGCAATGGCGGAACATCAATGTGTCGGGATTGCTGGTTGCGCCCATTGCGTACGGCGTCAGAACTACATAACCGCCGTATCCCGGCTAACCGATCCTATTCGCGCCCACGCTGCGCAATCGGCGCGTCTGGCAGCGATTATACGACCCCGGTGTCGCGGCCAGCGTCGCGAGCGAGAGTCGATCCTGGCTCGCACGTGCCGTGGGACGCTATCACCATTTCTTGAGCGTATCCTTCAGGCCCCCGAGGGCGTTTTGGATTTTGCCGTCAGCTTTGTCTTCCTTGCCTTCAGCGGTCAACTTCGCGTCGCCGAGCACTTTGCCGGTGGCTTCCTTGACGGCGCCTTTTGCCTGCTTGACCGAACCTTCAATGCGATTTTTGTCCACGTTCTTATCTCTTGTAAGTTGCTACAATTGCGGGCCAATATGACTACCGCCGATATACATATGAATCTTCGTTAGCACATCCGAGTTTTAATTGAACCACGTGCGGCTTCAACCTGTCTGGACGCTATCGAACAGAACTCAGGCACTCAAGCTGGCATCTTTCGTCTCAGGGCTGCTGTGGTCCGCGATAATGCTCCAAGGAGACTGTCATGAAGGCAATGCTGCGGGCGTGCATTTTGGTCGGGGCGCTCGGAATTCCGGTTGGGGCTGCGCAGGCGGGCAAGGACTCAGACGCCATAAATCTCTTCAGCAACGCCGGTCAAAGCGGCGCGTATTTCAAGAGGAGTTATGGTTACGCCATATTCCCG
>CABEDL010000054.1_pt1 | contig 10944 bp, 7 predicted proteins | sample 3422981 | NCBI WGS metagenome assembly CABEDL01 (sample SAMEA5534329, study PRJEB31848) | metagenome | biome: tundra; feature: field; material: soil | place: USA | collected 2013-05 | depth 0.15 m
AGCGCTGCCATGAGCTGAAAGCGCCGTTCCATCTCCGCCACGCACCAGCGCAAGGCATTGGCAGCCTGCTTCATATCGGTAACCACCGGGGAGAGCAGGTGCGGAATGCCCTCGTATACCGACAGCTCGAGCATCTTCGGATCGATCATGATCAGCCGCACGTGCTCGGCGGTGGACTTGTACAACAGGCTCAGAACCATGGCGTTGATCGCCACCGATTTGCCCGAGCCGGTCGTACCCGCAATCAGTAGGTGCGGCATGCGCGCCAGATCCGCCACCATCGGCAAGCCGCTGATGTCCTTGCCGAGCGCCAACGCGAGCGGCGAGGCGACGTCCTCGTACGCCTTGGATCTGATGATCTCGCCCAGGGTCACGATCTCGCGCTTCTCGTTCGGAATCTCGAGTCCCATGACCGATTTGCCGGGAATCACCTCGACCACGCGCACGCTGATCGTGGACAGCGCACGCGCCAGATCCTTCGACAGCGCGGTGATCTGGCTCGCTTTGACCCCCGGGGCCGGGCGCATTTCGAAGCGCGTGACCACGGGGCCCGGATGTACCGCAACCACATCGACCTCGACACCGAAGTCCTTGAGCTTGAGCTCGACCAGACGCGACATCGCCTCGAGCGCCTCGGCGGAATACGACGGTTCCTGCGTTCCGGGATCGTCCAGCAGATCGAGCGGCGGCAGCTCGCGGGCTTGCGGGGGATCGAACAATGGCACCTGCCGCTCCTTCTCGGCGCGCTCGCTCTTGGGCGCCGCCGGCGCTGGCGCCTCAATGCGCGGGGCGATGCGCGGGGAGGCTCTCTTCTGCTCTGCCTGCAGGGCCTCCTTACGCTCGAGCTTGGCCGAGCGCCCAGTGTTCATCTCGCGCGCGGTGAAGGCGCGCTCGCGCGCCCAATGCAGCGAAGCCCAAGTCCAGGCACCGATACGATCCATCACGGCGAACCATGAGACGCCGAAGGCCACCGCGGCGCCGGCCAGCCAGGCCGCCAGCAACAGCAGCGTTGCGCCGAGCAACTTCAAGCCCAAGGCGAGCGCACCGCCGGCGGCGCTGCCGACGACGCCGCCGGCGCCCTGCGGCAGTGTGCCCGGATTCCAGTGCAGCGCGGCCAGGGCGCAGCTCGCGACCAACAGAGCCAGGAAACCGGCGATGCGCACCGCGAGATTCAGGTGCGAATTGCGCGCCGGATCGGCCTGTGTGCGCATCACGTGCCAGGAGGCCACGCCGAGGATCATGGGCAGCAGGTACGCGGGGCGCCCAAACAGAAAATACAGCGCATCGGCGAACCAGGCGCCGACCGGTCCAATGCGGTTGTGCACCGGCGCGCCCTCGCCGGTAAAGGAAAATCCCGGATCGTGCGGATCGAAGCTCAGCAGCGCGACACACACCACCAACGCGAGCCCGGCGAGCGCAATCGCACTGCTCTCGCGCAGTCCTCGCGCCACGGCAGCGGAGACACGCAGGGATATTCGGTTTTGAGCGGTGGATTCGGTCATGTTGCGCATGATACCGCTCCTCGCTTAAGGATATGACTTGGCCTGCACGTCGGGCTTACATACCATGCGCGCTTAACGCGCGATGGAGTTTACATGAGTGCGCCGACACACCGCCGTCTGATCATCGTCGGCTCCGGGCCGGCTGGCTACACGGCCGCAGTCTATGCGGCGCGCGCCAACCTCAACCCGATGCTGATCACGGGGCTGGAACAGGGCGGTCAGCTCATGACCACCACCGAGGTCGACAACTGGCCCGGCGATGTCGAAGGACTGCAAGGCCCTGGGCTCATGGAGCGCATGCGCCGGCACGCCGAGCGTTTTGCCACCGATATTGTCAGCGACCATATTCATCAAGCGGATCTGTCAGCGCGGCCCTTTGAGCTGCGCGGCGATCGGGCTCACTACAGCTGCGAGGCGTTGATCATCGCCACCGGGGCCTCGGCGCGCTACCTCGGGCTACCCTCGGAAGAGAAGTTCCGCGGCCGCGGCGTCTCGGCCTGCGCCACGTGCGACGGCTTCTTTTTTCGCGCTCATCGTGTGGCTGTGGTCGGCGGCGGCAACACCGCGGTCGAAGAGGCGCTCTACCTGTCCAACATGGCCGCGCACGTCACGCTGATTCATCGTCGCGAGCGGCTGCGTGCGGAAAAAATACTTCAAGACAGGCTCGTGCAGCGCGAGCGCGAGGGCAAGGTGAGCTTCATCTGGCACCATAGCGTCGAGGAGATCGTCGGCGACGACGCCGGTGTCAGCAGCCTGCGCCTGCGCTCGGCCGTGACCGGCGCGGCGCGCGAGATCGAGGTCACCGGCGTGTTCATCGCGATCGGCCACACGCCCAATACCGGTCTGTTCAACGGTCAGCTGGACATGCACGGCGGTTATATCCGGGTGCGCAGCGGCAGTGAGGGCTATGCCACGGCAACCAGCCTGCCCGGCGTATTTGCGGCCGGAGATGTGACCGATCACATCTACCGCCAGGCGATCACCTCCGCCGGCTCAGGCTGCATGGCGGCACTGGACGCGGATCGATACCTCGAGCAGCTCAAGCACGACGCAGCCTAGTGCAGCCCCAGACCCTCACGCGCATCAGCGAGGTAGCCGCCGATCAGTGGAACGCGTTGGCGGGCGATAATCCGTTCCTGCGTCATGAATTTCTGGCCGCACTCGAGGACAGCGGCTGCGCCAGCGCAGGCAGTGGCTGGACGGCAACGCACCTGGCGCTGTTTGACGAGCACGGTCTGGCCGCCGCCGCCCCGCTGTATCGCAAAACCCATTCCTGGGGCGAATTTGTGTTCGACTTCGCCTGGGCGCGCGCTTTCGAGCAGTACGGGCTGGACTATTTTCCCAAGCTCGTCTGCGCGATACCGTTCACGCCGGCCACGGGACCACGGCTGCTATGCCGCCCGGGCCTGCCGGCCGAATCGCTGCGCGCGGCGTTGCTTGCGGGCATGAGCGAGCGGGTGCAGGCCGAGCGGCTCTCTTCGGTGCATGCGCTGTTTCTCGATGAGGCCGGGCGCAGCGCCTGCGCCGCCAGCGGGTGGCTGCTGCGCCGCGACTGCCATTTCCAATGGCACAACCGTGGCTATCGCGATTTCGAGCACTTCCTGGACGCTTTCTCCGCCGAGAAGCGCAAGAAGGCGCGCCGCGAACGCCGGCGCGTGCTCGAGCAGGGTATCGAATTCCGTACGCTCGATGGCACGCAGCTCGATGAGCGCCTGCTCGAGTGCGTGTACGCTTTTCACGCCCTGACTTTCATCCGCCACGGACACACCCCCTACTTAAACCGCGCCTTCTTCACGCAGGTGGCGCGCGCTCTGGGCGCTTCCTTTATCGTCAAACTCGCGCTGTACGCGGGCGCGCCGGTGGCCGCGGCGGTGTTCTTTCGTTCCGCCGACACGCTCTACGGCCGCTATTGGGGCGCGGAGGCGGAGTATCACAGCCTGCACTTCGAGACCTGCTACTACCAGGGTATCGACTATTGCATCGAGCACGGTCTCAAGCGCTTCGAGCCGGGAACCCAGGGAGAGCACAAGATCGCGCGCGGCTTTGAGCCGGCGCTGACCTGGTCGGCGCACTGGATTGCTAATGCGCCGTTGCGGCGCGCGATTGGTGCCTACCTGGAGCGCGAGGGCGGCGCGATCGACGCCTACGCCAGCGATGCGGATGCGCACGCGCCGTACCGGGTAGCGTTTCGCAACGGGCCCCGATGATCACCTGGTTGGCCCCGGATGATCCGCCGGATCGCTTTCCGCCGCATGAAGCGGCGCTGCGCGACCCCTCGGGCCTGCTCGCGGCTGGCGGGGATCTTAGACCTGAGCGCCTCATGGCCGCCTATGCGCGCGGCATCTTTCCGTGGTACTCACCGGGTCAGCCGGTGCTCTGGTGGTCCCCTGACCCGCGCGAAGTGCTCTGGCCGCGCGAATTTCATCGCTCGCGCAGCCTCACGCGCGCCTTGCGCCGTCGCGGCTTCAGTCTGCACGAAGACCGCGATTTCGGCGCCGTGGTCAGCGCCTGCGCCGCGCCGCGCAGCCGCAGCCCCGGCACCTGGATCACCCCCGAGATGAGGGCCGCCTATTGCCTGCTGCATGCGCGCGGCTGGGCCCACAGCTATGAAATCTGGCGCGAGGGTACGCTCATCGGCGGTCTCTATGGAGTCCGGCTGGGCCCGGTGTTCTTCGGTGAATCGATGTTCAGCCGCGAAGCGGACGCTTCCAAGGCCGCGCTGGCCGGCCTGGTGGCGCGCAGCGAAGCGCTCGGTATCGAGCTCATCGACTGCCAGCTGCCTTCGGCACACCTGCGCAGCCTCGGCAGCCGGCCGATCCCGCGCAGTGAGTTTCTCGCCGTTCTAGCGGCCGGCGCACTCGGCAGCGCAACGTAAGCTGCGGCAAGGTACGCGCGCGTTGCATTGCACGTCCCCTTTATGCGTAAATTCGCGCCCCAACGGCCGCGCAGCGCAGCATGCCCAAAGAAGACGCCATACAAATGGAAGGTGAGGTCATCGAAACCCTGCCCAATACGACCTTCCGAGTACAGTTGAAGAACGGCCACGTCGTGACAGCGCACATTTCGGGCAAGATGCGCAAGAACTACATCCGCATTCTCACGGGCGATCAGGTAACTGTCGAGATGACCCCGTACGACCTGTCCAAGGGCCGTATCGTCTACCGCGGCCGCTAAAAAAGCGCGGCGTGCAGCGCAGGCGCGGCGCCTTCAGGCCGTCACTTCCGGCTGAGTCGTGGGAATGCACTCGAGCGCCAACGCACTCTGATCGGCCGCCACCGACACCCTGACCTGACCGCCGCCGACGAGCTTGCCGAACAGCAGTTCCTCGGCCAGCGGCCGCTTGATGTGCTCCTGGATCACGCGCGCCATCGGCCGCGCGCCCATCTTCGGGTCATAGCCCTTCTGCGCAATCCAATGCCGCGCCGCCTCATCGATGCTCAGTACCACGCCCTTGGGCTCGAGCTGCGCCTCAACCTCGATCAGCAGCTTGTCGACCACACGCTCGATGGTCACGGCATCGAGCGGTGCGAACTGGATGGTCGCATCCAGCCGGTTGCGGAACTCGGGCGAAAACAGCCGCCGTACCGCTTCCATGCCGTCGGTGGCGTTGTCCGCCGTCATAAAACCGATCGACGGACGGTTCATTTCCTGCGCCCCGGCGTTGGTGGTCATGACGATGATCACGTGGCGGAAATCGGCTTTGCGGCCGTTGTTATCGGTCAAAGTGCCGTGATCCATGACTTGCAGCAGCAGGTTGAACACGTCCGGGTGCGCCTTCTCGATTTCATCGAGCAGCAGCACGCAATGCGGGTGCTTGGCGATCGCCTCGGTCAGCAGGCCGCCCTGATCGAAGCCCACGTAGCCCGGCGGCGCCCCGATCAGGCGCGAAACCGTGTGGCGCTCCATGTATTCGGACATATCGAAGCGGATGAATTCGATTCCCATCGCCAGAGCGAGCTGGCGTGTGACCTCGGTCTTGCCGACGCCGGTCGGACCAGCAAACAAAAGACTTCCGACCGGTTTGCGCTGATCGCCCAGTCCCGAGCGCGCCATCTTGATCGCCGAGGCGAGGGTTTCGATGGCCTGATTCTGGCCGAATATGACCAACTTGAGGTTGCGCTCGAGGTTCTTGAGCAAATCGCGGTCCGAGGCCGAGACGTTCTTGGCCGGGATTCGCGCCATGCGCGCCACGACATCCTCGATGTGCGAGACCTCGACCCGTGCCTCGCGCTCTCCGGCCGGCCGCAGCCGCAGGCGCGCGCCCGCCTCATCGACCACGTCGATGGCCTTGTCGGGCAGATGCCGGTCGTTGATGTGCCGATCGGCGAGTTCGGCCGCGGCTTGCATCGCGTCGTTGGAATACTCGACACCATGGTGCTCTTCGAACTTCGGCTTCAGCCCCAGCAGGATCTCCACCGTCTCCGACACCGAGGGCTCGGCGACATCGATCTTCTGGAAGCGCCGCGCCAGCGCGTGGTCCTTCTCGAAGATGCCCCGATACTCCTGGTAGGTTGTCGAGCCGATGCAGCGAATCTCGCCGTTCGCGAGCACGGGCTTGATCAGGTTCGAAGCATCCATGACGCCGCCCGAGGCGGCCCCCGCGCCGATCACGGTGTGAATCTCGTCAATGAACAGGATCGCGCCGGGCTGCTTCTTGAGCTCCGTGACCACCGACTTCAGGCGCTTTTCGAAATCTCCGCGGTACTTGGTACCGGCGATCAGCGCGCCCATGTCCAACGCGTAGATGGTGCTGTCGGCCAGCACCTCGGGCACCCGGCCCTCGACGATCAGGCGCGCCAGGCCCTCGGCGATCGCGGTCTTGCCGACTCCGGCCTCCCCGACGTACAGCGGGTTGTTCTTGCGCCGGCGGCACAGGATCTCGATGGTGCGCTCGACCTCGAGCTTGCGCCCGATCAGCGGATCGATGCGTCCTTCCTGGGCCTGGGCATTGAGGTTGACGGCGAACTTCTCGAGCGCGCTGCCCGACTCGCTGTCGCGCTCGCCCTCGATTCCGGCATCGTCGCGCTCCTTTTCAGCCTTCGGCTCGCCGGTGCGCGAGAGCCCATGCGATATGAAGTTCACGACATCGAGCCGCGTGACCTGGGCGCGCGCGAGCAGGAACACTGCGTGGCTCTGCTTTTCGCTGAAAATCGCGACCAGCACGTTGACCACGCCGACTTCTTTCTTGCCGCTCGACTGCACGTGAAACACCGCGCGCTGCAGCACGCGCTGGAAGCCCAGCGTCGGCTGGACCTCGCGCTCCTCGCTGAGGGCAAGGCGCGGCGTATTGGTCTCGACGTGCGTTTTCAGATCCGCGCCCAGGCGCTCCAGATCGGCACCGCAGCCTTCGAGAACCTCGCGCACCTTGGGGGCATCGAGGATCGCGAGCAGCAAATGCTCGACCGTAAGGAATTCATGACGCGCGCTGCGCGCCTGATGAAAGGCCTGATTAAGACAAAACTCCAGCTCGCTCGACAACACTGCTCCATCTCTCCAGCGGACGTTTCAGGCCTCCTCGAGCGTGCACAGCAGCGGGTGCTGATGCTCGCGCGAGTAACTGGTTACCTGTGACACTTTGGTCTCCGCGATTTCGTATGTAAAGACCCCGCAGACTCCTTTGCCCCGGGTATGCACTTCCAGCATCACCCGAGTCGCCGTTTGCCGGTCCATGGCGAAGAAGCGCTCCAGCACCTCGACCACGAATTCCATCGGGGTGTAGTCGTCATTCAGCAGCACGACCTGAAAAAGCGGCGGCTTCGCGGTCTGCGGCGGTGCCACTTCGACGGTGATGCCGCTGTCGGGGCGATTAGATTCTCTGTGCTGCGTCACGCCAAAGCTGCCCCGTCACAAAATCGCAGTGCCGCTGCAGCACTTCTCTCATGGAAGTCTAATCCACTGTGTGGCGTCGGTATATGTCCTCCCGCAGCTGCCGACCTGTCGGCAATGGGCGACGCATGGAACTAAAAGAATTTAGCCGAAACAAATACTTGAGAGCGACAACGAACCACGCCTTATCATGTGCTATCCAATAGCTCCCTGGGAGCCGGTATTGCGGTGAGCGCAGCAGCTTGGTACGAAGAACTAAAGTCCGGACCGGGGTGGACGCGGCTGCTCGGGCGGCGCGGCGCACAGCTGGTGGTCATAGCGTTGCTCATCGTCCTCGCGATGGACAGTGCGCTGATCCTGACGCGGGCCCTGAGCCAGATGTCCCCGCCGCCGCCGAGCCCCGGCTCGCTCAGGGCAGCGCCGCTCAATCTGCCCATGAATCAGACGCTTGAGCTCGCGACCATCGTCAATGCGCACCTGTTTGGCCTCTCCGGGGTGCAGCCAGGCGGCGCCGCGCCACAGACCACGATGCCCCTGATCCTGGCTGGGGTGATCGCGGACAAGGATCCGGCCAAGGGGCAGGCCATCATTGGCGACACGGCCGCGGCGGCCAAGCTCGTCGCGGTCGGCGCCACGATCAGCGGCGGCGCGCGCCTGAGTTCCGTTTATGGTGACCGCGTGCTGCTCGAGCGCAACGGCCGGCTCGAGACCCTGATGTTGCCGCACGCCGCGACCAAGAGCGCTCCCAGCCCGCTCACGCCGCCCTCGAGCACGAAGACGAACACGCTGCAGGACAATGCGACCGTGCTGGCCGGCCTGGTGCGCGTGCAACCGGTCTTCAATCAGGGCAAACTGAGCGGCTATCGCATCTTCCCCGGCGGCGGCCATGGCACCAGCGCCTTCAACCAGCTCGGATTGCGGGCCGGGGATCTGATTCTCGCGGTCAACGGTACATCACTGGACGATGCCGGGCGGGCCATGGAGGTGCTGCAAACCTTGTCGTCTTCAGCCAGTGCCACGGTGACCGTCTCGCGCAACGGCCAGGCGCAGGAGGTTAACCTGAATCTTGCGACCCTGAGCACTGACACAGACACTCCGGCCGCCGACAATGCAGCGGGCACGGGCGGCGGCGAGCCGGCACCCGGTGGCCCGTCCGCCGGGGCGCAAATGCGCGGCCGCAACGGCGGTGCGAACACACCGGCCGCGCCGACTGCCGCGCCGACTGCCGCGCCTGGCAGGCCGGCGGCGAATGCAACCACGGCGCCCGGCGATGCGCCGCCAGCGGCCAATGGCGCCGGCAGCGCCGGCAGCGAGCGCTAACGCTCGCCCTTCGGGGCCCGAAAACGACACCAGGAAGCGAGTAGTAATGTCCCACAGCACACCGATCGGCTCAGCGCCGCGGACGCCGCGCCGCTGGACAGTCGCGCTGGCCACGCTTGCTTTAAGCGCGCTGGCGCTGGCGCAGCAGCCGACCACGCAGCGCATTACCCCGAACTTCAAGGACGCGGACATCACGCAGATCATTGAAGCGGTCAGCATGGCGACCGGTAAGAACTTCATCATCGATCCGCGCGTGCGCGCCCAGGTCACGATGCTGTCATCGACACCGATGACGCCGGATCAATTCTATCAGGCGTTTCTGGCCATCCTGCAGGTGCATGGCTTCGTCGCAATCCCCGACGGTAACGTCGTCAAGATCGTCCCGGACGCGAACATGCGCCAGTACGCGGCCGATGACCTGCCCGACCACGTCAGCTCCACCTCCGATGAAATGGTCACGCAGGTTCTGGCCGTGCGGAACATCAGCGCCTCGCAGCTCGTGCCGGTGCTGCGGCCGCTGATGCCGCAGAATGCACAGCTCTCGGCCGTCACCGGCGCCAACATCCTGATCCTCTCGGATCGTGCCAGCAACGTGAATCGCATGATGCGGATCATTGCACGCATCGATCAGGTCGGTAGTTCCGACATCGATGTGATCCCGTTGCAGAGCGCGACCGCCGCCGATACCGCACGCGTGCTGACCACACTGTTGGCGCAGACCGGCGAAGCCGCCAACGGCGTCAAGATCGTCGCCGATGATCGCTCCAACAGCATATTGGTGAGCGGGGACGCGACGCTGCGCTTGCGCATCAAGACCTTGGTGACGCATCTGGATACCCCGATCGACACCGGCACCACCACTCAGGTGCGCTATCTGCGTTTCTCCGACGCCGAGGACCTTGCAGGTCGGCTCAAGGAGCAACTGTCCGGCACTGGCGCCTCGGGCTCGGCCTCGACCATGAACAAGCTGCTCGAACGCCAGGGTTCGCAGCCCGTCCCCAACGCCCAGGGCACGACTCCAAGGCCGGGCACGGAGAGCGCGACGAACGCCAACGCCGGCGGCAGCGCCACGCTCTCCCTCGCTGGCGGCACAGCGACCATCTGGGCTGACAAAGCCACCAACTCGCTGGTCATCACTGCCGGGCAGCGTACCTTGCGGGCCGTCAACGCAGTCATCGACAAGCTAGACATCCGGCGTGCGCAGGTCCTGGTGCAGGCCATCATCGTCTCGGTGTCGGTCGACAAGACCGCGGACCTCGGCGTGAACTGGGCCGTCGACGCCTCGGCCACCGGCGCCGCAGTGGGCGGATTCATCGCACCCATCGGCGGCACGTCGATCATCGATCTGTTGAACGACGTGAAGACCCCGGCCAATCTCGCCACCAACCCCCCGACCGGCACCACCATCGGCATCGGCAAACTCACGGCCAGCGGTGTGAACTTCGCGACGATTCTGCGCGCACTGCAGAGCGATACGCGCACCAATATCATCGCCACGCCGCAGGTCGTGACGCGCGACAACCAGGAAGCGAAGATGGAAGTGGCGCAGGAAGTCCCGTTCCTGACCGGGCAGTACTCGACTACCAATGGCACCGGCAGCGCATTTCAGACGATCGAGCGCGAGGAGGTCGGCACCATCCTGACCGTGACGCCGACCATCAATGAAGGCGACGCCGTGCTGCTGAAGCTGCAGATCGAGAGCTCGAGCCTCGCCGGCGCCAGCGCGGGCGCGGTCGACCTGATCACCAACAAGAATGTGATCACCACCAGCGTGCTGATCAAGGACGGCAACACGCTCGTGCTCGGCGGCCTGATCCAGGACAACGTCAACAACAGCGACACCTCCGTGCCATGGCTCGGGCATATTCCGATCATCGGCGAGCTGTTTCGCGCCCGCAATACCTCGAAGACCAAGACCGACTTTCTGATCTTTCTGCAGCCGCACATCCTGCGCGATGACCGGCAGGCCGCGATCGAGACCGACGCGAAGTACAACTACCTGCGCGACGAGCAGCGTCGACTCAACAAGGATCAGGACGCGAAGCTGCCGCTGCTGCCGTTCCAGCCGGTCGACGTGATGCCGCCGATCAACAACGGCTCGACCGAGAGTGGCGTGCTCGGCGCGAATGACATCGGCGAGGGCGCTACGCCCAAGCACAAAGATAAAGGCGCAGCGACGGACGTGCCTTCGGCGTCCGGCCTGCCGTTGGCGCCGAGCCCCGCTCCGGCGAGCCCGGCGCCTCCCGATGCGACGCCTTCGTCAACGTCATCGCCGGGCGGCAGCACGGAGCTGACC
>CABEDL010000060.1_pt1 | contig 10837 bp, 11 predicted proteins | sample 3422981 | NCBI WGS metagenome assembly CABEDL01 (sample SAMEA5534329, study PRJEB31848) | metagenome | biome: tundra; feature: field; material: soil | place: USA | collected 2013-05 | depth 0.15 m
CTGTTGACCTTGCTATACATTCTACGAATTAGATCTGTAGTGCGGGTGTGGCAATGAGTGGACTTTCGCGCCTCGGAGCTCGGGCTTTTGCTGAATGCTTTGGTGGCGGTGGCGGTGAGGTCGTCTTCGGCGGGAGGCGTGTCGCCGGAGCGAAATGCGCCCTGCCCTTGCGGCTCCGGTCTAAAATGCAAGCGTTGTTCTGGGAGGTAGGAGGGGCTATGGCTACGGTGTATCAGTTTGAAGTGTTTCAGGTCGACGACTATGTGCGATCCAGTCGGTGGGCAACCCGCGAGCGTATTGAGCAGTTCGGTGGCTGGGCGAGATCCATTGGCGAGGGTGTGAAGGTCGCAGACGACTTGGTGGGGCAAGAGATTGCAGGGATGACAGCGAGGTATTTTGACCCTCGGCCGCCGCGTAGGGACTTTCAGGAGGAAGTGGCGGAGTAACCGTCGTCGTCTTCTGCCGCCCTTAGCGCTCTGTTCCCTGTAGCCGCATTAGGTCGTGCGGGTGGGGCGACTCATTGGTTGCACGTTATACATATGCGTAGTTCGCCGCGTCGCAACGCGACGGCGGTGCTTTCCGCCGCTACGCCTTCGCTTCCTGAAAATACCACCAAAATCGGTAGCCAAGCGCGGCGAACAATTGAACCCAGCACAAACTTTTAAACTCGGTGGAGAGCTATTTACGCTGCAGTCCCTGATCGGCTTCCCGCAACCATTCGTCCCGATCGGCCGCGGCGGGCAGCGCCAACGCCGCGTCATGAGCGCGCACATAGTTTTCCCGCGCACCACTCCCGTCTCCCGTCTTCGCCGACGCCTCCGCCAGCGCAAGCAGGTTCGGTGGGTAAAGCGGGCGGAGCGTTATTGCGCGACGCGCGGCCGCCAATCCCGCCTCGGCGTCGCCGGGGCCCAACGGCCATCCTGGCGCTCGGATCAACACCAGCGCACGCACGCGTGCGGGCCCTGCGTCGTCGTAGTTGGGATCCGCTGATTCAGCGCGCGCCAAAGTATCTAGCATATTGCTCAAGAGCTCCCCCACGCGCGTGGGGTGTGCCCGCGCCTCGAGTCCAAGCGCGACCGCGCGCCCGTATAGGCAGGCTGCTGCTTGCGGCTCACGCGAGAGGCAGGCTTCCGCATCGCGGGTGGCCTCTGCCGCTAGCTCGCCGCGAATCCTCGAGTCAGGCTCATGATCGCTCCGCTTTGCGTCCACCTCGATTGCCGCAGCCAGTGCGGCAACCGAGGACGGCTGCGCGCTCTGTAACGGTGGGGCTGGTCGCGGTCGCGTCGCGCATGCGGCGACTGCGAGCATCAGCAACCCGCACCAGAACCGCTTCGTCACGGCGCTGCGGTGTTGGACGGCAGCTTGGGCAGCACGAAGCCGTGCAAACGTAGCGGCCCCAATGAGTCGGCGCTCCCGGACACGTGACCCATCTTAAGTAGCCCCGCTTGCAGGGCCCGTGCACGGCCCGCGGCCACGCGGGAGTCGACCACCGCAATGATCGCAATGGGCAGCTCCGGAGACTGCATCACCGCCTTGAGCTCGGTTGCGAACGGCAGGCTCGGAAGCGCTGCCGCTTGAGTCTGATCGAGCAATGCCGCAACCGGTTCGCCAGCGGCAACCCTTCTCAAGGCGCTGAGTATTTGTCCCGTCGCCTCGATTTTGACGTCCGGCGGCAGCGCCCAGCTTTCGAGAGCGCTGTGCCGCACGAAATCGGGGGCGTAGCCAGCGACGCTGAGTATTGTGTACCCCGCCATCGACGCCGGCCCGGTGACGCGGCCAGACTTTGCAACCAGCGTCCATCGCTGCTGCGGGCCAATATCCGCCACGTCTGCCTGCACGAGCGGCGTCAGATGCAGTTGAGCCGCGTGCTCGACAAAGAACGGATACGGCACGAAGGCGAGCACCGCATCGGCGCTGCTGAGTTTCGCGAGGCCGCCTTCCTCGGTCGGATCGTACACGGCCGCAAGACTTCCCGCAGGCCAGCCGGAGGCAGCCACAGCGGCGCTCGCGAATTGGTCTATGAGCGGCTGCGCGTCGCCAGCTCCGCCGGGGTATCCGGGAGCACAGAACACCAGTGTCGCAAGCGCTGCTGCTAACAGTGTAGTCATACGTGTTTAGGCTATCATGCTCCGGCGCTGAGGGCCTCCGCGCTCGAAAGGAGCGCGCTTTCATCCATGGTTGTGCCAGCTTCGCCCAAGGTCGTTCAAGTCTTCCTCCGCGTACTGCGAGCGCGAGGCTGGATCGCAGGCGCGTTCCTGATCCTCGCCGCGGCGGGCATAACCGGCGCCATGCGGGTGCCGAATGATCCTGCGATCGAGCGTCTGGTCGTGGCCGGCGATCCCCTGGCGCGCGCCACGCTCGATTTCGATCGTCTGTTTCCCGAGGGCGAGCAGGCGCTTATCATGCTCGAAGCGCCGGATCCTCTGAGCCTTGCCGCGCTGCGCGCCGCCGACCGACTCGAGCACGAACTCGCAAGGATTCCGCACGTCGAGGCTCACAGCCTCCTCGACCTCTACCGTCGCGCGAGCTCAGCAGGGGAAATCAGTCCCATCGAGGCCGGGCATCTGCACACGTTCGCGACCGGGACGCCGCTGTTCCGTCGCGCCGGACTTCTGGGCGACTCCTATCTCGGCATTGCGCTCGAGCTACGCGTGAAATCGCCCGCCGAGCGCGACCGCGCACTGACGGCGATCGATTCGCTCGCTCTGCCCCTCGAGGCTTCCGGCGGACCGTTCACCAAGGTCCGACGCGTCGGATCGCCGTGGCTCGACGCCTGGCTCGAGCGACAAACCGGCGCGGCGACGGCCCGCTTCATGCCTCTGTTTGGCATTTTTCTGACGACGCTGGTGCTGATCATCTACCGCTCCTGGCGTGCGTTGGGGGCCATTGTTCTCACCCTCGGCGCCCTCGTTGCGATTGCGATGGGGCTGGCTGATCTCTTCGGCTGGTCGCACACGGTAATCTCTACCATTGTTCCGCTCACCGTGATGGTCACGACGACCGCCACACTCGTGTATGTTCACTCACGGTATATCGAGCCGGATGACTCGCCGACTCTTCTCGAGCACCACGCGCGTGCGATCGCGAATAAATTTCTGCCGTGCACCGCCTCGATGTTCGCGACCGCGGTCGGCTTTGGGGCGCTTGCCATCTCGGACATTCGCCCCGTGCGCGAGATGGGCCTATGGACTGCGTCCGGGCTCTTCGTGGCGTGGATAGGGTGCTTCACCCTGTTTCCGGCGCTGCAGTCGCTGTTGCGCACCCCGATGCGTTCCGAGCAAGTTCCGGTCGGTAAGTGGTTTCCCGAATTCGTCGACATGCTGGTCCCGGCGAGCCGCCGCTACCGTTGGCCGCTGGTCGGCGCCGCTGTCGTGTTGATTCTGTGCGGAGCGGCCGCACTATTTGGCATTCCCGGCGTGTTTGCTCCCCTCGCACTCGAAATGGACGTCTTGACCTACGTCAATCCCAGCGAGCGCGTGGCGCAGGATACTCGCCAATTCGAGCAGTCGAGCGGGCTCGATGTCGTTGAGCTTTGGCTGCAGACGCCAGCGGGCCACGCATTGGATCCGGACTTCCTGCGCGCTGTGGAACAGTTGACCCGCCAACTCGAGAGCGATCCACGCATCACCGCCATCGACGGCCCAACGTCGGTGCTGCGGTGGGCGCGATATGTCGAAACCGGATCCGATCAACTGCCGACGGCGGCGTCCGCCTGGCCGAAGCTCGCTTCGGATCTCGAGCAGATCATGCTGACTGAGCCCGGATCGCGCGAGTATGTCGATGTCACGGACCTCGCCAATGTACGGCTCAGCATCCGCGGGCGCGCGAAGCTCTTCGGCCGAATCGGTGCGATGCGCACGTTCGTGGAGCGGAAATGGGCCGCGGCCCAGGCTGATGAGCCGGCACTGCGCGCGGCGCGCGGCAGAGTCGTCGGCAAGGGAGTCCTCGGCGCGGAGATCACACAGCGTCTCCTTCCCACTCTCACCGAAAGCTTCGCACTCACGGCGAGCATCATTTTTCTCGCATTCCTGCTGGTGTTTCGGAGCCCGTCCGCCCGGTTGATGACGATGCTTCCGTCGTTGTTCGCAATCCTGTCCGTGTTTCTCGTGATGCGCTTGACGGGTATTCCGCTCAATATCGCAACGATCCTCATCGGCTCGACGGTGTTGGGCGCGACCGAGAATGATCAGATTCACTTCTTCTACCATTTTCAGGAAGGCCGCTCGACCGGCACGACGACCGGCGCTCTGCGATACGCCTTGCTGGTAGCTGGCCGCCCGATTCTATTTGCGACTCTCATCAACGCCAGCGGCTTTCTGGCCCTCGCGCTTTCAGACCTGCCGCCGATGCGCGAGTTCGGCATCGTTTCCGCGTCGGCCTTTGTCCTCGCGTTGCTTGCCGATTTCACCGCATTGCCGGGCGCATTATGGATTCTGAGCCGATATGATCGTCAGAGTGTCCGTTGAGCCCTTCATCGGCGCGTCCCGGGCCCTAGCCGGTTTGCCTGCGATGCGCGCGACCGGTAATTCAATGAATCCCCTCCTCTACCGTCTCGACATACTCGATCGACAGGGCATCGACCGGTCGATGCAATCGCCGCGACGCTTCCAGTACGGCGCGCGTAGCAGGCCTGGCACCGGGAACGGCGCAGGCACGTGACTCAGCTGGTCGTTGTCCTGCGAGACCTCATGGCTCGGCGCGACGCGCCCGATGCCGGGGATGTCGCGGCACGGATCGACGCAGTGCTCCACCGGTCCGGCGGCCTGGAACCCGTTCTCGCTGCCTGTGAGGAGCATCTGGGCAAGGGACCCAATGACTGGCGGCGCTTCATTCAGCCGCACTTCCGGTCGAAGCGACGCTGGCTCTAAAACCTCGTCGACGCCCGCGCTCCGCATTCATGGATTGCACGCCAATCTGTCCATAGATTTGCGAGCGACGCAAGATCTCCTTTGAAAAATTACTACGCGCAACTTTTCGTACAGAGAGATATCGTTGTGGAATGCCCCTCGTCCTGCTGCAGGCGACGGATGCCGATAGTCCACCTGAGGGATCGAGACATGGACCCAATTTCATCCCCGACCAGCGAAGCGCGTCGCGATCAGATGTTTCCCGTGCTGAGCGAGGCAGAATTGGCGCGCCTGCGCCGGTTCGGAAACGTCCAATCGTATGCGCCCGGTGCATCGGTGCTGAGGGCGGGAGATGTTGCGCCGGGCCTGCAGGTCGTGCTGTCCGGTAAGGTGCTGGTCACACCGCATGAGGCTGATCTGCGTTCCCGGCCCATTGTTACGCATGGACCGGGGGAGTTCATCGGCGAGCTTGCACAGCTGTCAGGCGTTCCCGCACTGGTCGATGCGACAGCGACCGCTGAAGTCTCCGCCCTCGTCATTCCATCGCCGCGCTTACGGGATCTGATGGTGGAGGAAGCCGAGCTGGGCGAGCGCATCATGCGCGCACTCATTCTGCGCCGTGTTGGATTATTGGAGCAGGGCGTGGGCGGTCCCATCATCGTGGGTCAGGAGACTGACCGGGATGTGCTTCGGCTGGAAGGTTTTCTGGCGCGCAATGGCCATCCGCACCGGCGCCTCGACCCGGGTTCGGACACCTGCGCGCGAACGCTGCTCGAGCGGTTTGCACTGACCCGGATCGACCTGCCCATCGTGCTCTGCCCAAACGGTCAATTGCTGCGAAATCCGAGCGAAAATCAGCTGGCACGCTGCATCGGGCTGGTGCGAGCGTACGACGCGCGCAACATTTACGACGTGGCCATCGTCGGCGCTGGTCCGGCCGGTTTGGCCGCCGCGGTATATGCGGCATCGGAAGGACTCAAAGTGATCGTGCTCGACTGCCGTGCGTTCGGGGGTCAGGCCGGCGCCTCGGCGCGCATTGAGAATTACATGGGCTTCCCGACCGGCATCAGCGGCCTGGCGCTGATGGCTCGCGCCCATATACAGGCGCAGAAGTTCGGGGCAGAAATGGCCATTCCCGAGCGGGTCCTGAGTCTCAGTGAGTGCGCGGCATCAAACGGCAGCTGCTTCTCGCTGGGACTCGCCGATGGCGGAAATATCACCGCACGTAGTGTCGTTATCGCAAGTGGTGCGCAATATCGCCGGCTCGGTGTCGCTAATCTAGCCCAGTTCGAAGGGTCCAGTGTGCACTATTGGGCTTCACCGCTCGAGGGTCGTCTATCCGCAGGACAGGAAGTAGCACTCGTCGGGGCGGGTAATTCCGCAGGCCAAGCCGCCGTCTACCTCTCGAGCCAGGCGGCGAAGGTGTGGCTGCTGGTGCGCGGCGGCGGCCTGGATGCCACGATGTCGCGCTATCTCTGCGATCGGGTTGCCGCACAATCCAATATCGAAGTGCTGCTCGAAACCGAAATCGCCGAACTTCAGGGCGAGAGGGACGCACTCGAGACGATCCTCTGGCGCCACCGCAGCACAGGTGCCGCCGTGCGCCGCTCGATTCGCCACCTATTTCTGTTCATCGGCGCCGAGCCGAGCACGTCGTGGCTCTCCAAATATGACATAGCTGTGGATGCTAAGGGTTTTGTGCGCGCCGACGCCTTTGCCGGCGACGGCCGACTGCCGTTCGAGACCAGCCGCCGCGGAATCTTCGCCATCGGTGACGTGCGTGCCGGTTCGACCAAGCGAGTAGCCGCCGCCGTCGGTGAGGGTGCGCAGCTAGTGGCCACGCTTCATATGTATCTGACGCAGGCGGTCGACAGGCTGCGGATAATGATCGGTCCGGCATTGGAAGTGGCGCATGGCTGAGGCATGTGATCATCTAGGCAGCATTCAGAACGTGAGGCCCAGCGCCCTCGGCTGCGAGGAGAGTCTCAAGACCGGCTCGCAGCGGCCAATCAGCCCATTATTGAAGCGCACGATCCGCCGGAGAGCAGGGGTTGGTGTTACCTGGATGAGGTCTTGATAGATCTGTCGGATCGCATGACTCCGCTGGACCAATCCCGCGTTACACCTGACCGGCCGCGAAGATCTGGGCGACCTATGCCAATTGGGCTAGATCCGTGAGCGCCTGGCCACAGAGGGCGAGACAAAAAGTCGGCTGATCGGCACAGTGATGGGCGCCGTGCATTTGCTTCCCGGAACGACCTATAGCAATACCCACGAGCGCGCATTCGCGCGAACGGCGCGATACGCGCACGCGCTGAGTGAGCCAAGCGAAAATTTTAGCGTGTTGCTGGGAATTCGCAGTTGGTTCTGATCCCGATGCGAGTCGCATTGAGACGCCGCTTACGTAGCGCTCTGTCGGGCTTAGGTCGATTGACATTTCACCCCTGAGTGCGCAGCTGGCTCCGCACGTCTGCCGTCATGGACCGTAATTAAGCAGCTGTAGTTGCCTGCGAGGCCAAGATGTCTTGACTATAGCTTCGCCATGTATCGTGAGTTCCAGCTAAGTCGCGCAATGTGATGTACCCGGGGGCGCCGGGCGTAAAGTGAAAGGACCCTGCCACTCTCCAACACTGGAGAGTGGCCGCCGGACTTGGATTTCGCCGGTACGCAAATTTACTGGGGCTTCGTCGTGCTCAAAGGAGGTGCTGCCTTCTGCGTTTTTATCTTCATCTGGTCGAGGCAGCTCTTCTTCATGGCGTCCACCGACACGGTACTGTCCTTAGCCTTCTGTTGAGCCATGCAATGTTTCATCATCTGTTTCTCCTTCGGCGTCATCGGCGACGCACTGATCGCCTCCCGATTCGAGGTGTCCTCGACAACCCGAGTCGAGGTGTCCTCGGCAAATGCCTGAACAGCGCACCCCATCACGCCTACCAATAGTAGGGACATCAATTTTCGGTTCATAACAATCTCCGGCTTTTTGTGCTGTAAAAAAAGTCTGCGCGACACCGCTGTTTGAACTGCTTGACCGCAAGCGGTCATTCTAGAGTGGTCAGTCTGAAGTGAGAATCGATCGAATAATCCTCTAGGCGCTCCGCGCACTCGATACGAAATGTGAGAAGGCCTTCGCTCGAAGAATGCACCAGCAATCCCCTTTTTGATGCGTCTCGCAAAAACGCGAGATCACTGGTTTGTGAACTGCCACAGTTAAGCCTGGCAGCCGAATTCATTCTGTACGGCAACGCACGGTCATTTTGTCGCGATTGATCCACAAATGGCTCCGCGCTTCTCAAGCAAGAGCAGCGAGAGCGCCAATTTCCTTGTGCCTGTTGCGCTGATCTCTAAATTGGGAACACGTCTAAAGCCAAATTGGACACAGTAAAAGGACCCTCGCAACGGAAATGGGGGTAGTCTTGCTTTCCTTGTCAAAACTGACGGTAGGAAATGCCGAGAAGTGTAGGGTGCGATTTCGGTAACCCCCTGATCCTGCACAGTTTCCTGTTCACTGGAAAACACCCCGTTTTCCCACAGAAATCGTGGACATTTTCACGTCTCGGAACCTCCGGTTCGATGGTGTTTTTCTCGGGAAATTTCGATGCTTTTCACGGCACAGAAACCGACTAGAAATCATCGGGATCCGCAGCAGGTGCTCGCTCTCGCCGAATCGGGCAGAGCTGCGATTCCAGGTTCCGCTTTCAATTCGGTACGACTAGACTTTGCGGATCAACAATTACGAGGAATGCCATGGCCTTTTCGCTCTACGCCGCCACTGTCCCGTCCTATCAACAGATCCTGGAGGCCGTTTCCAGCCTACTCGGCAAGGCAGAGGCTTTCTGCACCGAAGAGGGCATCGCACCCCACGACATCATTCAGGCCCGCCTCGCCGAAGACATGCTGCCCTTCGCCTATCAGGTGAAGTCGACGGCGGTGCACTCGCTGGGCGCTATCGAGGGTGTGCGCAGGGGTGTCTTCTCTCCCGATACAACGTCGCCCCCCGAGACTTTTGCGGCACTCAAGGCGCGAATCGCTGCAACGCTCGCCGCGCTCGAGGCGATCGAGGAAGCCGAGGTCGACGCCTTCGTCGGTCGCGACATGCGCTTTGCGTTCGGGGATCGCCATATCGACTTCACCGCCGAGAATTTCCTTCTCTCCTTTTCGCAACCGAATTTCTACTTCCACGCAACCACGACCTACGACATTCTGCGCTGGAAGGGGATCCCGCTCGGGAAACGCGACTTCATGGGCAAGCCGCGCACGAAAAAATCAGTGTAGATGGCAGTCATGGTTCGATCCTTCTCGTAAGGCAGAGGCGATCGATGCGCACGCTCTTATTCTTGGAGCCGTCGTGGATTCAACGATATTTCTTGCGACGTTGGCCAGGCTGCCTATGATTTAATATTGCGAGCTCGAACCGCGGGAGGTCGACGATGCCAGATCTTGGACGACATTTATATTGGAAGGCGCCAAGGTCGTGCAGGAAATCTTTGCGCGAACGCACGGTACTATCGACGCCTCGGTCGCGGAACTGACGAAGCAATTAACTGTCCATGCCAAGGTGGCGGAAACGATCGGTCTACAGGTGGCTGCGGCGACGCGCTGGAGCTTCACGGGCGTGGATCCTACGCCCGCTCCCGTCGCCAATGTTTCAATCGGCGCAGCGATCGAGACGTATACTGGCTCGAAATTCGGATCGAGCGGAACCATGACTGCGGCATTGATCATCAGCACCGCAGTCAAAGCGGTGCCTGTCAAGTCAGATAGTCGCTTACCGCAGCACGGTGAAGCGCATTCTTAGTGCAGCTTCTCAATCTGTTGCTGCACCTGACTGCGAAATTCCAGCGGATGCGCGACTTTGTAAAATGGCTCGCTAGTCCCACCTGTCCCGATCACCACAATCGTTCCATAACCCAGCATCCTGCCGAAAGTCGTCTCGATCACTTCGATGGACTCCACCTTGTTCAGCAGCATTTCGATCGTTTTCCGGGCGGCCAAGCCCATCTTGATCACCACCCGTCGATTCGTCACGGCCATTTCGGTCGCGTTCCGCCGCACCATGCCCATTAGGATCGCCACCATGCCGCAAATGAGCAACGCTAGGCCCGCGCCTTCCATGATGTGCAAAGTCCTGCTCTGAATTCCGGTCTGGCTGAGTGCGTAGTAAAGCAGAAGCGCTCCTGGCAGCGCGAGTAGCAAGCATCCCACGACAATATGCCCAAGCATCACGATCCAATGGAGGCGGGTCTGATAAATCACCGTTTCCCCTGGAACCAGGTTCGATTCTACGTAGCTCATTGGATTTCTTCCCCCGGCTTATGATCTGCACTCATCTTGACATTCGTCATACTTATCTTTGGCGTCCTCGATGCATGCGTTAGATCATCAGAATCAACTGGAGAGCGCGATCACACCTTTGGCGAAATTAGGTGGACGAAGATCAGCGGCGCGAAGCTGCCAGTCTATCGGGATTGTTCATATCGCGGGGATCCCTGACAAATGGTTTTGTGCCCGGGGGCCGAAGGCACCGCCGACGCAACCACAACGGCCGCGTTGTGGACCCACTACAGCGCCCGGTCATGGTTAGGTGCCTGACCGGGTAACAGCACCGCAAGGCCTTGCGGCAAATCATCTCTGTATCGATTGCGCTTAACTGGTTCTCTCGGAAATGTTGAAATGGCAAGATGGCCGGGATCATCAACAGACCCGTCAAGAAAATCAATATGATAGAAGGCAATACAATCGCAATCCGGCACTTTGACCTCGACTGCATGCCCAAGCCGAGCTGCTCGAGAGCGATCGGCCTCGGGCTTTTCCGCGTGGCTAGTAATTGCGAATTGGGCGATCATATGCCGTAGTGCTAGAGTTAACGCCGCGACGATGTTATGCGGGTGACGTATGGCTACAGGCTGGGCGAAAGAGGGCGCAGTTCAAGATCAGATAGACGCGACGGTCAAGGATGCGGTCCGCCGCGCGCAAAGTCGTTTGCCTCAGGG
>CABEDL010000062.1_pt1 | contig 10746 bp, 11 predicted proteins | sample 3422981 | NCBI WGS metagenome assembly CABEDL01 (sample SAMEA5534329, study PRJEB31848) | metagenome | biome: tundra; feature: field; material: soil | place: USA | collected 2013-05 | depth 0.15 m
GTCTGGCCTACGGAATCCCATGCAACGCACTGTGATTACCGGCAAATCCTACCGGCACTCTTGGCAGCAAAATCAAGGGAACCCCGCATTGGCGTTCGCCTTTACTTCACTACCGCTCGACATCGTACACGCCCATCTGTGTAGCGCTAATCCGCTGATGGCTCGAGTCCTGCGTCGACTCGGCATCAAATCTGACACAGGCACGCTCCAAACTGAGTCGCGGAGTCGAAGCGAAGAGGTGCTACGGTTGAGTATGTCGAAAGCCACGTGGACGGCCTCGCTCCAGGATCCGGCCGCTCATTGAATAAACCTTTGCGCCAGTCGCGTTTCTGAACCCAGTTCGCCCGCCAGGGTACACTACCGGGGAAATTCCGTTTGGGGTTCCTTCTGCGTTACCGTGAACTTCACAAGCGGCGAGGACAGCCATGACCGATGCCTTCATCAATCGAATCGCGACGGCGCTGCCGCCCCATGACGTGCATGAGGGCTTTATCGACTTCGCGCGCAGAATGCTGAAGGCCGACAGTCGCCGCCTTGCCTTGTTTAACCGCATGGCGGAACGCTCGGGGATTTCGCACCGCCATTCGATTTTCGAGCCGGAGGGCGCGGGCGATGCCGCTCACTTCTACCGGCCCGGCGCATTTCCCGGCACCGGCGCCCGCATGAGGCTGTTCGAGAAATTCGCGCCGGATCTTGCGACCGACGCGGCTGAACGGCTGCTGGCCGGTGAGGACCGCGGCCGCATCACCCACCTGATCGTGACCTGCTGCACGGGATTTTTCGCGCCGGGCATTGACCTGCAACTGGTGGAGCGCTGCGGACTCAAACCCGACATCGAGCGTACCTTCGTGGGTTTCATGGGGTGCTATGCCGCCATCAACGCATTGAAGCTGGCACGTCATATCGTGCGATCGGAACCCGGCGCGCGCGTGCTGGCGATGAACCTGGAACTGTGCACCCTGCATTTGCACGAGACCACGGACCTGGAGGAAATCCTTTCGTTCCTGCTGTTCGGCGATGGCTGCGCGGCGGCGCTCATTTCGGCCGATCCGGTGGGTGTGCGGATGGATTCGTTCAAGGCGGCGCTGGTGCCCGACACCGCCGAACTGATCCGTTGGAACATCCGCGAACAGGGTTTCGACATGGTGCTGTCCGGCGGGGTACCCGGCGCCATCCGCAGTGGCCTGTCCCAGGCGCGCGCGACGTTCCTTAACAAAGAGGCGCCGATCGATCTATGGGCCGTGCACCCGGGCGGACGCACCGTACTGGATGCGGTGGAAGCGAGCCTGGAATTACCGCCGACCGCGCTGGCGGTGTCGCGCGGCGTACTCAGTGATTTCGGCAATATGTCTTCGGCCACTGTGATGTTCGTGCTCGACCGGATGATGCGCGACGCCGCCCCCGGCAGCAGCGGCTGCGCGATGGCCTTCGGGCCGGGCCTGGTGGCGGAGACGATGCGATTTCGCATGGCGGCGTGAGTGGGGTTTTCGCGCACCCTGGAGCCGGAAATTCTGGACCTGCTGGCGGCCGACGATCCGCGGGCCCGCGCCTCGCGCCGCGACCTGGCGCGGATCAATATCATCATGCGCCAGCAGACGATCATGGCGAATCAGCTGCGGGCGCTGGCGCCGCCGCGGCGGCTGGCGGATCTGGGCTCCGGCGACGGACGTTTCCTGCTGGGCGTGGCGCGGCGCATGGCAGCGCACTGGCCGCAGGTGACGGCGCTGATCGTGGACCGGCAGGATATCGTGAGCGCGCAGACCCGCGCGGACTTTGCCGCCCTGGGTTGGCAATGCGCAAGCGTCACCGGCGACGTATTCGCGGCGCTGCCGCACCTGGATGCCGAAATAATCACCGCAAACCTCTTCCTGCATCACCTGGAAGGGGCGGCCCTGCGCCAGCTGCTGAGGCAGGCGGCGCACCAGGCGCGCGGCTTCGTCGCCTGCGAGCCGCGCCGGTCGCGCACCGCGCTGCTGGCCAGCCGCATGGTGTTCGCGCTGGCCTGCAATGATGTAACACGCCACGACGCCGTCGCCAGCGTGCGCGCCGGTTTTGTCGGGCGCGAGCTGTCGCAACTGTGGCCCGCCCCCGGCTGGCATATGCGCGAAGGACTGGCGCTGCCCTTCACTCATTGTTTTTCGGCTCAGCGCGATGGGCTTTGACGCGGCAGTGATCGGCAGCGGCCCGGCGGGCGCGACGGCGGCGCGGCTGCTGGCGCAGGCGGGCTGGTCGGTGGCGCTGATCGAGCGCGCGGGCTTTCCGCGCCGCAAGGTGTGCGGCGAATTCATCTCGGCGGCGACGATGCCGGTGCTGGAGGCCTGCGGCGTGGCCACTGATTTCAGCGCCCAGGCCGGCCCGCCGGTGCATACGGTCGCGGCCTATTCGGGCGCGACGATGGTGCAGGCCCCGCTGCCCCATGGGCAGGTCGGATGGGGCCGGGCGCTGGGGCGCGAACATCTGGATATGCTGCTGCGCGATGCCGCAATCGCCTCCGGAGCGCTGCTGTTTCAGCCTGCCGAAGTGACCGCCATCGCGAGGCAAGCGGACCAGCACGCGCTCACGCTGCGGCGCGCGGACACCGTCGATGAGATTTACGCGCGCGTAGTGATCGCGGCCTGCGGGTCCTGGAACACCAGGGGCCCTTTCGCCGCCACGGTGAACGCCCGGTCATCCGACTTGTTCGCCTTCAAGGCGCATTTCCAGGGCGCGGCGCTGGCGGCCGACGTGATGCCATTGCTTGCCTTTCCGGGCGGCTATGGTGGCATGGTGCACACGGATGGCGGCCGCGTCAGCCTGTCATGCTGCATCCGCCGTGATGCGCTGGGACGGGCCCGCGAAACTCATGGTGGCAAGGCGGGCGAGGCGGTGATGCGCCACATTCTTGCAACCACCGAGGGCGTGCGCCGCGCGTTGCAGGGCGCAACGCTCGAAGATGCCATCCTCGCCACGGGCCCGATCCGTCCCGGTATCCGCACCGCTTATCGCGACGGCATATTCTTCGCGGGCAATGTCGCGGGGGAGGCCCATCCGATCATCGCCGAAGGCATCAGCATGGCGATCCAGTCCGCCTGGCTGCTGGCGCAACACCTGCTCGCTGACGGTCCGGCGGCCGGTCCGAACTATGCGCGGGCCTGGAAGCGGCAATTCGCCGCCCGCGTGCATGCCTCCTCAGTATTCGCATGGCTGGCGATGAACGATCAGGGACGCGCCGCCGCCGCGCAGCTGATCCGCGCCTTTCCCGCGATTCTCACCTGGGGAGCGGCATTGAGTGGCAAGACCCTTGGCGTTCGCCATGACGGCACCTGAGCCCGCAGCGCACGATTCGCGCCGGCTGTGGCTGGGCTATGGGAGAGTGGTCCATTCCGGGTGCTACGCGGCCAGGCAAACGGGATCGGCGGCGGCTCGTAGCTGCGGATGCCAGCGTTCGAAGTCATTACGTAGCTGTTGATTGAGCACGCGGGTTCGCACCTGGAGCAGCCGATGTGCACCGGCCATCGTCCATCGCATTTGTTGCTTCTTGACGAGCCGCTTGCTGACGACCTGGTTGACAGCTGACTCGACAAAGCCAGTCGCGATCGGCTCGCCGTGCCGGTGACGATCAGCGTAATTCGGGATCGCCGCCGTGTTCGCCACTATGTAGTTCATGAATTCGTCGAGTTTATCCTGCATGGCGGTTGCGCGCGGCGTTTCAGTCCCGATTTCCCAGGTCAAGTCCTCGAGCGTGCGTAGAGCTCTATGCGGACTGCCATGCCATAGGTAGGCCTTCGCTCGGATTAACTCTCTGAGAAGCTCTTCTATACGACTCGGTGAGTCGCCCTCTATCGGTGGGTCGGCCGCTAAACCCTTGATGGATTGCGTCAGCTGGGTCGTTCGCATGGCCACATGGAACCAGTCGAGGATCGGTTCACCAAAGTCGCGGAATTCACCTTGCGCTTGGCGGACTGTCTCGCCGCCATCGGAGAGAAACGTCGTGGGCTGCGCAGGGAATACGCCTTGTTCGGCCAGGAATCGTTCCATCCGCTCATTCGGTTTCGGTTCCAATCGATGGACGAATGCGAACACCTGACCGTTACCTTCTCGTGGCAGGCTCTTGCCCACCATGACCTCAAACCACCCTTCTTGCCGCGACGGTGCGTCGGAGGCCTTGACGTATCCGCCGAGCGCGCCGTATGTCTTCGCGTAGCTGCCAAAGGTAGCGATATAGATTGCAAACAGGATGCTAACGGCAAGCCACAGAGTCGCGGCGAATACCGAGCCCCAGGTAACCCAGCGCCAGCGGGCGCGCTCGCGCGCCGGCGCAAAACGATAGATCAGGGCGAGTCCCAGTACGGCGAAGGCCCAGAGGAGCGCCCAGCGTAGAATCGACACGGCATTTTGCACCCAAGGATTTGTGCTGATGACTTTGAAGAGCAGCGGCACGGCCACACCGAGCAACAACATCAGGATAAACCCGAGGATAGCTCCCAGCGTGAAAGCCACCGATGTCATCACCTGCTTCAACAGTCCGCGCTTCTCGCGCTCCTGGTAGGCAATGTTCGCAGCCTGGATCAGCGAGGCCATGCCAGACCGGGCGCTCGCGAGTGCCACTACTGCACCGAGAACCGCCCCGACCGTCAGCGTACTACTCTCGCGGCGCGCCACGTCCTGAAGTTCATTGTTGAAGATGTCCCAGACCCTGGAGGCAACACGGCCGAAAATGCGTGCATTTGCTGGATGACGTCCGTTGGGGTGAACACCAAGCCATAAAAGGACACCGCGGCTGCCAGCGCCGGAAACACTGACAGCAGTGCATACATGGCCAAACCCCCGGCTATTAGTGAGACATTGTCCCGGCCGAGATCGTTCTTGACTCGCATGGCGACGTCCCACCAACCGCGCGCGGGAATTTGTTCCGGCTCCTTTGCGTTACGTCCGCGGGAGCCTTCGGCCACCCTCTTGCTGTTATGAGCTACTGATTCCAGGGACACAAGAACCGCCAACGGATGACATCGATTGAGGCTGTTGAGCGCGTTCGGTTACTCAGTAGTCGTTACCGTCTTCCGAGACCGGGGCGTGGCGCTTCTTCTTTTAGAGATTGGGGGCTGACGCTCGCTTTGCAATTCGCTCAAGATTCTCTTCTCGATTAGAACTGACATATTCTCGGGTGGCTTTTTATTCTTGAAATAGTGCTTTTCGGCTGCCTGCCATCCGTGCAGCCGGGAAATCAGTGCCTGAGCGCTGCCCTTCATAGTCAAATGTAGGCCTCCGGCGTTTACCTTCGACATATCAGACTCTCCAAGACGCCGCAGGCGCGGCGGTTGCGAGTAACACACTCGTCTCACAGCGCCAGCCAGCGTCGCGCTTCGCGGCGAGAGTGTCTCCTCGAACACCGCACTCGCCGCCGTTTGTTCCGATCAACTGGCAGCGGACATGAGTTCCGAAGTGTTGACGCTCTTCACGCCTTTGACCTTTTCCGCGAGATCTTTGACGTGGGCCAGCGCATTGTTCGGGAGGGTACCGCGCAGCATGACCACGCCATGCATCGTCTCCACGTGGACATCAAAGCCGTGGCTGATGCTATCGGACAAGATCTCGGACTTAACCTTTGTGGTGATCCAGCTGTCTGAGCCTTCGCCCTCGGTCTTCGCCACGGCCTTGTGCGCCGAACCGGTGTCTGCGTCCGTCGTGAACTCGTCGTCGACGACTGTGACACCGTCGACGCTCTTGGTCAATTGCTCGGCACATAACAGGGGCGTTTACGATTTTCGACCAAAAGTTATGGTTGGCCCGCGCGTTTCAACCTTGACCAGCATGGTTGATGGGAAAAGCGGCGGCCAAAGCTTGAGTACCCTGAATCTTTTCGCCGGATTAGCGTCCGCGGTGCCGCCGCGCCGGACCTCCGATGGTAGAACGCGCATCACTCTTGGCTTGTGAGCGCGCTTTGGGCGGTGTGGGTCGTCGTGTCGTGATGTCGCAGTGTGCACAAAAGTGGAGGCTGCCCCGAAAACAAATAATAAATGTTCGCTCGTAGGACATCACCTACGAATAAGCGTGCTGCCTCGCCGCGTTGTTTTGGTGTTTTCCTACTGTGTGGTAGCGTACAGACGGTAAATTCGCGACGCTGCTAGCCTGGATGACCACGTTAGGTCAGGCGTTAACACCACGCGGGCGCTGACCCGGGAAAACCGGCAGATTCCCTGCGTTTGACCGCAGTCGAGGAGAACGTCTTCTCCTCAGCGGTTAGCCTGGCCGTTAATCTATAAATATAGTTCCACTTAGTTAATTCGTATTGTCTCCGACGAGACGGCGATATTGTTGCTTATTCATATGTATTTCTTGCATTTAAATTGGAATGTGCCATAATATTAACTCAGTGGAGGTATGTTTATGAATAAACGCCATTGACTAATACCGACGATCCCCTCGTTGACGCCTTCCTCAGCCCCGTCAACGCCCTGCACCGCCAGTACGAGGCGCTGCGCGCCTTCTACGTCGATAAAATCCCCGGCAAAGACGTCGCCGCTCGATTCAACTACACGCCGGGCAGCTTTCGCCTGCTGTGTCATCAGTTCCGGCAGGACCCGGCGGTGCCGTTCTTCTTGCCGAACCGGCATGCGCTGCGCGCAGCGGCCGCCGCTGCCAAAAAGACCCCCGCGCTGCATGAGCGGGTCCTCGCCCTGCGCAAGCAGAATTGCTCGATCTACGATATCCAGCGCGCGCTGCAGGAAAATGATCAGCGCTTGAGCGCGCCGGCGATCTGGAAAATCCTCACCGCTCACGGCTTTGCCAAATTGCCACGCCGCGCCGATGAGGAACGGCCCGTGGCTGCGCGCGTGGAGGCGGCTCCCGTGGCGGATGCGCGCGCCTTCAGTCTCGAGCCGCGGCACTTTCGCACCGAGTTTGGCGGCTTGTTCCTGTTTATCCCGCTGCTGGTGGCACTGCGCTTCGAGGCGGTCATCGGGCGCGTGCCGCTGCCCGGCACCTTGCAGATCCCCGCCGTCCACGCCATACGCTCCTTGCTCGCGTTAAAGCTCTTTGGGCGCGCCCGCCATCGCCACGTCATGCCGAGCGTCTTTGATGAGGGCCTCGCGCTCTTTGCCGGCCTCAATGCCATCCCGAAGCGCTCCTTCCTCACCGAGTACAGCTGCCGCATCCAGCCGCGCTGCTATCCGCAGCTCATGCAGCACTGGTTCGATGCTCTCGGTACCGTCGGTATCGCGCGCGGCGAGTCTTTCCATCTGGACTTCCATACCATCCCCTTTCACGGCGAAGACGCGCTGCTCGAGAAACACTACGTCTCCAAGCGCAGCCGCCGGCAAAAGGGCATCCTCGCCTTCCTCGCCCAGGATGCTCAGCAGCAGATGTTCTGCTATGCCAATGCGGATCTGCGCAAGGATCAGCAGAACGATGAAATCTTGCGCTTCGTCGACTTCTGGAAGGCGCGCACCGGGATGCTGCCGAAGGAGTTGATCTTCGACAGCAAGCTCACCACCTACGCGAACTTGAACACCCTCAATGCGCAGAAGATCAACTTCATCACCTTACGGCGGCGCACCGAGAAGATCATCGAGGGCCTGCGTGAACCCACAAGCGCCTGGCGCAAAATCGAACTCAGCAACGTCGCGCGCCAGTTCCGTTTCCCGAAAATCCTCGATCAGCGCATCACGCTCGATGATTACGATGGGCCCGTCCGGCAAATCGCGATCACCGACTTCGGGCATGAAAAACCGACCTTGTTGCTCACCAATCAGCTGCGCCGCTCCGCCCCCAGCCTGATCGAGTTCTACGCCCGCCGCATGCTCATCGAAAATAGCATCGCCGACAGCGTGGACTTCTTCCACATCGATGCCTTATCCTCCGCCGTAGCGCTCAAAATCAACTGCGATCTGCAGTTGACCCTCATGGCCAGTTCCCTGTACCGCCTGCTCGGCGCACAAATCGGCAAGGAATACACCACCGCGCACTCGAGCCACCTGTTCCGCGACTTTATCGAAGCCCAGGCGCGTGTCACAATCACCGACTCTACCGTGGAGGTCGCCTTCGGCAAACGTGCTCACAGCCCCTTACTGCTCGCCGCCGGCTTCCAAGATACCGATGTCGCCGTGCCGTGGTGGGGCGGCCGAAAACTTAAAATCTTGTTCGGCTGACCGAATTGTTAGCTCCACGCCCCAGCGTGGGCATCAAGGCTAGTACAGCGACACGTTAATTACGAAACATAATGGCGGCTCAACTTTCGATCTGCGTCCCGGCGCGTAAAGCTCCAGTCGATGCCGCATTGAGCGGCGTTGCGCCGCTTCTGCCAGGCCGCCACCTCGGCGGTAAGGGTAGCTTGCTCGGCAGCACAGCGCGCCAGGCACTGGCGCTGCAGAACACCGATCTCGATCTCGGCCATATTCAGCCAGCTCGCATGCTTTGGCGTGTAGTGGAATTCGATCCTACGCAGCAGTGTAGCGGCCGTCTTCACACCGAGCACTTCTTCGAAGCTCTCGCGCATATGAGTGTTGAGATTGTCCAAGACCAGGTGAACCTTGCGTACGTAGCAATACCCACTGCGCAGCAGCCGACAGACGAAGTCGACGAAATCAACCTTGGTGCGCCGGGCGGTGACCTGCGCGAACCGGCGCTGACCGCGGGGCTCGACGGCGACAAAGATATTGCAGGTACCGGCCCGCTCGTACTCGTAGTCCACCTTGGCCGCTGTTGCGGGCTTCGCGGGCAACGGGCGATGAGTCTCGCGCAGCAATTGCTTGCTTTTCTCGTCCAAACAAATCACCGGCTCGCTCGGATCGTAGGGACGAGCATACAGATCCAGCAGCTCGTACATGCGCCTGCGGTACTCTGCGGTGAGCTCGCCAATGCACCACATCAGTTTGCACCAGGGTTTGAGGAGGTTTTTTTTAGAATCCGCCGGATGCTCTCTCGGCTGATCGTTTTCATCTCCGGATGGCGCCGCGCCGCTTCGGTCAGCAGCGCCACGGTCCAGCGCTGCGCCCCCGAGGGCGGATCTGAACAAGCCAGCGCTGTCACCTGCGCCTCGGCCTGCGCCTGATACCGTTTGGGTTTACCCGGTCGAGCCTCATCGTGGAGCGCGAAATCCAACCCCCCCTCCAGATATGCCGAACGGGTGCGCCAAATGGCCGTCCGGCCCACATTAAGGATTTCCATGATCCGCTGCTCGGGCAGCTTGGAATCCAGCGCAGCCAGGATATGCGCCCGATTGAACTCCCGAGCCATATGTAGACCCTTGGAACGAAACTCATCCACGATCCGACGGTCCCGCCTGTTCAAACTCAGTTCTGTCTGTCGCATGCCTGACGTCTCCGTGTATCCCAGGTATGCGCAAGTATAATGTTCCGTTATTTACGTGTCACGCTACTAGAGTGCATCGTTAACGAGCAATCGCGAGCGCATTCTGCTCAGGGTACTGGCCCGCTCTATCATTGGATCCCGCAGAGGCCAGCCGCCAGCAACGACTCCGGGCGCCGCAGATACTTCAAATGGCGCGTTCCGCCCATGCCTACGTACGCGCTAGCACGCATTCGGATGGATCCCGTCTGAAGAGGATTTCATATGCGACCGTAATCCGCGAAGGCGTGAGGATCCAAGCCGCTTCGCCCCTACAGACGCCAACTCACCAAGATCGCTTAATTGCGACGTCATCGATACAGCGGACCAGATATTGAATTCCACGAGTGAAAACCGCGGACGCACCGCAAATCAACCGGAGCAGATGCCGGCGGCGGGGTGGTGGGATATCATCGTGCGGGTCAATAAGGATCTCAGTCGCGACAATGTCTCGTTGGTGGCCGGCGGCTTGGCCATGTATGCATTGCTGTCGGTGTTTCCGGCGCCGGCAGCCGCGGTGTCCTTCTACGGATTGCTTTTCACCCCCGCAGATGTAATCAAGCAGATGAATGCGTTCGCCGGGGTGTTGCCGCCAAGGGTCTGGGACATCTTCAATAGCCAACTGCAGGACGTGGCGCGCCGCGAGAGCAGTGCGCTGACGCTCGGAGTAGTGCTGGGCGTGATCATCGCACTGGGTAGTGCTCGCTCGGGCATGGCGGCGCTGATGAAAGCAGCGAACATCGCCTATCAGGAGCGCGAGAAGCGCGGTTTCCTTAGGCAATTGATGACATCCGTGGCTTTTACGATGGGGGGATGCTCGGCTTTATTCTTATGCTGTTGCTCGGCGTCGAACGGCACGGGGTCTATGTGACGGCGCGTGCCCTGGGGCTGCAGTACAACAAGCTCAAGCGTTGCAGTGACATGGGGTCGGCGGCGGTCCGTCGGTCCCAGGCGGCAACGCTGAAGAAGCCGGTGAGGTTCATCGAGTTGGCCGGTGCGCTGCCGATGAGCACGAGCGGGTGCCGACTGTCGCTGCAGGGGCCGAGCGGGCAGAGGCTGCAACTGGATATGGCGCCAAGCGCCGCTACAGCTGCGACAATCCATCAATAAGGGGTAGTTACGACTCTTGACCAATCGTAACGGTAGCTCGTTGATAACTTGTTGAAACAGATGCGAATTCAATCGCTTACACAAACCGAAAATATAGCGCTCAGCGACAATTCTGATTACGTAGTGGATCAATCGCTTATAGACCGAAAACGTAACTACTCAATAACCCGGGGCAATTGGTAGTCTTTTCTTTTCAATCAGTTGCAGGGTTAGACTAATGCGGGTTATAAGGTGCGAAGACAGAAGGCCTGTATCGCACTGATGAAGCATCGATTTTTGATGCCACCGATCCCGGAGGCCGAGCGCACGCCG
>CABEDL010000070.1_pt1 | contig 10586 bp, 15 predicted proteins | sample 3422981 | NCBI WGS metagenome assembly CABEDL01 (sample SAMEA5534329, study PRJEB31848) | metagenome | biome: tundra; feature: field; material: soil | place: USA | collected 2013-05 | depth 0.15 m
AACGAAAAACGAGGCCGCGGCGGTGCTCGCGGCGATGGGATTGACGGTGTCCGATGCATTCCGGCTGCTGATGGTGCGGGTCGCCAAAGAGAAGGCACTGCCGTTTGAGCCGTTGAGCCCCAATGCCAAGACGATCCGCGCGATGAAGGAGGCGAGGAAGGCCAAACTCAAGGGCTTCGCGCGCGTGGAGGATCTGATGGCCGATTTGAATGCGAAGGATTGAGCGCACCAAGACCTGCAAGCGCGACTACCAGCGCACGGTCGCGACGCCCAAACATCGAGATCTGGATAACCTTCTGCCCGCAGTATTGACGCTACTGGCAACCGATACGTCGTTACCGGCGAAATACGCTGATCATGCGCGGCGCGGGGAGGGGAAGAACTTTCGCGATTGCCACGTCAAGCCCGACCTGGTGCTCATCTACCGCAAGCCCGCCACCGAGGTGCTGCAGCTCGTGCGCCTGGGCTCGCACAGCGAGCTTGGGTTTTGAGGAGATCGATCTTTATACGCCAGAGGCGTACTGCCCCGGACAGTAAGCCCGTTGCGTCGCCAAAGAACCGAAGTATTCGTTTATGATCGCTGCTTTGGAGAACCTCATGCTGCAAGTGGTCAAGTTGAAAGTCCTGCCCTTTGTTATCGCGGGGTTCACGTTGCTCGCAGGCTGTGCTGCCGTGCCGCAGCCGCAACGCCATCCCGCATATTTGCACGCCTTGTCTGACCTGCGTGCAGGACGCTGGCTGATCGAGCATCATCCCGGAGACTGGGCGCAGACGACCGACGAAGTGGAGGCCGTGCGCCAGATTGACGCGGCCATCAATGACATCAAGAAGGCGGCGTTCAATGATGGGAAAAATACTAATGATCATCCGCGCGTAGATGAGAACCCTGATCATCGGGGACGCATTCACGAGGCATTGCAGTTCCTGAACAAGGCACGCTCCGATATTGCCCGTGAAGAGGACAACGCGTTTGCCGGCGGCTTGCGTGATCGCGCGATCGGGCATATCGACGGAGCGATACGCGCCTCGCGCCGTGTGTTCAACGAATAAATCGCTGGTCTCGGTGTAGGGCGCGCCGCAAGCGCTGGCGACGACTGCGGCGCGCTGAATCAAGATGTTATTGACATAGCAGCGGATCGGATCCGCTTGGCATCGTGTCGTAGATTCGCAGGTCTGTCGGCAGAATTGCCCACGGCGTCGCCGCCTCGGGCGGCTTTCGATATGAACTGGCGCGTCTCGCCACTGAAGCGCACGGCACTGCTGGGATATCCCATGAAGGGGATGAACCCCGAACCGGACGCCTTGCGGCAGTCGGCGCAGAAACAGTAGCCGGCAACGAGTGGATCGCCCTCGGCTGCATATCGAAGCGCGCCGCAGAGACAGCCGCCGGTGTGGCGTTTCCTGATTTCGCTCATCGCTCGATGTCCTTCCTTCCCATGTCTGACGGCTCGCGGTCGCCTTACGGCGACAACGGCCCCACGTTTCCCAAACTGCGACGCGTGTAGTCGAATTGATGCGCCACATTCTTAACATGCGACCAACCGGCACGTATCGCAAGGGCCGGGGTGCTGTCCTACAGCAGGTTCAATTCATCAGCCAGAGGGCATTGGAGCAATGAACAAGTCGTTCGTGATTGGCTCAGTTATCGGGGGCATCATCGTGACCGCCGGCGGGGCTTTCGCCGGTTACCGCGAGTTCCGCGCGTCACACGAGGCCCAGGTCGTGAGCGTCAAGGCGCTCACCAAAACGATCAAAACTCCGCGGCAGGATTGCCATGACGAGCAGGTCACCCACACCAAGCCGGTGAAGGACACTCATCGCCTTGTGGGCACCGGCGTGGGCGCCGCCCTCGGCGGACTTCTCGGCAGCCAGTTCGGCGGCGGCAACGGCAAGGTGCTGACCACGGTCGCCGGTGTGGCCGCGGGCGGCTATGCCGGCAACAAGGTCCAGCAAAAAGTCCAGCAGGGCGACACTTATACAACGACCGGGCAGCGATGCACGACGGTGTATGACAGCCGCGAAGTTCCTGCCGGATACGACGTGGTATACGTCATCAAGGGTGATCAGCGGCACGTGCACATGGATCACGATCCGGGATCGCGCATCCCGGTGAAGGATGGACACATCGTGACGGAGCCAAGCTAACGCCCGAGGTCGGCGCTTTCTGCGCCGCCGCCGGTCTCCAGATGCCCCGTCTCATTCATGCGCACCACCGTGAGGCCGTCATCGCTCACCGTAAATTCGCTGATGTTGCAGGGCGTCTGCCTGATGGTCCAGTAAGCCGACAGCGGCAATCCCAGAACGTGTAGCAGCAGACTGCGATTGCCGCTGTCGTGCCCGACCAGCACTACGGTGCTGTCCTGATGCGTCGCGACGACAAACCGCAGCGCATCCGCCACGCGCATGCTGACCTCATGCAGCGAGATGCCGCCGGGAAATCTCACGCGGTGCGGCTGCGTCTTCCAGCGCCGGTACTGCGCCGGATGCGCCTGGCGAATCTCCTCGTGAGTCTTGTCCGTCCAGGCGCCGTAGTCGAGATCGTAGAGATCGTTGAGCACGCGCGAGGGCACGGCGCATTGCTCGGAGATGAAGCGGCCGGTGTCGATACAGCGCTGCCTCGGGCTCGTATAGACGAGCGCTGGCTGCCAATGCCGCGCGATGCGGCCGGCGGTCAGCTGCGCCTCCTTAAGGCCGCGCTCGGTGAGCTGGACATTCGCGCCGCCGCGAAAGCGTTCGGGTTCGATTCCGCGGACGTTTCCGTGTCGAACCAGCAGGATCCGTGTCATCGCGATGCTCCCCGGGTGATGTACCACAGCGGTCGACAGCATGAGCCAGTCAAACCGCGCCGCCAGTGAGGCCGAGCCTTCAGTCGGCGTGCGCGTCGCTGGGTTTCAGCACTTCACCCTGGACGCGGAAATCGGTTGGCGCTGGGCCCAGATCAGTTCCGGCCGCTCCGGGGCCGTTCGCACGACTTAGCAGCGGCCGCTTAGCGTGCCTTGGCGTCCGTTTCGTGTCTTCTCCTCCAGTAGTGGCAGTTCAATGTTCACGCGTAAACCACCTCCGGGCACATTCGACGCCACGATCGAGCCACCATGGCTCTCGACCACGCGCTTGGCAATCGCCAACCCTAAGCCGCTTCCCTCCTTGCGCGCATGCGTTGAACTACGGAAGAACGGATCGAAGATATTGGCGATATCGGATTCTGGAACGCCCGTTCCGGAGTCCCGTACCGATATGACGGCGACGCGGCCTCCGGAACCTAGCGCCGTTCCCACTTCCACCGTGCCGCCGCGATGGCTGTATTTGATGGCATTACGAACCACATTTTCGACAGCGCGGCGCAGCAGCTCAACATTTCCGCGGACGACGCCATCGATCTCGGATTCCACGTGAACAAACCGTCCGTTAGCGTTGGCTTCGAAACGCGCATCATCAACAATATCAGATAGCAATTCGCGCAGTTCAATCTCCTCGTTCAACTGGTCGTCAACACCCGCCTGTAGGCGCGAGAGAGCCAACAGTTCTCCGATCAGCTTATCAATGCGAACTGATTCCCGTTCAATACGTTCCATCAGAGCCTGCGCCTGATCTGGCTGCTGGTTAGCCAGGCCGATGGCCGCCTGAATCCGGGCCATCGGCGACCGCAGTTCGTGTGAAACGTCTTTAAGCAGTTGACGCTGCGCGACAATGAGCGTGCGCAAGCGCGACATCATGCGATCGAACTCAACACCCAGATCCTTTAGTTCGTCATTCCCCGGCCCCATCCTGTCGGCAATGCGAACGTTGAGGTTCCCGTTTGCGGCATCAGTGATCGCCGAATGCAGGCTGCGGATGGGTTTGGAAAGCAGCCACGCCAGCAGCGCTGCGCTACCAAGACCTGCCACGATGTCTCCCATGATGTCCGCGATCGAAAGTTCGGAAAAGCTCGGTGCGGGCGCCGGTGGCTGCTGGCTCTTTGAACGATCGGTGGCCGCAATGACAGGCTTGTGAAAAACCATCGCTATTTGCGGCCTCTCAAAGCGCCACGCGCGAACCAATAGATCCGCGCCCAACTGAAACACTGTGATGAGCACGAAAAACCTCCAGAATAGGCGACCCACGCGCTCCTTCGTGGGACTTGTTCGGTGTGTCCTCATTCGGGAATCAACTGGTAGCCTAAGCGATAGACGGTCACAATGGGGGAGCGACCATCGACAAACAGACCCAGCTTCTGCCGAATGCTGCTCACGTGTACGTCGATGCTGCGATCAAAACGTGCTAACGGGCGACCCAACCCCTGTTCGGAGAGCATTTGTTTGCTCACCGGGCTGCCGATGTTGCGGGCCAGTATCTCTAAGACATTGAATTCGGTGCTGGTGAGCTCCAAAGGCAGACCGTTCCACTCCACAAGCCGCCGTTGCGGGTCCATCATCAGTGCGCCCGCATGAATCACGGCTGCTGAATCGACGGCGTCGGTTGCCGGAATCATCCGACGCAGAATTGCGCGGATGCGCGCCGTCAGTTCGCGCGGCGTACACGGTTTCGGAATGTAATCGTCAGCCCCAATTTCCAAGCCCACGATTCGATCGGTGTCATCGCCTTTGGCGGTTAACATGATCACCGGCATGTTGCTGCGGGCTCGAATCGCCAGCAAAGTCTCGATACCGTTCATCCGCGGCATCATGATATCGACCACTGCGATCGCATAGCGACCCGAAAGCGCCTCACGCACGCCGGCCTCACCGTCCGCTGCCACGCCCACCGAGTAGCCCTCGCGCTCCAGATAATTCTTGAGCATATCGACGAGCTCTTCATCGTCATCCACAAGCAGGACCGAGGAAGAGCTGGGCGCAGGGTCGGGCAGCATAGGTAGTTGTGGTACGGGCCGTCGTACAAAGGATTGGATTCTAGCAAGGGATCTCTGCAGATAATGCAGTGGTTCGATGATCTCGACTGTCGCGAGCGGGCGACAAAGGAATGTTAGGGGATGTAAATCCGTGTAAGGGTGCCAGTGAAAGGTATGGGAAATGGCGTCCGTTATCCAAAATACTTGCACGCTTTTACATCTTGCTAACGGCACTTTACGCCTACGGATGACAGACTTTGTTCCGTAGCCTGAGCCCTCAACATCACTGCACCAGCGAATCAAACCAACGTTTCAGGAGATTGACATGAATACTTCCACGAAATACCACAGCGACTTCCTTTACAGCGCGCTCGCAGCCGTAGCAATCATCGCGCCGATTCTTTTGGTCATTGCGGCTGGCACATTGCCTGAAGGCCTGGATCGGGGCGACCTTATCGTGTACGGGCACGGAGTAGTTCTGGCCGTCCTTGCGACTGCCCTGGTTCTGCGCGCTTCGTATATCCTGGGTTTCAACAAGGCCTTGCAAAAATTGCAGACTCGGCGCCGCATTACTCAGCTCACCGCCTGAGTCGGGGGTGGCGTACTTCCGTGCCAGAGATAGACCCAACAATCGCGTCACCAGGTGCCATTTGGTGACGTGATTCCCCTGGGCACTTCAGGGGGTGGATGCGGTCATCCTTCAGAAAAGGGCAGGGCAGTGTGTCAGTGTCGAATCGCATTTTCTGGTATTGCCTGCACCGCGCGCCGGTAAGGCAGCCAATAAGCATAGATCTCGCGCACCGCCGGCGCGATGCGCACCGACCAGGTCGCGTGCATCGCCGCTTCGCCGCCCGCTTCGAGCTTGCGCCAACCCGCGCGAGTGCCAAAGAGCTCCATCGGCTTTAAGAGATCAGGTCGCTCGCGCTTCAAAGGCTTCCAGCCTTCCCTATCCACCCGTATGCCCTTGATGAACCCCTCGCACCATTCATCGACGATGATGACCGTCTTGTCGTTCAACGGCCGCTCGTAGAATGAAGGCGCGAAGGCCGCTGGATCCTGCTCGAAGCAGCCCGCAATCTCGTTATACAGACCCATGACGAGGGCCACAAAGCGGTTCAGCTCCTCGAGATCTTTGAAGCGCGGCTTGCCCTTGCCCCAGACTTTAGGCAGCCACAGCATTGGCGAGATCGTATTGGGGCCAATGAGAATCGCCGTGAGAAATCCCTCGAGCGTGACAATGTCGAGAATCCCGCTGTGTCTTCTCTGCAGCCACGCTGCGAGCTGCTCGAAGTCATTGTCGGAGAACGAGGCGTTTTCAACGTTGTCCATATGAGGTCACAGGGGAAATCGAACAACGCCCGGTGATGCCTAATTTGTCGGAAGCCCGCCATCACCGGCCGCGTGTTGTGGAATCGAGGTGGGCTGTGCAATCCGATGATCCTACGCCAGTACCAGATCCAGTATTATGACGGCCTGCAGCTCGCCTCGCCGATGCAAGCGCTCGAGGACTACGCACCCGCGGCGTGCGTAATGCTGCTCGGCGGTCGCCGTATAGAGCTACGGCCGGCTGACAGCACTGCGCCGAGCTTCATTTTCGACCGCCGAGACCAGTGCCGCGCCAATGCCTTGCCGTCGCATTGAGGGAGTGACATAAACGGCGGCCAGCCACGGTTCCAAATCTGGTCGATCGGGTAAATCATGTTGGATCAGTCCTGCGGATCCGAATAGGGCAGGGCCTTCAAATGCGACGAACACGGAGGGAATTCCGCCGTTTCCACAGCGCAGCCGCAAGCGTTTCGCGCGTGCCTCGACGGTGTCGCCCGGCCAAGAATGAGACCACTCCGCGAAATGCCGACGGGCCGACTCCGTGAGAAAGTGATCGTGACGCGCCAGATAATCGATTTGCATGCGCTGCCTGCAGGTCCGGACCCGCTGTCACTTGCCGCTGGTGACGGCAAGATTAAACAACGCCCGATCATCGGCCCGTTCCAACGCCCCGTCCAACCATCCCCCGCAAAACCGATTGTTCGAGCATCCCCTAATCGACCTTCGCCAACACAATGGCGCCAACTACTGAAGGCCTCGACACCCTCGCTGTAGCTGGAGGCAGGCCGTTTCCAGTTGCACAATGGCCTCTGCCACAGAGTTCAGACCGGCCGGTAGTCTGACGCGAACTTCGGTCAAGCCATTCGCTTCGGCTTCCAGATTCAGGATGGTCAACCCCCTGACCGGCAAATTGGACGTCTCAAACATACCAGCGGTCCCGAGTCCACTGCGATTCGCAGGGGTCGTGTATTCCGCGAAACGATCGGTCAGGTATCTGAGCTGGTCGTCGGGATAGGGCTCTACGTCGAATGAGGAATCCGAGATCAAATGCTCTTGCCTGACACGTGTGATGAATTCCTCCGCGACGAGCGGAAAGAGCTGTGCGGCCACGATGGCGACGTGAAAGCGTCCGGACGCCCCTCCATCCGAGGATTGGATCATGACGGCGGGACCGGTGATCACTGGTAGGGGAAAGTAGGGTGGCTCAATACGCTTTGGCGTCACGAGCAGAACGCTTCCGTTCGATCCGGACCACGCCCGGCAGGACCAGCCCCTGGGTGCAAACACGCCGGGACTGCCCTCGGCCTTGTAATAGGCGAGCTGCTCGGTCATGCCCTGCGGCACGGGGGCGGGCATCGATTCTCCCGTCTGGAGCTTCGCCCGTCCCATCTGATCGTTAGCGGGACAGCCGACGGCGGGCACCCGCTGCTGGATCTCAGGAATTGCCGCCGAAACCATGGCGGAGCAAGCAAAGAACAGGGCAACACTCATGGCGTAGTTCAACGGTGTTCTCAGTCGTCGGATCGCAAGCGGAATGCGCGCATCCAGCACCCACCAGGCCCTATAGCAGGGTCGTTTTAACTTCAAGTTGGTACCTGCGGCGCCATTAATCTTCATAAACCAAACAACTCTCGATCTTCCCCCTCAGTCAGCCCTTCATCAAGCCACCCCCGCAAGACCGATTCCTCGAGCAGTCCCTGTTCGACCCTGGTCGGCACGACCGCCCCGACTAAATCTCGACGACGCCCCTCATCCTGCCGCGAGCGCCGCGATTCGCGAGTCCGCCGGCGCGCCTCGGACTGCCTGTGCTGCTGCTTGAGCCTCTGAAGCCGCTCCTCGAGAGCGATGATCCTGTGATCCAGCTTCGGCACGGCGACGACTCCGATCGATGAGACCTTCCAAGGCCAAGATTGCCGAAGCCCATCGCCAAACTGACTTTGAAAATCGACCGCCTTCGTTCAGATAGGGGAGGGCCCGCGATTGGGCAACGCCTATCCCAATTTGCGAAGCAGCACCAGCGCGATCAAGGTCAGCAGCCCTGCCGCAGACAGGTAATAGCCCACGTACGCGAGCCCATAGTGAGTGGCCAGCCAGGTGGCGATGTAGGGCGCGAGCGACGCTCCGACGATGCCCGCCAGATTGAAGCTCAGAGACGCGCCCGTGTAGCGCACCGCAGTCGGATAGAGCTCCGTAAGTGCAGTGCCGAGCGGCCCATAGGTAAGTCCCATAAGCGCGAGACCCACGGCGAGAAAAGCGAATACCGTCGGGGTGCTGCCGGATCCGAATAGCGGCGCGAAGGTTAACCCGTATGCGATGATTCCCAACGTGGCGGCTATCAGCATCACGTATCGCCCGCACCGGTCGGCGATCGCCGCCGAGATGGGAATTGTCAAGGCAAAGCACAACACACCGAACATCTGCAGGATCAGAAAGTCCCGGCGCGTATAGCCGAGTGCCGACGTGGCCCAGCTCAGCGAGAACACGGTCATCAGGTAGAATAAAACGAAGGTAGCCACAGCGGCGAAAGTGCCGAGCAGCACGAGCTGCGCATGCCGCGCCCAGAGGGTCAGCATCGGCACGCGCACCCGTTCGTTGTTCTCGATTGCGCGCTGAAACGCCGGCGTTTCAGTGAGGCGCAGGCGGACGTACAGGCCGACGAACACGAGCGGAGCGCTGGCGAGAAACGGAATGCGCCATCCGTAGGCGAAGAATTCGGAGTCGCTCATCCGATCGGTCAACAGCAGGAAGATTCCGCTCGAGCAGAGAAAACCGACCGGCGCGCCGAGCTGTGGAAACATGCCATACCAAGAGCGCTTGCCGGGCGGCGCATTCTCGGTGGCCAATAGCACCGCACCACCCCACTCGCCACCCAGGCCTAGGCCCTGACCGAAACGGCACACTGCAAGCAGCACGGGCGCGACGACGCCGATCGATGCGTAGGTCGGCAGCAGGCCGATCAGTATGGTCGAAAGCCCCATGGTCAGCAGTGCCGCAACCAGCGTCGCCTTACGTCCGATGCGGTCTCCGAAATGCCCGAACAGCGCCGAGCCTACCGGTCGTGCGAAGAACGCGAGCGCAAAGGTGGCGAGCGATTGCAGTGTGGCCGATGCCGGATCGCCGGCTGCAAAGAACAGTCGCGGAAACACCAGCACCGCAGCGGTTGCGTAAATGTAGAAATCGAAGAACTCAATCGTCGTGCCGATCATACTCGCGAACAGCACGCGCCAACTATTCAACGTACGGCGTTCGGTGTGGAATCCGTTAGTTAATGTCATGTCTCCATTTAATCGCGTCACAAATCGGGATTCGGATCATCGTATCCTACAGGGCTCCCACACTTGGGCCGCGCCGGCAATCCCCGTTCCACTTCGACCGCCGAGACGAGTGCCGCGCCAATTCCTTGCCGTCGCACTGAGGGGGGTGACATAGACGCCGGCCAGCCACGGTTCCAGGTTCGTTCGATCGGGTAAATCATGTTGGACCAGCGCTGCGGATCCGAACAGGTCAGGGCCGTCGAACGCCACAAACGCGGAGGGAACGCCACCGGTACCACAGAGCTGCCGCAAGCGCTTTGTGCGTGCCTCGAGGGAGTCTTCCGGCCGAAGAGTATGACCACTCCGCGAAATGCCGACGGGCCGACTCCGTGAGAAAGTGATCGTGACGCGCCAGATAGTCGATTCGCATGCGCTGGCTTTCCATCCTGGGCCCGCATGGCCGCGCTCGCCGAGACCTGCAGTGCCGCATAACGAAGAGGGAGGATTTCTTCTGGAGTGTTTAGATCTGCAGGAAAACAGGGCCTGCTGCCCGTGGCTTTCCATAATCTGCCGCGGGATCCAAGCCGGAGCCGGTCCGTTTGGATAGATGCAGCGGGCCTAGGCAGGGCAAAGGGTAGGTGGCGAACCTGAAGGGGCACGGGTATAAATCCCTAACTGAAAGAGGAGAATTCCATGAGCGATTTACCAGCCGCCGGATTCAGAGCCGATCGCCCGGCGTCGAGTGCAGGGCGCTCGTTCAGCGAATTTCGCTCCGGTATCGATCAGCGAGTGCTGCGGGTGTTCCACAGTAAGGCCATCAAGCGCAGCCTCAGAGAGCAAGGCAAGGTGAATCTTGAGCTCCTGTGGGGTCGCACGGTCAGGGCTCTAGCGGAGCAGGAAAAGCGGCGTGAAGAGCCGGTGCTGGAACAGGCGGACATCCATCGTGCCATCGTCGAGGGCTTGCCCGGGGAGGCGCTGTATATCTCCTGCGCGATGGGGTTTGATTCCATGCAGGAGGCACTTCCATTCTTCGACCTCAGCGCCAAGACGGCGAGACTAAAAATCGGCGATCTGCTGGCGGCCAACCAGGGTGAGATGGCGCTGCGCATCGGGCGCGTGCTCACGATGGCGGGGGATGTGTTCGGATCGCTCGAGGCGGCGCGCACGTACCTGCGCGCGCC
>CABEDL010000072.1_pt1 | contig 10541 bp, 10 predicted proteins | sample 3422981 | NCBI WGS metagenome assembly CABEDL01 (sample SAMEA5534329, study PRJEB31848) | metagenome | biome: tundra; feature: field; material: soil | place: USA | collected 2013-05 | depth 0.15 m
GGCATCGAGGGCTGGGCCTACGAGCGCGACCTGCTGCGCACCACGCTGGCAGACGGCACCCCGTTTCAGATCAATCTCGGCGATCGCGCCGGCTTTGCCGACCATCGCTGGGAAAGCGGCGTATTCGGGGGGGCCTATGCCGGAGCGAGCATGATTTCGGCCTATGAGGCGCTCTCGCTGACGGATAATCTGAAGATAGAGCTCTCCGGTTCGCAGTACATCGGCAATCTGTCCAACGGCTACCTGATCGACCTCGGACTCAGTCATGTGTTCATGCCCAACTGGCGCTTCTCGCCTTTTGTGACCCTCGGCGGCGGCTATGAGCGGGTCGAACCCAAGGCCACGCTTGCCCAACCGCTGAGCTCGAGCAATCAAACCGGCTACGTGGGCGTGGGCGTACGCTACTACCTGGCCCGGCGACTGTTCCTGCGCGGCGAACTGCGTGAGCACGAGGTCTTTACCAACCAAAACAGCAACGAGGTCAAGAACGAATGGAAACTCGGATTTGCATTCTTTTACTGAGCGTCGTTGCGCTCGGTTGCAGCGGCTGCGCCATCTTCCACCGGCATGCCAAGCAGGACGCGGACACGCACAGCTCGGACTCGAGCGCGCAGGCGTCGCCGGATAGCGACGCCAACTCGCCCCCACCCAGCGTGATCGAGCCGCAGGTGGAGCGTCGCACCGTCAAGGTGCCAACCATCCGCCCCAGCAACGTTGAACTCGGGGCGTACTACGGCGAGATTTCAATTCAGGATTTCGGCTCTCAGCCGGTGGCCGGGCTGCGCTTTGACTACCACATCAGCGAGGATTTCTTCGCCGAGGCCACCTACGGTCGCGCCAAGGGCGGCGAGACCAGCTTCGAGACCCTCAGCAACATACAACTGCTTTCCGATGCTGAGAGACGGTTCACGTATTACAACCTGTCTCTGGGCTACAACTTGCTCCCGGGCGAGGTCTTCATCGGTCGCAATCTCGCCATGACCAGCTCGTTCTATTTGCTGGGCGGCATAGGCGCCGTCAAATTCGCCGGCGATCAGAATTTCACGGTGAATTTCGGTGCCGGGTTCAGGGTGCTGCCGACGGATTGGCTGGCGTTGCATATCGACGTGCAGGATCTGGTGTTCAGATCCGACGTCACGGGCGTGGAACAGCTGAAGAACAATCTTCAGGCAACCATCGGTGCGACCGTATTCTTCTGAGGCAGTAATGCAACCAAGTAATCCTAAGCATCGAGCCGGCCCGATGGCGCGCGCGCTCGGCGGTGGCCTGGCGCTGATTCTGAGCGTGTCGGCCTCGGCGGCTGTGATCGCTCCGGGCGCCGCAGCGCCGGCATTTCAGCTGCATTCATCGGGCAACACGGATTTGTCCTTGAGCGATTTGAAGGGCCAGGTCGTGCTGATCAATTTCTGGGCGAGCTGGTGCGGACCGTGCCGGCAGGAAATGCCGGTGCTCGAGCAGCTCTACAAGAAATACAAGGCCGCCGGGTTCACGCTGCTCGGGGTCAACGTCGAGCCCAAATCCGCCGATGCGGTCGGTTTCCTCAAGTCCACACCTGTCTCGTTTCCGATACTGTTCGACCCGGACAGCAAGGTCAGTAAACTGTATGAGGTGTCCGGCATGCCGAGCACCGTGATTCTCGATCGCAGCGGCAAGGTGCGCTACGTGCATCATGGCTACAAGCCCGGCGAGGAAAGCGAGTACCTTGATCAGATCCGAAGCTTAGTGCGGGAGTAAGCATGACGCAGCGTCGTCTCGGGATCATCGCCATGGTCACGCCATTGGCGGCACTGCTGCTGTCCGCCTGCTCGCCAATCCAGCCGTGGGTCAAACCGTACGAGCGAGAGCATCTGGCCGACCCGATCATGTCCTTCGATCCCAACCCGGTCTCGAGCACCTACCTCGATCATGTGTTCGAAGTGCGCGAAGGCGCCCGCGGGGCGACCGGCAGCGTCGGCGGCGGCTGCGGCTGTAACTAAATGGGTTGGAGGTGCGGCATCCGGGCCCGAACCCTCACAGCGGCGCTGTTCGCGCTGGCTGCGGTCAGCCGGGCCGCGGTATTGCCCGATGATCGCGCCGATCTGCTGTTCCATGATTGGGAAGGCGGCGGCGTCACGGTCGAAGGGCCCTCGATCCTGGTGCGCAAGAAGGTCACCGATTCGCTGTCGCTGGCGGCGAACTATTACGTCGACATGATCTCGAGCGCCTCGGTCGATGTGCTGTCGACCGCGAGCCCCTACAAGGAGAAACGCACCCAGGGCAGCGTGAGCGCGGACTATCTGCACGGCAATACCACCTACAGCCTCGGCTATATCGAGAGCAACGAGCCGGACTACAAGGCCAGGACCGGTTTCTTTTCGATCAGCCAGTCCATGTTCGGCGACCTCACGACCGTGTCCTTCGGCTTCACGCGCGGCTGGGACCATGTCGGGGTAGATCTCCGCCAGAACGGCAGCCTCGTTTCCACCACATGGGTCGGCGATGCCGATCACCGGAATTGGCAGGCGAGCCTATCGCAGGTTTTGACGCGCAATATGCTGCTATCCCTGAACTTCGAGACCGACGAGAGCGACGGCTATTTGCAGAACCCCTATCGCTCGGCGCGCTATCTGAGCCCAGAGGGGCTGGTGGAGTCGGAAGGCCAGGTCACCCCCAATACCCGGACGGGTAACGCCGGCTCGGCTCAGCTCAAGTACTACCTGCCCTGGCACGCCGCGCTCGACGGCAGCTACCGCATCTACCACGACACCTGGGGCATCCTCGCGCACACCCTGAGCGGCGGCTATACCCAACCGCTGTTCACCGACTGGACCTTCAACGGTAATCTGCGCTACTACCGCCAGAGCGCCGCCACCTTCTATGGCGATCTGTTTCCGTTTGAGGACTCGCAGAATTTCATGTCCCGGGACCGCGAATTGGCGCAGTTTCACGATCTCACCCTCGGGCTCGGCGCCACCTGGCAGTTTCATCCCGGCTGGCCGCGCTGGATCGAAAAAGGCACGCTGAATCTGAGCTACAACCGCATGCACGTGGCTTACGATGATTTTCACGATTTCGGCAAGCCGGGCAGCCTGCCGGGAGGCATTCCGGCGTACGCTTTTGACGCCAACGTCACGCAGTTCTTTATTTCCTTGTGGTACTGAACGATCATTCGCCTCCTTGAGTCCATCGCTGCGGAGGCGATTTCATGAAACGACATTCTTTCCAGCGCGCACTGCTGTGCGCCGCGGCGCTGTTGGCATTACTACCCAGCGCCTTCGCGCAGACGGCCGATCAGAGCCGCGAGGACGCGCGCCTGATCACGGCCACCCAGGTGCTCGAGGAGCTGCGGGCCACTCCGGACACCAATGTGCCGGACTGGCTCATGCAGCGCGCCTACGGCGTCGCTGTGATCCCCGAAGTGATCAAGGGGGCGTTCATTTTCGGCGGCCGCTACGGCAACGGCGCCCTGAGCATTCGCGATGCTGCGGGTCGATTCAGTAACCCTATTTTCATTACCCTTACCGGGGGCAGTGTCGGCTGGCAGGTCGGGGCGACCTCGACCGATGTGGTGCTGGTGTTCGCGACGGCGCGCAGCGTTGAGAACTTCGCACGCGGCAAATTCACCCTGGGCGCCGATGCCTCGGTCGCCGCCGGCCCCGTAGGGCGTCAGGGCGAAGCTGCTGCCGGCATCAACGCCGAGATCTATTCCTATTCCCGCTCGCGCGGTCTGTTCGCGGGTGTGGCGCTCGATGGCACCGTGATCGCCTTCGATCGCCACGCGAACGACGCCTTCTACCACAGTGATGAGGTCACCACCACGGAGATCACCGGCGGCAAGGTCACGACCCATTCGGAAACGGCAAGCCGTTTCCTGGCCTCGGTGGCCGCGAGCGCCAACGGGTCCGGCACCGAGCCGTCAGGCACCAGCACTTCGCCCGGATCATCCGCGCCGCCGCCGGTGGCAAAGCCGGCCCCCGCCCCGCCGAACTCGGGCGCTGTGAAGACCTACCCGATGGAAGACGCGCAGCCGGGCACCGAACCGAAGTAGTGCTGACCGCCAAGCACTCAAGCCCTAAAGCAGCGTGTTGAGCCACGGCACGCTGGCGAGGCAGAGCAGGATGGCCAGGCCTAACACCGCATTGGCCAGGGCGGGCTCGAGTCCATATTGATCGGCCAGTATCGCCGCCGAGACCATCGGCGGCATGCCCGCCTGCAGCACGCCGACCGCGAGGACCAGTCCGGTCACGCCCGTGAGCCGGCCGAGCAGAACGCACAGCGCCGGGGCCAGCAGCAGCTTCCAGCCGAGCGCGCAGCCCACGGCCGACAGGCGTGAGCGCGGCAGCTCAAGCCGCTGCTGCAGGCCGACGGAAAACAGCGCCAACGGCGTCAGCGTCGCGGCCAGGCGGGCGCACAGGGCGTGCAATATCTCGAAGGGACCTCCCGCGAGGCCGATCAGAATGCCCGCCACCAGTGCCAGGAAGGCTGGAAACAGCACGATCTGCCGCACAATCTGCCACGGCCGCAGCTCCCGGCCCGCATAGATGACGGTGACCGCGACACCGCCGATCACGAGCGCCGTGAAGCAGCCGGTCTGATCGCCGATCACGGCCAGCGACAGCCCCGGTGCGCCGCGCAGCGCCTCGATCATCGGGCAGCCCATGAATGCCGTGTTGCCCAGACCGCCGACCAGCGTGAGCGCACCAATGCGCGCGCGACCAGCCAAAGGCCTTGCCGAGCGCCGCAAACAACAGCCATGAGCCGATGAACACCAGCCAATTGGCCGCCGTCAGAAACCAGAATTGCGCCTCGAAGTGGATGCCCGGTATGACATTGAGTACCAGCGCGGGCAGCGCAATATTGATGACCCACCAGTTCAATGCCTGCGCTAAACCCGTGGGCGGGCGCGCCACGTGCGCGACCACGATACCCAGCGCCAGACACACAAACAGCAGCACCAATGCCGTCATGGAACCAAGTATAAGAGCGCCGGCACCCGGCACGGCTGCCGGTTTTTCCGCTAGCATCGAGCCAATGCCGACCCTCGCGCTGAAAGCTTCCCGCCTGTGCAAGCGCTACGGCAATCTCGCTGCCGTGGACGACGTGTCCTTCCAGGTAACGCACGGGGAAATCGTTGGCCTGCTCGGACCCAACGGCGCCGGCAAGACCACGACCATCAATATGGTGCTCGGAGTGCTGCAGCCGAGTTCCGGCACCGTGGAGATCGAAGGCATCGATATCGCCCGCCACCGCTCGCAGGCGCTCGCGCATACGAATTTTGCCGCCGTCTATGCCACCCTCCCGGGTAATCTCACCGTCTATCAAAACCTGCGTTTCTTCGGCCTGCTCTACAATGTCGCGCAGTTGAATGCCCGCATCGAGGCACTGCTGGCTGAATTCGATCTGGAGCGCCTGCGCGACACGCGCAGCGGCGTGCTGTCCTCGGGCGAACAGACGCGCCTGGCACTGGCGAAAGCGTTGCTGAATACCCCGCGATTGTTGCTGCTCGATGAGCCAACCGCCTCGCTCGACCCTTCGGCCGCGGACCTGATTCGCGGCCGCATCCGCGCCATGGCCAGCCACGGCCAGTGCGGCATCCTTTGGACCTCCCATAACATGTACGAGGTCGAGGAGACCTGCCACCGCGTATTGTTCGTCTCGCACGGCAAGATTCTGCTCGAGGGCGATCCCAAAGCGTTGCCGCAGGAACATGGCGCTGCCTCGCTCGAAGAGCTGTTCATCCGCCTGGCGCGTGAGCCGCTCGCCAATCAACGGAACGCTGCATGAGGTTGCGCCCGATCGCGGCGATTGTGCTGCGCCAGCTGTATCTGATGCGCAGCAGTCCGGTACGGGTTCTGCCCATGATTGCCTGGGTGGCCGTCGATATCGTGCTGTGGGGTTTCATTGCCCGCTATCTGAACAGCGTTACAGCCACCGGCATGAATTTCGTCGCCAGCCTGCTCGGCGCGGTTTTGTTCTGGGATTTCTTCACGCGCGTCATGCAGGGCGTGACCATGGCGTTCTTCGAAGACGTCTGGTCGCGTAACTTCATCAACGTGTTTGCCTCGCCCATGCTGATCTCGGAGTATTTGAGCGGTCTGGTGCTGACCGGCGTCACCACCAGCCTCATCGGCCTGATCGTCATGCTGATCATTGCCAGTGCGATCTTCGGTCTGCACTTCGCAGCGCTGGGCCTGCTGCTGGTGCCGTTCCTGCTGGTGCTGTTCCTGTTCGGCATCGCGCTCGGTGTGCTCGCCAGCGCGATGGTCTTGCGCCTGGGGCCAGCCTCCGAATGGCTGGTATGGCCGATTCCGGCTCTGCTCTCCCCCTTCGTCGGCGTGTTCTATCCGCTCGCGACGTTGCCGTCGTGGATGCGCGGCGTTGGCCATCTGCTGCCCCCCTCGTATGTCTTCGAGGCCATGCGCTCCTTCGTCGCCGGCGGCGGCTACAGCAACCGGGCGCTCGTGATGGGCGTCGCTCTGGCGGCGTTGTACGTGCTGCTGGCCGCCTGGCTGTTCACCGGTGTCTATCGCTACGCCGTGCGCAGCGGCCTGCTGGCGCGCTACAGCGCCGAGAGCGTGAGCTAACCACACCCATGGATAATTTCACGCTCTACCTCGTCGTATTGGCGCTGCGGCGCCGGCCAGCTTAGGCGGCTGGGGACTGGCGATGGCGGCTGCAATCATTCTCGCCCTGACGGTGTTCATCAGCCTGGCGGGCTTGTGGGTTGTGCCACGCATTATCGAGTGGAATCTATTTCGACCCTACTGGTTCCTGCGTCTGCGCCAGTACTGGACGGCCATCGGCAGTGCCTTCGTGCACGCCAATCTTTCTCATCTGCTGTTCAACTGTTTGACCTTCTGGTTCTTTGCTTTCCCGCTCGAGCGCGTCATCGGCTCGGCACGCTTGCTCGCGCTGTACGGCGTCGGACTGGCCGCGAGCAATACCGGAACGTACTTCAAACACCGCAACGACCCGGACTATGCGTGCCTCGGGGCCTCGGGCGCGATCCTGGCGGTGCTGTTCGCCTCGATCGTCTATTTTCCGCGCCAATCGATCATGCTGCTGCCGATTCCGCTGCCGATCCCGGCGCCCATCTTTGCCGTGGGCTATCTGCTCTATAGCTTCTATGCCGGCCGGCATCCGCAGGGACGCATCAACCACGAGGCGCATTTCAACGGCGCACTGGCCGGATTGGCCTTCGTGGCGCTGACCGACCTGCCGGCCTGGCAGCGCGCGCTGCACGCGCCGTGGTAGCCGCATCGCTAATCGATAACCTATACTTTGGCCTACAGTAGATCATTCGATAAAAAAGTATCGATTAGCGATACGGTTCAGCTCATGGACGATCCAACCGGGCCAGTGCGCACTCGACGGCACTTCGTTCAGGTCTCCGCGCTGATGGGCGGCGGCCTGGCATTGGGAATCGGGCTGGAACGTTCATGGTCGGCACAGCCGCCGCAGCCACTGCGACACCAGGCGGCAACGCTGAATGCGTACGTGCGCATCGATCCGAGCGGTCGCGTGACCCTGGTGATGCCGAAAGTCGAGATGGGTCAGGGCACCTACACCTCGCTGCCGATGCTGGTCGCCGAGGAACTCGAGATCGGACTGGATGAGATCACTGTCGAGCCGGCACCGCCCGATCCGGCCGTCTACGGCGTCGATGGCGATCAGTCCACCGGCGGCTCGACTTCGATCCGCGACTGCTGGCTGCCGCTGCGCAAAGCGGGCGCAACCGCGCGCATCATGCTGATCGATGCGGCCGCGCACAGCTGGCGAGTATCGGCGTCCACCTGTCGCGCCGAGCGCGGAGCGGTTATTCACGACAGCTCCGGTCGCCGCCTTGGCTACGGGGCGCTCGCCTCCGCGGCCGCGTCGCTGCCGGTGCCCGCCGATCCGCCGCTGAAGCCCGCGAAAGACTTCAAGCTCATCGGACGATCCACCGCGCGCCGCGATACGCCTGATAAAATCTGCGGGCGAACCGTGTTCGGTATCGATGTGCGGCTGGAGGGAATGCGCGTGGCGATGATCGCCCAGTCGCCCGTGGTGGGTGGACGGGTCTTGGAGCCGCTGCGCGCCGACGCCGCGATGGCGGTGACAGGGGTCAGGCAGATTGTGAATGAGCACGATGTCGTCGCCGTCGTGGCCGACGACACCTGGGCCGCGCTCAAGGGACTGCAAGCCCTTGAGCTGCAATGGAACGAGGGGCCCAATGCGCAGGTCCAGCAGGCCGCGCTGGTCGCAGCATTGGAAGCGGCCGCCCATCGGGGCGGTGCCATCGCCAATCGCACCGGGGATGCCGCCTCCGCCATGGGTCGAGCCGCCACGCGCCTCGAGGCGACCTACCATCAACCGTTTCTCGCCCACGCGACCATGGAGCCGATGAATTGCACGGTCCACTGGCGCGAGCATCAGTGCGAGATCTGGGTCGGAACCCAGGCGCCGGACCGAGCGGTCGCGAAACTCGCCGCGCTCGGACTCAAGCCCGAGAATATTCGAATTCATAATCACCTGATCGGTGGCGGATTTGGACGGCGACTGGAAGTGGACGGGATTGTGCTGGCCGCACGGATCGCCCGTCATGTGCATGCACCGGTCAAGGTGCTATGGCGGCGCGAGGAAGATATTCAACACGATATGTACCGACCCTACTACGTCGATCGACTCGCAGCCGGACTCGACTCGCGCGGGATGCCGATCGCCTGGCAACACACGATTGCCGGCTCCGCGGTGAGCGCGCTTTGGTCGGGCGAGCCGCTCAAGAACGGCGTGGACGATGATGCCGTGGAAGCAGCCGCGGACCTCCCGTATGCGTTCGAGAATCGGGAAGTCCGGTTTGTACGCCAGGAACCCCAAGGCGTGCCGACCTCGTGGTGGCGCGGTGTGGGCCCGACGCGCAGCGTCTTCGTCGTCGAAAGCTTCATCGATGAACTCGCGGCCGCGGCCAGGCACGATCCGGTGCAGTACCGGCGCGCCCTGCTCAACGCACCGCGTCTGCTCGCGGCGCTGGAACTGGCCGCCGACAAGGCCGGCTGGAGCCAGCCACTGGCCGCCCGGCGGGGGCGCGGCGTCTCAGTGCAGTCCGCCTTCGGCAGCTATCTGGCTCAGGTGGTCGAGGTTACCGTCGATGCCGGCGCTGAATCAGGCTCGCAGGTCCGGGTCGATCGCGTGGTCTGCGCGCTCGACTGTGGGCAGACGGTCAATCCGGATACGATCCGCGCACAGCTCGAAGGCGGCGTGATGTTCGGGCTCAGTGCGGCGCTGTTCAATGAAATCACGATCGTCAATGGCCGGGTGCAGCAGAGTAATTTTCACGATTTTCGGGCGTTGCGATTGACTCAGGCGCCGCGGGTCGAGGTTTACCTGATCGCAAGCCAGGAGAGCCCTGGCGGTGTGGGCGAGACCGGTACCGCCTGCGTGGCAGCTGCGCTGTGCAACGCGATTTACGCGGCCACCGGTCGACGCCTGCGCAGTCTTCCGGTTATTCGGAGTTTTTCGGCCTAGAGGCTCGCGCGCCGATGGGCGCGGCCGCGCACCAGGATCGAGCGGACCGCGCTATTGGGGCTTGCTCCTGCACTCGGGTTGTGCTTCGGCGGGCGCCGAATGTTGTGGCCCTGCAACATTGATTGCCGTAACGCGAAACCGGCGTTAACTTGGCGAATACGGTATCGCGGCAGCGGCTCGACGCATTGACGCGACAGAATGAATAACGCTACAGACCAGGGAGACACCATGCTACCCACTCCAAACGCCCATGCATGCTCCGGGCGCACCATTGCTTCGACCGCCAGAGGCCTCGCCATCGCTCTGCTCGCCTGCGTTCCGGCGAGTTGGGTCCAGGCGCAGACGACCACCGATGCGGATACCGGCGGATCGGTGCTCGAGGAAGTCACCGTCACGGCCACGCGCCAGGAAGAGTCGCTGAGCCGGGTGCCTATCAGCGTCAGCGTTGAGACCCGAGATGCCATGGACGTCAAGGGCATCAAGGACTTCTCCGACATCGTACGCTTCACGCCTGGCGTGGCGTTTGATGCCAATGAGACCAACCGTATCTCGATTCGCGGCATTTCTTCCTCCGGCGGCTCCGGCACGACCGGCATCTATATCGACGATGTGCCGATACAAATACGCGCCCTCGGGTTCAATGCCGATGACAGTCTACTGAAGGTGTTCGATCTCGATCGCATCGAGATACTGCGCGGCCCGCAGGGAACATTGTTTGGCGCCGGATCCGAGGGCGGTACCGTGCGCTACATCACCTCCCAGCCCAATCTGGATAAATCCGAAATCTACGCGCGCGCTGAGAGTTCCTTTACCGAAGGCGGATCTTTGAGTTACGAAGCGGGGGTGTCAGGCGGCACACCCATAATCGATGGCACGCTGGCGGTGAAGGCGAGTGCCTATTACCGCCGTGATGGCGGCTGGATCGACCGCATCGATCCGACGACACTCAATGTAGTGGAACCGAATGCGAATTTCGACGAAACGACCGCCGTGCGCGTGGCCATGCTCTGGCAGCCCGACTCGGCGATCCGCGTGACCCCGAGCTTTTTCTATCAGGA
>CABEDL010000073.1_pt1 | contig 10475 bp, 11 predicted proteins | sample 3422981 | NCBI WGS metagenome assembly CABEDL01 (sample SAMEA5534329, study PRJEB31848) | metagenome | biome: tundra; feature: field; material: soil | place: USA | collected 2013-05 | depth 0.15 m
AGCACGCCTCTCCTCCGGTGACTCATGGCTATCGGTAGGATCCTAGAATAGACCGCTCTGACGGGCAATGCGTAGACGACGCCCAGGATCGAGCCACCGTTTCGCCGACGATTGATGACCCGAGACCGGCCACTCCCCGCGCGCTAGCCGTGTCCGCGGCACAGAGCGCACAATAATCGCGCCACGCAGAGCAGCTCCGCACCCTCAAGAAGATCGTGCGCTCTGACGTCAGGCCGTCTTCATCCCCGCGAGCACCTTCTCCGGCACGAACGGCACCGAGCGCAGCCGCACGCCAATCGCGTCGCACACGGCGTTCGAGATCGCGGCCGGCACCACAGCGGCGGTCGGCTCGCCGGCGCCCCAGGGTTTCTCCCTCGGCCGGTCGATGAGCTCAATCACGACGTCCGGAACCTCGGGGAAAGTAAGGATCGGGTAGCTTGCCCAGTCGAGGCTGGTCACCGTCGAGCGATTGAACTTTATATTCTCGATCAGAGTGCGGCTCACGGTCTGGATGACATTGCCTTCGATCTGGTTGCGCAGCCCGTCAGGATTGATAATCTGCCCGCAGTCGTGCGCTACCACGAATCGCGTGACTCGGATACGGCCGGTCTTCTTGTCGACTTCGACATCGGCGACGGCACCGACATAGGTGCGCACCAGTTCGTACTTGACGAACGCGACGCCGCGTCCCGAGACGACGCTTCCATCACCCGGGCTCCGCGGCTGCGTCGGTTGCCAGTTGGCGAGCGAGGCGAGTCGCTGCAGCACCTCGACGCCGCGGGGGTCGTTGAGATGGCGGACACGAAAGTCGATCGGGTCGGCACCGACCGCGCGCGCCAGCTCGTCCATGAAGGTCTCGTTGCCGAAGGTATTCTGCATGCGACCGGGCGAGCGAATCCAAGATGGGCGGAAAGGCGTCTCTGCAAGCCGATGCGCTGTCGCTTTGATGTTGGGGAACGTGTAGGGAATCGCGAGCGATTGCTGAATGTTCCCAGGATGGGAGTCATCCGTGGGTCGCCCGGTAAGCTCGGCTGCGACCAATGCAACTTGAAGTGTTTTGGGTGCGTCCGGAATGAACGCTTCGGATTCCCAAGCCACAACGTTGCCGCCCGCGTCGATGGCGGCGCGATAGTCGATGAGCGTCGGCGGACCCTTTGGGTCCCAGCCGTGCTCGTCCGCGCGCATCCACTGCACCCGCACCGGCCGGCCCGTCACCTTGGCGATGAGCGCGGCATCGGCCGCGGCATCCTCGTGGCCGTTGCGGCCGTAGCAGCCCGAGCCGTCGATATAGATGCAGCGCACATTTTCCGGCGATACGCCGAACATGAGCGCGAGTTGCTTGCGCAACAGATGCGTTGCCTGTGAGGCGGTCCAGCAGGTAAGGTTGCCATCCTTCCATTGCGCGACGGCGCACGACGGGCCGATCGACCCGTGGGTGTGAATGGCGAAGTCATACGTAGCGCTCAGTGTACGCGCAGCCGCCTGCGTGGCTTCGGTGGTGTTCCCGACCGTCTGCAGCACGTCGCTGTGGTCGATCTTGGTCGAGCGAACGTACTCCCAAAGCTTGTCCTGTTCAGGCAGGCCGTCCCATTTGGACCACTCCGCTTTCAGCGCACCACTTGCCTTGATCGCCGCCCATTCCGTCTCGGCAGCCACCGCCAGGAAGTTGCTCTCACGCACGGTTCGAACGAATCCTTTGATCTGCTTCGCGGCGCTGTCATCGTAGGACACGAGGTTAGCGCGCATCGCCGCCGGCCGGACCACGCGCGCGTGCAGCATGCCGGGCAGACCGAAGTCATGCATGTAGGTGAATTCGCCGCTGACCTTCGCCGGGATGTCTAGCCGCGCAGCGGATTGGCCCACGACACGATAGTTGGTGGGGTCCTTGAGAGGTGCTTTGGCATCGATCTTGAGCTCGAAGCTCTTGCCTCCAACGATCTCGCTGTACGCAATGCGATCGGCGGTAGCCTTCACCACGACGGCTGCGTCTCGAGTCGCAAGCTCGTCTTCGTTGAGGTTAAGACGCTTCGCGGCTTCGCTCACGAGCGCGGCGCGGGCGGTCGCCGCTGCTTGTCGGATCTGCATGCCGCCGATCTGGATCGAGAGACTGCCGTAAGTCGGGCCCTGGTCGGGCGTCACGGAGGTATCGCCTTGAACGACGCTCACCTTGTCCAGGGGCACGTCGAGCTCGTCCGCGACAATCTGCGTGAGCGCCGTGCGCACGCCGGTGCCGAGATCCACTTTGCCCGAATAGCAGGTCACGGCGCCGTCAGCGCCGATCGAGAGGAACCCATCGACTTGGTCGAGGGAGACAGTCTTCGACGCTCCGTCGGCGAATGCGGCTTGAGGCAGCAGGCCGGCGAATGAGAACGTCACGACCAGCGAGCCTCCCGCCTTCAGGAACTCGCGACGACGGAGTGTCGAGCTCAGCATGGTCGACTCCTCATGCCATTTCCGCGGCGCGCTTCACCGCACGCACGATGCGCACGTGAGTGCCGCAGCGGCACAGGTTCCCCGCTAACGCGCGCTTGATCTCGTCTTCGTTGGGGTGCTTGTTCGTATCGAGCAGGGCCTTGGCCTGCATGATCATGCCGTTGATGCAGTAGCCACATTGCACTGCTTGCTCTTCGATGAAAGCCTTTTGCAGCGGGTGCGGATGGGTCGAGCTACCGAGGCCTTCGAGTGTGGTCACCTTAGCCTTGCCCAGTTTGCCGACAGGTAACAGACAGGAACGCACCGCGTTGCCGTCGACAAGAACCGTGCAGGCCCCGCATTGTCCCAGGCCGCAGCCGAAGCGCGGGCCATGCAGCCCGAGGTCGTTCCGCAACGCATAGAGAAGCGGCATCTTGGGGTCGTCGACTTCGACGGTGGATGCCTTGCCATTGACGTGGAGGGCGATTTTCATGAGGTCTCCTCCGGGAGGCCACCTAATCTATTCCTTCCAGTCGAAGTCCTCAACGCAGGGAGATCACTGGAGGGAGAGGAAGGAGTCGCGCGGACTCACGCTGATGCAAACGGTAGCTTGGCGAGCCGGATCTTTGTCAGAATCGCGGTTCGCCGAGCGATTATCGCGCGTTTTCTGATGCCCCAAAGCCGCCAGTCACCAGCGGCAGAAAGCGGTCGACTGCAGAACTACGAGCCGAAAATCCCCTGTTCGGCCGCCCGCTGTTCGCATTCGAACCAACTGCGTCCATACAGGGTTGCGAATGGCCTGCCCAGAATCCGACACAACTTGGCGCGTGGATGCGGCTCGACCGCTTCCGACCTTGTGACTATGCTCGCCGAATGCCTTGGCAATGCATCCGTATCTCCCGGTTCGGCGGCCCCGAGGTCCTGGAAATGGCGGAACAGCCAACTATCCCCGAGCCTGGCCTTGGGGAGGTCCGCATCAAGGTGATTGCGGCCGGCACCGGCTTTACCGATACCATGATCCGGCGCGGCCGCTATCCGGACTTCAAGGGACCGCTACCGTTCACTCCTGGCTACGAGATTGTGGGCGTCGTCGAAAAGACCGGCCCGGGCGTGGATGAGCCGCACATGGGCCAAATGGCCGCCGATCTCTGCGTCGTTGGCGGCTATGCCCAGTATGCTATCCGCCCGTCGCATTTCCTGGTGCCTGTCCCTGATGGCGTTGATCCAGCCGAAGCGGTATGCATCCCGCTGGCCTATCTCACCGCCTTTCAGATGCTTACTCGCTATCGACCCCTACCGCGAGGTGAGACGATTCTCGTCATAGGCGCCTCCGGCACGGTCGGCACGGCGCTGCTTGATCTGGCGCGCCATCTCGGCCTCAAGGCGCTCGGTACCTGTTCGGCCGCGAACCTGCCTGTCGTTGAGCGCTTAGGCGCAACGGCGATCGACTATCGCGCCGCCGACTTCGTCGCTTCCGTACGTCAAATCACCGCAGGCCGCGCCGGCGGCGCCGGCGTCGATGCCGCCTTCGATGCGATCGGCGGCGCGCATTTCGCCCGCTCGTTCGCCTGCCTCGCGCCCGGCGGGTTGCTGGTCGGCTATGGATCGCAGACCATGGCAGTCGGCCGCGAGAATATCGTTTCCGCGGGACTCGGCTTGGCCCGGCTCAAGCTCTGGAACGCGCTGCGCTTCCTACTGAGCGGCCGTCGAGCGCTGTTCTATAGCGTAACGGCTCGCCGCTCGACCCACCCTGAGGAGTTCAAGGCCGACATGGTTGCGCTGTTCAAGTTGCTGCGCGAAGGCGGCATTCATCCCGTCGTGATCGACCGCCTGCCGCTCGCAGCTGCGAGCGTGGTCCATGCACGCATCGACACCGGCGGCCTTGGCGGCAAGATTGTGCTGCTGCCCTGGCCCGCGAGAGGTAGTGGTGGAACGCGCGATCCGATTTGAACGGTCACCGAAGTGGATGGCCCAACGTTCTACGAACAGCGGCCCGTCACGGAGGAGCAGAGATGGTCGTCATCCATTTCACCGACGGCTGCACATCATCCTGACGCCAATTCTGCTGGGTGCAGGGAAAACCGTGTTCGGCGACATCACGAAGCGCTACCCGCTCAAGCTCTTGTCGACGAAGTCCTTCAAGTCTGGGAACGTGGTTGTGACGTGCGAGCCCGCGCTGCGTTGACGCACGAAACGAAATGCGCCGTGCACGTTACCGAATCGGATCCGGCGCAGAGACCCTCTGATAGCGCCTCGGTTAATTGATTGCGTCAGTCTTTTTAGCGCTTCTTTCTCTTTATATATCCATATGTTGTGCTATCTTATTCATGTTAGGACTTTCACGGAAAAAGCATCGTACGTACGCGTTCAGCTGAGCGCTTTCAAGCTCTCGGTCCCAGCGTAGCCGCGATCACGTCGGCGGTCACGCCGTCGATTTCCAGTAGTTCCCTGCGGCTGGTGCCTCCGGAAACGGCGCGTACACAGCGGTTCGCGATGCCGAGATGCTGCGCAATAAAATCTATCAGGGTCCGATTGGCGGCATTCTCCACCGCAGGCGCCGCGATGCGGATCTTGATCACATCGTCGTGCATTCCGGCAATCTCCGTCTTGGAGGCGTGCGGTTGTATGTATGCCTCGAGGCGAACGGGCAGCATGTGATTTCGATTCTGCCAGAGTTGCAAAAAATCGCCCCGAATGCCTCTTCCGCCGCCAAATCATCCATCTCAGGCGGCTCCGCCGTGACATCAAGTCTGTCAATGCGACAGTCAAGTCCATCCGGCTTGTGCAGAGGGCGGCAGTGAATGGTCCACTGCCCGTCGCGCACGCTGGATTGCACGCCCCACGCCGGATGCGTGATCGCTGCCGGCCCATATTCGTCGAGTTGCAGCGGCTCACCATGCAATATCGAGGCGTCGACGATATAGCGCTTCCCTTCGCAGCCCACTAGCACGGTGCCGTGATTGGGCGGCAGATTCGGAGTCACCAGCATCGTGGCGAGCCTGCGAATCGGCGCAAAGCCCAGCGACATGAGCAAGGCATGAAGGGCGTCATCGCCTGCCCAACACGTACCGCCAGTTCCGTGGCGAAGCCATGCCTCAAAAAATCGCCGACATTGTTGCCCGGAAGCGGACTGGAATCTTGGCGACGCAAATGAATCAGCTTGCGGACATTGTCAAAAGGCACCTTGCGACACCACGCGGCGTAAAGCGTCTGCAGTCCGCCAAATGTTGGCGCGGGGTGGGCAGATAACCCGGCTTCATTAGAACACGCTCGAATAAGGCTGCCGCAAGACCCTCTGTTTGGTTTGGCACGATGACCCTTCGAATGTCGGTGTTACTTGGTCGCGCATCTTTCGGCAAGTTCGTGAAAGAGCTTATCTCCTGGTAGCAGACACTCGCCGGTGTCAGCAATGGGTCGAGGCTGCGTAAGACGCTCGTTGCTTAGTTTCCAGCGCTTCAAGGTCGCGGTTTAGCGTACGTACGCGCATTTCTGAGACGATGTGCTTCGAAAAATTAAAAGAATCGAACGTATACAAATCACGTTGTGCGTCTTTAAGACAGCTTCGGCCGGATCCAGACCTACTGTTACTTTGCACGTCAGATCAAAATCCGCTCTACCTCATCCACAGCCACTTCGTCGTCCCGCCGATCATAGAGTGCCGTCGTGCGCGGCGATTCATGAGCGGCCATCTGCTGAGCGAGCTCCCGCCGGCCGCCATTGCGCAGATACTGCGTGATCCCCGTCGCGCGAAACGTGTGATTGCCGATCCTAGTCTTGATCCCGGCTGCAAACGCGCGCCGGCGAATCATCCGATAGACATCAGCTTGGGCGAGGGGATTGGTCGTCAACTGCCGAGTTCTGCCGCGCGTACTGCGAAATAAATAGCCCTTGCGGTCTTCGGCAATCCCCGCGGCACTGATGTACGCATCTAAGTACGCCTCGAGATTGTGGTTGCAGGGCATTTCATGGCGCTTGCCGCCTTTCTCATGCAAACGGACCCATCCCCGGCGTCCCTGTGTGTAATAGTCCTCGACCCGCATCTTGATGACCGCCCCGACGCGTCCGAAGGTGTAGATCATGGTCGCAATGAGGGCCCGATCACGTAAACCGACGACGGTCGAGGCATCGAGGGAATCCAAAAGCTCACGCGCTTCGTCCTGCGCCAAGACCGGCGTCTTGCCTTTTCTGACGGTGTACTTGGGACCACGCACAGGCGCTGCCGGATTCGTGGCGATAATCTGGCCCACGACCAGCCAGTCAAAGAGCATGCGGATGGCCGCCAGGTGCTGCTTGACCGAAGGCTTTGCCAGGCGTTTACCCAGCATTTCGATATAGGCGGCCACGTGCAGGGGCTCAATATCGAGGATCTCCGTGAGGTTCTGCGCCTCACACCAGGCGGAAAACTCCAGAACCGCATGGAAATAGGCTCTCCGGGTGTTGGGATTACGGATATTGGCGGCAAAGTACTCGATGAAGCGCTTGGCGGCCCGAGCCGTCGGCGCGTAAAGCGCCGGGACGGCTGCGACTGCGGCGGAGGGGAGGGTCCGGCGAACCAGAGTGGTCGTCATGAGGCCTTGAAGTGTTTGACGCCCGCCTTCTGTGCCGCGCGACGCAGATCCTCATCCAAGGTGGCCAGCGGTAGCGCGGCTCTCAGCGCCAGTTCCAAGTAGGAGGCGTCATAAGAGGACAGGCGGTAGCGACGCGCGAGCTGCAAGGTGTCGGTCAGTGCCTGGGTGAAGGTGGCGGAATCCGCCTCGATCTGCGTCGCCTGGAGCATCTCGAGAAACGACCCGCTTTGTGCCTCGGTGACTTGGTCTTTGCGCTCTGCGCGTGCGAGCACGTTGGCAATTTCCAGTCCCCAGGTCATCGGTACCGACGCGGCGACTCCTCCGGCGCGCAGTGCCTTGAGCACGGCAAAGGCGTACGACGCCTCCCGCGCGTCGGCATCCCGCAGCAGCCAGGACAGCGCCACCGAGGCGTCGAGGACAAACGTCACTCCCTACCTTCTTCGATCAAGGCCTTAATATCGATCTTCGCGCGCACCGGATTCAGCTTCTTAAACGCGAGAAACTTATCGATGGCCGCCGCGGGGTCTTTCGCCACCTGCGATTCGCTCGGGATCAAGTCAGCGATGGCTTTGCCGCGGTTGGTTATGGTGAATCGTTTGCCGGCCTGGACCTGACGCAGCAGTTCGGGCAGCTTGGTTTTAGCCTCATAGGCGCCGATTTCGGTTTTCACGCAGTAGACTCCTCATTTAGGACCAGTCTATAGACTGGTCTAGTCCTGTCAAGCCCGCTGGGAGACTCTATATAGGCCTCCTCGTGCGTTCGATGTCAAAAGTCCCGTTTTGGGCGCCGCGTTGCAGCAGAGCGCAGACGCCTGAGGAGTTGCATGATCGCGCTCCGTTCATTGACGGGAGCAACTCATGCTGGCGTGGCACGTTCCCTTCTTGGGCTGGCGCCGATTCCCGGCGGATTTATCCGAGTTTGAGATCGCGCATTTCTTCACGCTCAAGCCGATCGATATCCGCGCGGTACGCTCAAGGTACAAAGAGAGTCTGCGTCTTGGCGCTGCGCTTCAACTCGGATTTCTGACAATGTGTGGCCGACCGCTGCGCGCGTTGCAACGAGTTCCGACGGATTTATTGCAGCATCTGGGGGAACAGCTGACCGTGCCGGCTCCCGATATTGCGACGTTGCGCGCCATCTATCGTCGCCGCCGCTCGACTTTATTCGAGCATCAGACATGGGCCATCTCCTAATTCGGTATGCATCGGTTTCAGGCAAGCGATGGGGAGACATTGATGGGCCCACTGACCGACGTGGTGCGCTCGGGCGTTTCTGGGGATCATCTGCTCGCGGCAACGCGTAGGATTCTCTACGAGCATCGGATCGTCATCCCGGGCCGCCGCCGGTTGAGTGAACTGGCTGGCAACGCGGCCACGGCCGTCGAGCGCGATGCATTGGAGGTCATCGAACGCGACATTCCGATGGCGCAGCGCATGGGAGCGATCGAGAGCTTGCTTGGGCAGCTCGATAGCGGCGCCTTGCGCGCGCCGTGTCTCGCGGCCCGGCAACGGGAGGTGCTGGTCACCCAGAGCGCGCAGGTTCGGCCGCTGGTCAAGATGTTGCTTGCACTGGATCTACGTTCGGAGCCGCCCAGTCCGTGGCCTTCGCTCCTTGACACGTGGAGCTTGGCTTACCACCGCGAGTTCGACTACGTTGCAGAGCGGATGTGCCCGGTGAAGTCGCGTGCCTGGGCGCAGTTATGCCACGACGCCGACGGCGTACGCACCTTTCACGCCGCGGAGGCCCAACTGCTCTGGGAACTGCGCCAGGGTCTACGCCGGGGAAGTCTCTTTGTCCCCCACAGCCTCTCGTTCCGATCGCCAAAAGTCCTATTCGATCGCCGTGGCACGACCGTTCGGGCACCTGGGAGCGAGCGAGACCCGGTCGAGTTTCTCGACCAGCTGTGCGCTCAACTCGAGGTTGCCCTTGAGTACGTGGCCGAAGCGGTCTGGTTCGAAGAGCTGGACATCGAAGCAACGAAGATTCATCAACACCGGCTCGGACCCCATGACACCCCGCCTGATTTACCTGAACTCCGGGACGCCTTGCTGGGGTCGCTTCCGATGGTTCACTTGCCGCAGATTCTGGTCGATGTGGACGCCAGGGTGCGATTCAGCTGGCTTCTGCTTGGCCGAGAACCCGTCAGCGAGGAGGAGCTTCTCTACCTGTATGTAGCGTTGCTCGGCCACGCATGGATATCGGCGCCAAACGCCTGAGCCTGATGGCGCCGGGTCTGTCTGTCAGCGGACTCACCGACGCGTTGCAGCTTCTGGAGGAGCCCGGTCCTTTGCGGCGCGCCAATGCCGCGACCGTCGAGTTCCTGCAGGCCCATCCGCTGGCTGCCCACTGGGGAAATACCGGTGACTGCGCCGCCGATGCCATGAGCCTCGACGGTACCCGCCATCTCTGGCTCGCCCGGACCGACCCGAAGCGCAGGACCTTGAGCACAGCGACCTACGCCCATACGCTCGCGCGCCACGGTATTGCCTACGATCAGCCGATCCCCATAACCCGACGACAGGATGGCGCGGCCATTGAGGGCGCGCTGCGCCAGAGCGTCATGCCCATTCGACGCGTCATGACCGATACCCACGGATACTCAGCGTTCGGCATGGGGTTGGCAAAATTCGTCGGGGTTGATCTGTGTCCTCGCCTCAAGAGCTTTCGGGATCGACGGCTGCACATTCCCCGGGGTGGCCGAGTGAAGGTCCCCGACGTACTGAAACCGGTGTGCCTGGCCGACGTGTCACTGCCGGCGATCATCGAGGGCTGGTCGGACATGAGCGACATTGCCGATGCAGTCGTGGGCGGTCGCCTCTCCGCCGTCCTCGCGTGCGAACGACACGGCACCGCCGCGCGCGGCCAGAAGGGCTATCGAGCGGGTCATGAATTAGGACTCCTGCTGCGAACCCTGCATCAGTGCGACACACTGAGCATCCCGGATTTTCGCCGAGCGACGCTGCGGCTTCTCAACGACAACGAGCGGACTCATACGCTGCAGCGTCAGATTCGGCGGGCCGGCAGTCGGTCCCAACGCGGGCGACGGATGGAAGAGTTGGGCCCCAATCCGGTGCGCTTGCGCTCGCGACAAACCTCGTCATGGCCTGGAACACCCATCAGATGCAGGCCACGCTCGATCGCTGGCGAACGACCGGCGAGCGCAAGGTTGAGGCTGTCGTATTGAGTCATATCACTCCGACGGGTTTCGACCACGTGAACTTCGATGGCGTGCTCGCCTTTTCGCTCGAGCAGCATCGGGCACGGATTCTGCCGTCGAGTCCGCCGCCGGAGGCGCCGGATCGCGCCGGCGGGTGAGTCAAACGGTCGATGCTCATTAACGAAGGTTTGTGAGAGGCCAGATCGTATCGGACACAAGGGCCATATTTCTGCGACAGCGTGATTCTCGAAAACCTTTCTTGAAAGCCTATTCTCGAATGACTACTCTTGCAATGAGTATTGAGAGGATCACAGCATCGTCAAGCCTGCCCGTCGACG
>CABEDL010000075.1_pt1 | contig 10432 bp, 11 predicted proteins | sample 3422981 | NCBI WGS metagenome assembly CABEDL01 (sample SAMEA5534329, study PRJEB31848) | metagenome | biome: tundra; feature: field; material: soil | place: USA | collected 2013-05 | depth 0.15 m
AACGGATAAAAGGTACTCCGGGGATAACAGGCTTATTCCTCCCAAGAGTCCACATCGACGGAGGAGTTTGGCACCTCGATGTCGGCTCATCACATCCTGGGGCTGTAGCAGGTCCCAAGGGTTCGGCTGTTCGCCGATTAAAGTGGTACGCGAGCTGGGTTCAAAACGTCGTGAGACAGTTTGGTCCCTATCTTCCGTAGCCGTTGGAGATTTGAGGGTGAGCTGTCCTTAGTACGAGAGGACCGGGATGGACGCACCTCTGGTGTTCCGGTTGTCACGCCAGTGGCACTGCCGGGTAGCTATGTGCGGACGGGATAACCGCTGAAAGCATCTAAGCGGGAAGCCCCCCCCAAGACTAGATCTCCCTGGGAACTCGATTCCCCTAAAGGGCCCACGAAGACTACGTGGTTGATAGGCCGGGTGTGTACGCGCAGTAATGCGCTCAGCTAACCGGTACTAATTGCCCGTGAGACTTGACCATATAACCTCAAGGCGTTTGTTTGTTGCCTTAGAGGAAGATGCATGGAGCTGATTGCATCCGGCTGCGATTCCGGATGTCATTTGGCGAACGCGACAAGCGTCGAAACAAAGAGTTTTCCGGTTTGCCTGGCGGCAATAGCGAGCGGGAACCACCCGATCCCATTCCGAACTCGGAAGTGAAAACGTTCTGCGCCGATGGTAGTGTGGCCGCAGGCCATGCCAGAGTAGGTCACTGCCAGGCTTCTCATGCAAAGGCCCCGATGCTCGAAAGAGCGTCGGGGCCTTTTTTATTGGCTTACATGCTGCCCGCGCTTGCCAGCTCCCGCAGCCAGCTTTTACATAGTCCGCGGGTCTGCCACAACCGCGGCGACCAGAATAAGTCCGAGGCGCACTTGTCTGTTGAACGCTGGCCGGCTAAAAGAAAGTGCGGACCGCGCCAACAACATCGGAGCCGACAGAGACTTCATAACGCAGCACCTCCTACTGTCCATCAGCTACGCCCACTAGCCGTTCGGCAATGCACGCTGGCCAGCGTGCCACTTGCAGACATCGAGGTGCTGTCACGCATGGCGGCCCCACGTCAGGTGGTGCCGGTGCCGCGTCTGAAGCTGCGTGGCGAGGCGCCCATGCCCTTCGCAAAGAAGCGGCTGAAATACGCCGGATCCTCGAAGCCGAGATAGTAGGCAATCTGCGTGATGGACATCCCCGTGTAGCGGAGCTGGCGTTCCGCTTCGATGAGCATCCGTCCCTGCACGAGCTGGGTCGGCGATTGACCGGCAACCCTGACGCAGGCTTTGCGCAACGCGGCCTCCGATGTAGCGATCTCGCGCGCATAGGCGGCCACGCCGAGAAGGTGACGGCGAGCCCGTCGGTTTGTTTTCCGAATTGGAAGGAATGCACCGTGACCGGGGGCACGATCACAAAGGCTGGACCGCGCAGTACCCATTTTCTGCCGTCCAGATGTGGCTCGATCGGACCTCGCCAGGCGATCAGGATCTGGTGCAGGTCTCGGCGGCGGTGTGCGCGGATTTTCCAGTCATGCAAACTGCTGCGCGCGGCGATGGTCTCCACGTGAACCGTTCGTGCATCGGGGGCACGGAGCGGTTCGCCGTAAAGAAAAAAGGCCGGAACGGCCCCCCGGTCGGTTGAGGATCCGCGGCGATTCATGCGCGGTGGCATGATTCGAAAAGTACAATTTCCGGAGGGCGCCGTCCATTGCCGTCACGGTCATGAGTCCTCTTGCAGTAGTGGCCCCTCAGTACTTCATCCCGAGCGTGGCATACCACTCGCGTGGGGGGTTGTAGGTGCCGAAAATGACGCCACCGGCGATCTGAGGCTGTCCGGTCGTGACGTAGCGCTTATCGGTCAGATTCGTACCCCCGATCGTGAATGTAATCTTGCCACTGGGTAGAGCGATGCTCGTTGAAGCATTGACCATATCGACGTCCGGCCGGGCAAGCAGCGGCGTGTTCTGGACATCGTTGAACATGTGGCTTGTGTGCGAGTAGTCAACCGTGGCCCGAAGCGTCGCTCCGTTGTCGATTATGGTGTGCACGTCAGGACTGATCGATACCTTCAGACGCGGCGTCTTCGGCAGATCACTGCCGGTAAACGCGGCTGCAGCCGGGTTGATAGTGGTGTAGTAGGCATCCATATAGCCCAGGTTTCCAATTAGCGAGAAGTGCTCGCCGAAGCGCGACTGCGTTTGGAGTTCCAGACCCTTTATCGTCGCGTTACCCGCGTTCTGGGTCACCGGCGAGGTACTGATCTGATAAGTCAACTGGATTCCATCGTACAAGCTGTAGAACGCCGCCGCGTTGACGATCAATTGCCGATCGAACCATTCGGACTTCAGCCCCAATTCATAGGTCTGGTCAGTTTCCGGACCAAACGACTGGGCCGGGGATCCAGGCGGCAGCGGCGCGGTCAGTCGCGTGGTCCAGCCACCCGTTTTGAACCCCTTGGCGTAAGAAGCATAAGCCATCAGGCTTGGATCGAAATGATACTGAAGACCCACAGTCGGTGTGAACTCATTGAAGTTCTGATGGTTCTCGCCGAACGGATAAACCTGATTCGGGTTTCCCGGATTGGGGAAGCCTAGCGCCTGCTGGCAAGTCAGGGTGGCGGGCGCTCCGATTAGAACTGCCGATGCGCCGGGGGGATAGCAGCCCGAAATCTTGTAGAAGAACTGATTCAGGTCCTGCTGACCGCCCGTGAAAGTCTTGTGGTCCACCGACTCGCGGCCGCCGAGCGTGATGCCGAAGTTATCGGTGATGCGATAGTCGGCGTGGAAGTAGGTGGCATAAGAGGTCGTGTCGAGCGTATTTGGGCCATCAATCTGCAGCAGCCCGCCGCCGAAGGTCACATAGTCGTGGATATAGCCGCCTTCGTTAAAATAATAGAGGCCACCGACCAGTTTCAGCTTGGAGTCCAGCAGGTCCCCGATCAGCTGCACCTCTTCAGAAATCTGGTGCTGACCTTCAGCGAAACTCAATTCGAAGAAATCGATGGGAGAACCGTCGGCATCGAAACCGGGGGTCCAGTGGAGACGCCGCCAACCGGTGATGGAGCGCAGCGTGTAAGACGGGTTGAGGGTCCACTCCGCCGTGAGCGCCCCGCCGTAAGAATCGAGTTTGTCGAAGTTTTGTCCGGTGGCATAGCTGGTATCAATATTCCCGGTGTTGGTCACGCCGGGGCCATACAGCAAGCGTGTGGTACTCGGGCTGAGATTCGCTTGCCACAGCGGCGTCCCAACCACGTTTCGTGGCCCGCAGACCAGTGCCGCCGTCGGGGCGAATGGGATGCCCAGAAGGCAGGCGTTGTAGAAGGCACCGAAGACGGCGGTGGGACCCGAAGTATTCGTCGCCAACACCGTATTTGCCGTGGACGGCTGGTTGGTGTGCGTCCAGTCGAGCGAGAGGGTTGCGGTCAACGAGTCGGACGCTTTCCACAGAAACTTGGCGCGCGCGACCTGCTGATTCTCTCCGCCTTGCGTGTCGAAGGCTTCCGTTCCGGAACTGTGCAACGCACCCACCGGATCGGAGACGTACGGTGTCGCGGACGGATACGGGATGCGCTTCTGATAGCCGTCCCGGTACTGGTCGGAGAAGGTGACCGTCGACAGCAGATTACTCGCCAGGGGAATGTCCGCCATAACCGCGACGTCACGCCGGTCATAGCTGCCGCCGCTCACCTGGGCCTGAAGGGCCAGCTGATCGTCCGGCGTTCGAGTGACAATATTGATCGCTCCGCCGATGGTGTTGCGCCCAAACAGCGTGCCCTGCGGGCCATTAAGGATTTCGATCCGTTCGACATCGAGCAGATTCTGGTTCGCGCCGACCGTGCGCGCGTAATAGACGCCGTCGACATAGACGCCGACGCCAGGATCGAGGTTGAAGGCGAAGTCATCTTGGCCGATACCGCGGATGGAGGCCGACAGCACCGAGTTTGAGCCTGAAAATGGCGAACCCTGGTCAAGATTGACGTTGGGCGTCAAGGTCGACAGGCTGTGGATATCCGCGAGGCCCTTGGCGCGCAGGTCGGACTCCGAAAACGCGGTAATCGCGATCGGCACGTCCTGGATGTTCTCGACTCGCTTCTCGGCGGTGACCACGATTTCTTCGAGCGTCCCAACGCCTGCTCCGGCCGACGTCTGGGCGGCGGCAGCCAACGGTAGCAGAGTGCTTATTGCACCGATCAACCCCAATGCTTTCAGAGTCATGCATCGTCCCCCTAGTCTTTTATTTCGGCATCGATGTTGCGCGCGACAGTTAGTCCTCGTCGGTCATCACATGTCGTTCCGGCTATAGCGATGCCCTCATCAGCGTAACCGCCGCTGGTAACGGTGGGCGACTGATAGACATTATCGAACTGTATGGAACGTGAAGCGATTACTAACGCTGTCCCGCAATTATTAAAATCCTGTCAATCGAGCAGCCTTTTGTGCATCCTTGCGCCGAATGGGAACTCGGGCGACGACCGGCGGCCGCTACCGAGTACCAAGCCCATGGCAGTTGCGAAACTTTAACTATCGGAGGTGATGCGTGCTCATTCCATCTCCGAACCGCGTGCTACTGGCCGTGGTAGCCGTAATGAGCGCATGCGCAATCATGGCCTGTTCGACGACGACGCCGAGGACTCCGGCCGAACGGGTCGCGGACGCTGACATTGCCGGCCGAGTGCAGGCCACACTGCTCGCGGACCCGAATATCTATGCGCGGCACATCGACGTCGCGGTCGATCGAGGGGTGGTTCATCTTGGAGGCTACGTTTGGGAAAACGATGACTTCAAAGTGGCGCGGCGTGACGCCGCCTCGGTCGCCGGAGTGAAGTCGGTCGTTACGGAAATGGAACTCACACGCGGCGGCCTGGCTGGTACCGGCCGGTAGATCGCGGAGCCGATGAATCAAGACAGGCGAGCCGCGCCTGTCTCGATATCTCGAAGACATGCTGCATCGCAGTAGAACTCCAGCCGGGCGGTGTGCCCCCTGCGCGGCGCCGTGCCTGGGGAGTTATGTCGCAATTGACAATCATTCTCATTCGCATATACCCTTAGGCTTCACTCCACGGGTTGCCGGTCCTCCGGCAGGGCATTGGGCTCGCGATGTATATTTGTCTGTGCCACGGGATCACTGACCGTCAAATCCGCCGCGCTGTCGAGCAGGGCGCCTCCAGCCTTGGCGAAGTGCAACTGCAGCTGCCTGTGGGCAGCTGTTGCGGACGTTGCGAGAGCGCGGCACGCGAGCTGATTCGAGAACATTCTACGCAGGAAATCCAACGCACGGATGCCGCGTTCGCCTGATCAATCGGGTTAATCGAGCCCATTGCCCGCCTGGCCGAGCGCGAACGTAAGCGCCGCCCAAGCACCGGAGTCATCGAGTCATGAAGGGTGATCCCAAAATCCTTCAGCACCTGAACGTAGTGCTGAAAAATGAACTGACCGCGATCAATCAGTATTTCCTGCATTCGCGCATGTACGGCAACTGGGGCCTCAAGCGACTGCAGGAACACGAGAACCACGAGTCCATCGACGAGATGAAGCACGCGGATCGTCTGATCGAACGCATTCTGTTTCTCGAGGGCCTGCCCAATCTGCAGGATCTGGGCAAATTGCTGATCGGCGAGAGCGTGCCGGAGATGATCGAGTGCGATCTGAAGCTCGAGCGCGCGGCGCATGTCGATCTGCGCGCGGCGCTGGCCGAGTGCGAGCGCATCGGCGATTACGTCTCGCGCGAGCTGTTCAAGGACATCCTCGAGTCCGAGGAAGACCACATAGATTGGCTGGAAACGCAGCTGGATCTGATTGCGCGCGTGGGGCTCGAAAACTACACCCAATCGCAGATGGGCGCGGGCTAACTGACGGCTACCGGGCGTTCTACTACCATGCCCGCCTCGCCACACGATTCGGGTCGAACTATGTCCAGTCCTCGCGACGCGCGCTCTCCCGCAGTGTCCTCTGAAACCGATGCGCTGGCCCTGCCGGCGGGCTATACGCGCACGGCGGTGGCGTTGCATTGGCTGATCGCGCTGCTCATCACGTGCGGATTCTCGCTCGGCGCTTACATGGTCGATCTGCACATCAGCCCGCGCAAGGTCCGCTTCTACGCCTACCACAAGTGGATCGGTATCACGGTGTTGGCGCTGGTGCTGATCCGCTCGGTCTGGCGCCTGACCCACAAACCGCCGCCCGAGGAGCCGATGCCGCGCTGGCAATTGCGTGCGGCACACCTGACGCATTACCTGCTGTATGCGCTCCTGATCGCCACGCCCTTGTGCGGCTGGCTCGACACCTCCGCGGCCGGCATCCCGGTGGTGTACCTGAAGCTCTGGCAATTGCCCGATCTGGTACATAAGAATCGCGACCTGGCCAAAGTGCTGGCCGAGATTCATGGCTTCCTGGCCTGGACGCTGTTGTGGGTGGTGCTGCTGCACACCGCGGCGGCGTTCAAGCATCATTTCATCGATCATGACTCGACGCTCAAGCGCATGCTGGCCTGGCGCCGGTCCTGATCGGGCAAGGAGACTTTCAATGAACAGGTCATTGGCGCTGATCGTGAGCGGCGCCGCGCTCGTGCTGGCGCTGGTGGCCGATGCGGCCGGAAACCTAAGCATCGATCTGGCCAACAGTACTATCATCGCGACCTTCAGGCAGGAAAACGTACCGGTGGATGCGCCTTTCAAACGCTTCAATGGCCGCATCGACTACGACCCGGCCCTGACGACGGCCTCGAAGGCGGCGCTCGAGGTCACCGCGAGCAGCCTGGATCTCGGCTCCGAAGACTACAATTCCGAGGTACGCAAAAAGGCCTGGCTCGACAGCGGCACGTACCCGACGGTGACCTTCATCTCGACCGCGATCAAACCCGGGGCAGCGGGGCATTTCGATGCGACCGGCATCCTGACGCTCAAGGGCAAGACCCAGACTCTGACGGTGCCGGTCAGCGTCAGCAAGGCCGGCACGGCCACGAGCTTTGATGGCGAACTACAGATTTCACGCAGCTATTTCGGTATTGGCGATGAGGAATGGAACGACGTGCTCGACGACAAGGTGCGCGTCAAGTTCCACATCATCGAATAGGAGCTACACCATGAAACTCATCACCGCGATCATCAAGCCCTTCAAGCTCGACGAGGTGCGCGCGGCCCTGTCGGACCTCGGCGTATCGGGCATGACTGTCACCGAAGTGAAAGGATTTGGCCGCCAGCGCGGCCATACCGAACTCTACCGCGGTGCCGAGTATGTGGTCGATTTCGTGCCCAAGGCCCGAATCGAGGTAGCCGTGCGCTCCGAAGTGGTCGATCAGGTGGTTGAATCGATCGTGAAGGCCGCCAAGACCGGCAAGGTCGGCGACGGCAAGATCTTCATTACCAATGTACAACGCGCGATCCGCATCCGCACCGGCGAGACCGACAATTCCGCGCTGTAACCCTCAGCTTCGACGATAGACGCTGTGCAGGATGATCTTGCCGACGGTCGGATCGACGATTTGCTGCGTGAGGGTCAGCGCACCGGTGTCCGGGGTGACCTGGTAGGTCTCGCTGCGCGAGGCGTGACTGGTGTAGTTGGACTTCAGTACAAATTCCTGGTGCGTCCAGGTGGCGGTAATGACCGCGGTGCCGTACTCATCGAAGCGCGAGATCCTTTCTCCCAATCGATAATCCCGCGAGGGCAGTTGGTCGCTGGTGATGGTCACCAGATCGCCCTGCACGGCCAGCTGTAGCGCCGTCGGCGTGATCAGCGCCTGGCGCAGCCGCAGGCGCAGGCCGCGAAAATCCGGTCCCACGCGCCCGGGCCCGCCGTAACGATCACCCGGGGTATCGAAGCTATAGTCCGGAGCGTCCGGGGCGGTATCGCCGGCCGCGGACGTCTGATCGCCACCCTCGTCCTTGGGATAGTTATAGCGACTCAGGCTATGGCGCAGCTTCGACTGCGCGGCCGCGAACACCTTCGCGACCTTGGCATCGGGGTCATCGCTGGCCGATTTATCGAGGCGCCAGGTCCCCGTCAGCTGCGAGTCTGGGGGCGCCGTCGTAACCGTCTCGCAGGCCACCGGGCCGCCGGCGATCAGCGTCGCGCACAGCGCACCCAGCACAAGCCGAGCGTAAGAAAATGGCGTTCCGGACATGAGTGCCTAGACCTGCGCAGTGAAGCGATCGTTCGCGATGAGGATTTGAGTCCGGCACAGTAGGGGTCTGTGCTCCGCGCTGTCAAACCATGCGGCGCGCTACACTGCCGCGATGTACCGCGCCTGTCTGTACCTGATCGCCGGCTGGTCGGGCTTCTTCGTCATGGGCATCGAATTGCTGGGCGGAAGGCTGCTGGCGCCGTATTTCGGCAGCAGCATCTATGTCTGGGGCGCGATCATCACGGTGTTCATGCTGGCGCTGTCGCTGGGGTACCTGGCCGGTGGCCGCGCCTCGCTGTCGGCGCCGAGCCTGCGGCGGCTGGCGCTGATCTTGCTCGCGGCGGCGGTCGCGACCTTGCCGGTGCTGCTCTTCGGGGATGCGCTGCTCGAGCATCTCTCGGCGGTGCTGCCCGATCCGCGGTTCGGATCGCTGCTTGGGGCGGGGTTGCTGTTTTTTTTGCCGACTTTCGTGTCGGGCATGGTCTCGCCGTACGCGGTAAGGCTGCTGGTGGCGGATCGGGCTAGCTCCGGACATCATGTCGGCAAGCTGTACTTCGTCTCCACCTTCAGCAGTGCCGCGGGCACGATCCTGACCTCGTTCTACCTGGTGCTGTACCTCGAGGTGAACCAGATCGTGCTGCTCATGCTCGCCGTGTCGGTGGCGGTGGGCGTACTGGCGTTGCTGCTGCCGCGGATATTGCCACCGGGTGTCGAGGCGTGAGCATCTCGGGCGCTGCGCGCGCAGCTATTGCGCTGCTCGCTTTGCGGCTGGCCTCAGCAGCGCCGTCGACCCCGCTTGCGCAGCCGGAGGTACTGGCGCATCAGCCGCTGATTCACTCCGAGCGCTCGCTGTACCGGCAGGTGCTGGTCTACGGCGACTCCTACACGCGTTGCCTGTGCTTCACGCGCGAGTGCAGGGTCGGCCGCCAATCCTGCATCGATCTCAAGCAGCCCGATCGTCTGATGTTCGAATACACCCAGCTGATGCTCGGGGCGCTGTTCCTGAACCCCGATCCGCGCAGCATCCTGATCATCGGTTTAGGTGGGGGCACCTTGCCGCGCACGCTCGAGAAGCTGCTGCCCAACGCCGACATCGATGTGGTCGAGATCGATCCGGCGGTAGTGCGCGTGGCAACGCAGTATTTCGGCTTCCGGCCCGACGAGCACAGCCACGTGTTCGAGGAAGACGGGCGCGCCTACGTGCGCCGCGTGCTGCGCACCGACAAGCGCTATGCGCTGATCATGCTCGATGCCTACGATAATCAGTACATTCCCGAGCACCTGCTGACCCAGGAGTTCCTGGCGCAGGTGCGCGCGCTGCTGGCGCCCGGCGGGTTTGTCGCGGCCAACACGTTTTCATCGAGCCGGCTGTATCAGAACGAGTCGGTGACCTATAGAGCCGTGTTTGGCGAGTTCTACAACCTCAAGAGTTCCAACCGCGTGATCCTGGCCAGCAATGCCGCGTTGCCGACCGTGCCGCAGGCCACGCGCAACGCACAGCGCTTCGATACCGCCTTCACAGCGCTGGGTTTCAAGCCGCAGTCGGTGCTGAGCCTGTTCGACACCGGCATCGATTGGGATCCCAACGCGCGCGTGCTGACCGATCAGTACTCGCCGGCCAATCTGCTCAACAGCGCCGTGCGCTAGTGAGCGTCCTCGGCTTTGTGCGCGGCCACCGCGGCGCGCAGCTCGCGCAATTTGGCTTTGACGATGGCTTCGTTGTCGGGGCCCATGCGCACCAGCAGTTTTTGCCCGGCAGAGAGCGCCTCGATCTTCGGATCGGCGTACTGATACATGACATTCGGCCGCACCATGGCGACCGGTCCGTGCACATCGGGGGCGGCCAGCGCATCGTCGATGGTTGCGACCAGCCGATCGTTGAAATAGCCGTTGGGATAGCCCAGGCCCTCGTAGGCCTGCTGGAACAATGGGTAGTAGTGGAAATACGTGGTCGTGAACTGCTGCGTATTCAGGCCTTGCAATAGGTGCACATAGGGCGCATAGCGCTGATAGTTGGACGGATCGATCGTGGCGGCCTGCTCATCGCCGGTGACCGCGAAGTTGCCCGGCAGGTTCTTGGTCGGTCGCAATTCGACCGCCAGGTGCTTGCGGGGCAGGTTGTCGATCGAGACGACGATGTGCCGCACGAGCATCTCGGGGCGAAACAGCTCATCGACCGACTTGGCACCGAAGAGGTCGGCGAGGGATTCATGCAATGGCTCGTCACTGGCCTCGAGCGGCGGCAGGGGCTGGGCCGTTAAGCCTGAGGGCACGGGCACCGGATTCGCGATGCCGGAGGGGGCAGGGATCGGAGCGGTCTGCGCGGC
>CABEDL010000076.1_pt1 | contig 10411 bp, 6 predicted proteins | sample 3422981 | NCBI WGS metagenome assembly CABEDL01 (sample SAMEA5534329, study PRJEB31848) | metagenome | biome: tundra; feature: field; material: soil | place: USA | collected 2013-05 | depth 0.15 m
TTCTTGGATATGGCGCAGGTGTCCGACCATGGCCTCGCGTATGTGCAGGTGCTCGACTTTAGAGAGTTCGAACACCAGGGCCGAGGCGATGTGCGCCTGCTCATGCGTGGTTTGGCTGCGATAGAACTGCCGCGCCTGACTGTAGTGATCGGCAAAGCTTTCGGCACGGATGCGTCCTTTGTCGCCCGTCTCGCTTAGCGGCGCACTACGGAAACCCATCGTCGGCGTTTCGCGCGGGGAGTCTTCAGACAGCGAGTTGGGCTCGTAGGCAACGCGGCCCTTCAGCTGCGCCATTTGCATGTGTCCGTCGCGCTGATGATTGGCGAACGGACACTTAGGTGCATTGATCGGGATCAGATGAAAATTGGGCGAACCCAGGCGCGAAAGCTGGGTATCGAGATAGGAGAATAAACGGCCTTGCAGCAAGGGATCATTCGAAAAGTCGATCCCCGGCACCACGTGCGACGGGCAGAACGCAACCTGCTCGGTCTCCGCAAAGAAATTATTCGGCCAACGATCAAGGACCATGCGGCCGATTACTTTCAATGGCACCAGTTCTTCCGGAATCAGCTTAGTTGCGTCCAGATGATCGAAGGGGAACTTGTCTGCGTCTTCCTGCGAGAAAAGTTGCACCGCGAATTCCCACTCGGGGAAACGGCGCGCCTTGATGGCTTCAAACATATCACGACGATGGTAGTCCTGATCGGCGCCGGAAATCTTAACGGTTTCGTCCCAAATGGTGGATTGCAAACCGAGCTTGGGACGCCAGTGGAATTTGACGAAGGTGGATTTGCCGGCAGCGTTAATCAGCCGGAAGCTATGAACGCCAAAACCTTCAATCATCCGTAGCGAACGGGGTAGAGTGCGATCCGACATGATCCACATCACCATATGCATGGCTTCAGGCGTGAGCGACATGTAATCCCAGAACGTGTCGTGTCCCGTGGCCGATTGCGGAAACCCACGATCGGGTTCCATTTTTACCGCATGGATCAGATCGGGAAACTTGATGGCATCCTGGATGAAGAAAACCGGGATATTGTTACCGACCAGATCCCAGTTGCCTTCCTTGGTATAAAACTTTACGGCAAACCCGCGCACGTCGCGCGGTGTGTCGATTGAACCCGCGCCGCCCGCAACCGTCGATAGACGGATAAACAAGGGCGTCTTGTCACCAACCTCGGTGAGTATTCTGGCGGTGGTGTATTGCTCTAACGAGGCGGTCAGCTCGAAAAACCCATGCACTCCTGTCGCCCGTGCATGAACAATACGCTCCGGAATGCGCTCGTGATCGAAATGGAAGATTTTTTCGCGCAGGATGAAATCTTCCAGCAGTGTGGGGCCGCGCGGATTCGCCCTGAGCGAGTTTTGATTATCCGAAAGCATGACACCCTGATTGGTGGTGAGTGCGGGATGCTCGCCACCGGCAACTTGGTGTAGCTCGCCGCCGTCGGCCAGATGTGCCTCTCCGTAGGGAGGTGCCGAGCTATTGTCCTGTTTGCTTTTGTTGGATTTACTCATCGTCTTGTGTTTGCTCATGTTCGAATTCCTTTGTGAATAACGTCGGCCGACCGTCTTCATTCATCTCTTGACCCGTTGAACGCGCTCAGGACGACAGTCTTGACATGAAAGGAGAGTAGCGCCTTCTCTTGGGCAGCACAGCATATTGATGGGCAAGTTATTGATTGATTGGGGCCCGAAAGTTGCCCGGAAATCTTAGAATTGGCGGCACATCGCGATCGTGCATGTGAATGATTCTGCAAGGCTGAATTGTTACAACCACTACTCTTGGCACAAAATGTACGCGCACCCCTAGGCGCGAACACCGCATCAGTTTTGATCACCCGAATTTACCGTCAAGTGCACTGTCTCTAGGCCCAGGCGTTGACGGACATCACGAACCTCGGCGACCGAAACCGCCGCCGCCTGGTTGCCCCAACTGTTGCGAAGATAGGTGGCGACGTCGGCGATTTCGTTATCCGAGAGCTTCCACGCGAAGCTCGGCATGGGCAGAGGCGACGGGCGGGACGAGCTGGTTCCGATACGGGCGCCGGCAAGGATTAAGTGCTCAAGCCCGGTCGGGTCCGCCTGCTGCAGCATGGCGTTGTGCCCGAGGGGCGGCAAGAACCTCGGTTGGCCTACGCCGTCTGCCAGGTGGCAGGAGGCGCAGCCGTCCGAGTAGATCGCAGCGCCGCGGCCCATCGCACCCGAATCCGGTTGGCCGTGGATGATGCTCGGGCTCGCCGCTTGGCTCTTCAGATAGACGGCCATCGCGTGGCGGTCCTCATCGCTCATCAGCGATGTGGAATAGGTGACCACCTCGGCCATGGCGCCGCCGGCGCCCGCGTGGGCGTTGCGGCCATTCCGAAGGTACTCGGCGACATCATCAAGGCTCCAGCCGCCGAGGCCTGTGCGATCGTTTCTCGTCAGGTCCGGCGCGACCCAGTTGTCAAGCTTGGCGCCGTAGAAGTCCTGGTTGGATCTGTCGGCGCCGAGCGCGTTTTTGGGCGTATGGCAGCCGCCGCAGTGACCGAGGCCGTTGACGATATACGCGCCGCGATTCCATTCGCCCGACTGACTGGGATCCGACTGGAAATCATGGGAGTTGAGAAAAAGAAGATTCCAACCCTTTACCAAGGAGCGAAAGTTTAGCGGGAAGGGCAGATCGTTCGCAGGCGGGGTGTAATTGACCGCCGGCGTGATCTTCAAATAGGCGAAGATCGCATCGTCGTCGTCGCGGCTGGCCCGCCTGAACCAGGGATAGGGAAAAGCAGGGTATAGATTTTCCCCGTGCACGCCGATTCCGTCATGCATGGCGTGGTAGAACTGGTCGTTCGTCCAAGAGCCGATCCCGGTCTGTCTGTCGGAGGTGATGTTGGCGGAGTAGATCACGCCGAACGGCGTCTTCAGCCCCAGCCCCCCGGCGAGGGGTTCGCCTCCGTCACGGACGTGGCAGGACATGCAGTCGCCCGCCACCACGAGATACTGTCCGCGACGCAGCTGAGCGGCGTTGGGCGTTGAGTCGGCGATCGGCTGGGAGAGGAGCCCTGTCGCAGTGAGCGCCCAGGTGGTGTGTGCGGGCAGCGTCGTCGGGATTTGGCTCGCCGCGAGGCGGGCAAATCCTAGGATCGCGAGGACGGCCCCGACGCCGAGTACCAATGCGCGCAGGTGGGAGAAGCGGCTCATCGCTTACGACTGCACGAGGGGACCGGGGTTCTTCAGATAGCGCGTTGTGATCTCGTGGGCGGCGTGATAGGTAAGCGCCGCCACGGTGCCGGTCGGGTTGTAGCCGGCGTTCTGCGGGAAAGCACCTGCGCCCATCGAGAAGACGTTCGGCACATCCCAAGACTGGAGGTACTTATTGACGACGCTGTCCTTAGGGATCTCTCCCATGATGGCGCCGCCGGTGTTGTGCGTGGTCTGGTAGGGCGTGACGCTGAACGAGCCCGTGCGCCGATTAAGCTTGATCTCACGCGGGTTCATGGCCCGGGCTACCTCGGCCGCGCGGTCGGTCAGGTAGTCAGACATTTTGTGTTCGTTCTCGGTGAAATCGAACGTCATGCGCAGCATCGGACGGCCGTGGATGTCCCGATAGGTTGGGTCCAGGTCGAGGTAGTTGCCGCGGTGACTCATGCAGGAGCCGTGCACGCTGATGGAAAATGATCGCAAGTAGTTTTTGGCGGCCGCATGCTTCCATTCGAGGCCCCAGGCGGGCGTGCCCTGAGGCGTGTAGATCATTTCGATCGGGCGTCCGCCGGTCACCATTCCCGCGATGTAGGCGCCGCCAATGAAACCCAGGCCCGAGTGATCGAAGTTGTCGCCGTTGAAGTCATCGATAACGGTCGCCAGGGCGCCGGCGCCGATGAACGGGTTCAGGATCTTGTCGTCGAAGAAGACGTTCACTGACGACATGGTCTGGTAGGCGTAGTTCTTGCCGACGACGCCGTCGCCGGTCTTGGGATCGTACGGTTTGCCGATTCCGGAAAGCAGGAGCAGACGGACGTTTTGCAAGATGTAGGCCGACAGGATCACCATCTCCGCCGGCTGGAAAAACTCTTCGCCCGCGCTGTTCACATAGGTCACGCCTGTCGCCCACTTGCGGTCGGGTGTTAGCTCCACCCGCAAGACCTCGCATTCAGTCTTCAGGGTGAAGTTCGGCTTCGCCATAAGATAGGGCAGCAGTGTCGTCTGGGGACTGGCCTTAGAGTAGTTGCCGCAGCCGAATTTCTCGCAAAACCCACAGTAGGTGCAGGCGCCCAGCTGCGCGCCGAGCGGGTTTATGTAGGCTTCGGAGAGGTTGCCTGTCGGGTGCGGGAACGGATGGCGCCCAAGTTCGGCCGCCGCCTTCCCGAATAAGGTCGGCGCATAGGTTTGAATCATCGGCGGCGTCGGATATTCGCTCGACCGAGAGCCTTCGAAGGGGTTGCCGCCTGGCTGGATCTTTCCGTTCAGATTGCCCGCTTTGCCGCTCGTCCCGCAAAGCTTATCGAACTGATCGTAGTAGGGTTCGAGATCGTCGTAGGTTACGCCCCAGTCCTGAACGGTGAGATCGTAGTCCGAGACTGCCTTCTTACCGTAGCGCTGCTGGTTGTGCCTCTTGGTAAGGAAGTCGGACGGCAAGAACCGCCAGATCTGGCCGTTCCAGTGCACGCCGCCGCTACCGACGCCGGTGCCGAGGAGAAAGGCGCCGAGGTGGCGCATCGGCAGCGCCTGCTGGCTCGTGTTGTTGCGGATCGTCAGGGTGTCGTATGCGACGTTTTGAAACAGGTGGTGGCGCCACATGTAGCGCAGCTCGTCCTGGGCGAATCCCGTGGCGAAATCCGTTGCGGTGTCGCGCCACGGGCCCCGCTCCAGCGCCAAGACGTTCAGACCGGCGTCGCAAAGTTGCTGGCCCATGATGGCACCCGTCCATCCGAAGCCCACCAGCACCGCGTCGACAGGTTTGAGGTTTGTGGTCACGGTTAGCTCTCCGTCCAGCCGGGGCGGCCTTTGACGCCGACAGGCGGGTAGGGCACGCGCTCGCCATGGCGAGGCACCCATTCCTTGTAGTCGTAGTGGGCGCCTGGGAAACCGATCATCTTCCAGGCGGCCATATCTTTGTTGCCACCGTAAATCGGGTCGGAGAAGTAGCCCTCCTTGGTGTTCTGCAAGAGCATGTCGAAGAAGGATTTGGCGTCGACACCGCCGTCGAGTTCGATCTCGCCGCTCTCGAGCCCCTTTAACACCCTGTCTTGATCATCCGTCGCGAGTTTGCTGAACGCGGCGCCATTGAAATTTGCGCCGACGTATTTGTCGATCGCCGCAATAGCGGCGCGATAGAGTTGTGCGGGGGTGAACCGGCTTTGATAGCCCTGTTCCGGCGTGCCCTTCGGCCACGGGCCGCCCAGATAATAGTGATCGCCGCCCCCGAACCGGCCGGCAAGCTGCCGATCCAGGAAAAAAGGCACGCCCGCCTCGACGCCGCCGGGTCCGACCTGATCGTTTGGGATCAGCCGCCCGACCGCTGCGTCAATGAAGACCGCTTCCGCTGGTCCGAAGAAGACGTATCCGGAACCCGAGGCGCCGGGCGGCGCGTCCGCCGTCCCCTCTCGCCAGGGAACCGAGCCTCGAAAGGTCTGCGGGGGCCCGCCGAGTTCGCCGTCGTGTATGGCCGCCGCGGCCACGCCGCCTATGCCCGCAACAGCGCTCCCAACAAGGAAGCGACGACGATCCAGGTTCACGTTTACCGTAGCGGCTACCCCGGGAATCCGCTGCAACGGATTGCGTTGAAAATGGCGCTGTTCGTCGTCTGGGAGATCTTTCGCTGGGGCCTTGGATTCGAGATCTGCTCTCAGAGCTTCGAGCTTATCCTGCGATGACATGAGAATCTCCTTGCGCGATATTTCCGACGCACGACCCACTCTTGCGCGTCCACGCGGTGGGGATGCGCCTGCAATGGGCCGCCCAAACTCCGAACGGCTTGGCTCTTATACCCCGCTGTGCGCTTATCATTGCACAATGTTCCAACGTGGCCCAAAGAACTCGCAATGTACGAACATCAGTTGAGTAGAGCAGAGGAATCGCACGTCCACACCCTCCTAGAACCGGCCATGAACGTCGCAATTCATCCGGCTCCTATTGCGGATCGGGCTACCCAAGAGAATGCGGCAGCAGGCGATCGGTTTCTGTCTTGACCACGGCGTAACACTCGCAACACGGCTCTTCCAGCTTTCGCCGGTCCACTACCGTGATACGCCCCCGGTTGTAGTGGATGACACCGAGTTTCTGCAACTTAACGGCCGCTTCGGTGACGCCCTCACGTCGCACGCCGAGCATGTTAGCGATTAGCTCTTGGGCCATCGTCAATTCGTTGGAAGACAGGCGGTCGAGAGATAGCAGTAGCCAGCGGGACAACTGCTGGTCTACCGAGTGATGACGATTGCACACCGCAGTCTGGGCCATCTGCGTGATCAGCGCTTGCGTGTAACGCAGCAGCAGTATCTGCATCCTACCGTTGCGATGAAACTCGTCCTTGAGCCGCTGGCCAGCCAGCCGGTAGGCGGAACCGGCGCTCTGTACGACCGCGCGGCTCGGAGTGGTTTCACCACCCATGAATAGCGCGACTCCAATGAGACCCTCGTTTCCAACCACTGCTATTTCCGCCGATGCCCCGTCTTCCATGACGTACAGCAGCGATACGATGGTGTCGGTCGGAAAATACACGTGGCGCAGGACACCGCCAGATTCGTACAGGACCTTGCCGAGCGGCATCGCCACGAGTTCTAAGTGCGAATACAGTCGCTCCTGCGCCGCAGGCGACAGCGCATTGAGCAAGTGATTTTGTTTTGGATCTTGGGTCTGCGGCACGGGGATTCTCGGCGGCGAACTTAGTGAGCGCCACGTCTGGGGTGTAGACCAAGACGACGCCTTGTGTGCGATATCGTACACAGCGCCTCCGCCCCCATCTTCTCGCGCCAGCGCGCGCGTAAGCCCCCAATGCACAAAGCTCCTCGGATCGATGCGCCGCCGGCCTGAACGCAGACCGCGTTATGATCACTCGGGGTTCAACTCCTCGCTCGGTCACGCGGATATGCGTCAGCGAAAGGCGGTAGCGTCTCTGTTCAAGGAGCATTAAGCCCCTCTGCTGCACCGCGGAGAAACTCTCACGTGGAGGGCGAATCCGGCCGACAACGCGACTTGGCGCTTCCGGCTCCGGATATTCGCACTTCCGTTGGTGTGCGTACGATAGCGCACGGACTATAGGCTGCGGAGCGTCTAACGTGCAGGCATTAGAACATTCAGGTGTCCCGTAACTCGACCGTTCGCTGGAAGTAGGAGGCCACTGTGAATACACCGCGCTATGCCAACGTACGCGTACGCACCGCTATCGAACAGTTCCCCGTTCAGGGTTCTGGGGCTCGTGATAACACACAGCCTTGGTCCATGGGCGCTGTTATGCCAGGTCGGTGGTCGGCCGCTCCAACACCGGCCGAAGAGCCCCAGACAAAGGCGTTATCGGCCGCAGCTGCAGGCCGCGCCATGCGCGAGTGGAAGTAAGCTTTTATTCGACGCATGCATCGGATTAACCGCGCGTCGTTTCTAATATTTCTCGATCACCCATTTTTTTCGCTTTCCAGTGCCGTTCGCCTTCCACTGGGTAGGGCTAGCGTCAGGCCACGGGTGCGCTAGCGCACTGAATGAATGAATTTCATCGTGCCTCAATGAGCGCATTGCCTCACCTGACTGGTTACCAATTGGGGGTCGTTGCCTCACAGTGATTGTTACCGGAAGTAACTATCGTGGAGGCAGTGATGGCGAAGAGACTCAGCGGATTGGCACGTCGGGAGCTGATTGTGGCGGTTCGAGGCCGGTATTCGACCAGCGCGCCGTCTGTGAAGCGGGAGATCCTGCGAGAGTTCGCGGCGATCACCGGCTACCACCGAAAGTCGGCGATCCGGATCCTGAACGGCAACGGCGGCCGCAGCGTAGCAATCCCTCGCCAGCGGCCTCGACTATACGATGACGCGTTCTGCAGCACGCTCATCGTGTTGTGGGAGGCCTCAGACCGAGTTTGTGGGAAGCGGCTTCGAGCATTACTGCCGTTGCTTGTGCCAGCGCTCGAGCGTCATGGGCATCTTGTCCTCGAACGGCCGGCGCGGATCAAGCTACTCGCGGTGAGCGCCGCGACGATTGATCGGCTGTTGGCCGAAGCGCGAGGACTATGCGACCGGCGACGGGTACGACGGGCACCGACGGCATTGCGACGCAGCGTACCGATTCGCACCGCCGCGGATTGGAACTCTCCGGAGCCAGGCTTTCTGGAGATCGATCTCGTCGCACATTGCGGTGATCGCTTAGTGGGCGCCTTCATTTACACATTGACGCTGACCGACATCGCTAGCACATGGACTGAGTGCGTACCGTTGCTCGTGCGCACCGGTGCGCTCGTGGTCGAGACGATCGATCGATTGCGCGGTGCACTGCCATTTCGGATCCTCGGTCTCGATATCGATAATGGCGGCGAATTCCTCAACGAAACATTGGTAACGTATTGCGTCGGTCACGGTATTGAGTTGACCCGTTCGCGACCCTATCGAAAGAACGATCAGGCGTGGGTCGAGCAGAAAAACGGCTCGGTTGTGCGGCGACTTGTGGGTTATCGGCGCCTCGAGGGCTCCGCTGCCGCAGCGCTTTTGGCGCGGCTTTACACCGCGTCTCGGCTGTTTGTGAACTTCTTCCAACCTTCTTTCAAGCTCAAAGAGAAGTTCCGGGTCGGCGGCCGCACGGTCAAACGGTACGATCCGCCGCAGACACCTTGCGCCCGACTGCTCGCGGCGCCCTCGACGCCGGCCGCAGTCAAGGAGCGACTCATCGAACTTCTCGAGACTCTCGATCCATTGCGGCTGCTGGAGGAGATCCGCCAATCGCAGCACCAGCTCGTGAGTCTTGCCGACAACGGCGCCGCCGCACTTCCCGCAGCCCAGAATCAGGATCTACACCGCTTTCTGATGGGTCTATCGACGGCTTGGCACGCCGGAGAACCACGACCGACGGATCGCGCGCGTCAGCGCTCACCTCGTCATTAGCGAACTCGAAAAGATCCGTTCGAATCGACCTGGCCCACGATCATGACATGGTTCGAAGACGGCCGCGAACAGACCGGTGTGATGTTACTCCGGCGTTTACAAACCGAGCATCCCGGCGTGTTTGACGACAACCTGCTTCGCACGTTGCAACGTCGTCTGGGTCAATGGCGAGCGCAGAAAGCCCAGCAGCTTGTTTTTGGCGTGGATAATAGTGTCGTCACTCCCGGCCTGAGGTCGCTCACCGAGGTTCTAGTCAAGGAAGGGGCATCTGTCGGATAGAAACCGGCACTGGAGCGAAGAAGAAAGCTCGGAACTTCTGCCGCTTACGCGGCAGATCGCGCTTTGTGGGCCGGTAGAAACAGAATCGGAATCAAGATTAATGCAGTAACATTCTGACTGAGGCAACCCGGTAACCGATTCCCGTGAGGCAACACGACGGAAGAAGTAATTGACGCCGGCCACTCATGAACTAAGCGGCGATTGAATCAATTCACTTTTAACTTGATCGCTCGACGTGGCTGGAGTGGGAAGGAAATTCCACGACGCTCGCCCCGACTCTCTGCGCTCTCACGGCTAGCGTGGCATATCGGAATGGTGGAGTTGTAAAGCGGCAGGCCGTCGAGCTTGATCTCTAGAAGCAATGGGCCAACACCGCTGTTCGCAAACGAAAACCAAACCCGCTGCGGCTGGGGCGTCGCAGGTCGAACTGCCATCGCAAGCACACAGCCAAGAGGTCAGAGGCACGCCCTGCACCTTATGACGCACATTTGACATAATATACATTATGCGAAGTAGCAGGGCTAAGTAGAAATGACACTTCTGGCCAACTATTGGTCTCGTAGTTCGAACTGTGGCCGGCTCGCCGAACAGGCACGGTGGCACTGTCGCTTGCCGAAGCTGGTGCGTGGCCAACAACTTCCCGCTTGTGCAGATCCGGGCACGAGTACTGCCTGTTTCTCTTGCCCAAGCGGTTCCTCGATCAAGGCAAAAAAAGCGCGCCGTCCCACCGCAAAGTCGGCTTCGAGCCTGGCTTTCGAATTTCCGTGCTGAAATTGCGCCGGCACGCTATGTTCGCTAGGGAACATACTTCATTGAAGTGTTCGGTACCGCACATAATTGCTTGTTTTTATTATAGTAAATTATACTCGCCGTGCCTTTGAAGTCTTCGACTCGACGCCGTCCGTGATCGACCCTTCGAAGTTTGACGAACGGTTCTCCGAAGGAGTTGTGCAGACGGCACACTGGGTGAGTCTTAATGCCTGGCGCAAAACAAGTCTCGATTCCGAATCACCTACTTGCCGCGTTACCCCGCAACGATTACCAGAAACTGCTGCCCGTCCTTGAAC
>CABEDL010000078.1_pt1 | contig 10360 bp, 8 predicted proteins | sample 3422981 | NCBI WGS metagenome assembly CABEDL01 (sample SAMEA5534329, study PRJEB31848) | metagenome | biome: tundra; feature: field; material: soil | place: USA | collected 2013-05 | depth 0.15 m
CGTTGGCACGTATTATGCGTTGTGGGCGTTTTTGCATTCACGACGGTGGGTTCCAGGCACAAACAGCACTCGTAACTCCTGCGGGGCACCTCTGCGCCCATCAAATATCGTGAAAACGCTCCCATCAAAAGTACTGACCGCTCTCACAGTAAGCGGATTCTTCACCAGAGATTATTCATGATAGTCGGCGCTGAAGCGTCTTCTTGCACGGAAATCACGGAGTTATCTCGTCGTGGTCACGCTGCCGGTAGACTTTCGGTAGACGTTGCCGTCGATCCACTGGTAGACCAGGTGACCGTCCAATCCAGGCGACGTCCGAGTTCGACCCGACCAGCTTGTCGCAACTGTCCGCTCTCGGGTAGGACGGTGGGAGTTTCTACGGGAGTTACCATTCTCAACATAGCTGACCGTAGCATCGGGGTAGGACATAGACCTGCACCAACGTTTCGACCTCCCGGATGACCGACTTCTACGACGAACTTGCGCCCCTCTATCCCTCTATCAGCTGATTCCCCAGGACTGGAACGCGAGCCCTGAGCGGCGCAAACTCCAACGGGCGCGCCGGTCACTCCTTAGTGGATGCCTCCGAGCGTTGCGGCATCGAACTGACGTAGGCATCGACTGCCGGGATCAGTGCCTCCTTCTCGGAGAATTTGAAGCGCGCGGTCTCCATACCACGCTCGACGTTTGCGGACATCTCGGCCGGAACATGCGCCCGCACCCACGCTTCGAGCTGATCCAGCGGCACGCTGTCCCAATAAAAGCTCGGCATGTACTGTGCAATTATCAGCGGCGCAAAGCTTGGAAACGGCGACATCAGACTGTCCACATGATTCGTGAACGTAGACCAGGACAATTGGTGGTGCTGGTTACCCAGACGAAGGACGAGTGTGACGCGAATCATCGCCGCTTGCGGTGGCAGTTCCGGCGAGAGCGCGATTTGTGCGGCCTGAGTCGCCAACGTCGGATCGAGCACCGACATGAGCGCGGTGTAGTAGCGCTCCAGCTCGGCCTGATCCTTGGCAGCCTTCGCAAGCGTGTGCAACTGTTCGAAAGTCACAGCGTCAGCGTTGCGGGCAACAATGGAAAGTACCACCGCCTGATCGTCGGGCCCAAGGGCTTTGTGATCCCTGAGGAAGGCATTGAAGCGCCGACCTGTTTCTTCGGCTGTGCTCTGATCGCCCCAGCTTCCGAGGTCGCGCAACAGAGTACGTCGCAATTCTTGCAGATCGGGAGACTCGTCGGATTTGGCATCCCAACCGAGCTGATTCGCGATCGGTTTGATGAGGGAGCGAGCAAAGGCAGTAAACCCGCCGTACCCACTCGTGCCGCGCTCGGCATACTCCATCACCCCCAAGGCCTCGGCAATCTGCTCCCACGCGCGCGTGTCGAGATTGCTACCCATCGAGGTCGCCAGCGCCAGGTAGCTTGCCAACGGTTCCGCGCCCGATTCCACTAGCGCCCACTGGTCGTCCAGTAGCGCAATTCGGTCGCCGTCGGTCAGGCTGCCGAAGTCCTTGGTATTAGTTGCGAGAGTGGCCGCATCGTACTTCGAGCGATAGAAGCCGATGGCATCGGCATCCACACTCAGGGCATCGTCGCATCGACCCGCCGATGCCGTCTGCCCATCGTGACTCAACAGTACGGTCTGCGGCACGCCCGTGGTTCCCGCTCGCACGCGTAACGGGATTTGCCAATGTGAGGCGATAGGGTCAGTGCCGCGCAGCAAAAAGCGCGATTGCGAAAGCGCAATCGTCCGCAGACCCCCCGCATCGCAGTTCGCGCTAACGCTGACAAGCGGAAAGCCGGCTTGTTCAGTCCAATCCGCGGCTATTGCACCGACATTTTCGCCGCTGGTCGCGCTCAGAGCATTCCAAAGATCGGCCGTTGTGGCATTGGAAAACGCACGCACCTTGATGTAGCTGCGTACGCCATCACGGAAACCATCCGGGCCTAGATACGCCTCGAGCATGCGTAGCACCGCCTGGCCCTTGCTATAGGTAATTTCCGGATCGAAGGCGTTGTCTACCTGCAACTCGTCGGAGACATGTTGCTGGATCGCATGCGAGGACACGCGTGCATCCGCAGCCATTGCGCTTTCTTTGTCGGAGTCCTGCTGCTCCCACCATTTCCAATTCGGGTTGCGCAGATCCGTCTCTTTCGCGGCGCGCCAAGAGGCAAAGCTTTCGTTAAGCCAGATATCGTCCCACCAGCCCATGGTCACCAGATCCCCGTTCCACTGATGTGCCATCTCATGCGCCTGAACGCTGAAGACCGATTGCCGGTCCGCTATGGTGCTGGCGGGTGTCAGTAGAAGCACATGGTCGTTGTAGGTGATCGCACCCCAATTCTCCATCGCACCGGCGATCCCACCCGGCACGGCAATCGAGTCGAGTTTCGGCAATGGATACCGATAGCCGAAGTAGTCGTTGTAATCAGTCAGAATCTGTTGCGCATTGGAGAGAGCAATCTTTCCGTCCTGTTCGCGTCCGCGCACGGCCCAAATGCCGAACTTGACACCGCCGCTCTCGGCCGTAATCTCCTTGAGATCACCGGCCGTCAGCTCGACAAGATAGGATGGCATCTTCGGTGAGCGTTGGAAGGTCACGGTCGACACCGCTCCCCGCACGACGCGCTTTTCGATCGGCATATTCGATACCGCGGCCCAGCTGGCTGGTATCACCGCTTTCAACTGATAGGTTGCTCGAAATGCCGGTTCATCCCAGCAGGGAAACATCCGCCGGGCGTCGGTAGCCTCCATCTGAGTGGAAAGCAATAACCCGTGCTTGCCATCGGGCGTGCTATAGCGCTGGGCGAACAGGCCGTGCGGCTGCGTCTCGATCTTTCCGCGATAGGAAAACGTCAAGGTATGCAGCCCTACTGGCGCCGGTGCTGCTAGGGTAATCGTGGTAAGCTGTTGGTCATCGTTTGTGACGACATGCTTCACAGGCTTGCCGTCCATACGCACGTCATGCAATGCCTCATTTTTTGAGTTGAACTGCACGGCGGTGGTGGCACTGCGGAACTGCAGTTGAACCGTTTCGGAGCCATTGAATGTCAATGCCGAGGCGTTCGGCGCAACGGTGATCGTATAGCTAACCGGCACTACATCTTTCGGTAATCGGCCAGGTGCCGTATCAAAGGAAAATGGGGCCTCGGCCGACGCGGCGATCGCTAGCGGCATGACAATAGCTGTTAACATCATTGCGCGCGCCGTATGTGTCGTCATCTCGGCTCCTCCATGCGACCGATGATCAATCTGCCGATCATACAATTCGAGTGGCTATCGGCCCTCACCATACTTTGCGATCGCGGCGCGCTTGTCAGCGGTTCCTGCCGCGGTACTTCCCGGCTTACGGCGCTACGTAGCCGAACCGGGAATGGCAGCTTACCGGCGGACATATTAACAAGATGTACTCCCGCTTTTGGACCGATCTGAGACGTTCCGAACTACATCGGCGACCCCACTTGGAGCCTTCAGATATTTTTGCGCACCTCTACCGAAACTCTAAAGCCACAAATTCGATCGACACCAACAGACTGATTCCTAACGCGTTTCCGCCTTACCCTGAGATTATCAGTAATAGTATCCGGCGAATCGACCAAGATGAATCCGCCGGCCTACTTGCTCATTCACTTGCAGCGCGGGCACGGGCTCTACGAAGATCAGCGATTAATTTTCCTCGTGGTCACTCGACCGGCAGACTTTCCGTAGACCTTCACGCAATCATGAATCGTCCGGGTTTGTTGACCCCTTGCTGCCAGTCGCGAATGTCTGCTATGCGGACAGGAAAGCGCCCAGGACTATGCCTCAGGCAAGGTAACGCACCGACTCTGGCTCGTGTCGCTGGCAACACGCCAGGTTCCGCGCCCAGCCGCTTTCGCTGCATACAGGGCCGCATCCGCCCGCTTCATAAGCGCTGCAGGATCGTTGCCGTCGGCGGGGAAGAGGCCGATTCCGGCACTGCCGCCGATGCTGATTTCGTTGCCATTAGTCAATTGAAACGGGGCGCCTAGCTGCTCGATGATGAGCTGCGCGATCCTCGCCGCATCGCTCGGCTCAGACAGGCCTCCCAGGACGAGCGCGAACTCATCACCTCCCCAGCGTGCGAGCGTATCCGTTTCCCGCAATCGCTCTCCCATGCGCTTGCCCGCAAGCTGCAATAGCTCGTCCCCGGCTTGGTGGCCTATCGTATCGTTGACCGCCTTAAAGCCGTCGAGATCGATGAGTATTAGCGCACACAGGTTACCCGCGCGACGTGCAGTCTCAACGGTGTGGGTCAGGCGGGCATCCAACAGTGAACGATTGGGCAGCCCAGTCAAGGCATCGTAGTGCGCCAAATGCTCCAGGTGGGTCGTTGCGTGACGCATTCGACTAATGTCCGTAAACATGCCCACGTAATTGATTGGCTTGCCCGCCTCGTCTTGGATGGTTCTAATGCTGAGCCATTGCTGGAAGACTTCCCCGCCCTTGCGCCGGTCCCAGATTTCTCCTTCCCACCTCCCGGTGGCTTGAATGGCTTCCCACATGTTCTGGTAGAAGTCTCGGTCGTGGCGGCCAGATTGGAGCATGCGCGCCGGGTTACCCACCAACTCGGGTTCTGAATACTCCGTGATCTCGCTAAGCGCGGGATTGGCGGCAACAATGACCCCATCGAGGTCGGTAACAACGATCCCTTCCTGAGTGCTCCTATAAACCGCATCGGCCAAGCGAAGCCGCTCTTCGCCTTGCCTGCGCCTGATAATGTCCTCGGTGATTATGATGATGCCGCCGATAGCCCCCTCCTGGTTGCGCCAAGGGCTGACCGCCCACCGCAGCCAAATTCTGGTGCCGTCCGCCTGCACCCAGAGGTCTTCGGCCTTGTCGATGTGTTCCCCGGCCAGTCCGCGCCGATGGACTGCAATCCACGCCTCCGGGATATCCGGATGCACGTCATAGTGGCTCCGCCCCTCGAGCTTGTCCTGTCCCCTGTCGAATTCTTGGATCCAACTTTCGCTCGTTGCGATATAGCGCATATCGCGGTCAAACATGGCGATGGACACTGGCGCCTGTCGGACCATCGATCGAAAATCCTGGAGCGCGCCGGAAAGAACGCTGTTTGCCCGCGCCAGCTCCGCGGTGCGCTCTGCGACTCTACTTTCCAGCAATTCGTTTGCCTCGCGCAATTGCGCGTGAGCGCGTTGCACCCCCGAAAAGTCGCGTCGGATGAGCATCATGGCACCCAGAACGACTCCGAACGCCAGGGTGCTTCCGCCGACCACCATGAGCGAGGAAATGCGGGCGCTTCGGTCGGTGGCTGCCTGCCGTTCAATCAACAGCGCGTTCTCGGCGTCAATCATCTCCTTGACGACAGCCCGAATCTCATCGTGAAGCTTCTTACCTCGGTCGGATGCGTAAAGTTCGAGCGCCGCGTTGAATCCACCAGCTCGCCGCGCCTCAACGGTCTGCGTCGCAACGGCAATGCGTTCCCGTATCAACGACTCCAAGGCGCCGAGTCGCCGCCCTTGTGAGGGATTGTCGCGCGTCAGCGCGCGCAGCGCATCGAGTTCGAAATCGACGTTTCGGATGCCATCGTTGTAGGGCTGCAGATATTCGTCGCGGCCTGTGACGGTGAAACCTCGAGCGCCGGTTTCGACGTCGGTGGATGATGAAAGCACCGATTCCACTACACCAATAACTTCGCGCGTATGAGCGACCCACGCCGCATCGTCGCGCAGTCGTGAAACGCTCCAGTACGAACCGCCTGCGATAATAACCAAGGCAGCGGTTGCTACCACGAAGGCAATGAAAGGCAGTTTGATGGCCCGAAGCATGAGGTTATCGGGCGGGCGCCGGAAAACCCAAGATCTTGTAGATAACGGCGTCCTTGCTCATGCGTAACGCAATTGTACAGCCCCAGTGTCGTCAGTGTCCGCTCGCGCCGCCCCGTGAAGAATAGGTACTTGCCGACAGAGTCCGCGGCATGAACCGATGGCCGAGCTAACCAAGGCCACGCAGCGCCGACCAGCGGCTTCGCTGCGCCAGTGTCTCGGTAGGGAACACACCCTACGGCTTTGGGATGTTTTCGTGCTCTCCCCTGGCACATAGGGTTATTAGTCCGTGAAGGACGAGGCTAACTAATCGGCTGGCAGGTCAGTAGCGTGTGGAACAGCAGCTTTTCGGCTGTCATTTTGAGCGCATGAGTGCCCGGTTTTGGCCGGCCAGCGCCCTATGAGCACTGACCGGCTAAGCATTAAACCTCGGTCTGCTCCGCCATTTCTAGGGCGTCATCAACCTCGATGCCGAGATAACGGACAGTGCTCCCAAGCTTGGAGTGCCCGAGCAGCACTTGCACGGCCCTCAGGTTCTTGGTGCGACGATAAATCAGCGTACCCTTGGTTCGTCGAAGCGTATGCGTTCCGTAACATGCCCTGTCCAGTCCCAGTTGCTTGACCCACGAGCCCACAATTCGGGCGTACTGGCGGGTGGACAGATGGGACGAGCCGCGAAGCCTACTAGGAAACAGAGCCTCCTCTGGGGCAAGACCGGCATAGGCGATCCAGGCGCCCACAGCCTCACGGGTTGGTTCGGTGATTTCGAACTGCACCGGCCGCTGTGTCTTTTGTTGCAGCACGATGGCGCGCGCTGCGACCACTTGGCCATGGCAGACATCCCGCACGCGCAATTTCACCAAATCGCACACCCTGCACACCCTGCACGAGTCGCCTTTGAAGCTGCGGTGCTAGTTGGCATCGGCATGTGGTTCGCGCAACATCAGCTTCACATTTCGAAAAGCCAGTACCGAGAGGAAGCCTTGCACCTTCGCGGTGGCCTCCAGCTCGGCGAACTCACGTTCGAACAACGTCTTCACGCGCTCTGGAGTGGCGCCGGTCTGCCGCGCGAGAGCCTCAATAGTGGATGTGTGTGGTTCGGATACCCGAGCCTCATGATGCCCAGTTTGCATACTTGAGCACTCCTAGCGTGAAAGTGACATCTAATGTGCCCATGACGTGGGATCGAGCTGAGAGGGGCGAGATCCCACCCTTGTTGGTCGTTTCGAGCGGCGACGCGACGCGCGAACGGAACTGGACTTCAGGTCGCACTTGCCGGCGGAAGTTTTGCCGACGGCAACCTGCGGCAAGTCCCACGCCTTTAGTGCGCGCAGCAGTGGTCGCTTCTTCGATTGATGTGTTTGCATGCGGCGCAGGATATCGCTCAAGGTGCGCATGGCTTCCAGCACGTGTGGGCCCTTGTTCAGCATCACGCACTCGGCTCGACCTCCCATGGCGGCATCGGTGATCTCGGCGCGCGAGGGTAGCCCCGTCTTGGCCAGCGTTTCCAACACCTGCGTCGCCCAGACTACCGGTACGTGCGCAGCCTCGCACGCCCACAATATCTCCTCCTGCACCTCGGCCATCCGTTCGTAACCGCATTCAACCGCCAAGTCGCCGCGGGCAATCATGACGCCCGCCGCAGGGGCCGCCATCGCGGCGAGAATCATTTCAGGCAGGTGTTCAAAGCCGTGCTTGGTCTCGATCTTAAGTATCAAACCTACGTGCGATGCGTTGAGTTCGACCAGGCGTTGGCGCAGCGCGCGCACGTCGTCGGCCGATTGTGCAAACGACATACCAACTATGTCGGCGTGACGCGCTACGACCTCAAGATCGATAAATTCTCTCGGCCCCAGAGCCGGCAACTCGAGTCGGCTATCCGGAAGGTTGATGCCTTTGTCGGCAGCGAGATGCTCACCGCGGTCTCGGGCTTCGGTAATCTCTACCTCGACGCGCTTGGCACCAGCGCGGCGCACGACGCCTCCGATTCGGCCATCATCGAACCAGATGCGCTCGCCCTTGCGCACTCGAGCCAACACCTCGGGCAGCGTGCAGACGATGCTCGCCCGACTTGCGCGCCGCCCGTTCGATGCAGCCACCGACTGATGGCCGGTACCACTGGGCAGTAAGTTCAAGATCTCGCCGCGCTGCAGGTGTATCCGGCCTGGTTTCGTCGGTAGGTCGACGATGAGCGTTTCGCGAACGTCACTGCGCTTGTGCAGACGTAGGCACGTAGTCGGTATCAGATAGGCCGTACGCTCGCATTCGACTAACGCTCCGTCTGTCTGGCACTCGACGACGATGAGTCGTCGCCGAGACCCGCGCGCATCGATCAGATCGATCTGATCGCCAACCTTGAGCTGGCGCAGCCAGTTAGGGTAAACACCCACGCATAGATTCGTGCCATTCACCGGGCGAGTTGAACCGGAGGCACGCAGTCCAAGGCGGGCGGGCGCCGTCACACGGCCGAAGATGTCTCGGGCCGGCTTGAGTTTGACGACCGCCGGCTCGTCAGCGACCGGTCCAGTGCGCAATTTCGGACCAGCCAAGTCCATGAGCACGCGCACCGGACGGTGCATCTTTCGCGCCGAGCGGCGAACGTTGTCGACCATCGACACCCACTCAGCCGCGCTATCGTGGGCACAGTTGATGCGCGCGATGTCCATCCCGGCACGCACGAGTTTATCGATCAAGTTTCCGTCAGTCGCTGCCTCGCTCGGCAGGGTGACCATGATCCGGACATCGCGTTCCGGCGGCGCTGCGCCAAACAGAGCCTCAGCGTGCTGCGCGAGCAGGGCAGTTCCGAGCACAAATCCGGTCGGCTCGTCCTGCGACAGCGAGGACCAGCGGCGGCCTGCGAGGCGATGCAGGATTCCGAGCACCTGGTCCACATTGGCCAGCGCATGCGTTTCCGAACGGCCGAGCGACGAAACGCCCATACGGGCCAAACGCTCCTGCAATCCCCGCAGGTCCACGTGACGCAGGGCAAGATAATGAGCTAGGTTGATGGCACTGGGGCGATGCGTAGGATCGACATCGCGCAGCCGGACTCGCAAGCGGATTTCGCGAGCGAGCATCGTCTTTCGCAACGACCAGAGCTCATCGATCAACGCCCCAATCGCCTCTGCATTCCAGGCGTCGACCGGTTCGGACTCCAACTTGACCTTCATTGAGCCACCGGGTTGAGAGCCAATGCTGACACACGTGTGTGGCGTGCCTATGACGGCAAGTGCGTATGGGAGGCCAATGGAAAGTCAGTCATGGTTCTGCAGCCTGCTTTAGGTGCATCGGCCTGCTCCTATTGATACTTGCATAAATGCCTTGCAACTTGTTTCGCACTGCGTGGTCCAACATGATAGGTAATGTTGGCGAGGCGAAGCATGGACAAGGCGGAACGGGAAGCGAAAGCGTTGCAGCGACGGCGACTGCGGGCCGGTCGGCTACTGCAGCGCGGGGTGGCGCAGGCCGAGGTCGCGCGGCGCGTCGGTGTGACGCGCACGACGGCGTCGGAGTGGAACGCGCAACTGCAGGCCGGCGGCTTGGAGGCACTGAAGAGGCGGCCGCGTGGTCGACCTTCCGGCCTCGACGAGCCGCAGCGCCGCGAGTTGATGCAAGCGTTGAGGTCGGGTGCACTGGCCGAGGGCTTTCCCACCGATCTGTGGACGCTCCCCCGAGTCGGAAAATTGATCGAGCGGCGCTTTGCGCGCGCGTACAGCGAGAGCCAAGTGTGGCGCATTCTCGTCTCGCTGGGTTTCTCATGCCAACGACCCTCAGGGCGAGCGCTGGAGCGCGACGAGACCGCGATCAAACGATGGAAGCAAACACGCTGGCCGGTTCTAAAAAAAACGCTGCAAAACAAGGCCGAATCATCGTCTTCATAGACGAGTCGGGACTGAGCGAGCGGCCGACCCGGGTGCGCACTTGGGCCCCGCGAGGTGAAACCCCGGTCCTGCAGTACCACTTCAACTGGCATCAGCTCTCGGTCATCGCCGGAATCACCTTCCGGCGCTTCTACTTCCGACTCTTTCCTGGTGCAATCAAGGGCCCGCAGATCATCGAGTTCCTCACTGCCCTGGGACGTCAGATCCGCAAACCCCTGCTCGTGATCTGGGACGGCCTGCCAGCACATCGCTCGGCACTCGTGCGCGAGTATCTCGAAGCCCTCAAGGGAGCGATCCAAATCGAGCAGCTCCCCGCCTATGCCCCCGAGCTCAACCCCACCGAGTACATCTGGGGTCATCTCAAGCACCACGAGCTGGCCAACCGCTGCGCCGGGGACTTCGCTGATCTGAAAACCGGTGCTCGCAACCGCCTGCGTTCCATGCAGCGTCGCCCGAGCTTGATCCGTGCCTTCTGGCATCAAGCCGAGCTGCCGCTGTAAATATGTCAGGTATTTATGCAAGTCTCAATAGGGAGAAGACTCACGTGATTTCGGGAAGATATCGAACGTTGCTTACGGTTGCCAGTGTGGCAGTCCTGTGGTGGGTCGCGGCCAGTCATCCGTCGAGTGCGGCGCCGGCGGACTCCGCACAGATCGTGATCAAGGATT
>CABEDL010000079.1_pt1 | contig 10238 bp, 9 predicted proteins | sample 3422981 | NCBI WGS metagenome assembly CABEDL01 (sample SAMEA5534329, study PRJEB31848) | metagenome | biome: tundra; feature: field; material: soil | place: USA | collected 2013-05 | depth 0.15 m
GTTCATCGTCGGGACTACCGCCAATAACATCCCTAAAATCGTTCAAACTGATTACGCTACGCATATGAGATTCGTATTGCACTATCGAGGGCCGCTCCGATCAAATGGCGCGCCAACGCATAAGCACCAATTGCGTGAGGAATTCCATCGACAATTGAAAACACTGTGGAGGCAACCGCCGCTTAATGAATTCACCGATTTCTTGAAGCCAAAGCGTACGGATGGGGATTACTCGTTGCTGCGTACGCTGGACCAGTTCGTGTTCGTTCCTCTGATTGCAGCCGAAATGAATGTAGTCGCGGAAATCTCGGTTGTTTTATTGAGGCCCGAGTCACCCGGTCACCTTATGACGCAGGGCGGTGACATCGATAACCGATTGAAGACCTTATTCGATGCGCTCACGATGCCGAGACATCTAAACGCGCTTCCTACCGGTGCGGTGCCAATTGCCGAGCAGACGCCCTATTTCTACTGTTTGCTTGAAGACGACAATCTGGTTACCTCCATAGACGTCAAGACTGAGCAACTACTTGAGCCAGTCCAAGATGCCGCCACCGTCGATCTCGTTATCGCAGTCACTACTCGGGTGACTCGGCTAACCATGGGGAATGGCAACTTCGCTTAGCGTGATTCTCGGAGCCGCGGCCTAGAATCGCGCCGGTAGCGAACCTTTCGCTGAAGGCTTAAGGTGAATGGCACTTACTTAAGCCACCGCGGCATGGGCGCGCGGGCCCAAGAGGTTGAAAGGTAAGAGGAAGGTTGGCCGGGATTGGTAGGATGTTTGTTACCAGGCATCCACCCGACCAACCCCGAGGCCAACCTTGAGAGATCGTAATGCCGAGTTTCAATCCGAGCAACATCGACAGCACATGGGGCGACGCGTTCGCAGCGTCGAGGCGGTCGATTTCTTCAATCTGCTGACCGGTCCGGAGTTGATCGAGGTGACCGAGTCGCATCTTCCCGAGCATCGCGAGCGGCTGTATCCGCCGACGGTGGTGTTGTCGATGTTCATGAGGCAAGCGTTGAACGCGGACGGCTCGTGCCAGAAAGCGGTCAACGGCTGGGCCGCACAACGTCGTACGGAGGGCTTGGGCGTTCAGAGCGTGCGAACCGGTGCGTACTGCAGGGCGCGGCAACGCTTGCCGGTACCGATGCTGACCGGGCTGACGCACGCGGTAGGCCGGCTGCTGAGCGCACGGGCGAAGGCGCGTTGGCGCTGGCGCGGACGCCCCGTCAAGCTGGTGGACGGCACCGGGATCTCGATGCCGGATACGCCGCAGAACCAGGCGCACTATCGGCAGCCCAGTAGCCAAGCCGACGGCGTTGGCTTTCCGTTGGCGCGTGTCGTTGGGGTGATCTGTTTGGCGACGGGCGCGCTGATCGATGCGGCGATCGGCCCGCACGCGGGCAAAGGCAGCAGCGAGTTGGGATTGCTGCGCCGCCTCGGCGCCGCCTTTTCCCCAGGCGATGTGATGCTCGCCGACGCCTTTTATTGCAACTACTTCTTGATTGCGACACTCATCGGGGCGGGCGTGGATGTGCTGTTTGAACAGAACGGTGCGCGCAATACTGACTTTCGGCGCGGCACCTCGCTGGGCCGGCGCGATCACCTGGTTCGCTGGCCCAAGCCCAAGACTCGGCCCCACTGGATGACGGTACAGCAATACGCTGAATTCGCCGAAGAACTCACGGTGCGAGAAGTGCAAGTCGATGGCCAAATCCTGGTCACCAGTCTGCTCGATCCGCGCAAGGTCAGAAAAAGCGAGTTGGACCAGTTGTACGCGCGACGCTGGCATGTGGAGCTGGATCTTCGCAACATCAAAATCACGCTCGGCGTGGACGTCCTGCGCTGCCTCACCCCGCAGATGATCGAGAAGGAACTGTGGGTCCATCTGCTCGCCTATAACCTGATCCGTCTGTTGATGGCGCAAGCCGCACTCGAGGCCGGCCTTCACCCGCGGCAACTGAGCTTCAAACACACCGTACAACTGTGGACCGAGTGGACCGCGCATCGCGTCGATCTCACTGCCGATCCGGCCACCCTGTTCCGCCTCATCGCTCAACTCACCGTCGGCCACCGGCCAGGACGCATCGAACCTCGGGCGAAAAAACGCCGACCCAAATCCTATCCGTGGCTGAAAGTCCCTCGCGACGAGGCTCGTGAACAGGTGCGCAGGTATGGACATGTCTAGCGTTACGGGCTTAAGTAAGTGCCATTCGCCCTAGACCGACTCAAGACGCTGGACGCAACCCACCGACGATGCAAGTCAATTCTTCGTCGACCTCCGGCCTCCGCGATTGCGACGCTCGGAACCTGCGAACCAGCGGTTAGTTTCTGTCTCGCCGAGCAGACGGCGGTCGCCCTCGCGGCGGTCCGCGTGCTTGCGGAACTTGCACGAACAATTCGCCGGCATCGTGCAGTTCACCAAGGGCAGGCGCGGCACTTCGCTCAACAAATAGCGCTTGCCCGCGCCGTCCTTCGCGGCCGCATTACATTTGCTGCTAGGCGCGAGTGAGACCGCACGGTAGTCGCCGCCGGCATTCAATTGGCTGGGCCTCGCGCTTGGCGCGGGTTTCTTTGCGAGGTACTCGCGAGGGGAGCCCCCGAGCAGCGATCTAAGTAGCTGAATCATAGCGTTCCCTCGGTTGTATCACCTGCTCTTGGTGGATTGAGCGCTTCAAGCCTAATCCGGACTCTAGGTGATATATGGGTTCTAGCAGTGGGCCATTTCACTTAAGCACCCAATTCGGATGGTGCAGCCCCACTATGACAATCTGATGGCGTCGCTCATCGCCATAGGGGCGGAAGCTGCCGACCGGCGCATGGTCAATATCACGCCGAGTGATCCGGGTGACGTGAGGAGCTACGGCGCCGCGCATCTCGGGCGGTGCGCGAGCTGACGATCGGACAGGCCGTCGCCCTGGACAGGCTCAGGGCGATCGACGGCCAGATCGCGGCATTGCGGACGGACCTTTGACGTAGTCGCTAATCATCATCGTCGCCGTCTCCCTCAAAGCCGAGTGCGGCTAACGCCGCAGCGCTTTTCCTCAAAGCCTCCGCGTCCTGCCGCTCGTAAACTTTGCCCTTGGGTCTCCACTGCTCACAAAAGTTGATCCGCTTCTTGGCGCTCACCAGCGCTTCAATGATTGCAGTCCGGTCTTTCGCTGATGATGCACTGTCCCACGACGCGGCGACCGACCACCCGAAGCTGGGTCTAAATCGTTCGCGCTGCTCAACGGCTCCGTTCTTCGCGGCGGCGCTTCACGGCTTGCATTGGACGGTCATCTCGTAGTCAAGCGGGCTCGTCTGGAGCGCGTCGCCGACGATGTTGTAGCCGGACGGGCACATCGAGTCGGCCGTTCTGTGGGCGACCCAGGCGCTCATGCTGTCGATGTAGTACACGGGCTGGCGGTTCGGATCGCGAGCGTAGTCGCCGATCATCGCGCAGCCGACCAGCGCTGTCGTCAGCAACATCGCAATAACCTGTTTCACTTCCATTGCCTCGCGTGAATCGACGTCGTCGCGAACGATCCGCCAAAGCTCAATCAATTAATCTGATCTGGTTCATAAATTCGGCGCGGGAAGATGTGGAGCGCGTCACGGCCGCGCATCGGCGGCGGTACGCGCTCCCCGACGTATCCATCGCATTTGCTGTCTCTTGACGAGACGTTTGGCGAGCAGCTGATTGATTGGCAATTCGACAAAGCCGGTCGAGATTCGCTCGCCACAGCGATACCGCTCGCCGTAGTTGACGATCGCACCGGCGTTGCCGTCAATGTAGGTATCAAACTCATCGAGGGCGCGAAAAAGTTCTCTCAGCACTACCTGCGGCGGCCGACCTGACTGTCGGCTTTCCTCACGCGCCCCATCAATATCATCCATGAGGGCGGACGGTGTACAGCATTCGTCTGACGCCCGCAGCGACCGGCAACTCGCTTGCACCGACAGCGAACGCCCATGATGGCTCCGCCGAGATCGTTGCGTTCCCGCAGCGCCGCGGCACGAGACGACCGTGATGGCGGAGTTACGCCCAAGACATCGCAGTCCTGCATGCTGGCGACGTGCAGAGTTTGTGAGATTTCGGTCCGGCGACCTCAGCCCGGTTCTTGGTGCCGCACGTGAGGTCGTCAGCGGAGCGCAATACTTCGGGTTGACTTAACCCGCTTTGCTCGGCGCCTGCGCTTTACTTCTCTGTAATCGTGAAGCTTTGTTTTGCCAGGGCATTGGACCAAACTTCCCCACTCTTGCGTTGGGTCTCCGCAGCGGTCTCGGTTATGCGGCGCATTCCTTCACCCCACGCGGATACGAGCTGCTTCATACTATTTGCCGGACCAAAGGCCCGCAGCGCTGTCGTCAGGGCTCCGGCCTGTGCTTGCAGCACTGATTCCACCATCTGCTCATACAGCCCTGTCGAGCGCTTCACAATTTCTTGCCACGGAGCGGGAGCATTGGCGTTGACCAGGCCAAAAAACGCATCCCATACGCGGCGCCGGGCCCGGATCCAATCCTCGAGCAGGCTCTGGATCTCGGCGTCATTCGTCGAACCCTTGGTCTCGAGCAGGTTGTTGATCTCGGCTTCATCTAATAATGAAGCTGTCATTTTCGCATTCATTTCTCACACTCCTAAGAGCGAACTAACGGGAATTACACCTGGTCTCATCCGTGGTATGACAGTTAGACTCAGGGCACCGCCCCGCCGCGAGCCCAGACTGGCAACTCACCCTTGAATGCAAACGATACGTTGCTGGCGACTGTCGTCGACCGAGCTCCGGACGGAAGGCTTGTCATATTATGTCGTATGCGCTTGGCCGCGCGATGCGTATTTCGTGAGCGGAAGGCCAGAGTCTCACAGCAAACCCGCAAGCGTTTCATGTGATGCGGGTCCGGTAGAGATGCGCTCAATGCCATGGTTGTTCCTTGTTCAGCCTGTCCGGGTAGTGTCTTTGCTCGCAGTGCCGAGCTAGACGTTGGTGCGCTCACCGTGGTCCTTAGCGTCCTTAAAAGCGCGAATCGTGTCTTCACCTCGTCAAGTCTCGAAGGAAAACACGCTCGGCGCGCTTGGGCTACTCGGACATGCAAACTGAAAGGAGGTAGCACGTCCAGCGACTGCGTCACGGTTTCACACGGCGTGATGCGTGCCATGTCTGCGACTTGTACTTATTTCCGCCTCATGATTCGAGCCGCAAGCATCCGAAATAATTGGGGCGCGGCATTGATGGCCACGCGGTCAATCCCGGTGGGGATTTTAAGACGAAGGGAGTCGGCTTTTGCAAGGCACAATCGGGCTATGAAGTCGCCTGCGAAGCGCGAGCGAACGCCGGCGACCCCGCGTTCTTTGGATTCAGGGCGGTCCTTGGCGTTTCTGGGCGTAATCGTGGCCGCCGCGTTGTGCGCCGGTGCAGTCGTTGGGCCCCTCGTGCTGCTGCGCAGCTTCCGCCAACTGGAAGTCGACGCCATGCAGCAAAAGGCAATACAGGTGTATCGCGCCCTTACGGCCGACCTTGGGCAGCTGGCGCTCAGCGATCGTGATTACGCCGAGTGGGATAGCGCCAGTGCGTTCGTCACCGACGGCAATGCCCAGTTCATCGCGGCGAACTTTACCAGCGACACTCTCCGTGGCATGCACGTGGACCTTGTCCGCATTATCGGAAAGGATCACCGAGATCTGTTTTCGTGCCAGCTTGACCGCGTCAGTGGCCGGATCAGGACGCCGGCTGATCCGGCATTGACCCCTAGCCTGCAAAGCGTGGCTGTCGCGGACGCGGTAGCCGACACTCAGATCGTCGCACGACTGGTTGCGACGGCGGCGGGGCTTGCCGCCGTCGCCGCGACACCGATAACGCTGACCAATCGCACCGCTCCGACCGGTGCGGTCATGCTATTCACACGCTTCATCGGCGCCGAGGAGCTCGATCGGGTGCGCCAGACCAGCCACCTACCCGTCACGTTCGCGTACCTGCCCCATGGCGTGGACGATCTCGTCAAGATGCCGGAGGCGTTACGTCGCTGGGCGGCCGGCGCGAACGGCAGCGAGAAGCCGCTGGTGCTGACCTCAGATCGTGGTACTGCGACAGGTTACGTACTGATCCGGACAGATGCGGGCGAGCCAGTGGGGCTGCTATCCACGACGGCTGCGCGCAGTATCTACGCGCTGGGCGTGCGCACGACTTTGTTCCTCGTCGTCGCGTTAGCTCTCATGATTGGCACACTCGGTAGTGCCGCGGCCTGGTTGCTGTGGCGCTTACAGCGTAGCTATGCGTCGCATCAGGCTTTTGAGATGAGCTATCGCTTCATTGCGGCACAGTTGCAGGAGGCCATCGTGCTGGTCGATGCCGATACGCTACAGGTGATCGATGCCAATGAAACGGTGTTGTGCGCCATGCAATGCCGGCGCGCCGAGCTTCGCGGCAAACGGGCCCAGGACGTCTTCCCGGACATTCCGTTGTCGACGCTAACGGCGGTTGCGAGCGCAGGCGGCGGCCGCGAGCTATTGATGTCGCGATTGGGTAGCCGCGCCGAGGCGGTCCACGCGGAAGTGGCCGTCACCGGCGTGGCACTCAAGGGGCGGCGCATGCTGACGCTGGTGGGGCGCGATGTTTCACATCGTCAGGAGGCCGCGGAGCGCGATAGGTCGAATCGTCGCAACCTCATGAAGCTGGCGGAGCACGATCCATTAACCAAGTTGCCAAATCGTTTGTTTTTACACCGCCGCCTGACTCAGGCGCTGCGCAAGTTATCAGCGGGAGATCGGCTCCTGGCGCTCATCTACGTCGATCTCGATCATTTCAAGAACATCAATGATTCACGCGGCCACAGCGCCGGGGATCAGCTGCTGCAAGTTCTGGCGAAACGCATGCGTGCCGCACTAAGTTTGCAGGACATGGTGGCGCGTATGGGGGGCGATGAGTTCGTCGCCGTCGCGCCGCTGCTGCCGGATATCAGAGCTGTGAGGCACACGGCGGAGCTGCTGCTCACGGCAATGCGGGCTCCGGTTATGCTCGACGGAGAAGCGATTGCCGTGACGGCTAGCATTGGTGTCGCGCTGTATCCCAGTGACGCGCTCGACGCAGACACACTGCTTAAGTACGCCGATATCGCGCTGTACAGCGCCAAAGAAGCCGGACGGGATTGTTATCGAATGTTTTCGGCACAAATGGACGTGCGGGTGAGCGAAGAGGTCGCACTCGAGCAGGCTCTCAGACACGCCAAGGGTACGGAGCAGATCTTCGTCGAATATCAGCCAATCATCGACTTACGCACCGGTCGCGTAACCTCTCTCGAAGCGTTGGTGCGCTGGCGCCATCCGACGCTGGGCCTCGTGCCGCCGAGCGAGCTCATCCGCGTGGCGGAGAAGAGCGGCATGATCATCGAGATCGGGCAGCAGGTGCTGCAAATCGTGGTCACGCGTTTGCGCGGCTGGTTAGGTGAGCAGGTGCCGATCGTTCCGATCACTGTCAATGTATCGCCGTTACAGTTCGATCGCAGCGACTTCGCGTCCATCGTGGCGCAGACCGCCGGTGCGGCGGCTGTCGACCCGAAATGGCTCGGCTTCGAAGTCACCGAATCCGCAGCGATGAAGGACCCTGACAGACTGATTGGTACGCTGCAGCGCTTGCGCGCGCTCGGCTCGCGAATTCTGTTGGACGACTTCGGGACGGGCTTTTCGAACCTGAGTTACCTCAATCAGCTGCCGCTGGATACATTAAAGATCGATCGCGCCTTCGTGCGCGATTTAGACCAGCAAAGTAGAGGCCAATCCGTGATTCACGCGGTCGTGGACATCGCGAGACGTTTGAAGCTGACCGTAGTCTGCGAGGGGATTGAGCATGCCGAGCAGGCCGAGCTGGTGCGTGAACTCGGGTGCGACTTCGGACAGGGCTACTTCTACAGCAAACCCGTATCGGCTCGGCACTGCCGTGCGCTGCTTGAGCAACTGCGGCTAGATCGCCCCCTCACTGACACCGTCTTGGTACGAACGCTGCCGACGGAGAATTCGGTCACCTCAATCCGGCGCTTGGATTCACCGCGCTCTATGGGCAAGCACGGATCCTGATCTGGGGTAGTGGTCAGATCTGTAAATGCTCGCCCATCGCCAGAATCACGCACGTCTTGGCCGCCATCTACACCCCCTCCTCTGCAAAAAAAGTTTCGCTGGTGAAGTGCCGTGCACAGGCCGGCGACGGCGATGATCGCCCGTACCCTCAAGATCGATGAGTCGAAGCGAAACGCCCCGCTACTCGAACTCGGGCCCATCCAGACCTTTGCTCGGCCTCAAGTCCTTTTCGGGGCCCTTCTCGCGTTCCTGATCGGGTTCGAGCGTGCGGGCATTGTCGAGAGTGTGGGTTCGGCGGTATTCAGCCCAGCGCTCGGCGGCCTGGGCGCGTTGCTCGTCGATCGTCAGCGCAGGTCCCTGCCCTGGCTCCAACGTCTTCTCGGCGCCCTTCTCCGCCGACTGCTCCGGGGCCTTCTCCTTCGCTTGGCTTTCGGCCCGCATCGCAAGCCATTTTTCACGTCCCTGCTTCTGAAGCTCATCGATGCTCAGCGGCCCCTGGCCGGCGATCTGCGTCTGCCGCAAGAGCTGTAGATCTCTTTCGCGCTTGGCCCCCTCGAGATGCCCGGACAGATCCAGAATCGACTTCTCGACCACCTGCCCTTCGCGCTCGAGCCGCCCGAATTCGGCGGCCTTCTCGAGCCGCTGCTGGGCCGCGGCCAGCGTCTCGAGCTCCAGACGTTTGCCAACCTCAGTCGCAATTCCACGCCGCTCCATACTGGCCACCGCCGGTCCTAAGTGCGTGGTCGGTTCCCGCTCGATCCCCTGCGCCTCCAACGTCCGGTGATCGATCCGCGCCTCGATCCCCAGCGCCGCCAGGCGCTCATTGGCCAGCGCGGTCCACTGCGCCCGGACCGCCGTGAGTTCGTCAGGACCGGGCGCCAGACCCGCCCTTTTGCGGTTGCCTTCTGACCATTCGACTTCGGTCTTGGGTCCCAGACCGCCCGGCTCAATCGTCCGGGTCGTGGTCAACAGATGCGCGTGGTAATTGCGCTCATCCCCTTCCCGGTGCGGGGCATGAATGGCGAAGTCCACAGCAACCCCATACCGATCGGCGATACCCTGGCTGAACGAGCGCACGAGCTCCACGCGCTGCGCAGGGTTCATCTCATGCGGCAGCGCTAATTCATACTCCCGCGCGACCCGGGAATTGGAACGGTTCTCCGCCACCTCCGCGGCGTTCCACAGCGCCTCCCGATCGCGCGCCCAGTTGATGTCCCGCCGGGCGGCTTCCGTCGGCAACACAATCTCGGTGTGCTCGACGCCCCTTTTGCGCGTGTAGTCGAACGTCTGCCCCGTCGTGTGATCGTGGACGATTTCCGCCGCGCGATACGCGGACGCCGCCGTCGCCGAGCGACCCCCGGCGCGGCTCACGGGCTTGACGGTCAGGTGATAGATCGCCATGGGCTCAAGTCCCCGCCTGGACGCGCGCGAGCAGGAACCCGTCATAGCCCTTGGCTCCCACGGTCTGAATAGCCGTCGCAGTGAGCCGCCGCTCCCGGGCAATCCATTCGGTCATGCGGCGCAGCTCTTCAGCCGCCGCGCCGCCTCGCCGCGCCACCACCGCCCCGTCGCGTACGACGTTGTCGACCACGATTAAGCTTCCGGGTCGGGACAGTGCCAACGCCGCCTGCACGTAAGCGAGATTGTTCGGTTTGTCGGCGTCGATGAAGAAGAAATCAAACGCCGCCATGGGCGGCACGCGCCACCGCCCCAGGGTATCCAGCGCCGGCCCCACATGCAGCTTGATGCGCTTGGTGAGACCGGCCCGCTCAAAGTTCTGCCGCGCGATCTCGGCATGACGCGGCTCGCGCTCCAGCGTCACCAGGTGTCCGTCGGAGGGCAGCGCGCGTGCGAGCCACAGCGCGCTGTAGCCGCCGAGCGTACCGATCTCGAGAATCCGCCGCGCGCCTTGCGTGAGGGCCAGCAGATGCAGCAGCTTGCCCTGACTCGCCGACACCTGAATCGAGGGCAGCCCTGCGGCCGCACTGGCCGCGAGCGCCGCCTCGAGCGCAGGATCGGCGGCGATCAGCTGTCCCTCGAAGTAGGCCTCGACCGCGGACCAGGTCTCATAGCTCATGCGCACTCCCCATTCAGATCAGCGGCCTCGCCGAGAGCGACCACGGGCTCGCGCTCGCCTCCCCTCTTTGGCCCGGCGACCCGCGTTGCGCGGTAGCAGCCGGGGTC
>CABEDL010000087.1_pt1 | contig 9859 bp, 9 predicted proteins | sample 3422981 | NCBI WGS metagenome assembly CABEDL01 (sample SAMEA5534329, study PRJEB31848) | metagenome | biome: tundra; feature: field; material: soil | place: USA | collected 2013-05 | depth 0.15 m
CCGGATGATTTCTTGAGGCGCAGGTTGGTTGCCCGCCTACTGAACTATTGGCCCCATCTCGCGTCTGTTTGAACACTACTCTAAACGGCGGAGGAACACCCTATGGCGAACAAGCCCGGATTCGACACCGACACAGGCCGCGGTGGCGAGACTCACCAGCGCGTGCCCAAACGGGGTTCCCATGGGGCTGAAGGCCACCTGACCACCAATCAGGGCATCCGTGTTTCCGACAACCAGAACAGCCTCAAGGCGGGTGTGCGTGGGCCGACGCTGCTGGAAGACTTTGTGCTGCGCGAAAAGATCTTCCACTTCGACCATGAGCGCATTCCGGAGCGCATTGTCCATGCCCGCGGCTCGGCCGCGCATGGCTACTTCGAGCTGTACAAGAGTCTCGCCAATGTGACCAAGGCGGACCTGTTCCAGCGGGCGGGGGAGAAGACGCCGGTATTCGCGCGCTTCTCGAACGTGGCCGGCGGCGCGGGTTCGGTGGATACGCCGCGCGATGTGCGCGGCTTCGCGGTCAAGTTCTATACCCAGGAAGGCAACTGGGATCTGGTCGGCAACAACATCCCGGTATTCTTCATCCAGGATGCGATTAAGTTTCCGGACCTAGTGCACGCCGTGAAGATGGAGGCCGACCGTGCCTATCCACAGGCGGGCAGTGCGCACGACACCTTCTGGGACTGGGCTTCGCTCATGCCCGAGACCACGCATATGCTGATGTGGGCGATGTCCGACCGCGCAATCCCGCGTTCCCTGCGCACCATCGAAGGTTTCGGCATCCACACCTTCAAGCTGGTCAATGCCAGGGGCAAGGTTACATTCTGCAAATTCCACTGGAAACCGAAGCTCGGCATGCAGTCGACGCTGTGGGACGAGGCGCTCAAGCTCCAAGCCGCGGATAACGATTACCACCGTCGTGACCTGCACGAATCGATCGTCAGTGGCGCCTATCCGGAATGGGAACTGGGTCTGCAGATGTTCGATCAGGAATTTGCGGATGCGCAGCCTTATGACGTGCTCGATGCGACCAAGCTGATCCCCGAGGAAGTCGTGCCGGTGAGGCTGGTGGGGCGTATGGTGCTTGACCGCAATCCGGACAACTTCTTCGCCGAGACCGAGCAGGTGGCGTTTTGTCCGGCCAATATCGTGCCCGGAGTAGATTTCTCCAACGACCCGCTGTTGCAGGGGCGGCTTTTCTCCTATCTCGATACGCAGAAATCGCGGCTGGGGACTGCCAATTTCCATCAGATACCGATCAACGCGCCGAAGTGCCCGATGATGAACTTTCAGCGCGACGGGCAGATGCAGATGAACGTGCCCACCGGTCGTGCCAACTACGAGCCGAACAGTCTTGCCGCACACGGCGAAGAGGGTGGACCGCGCGAATGCCCGGTAACCGGCTTTGCCACCGCCCACGGCCGCGTCGAAAACGATGAGCAGGGCGACAAGCTGCGCGTGCGCGCCGAGTTGTTCGCCGACCATTACAGCCAGGCGCGCCTTTTCTGGAAATCGCAGACTGATAGCGAGCGGGCACATATCGCATCCTCGTTCACTTTCGAACTGTCCAAGGTCGCGCTGGAGGAAGTGCCGGGCAGAGTGGTGGCTAACCTGCGCAATGTCGATGAGGAACTGGCAACGCGCGTGGCGGCGGGGCTCGGCATCAAGGTTCCGGCTAAAGCTAAGGCGGCGCGTGCGCCGATCGACATGCCGCCCAGCGATGCCCTGTCCATCCAGAAGAACATGAAGGCGACGATCGAGGGCCGCACCATCGGCATCCTGATCGCCGATGGTTCGGACGGCGGCGAAATCCAGAAGCTAGTAAAAGCAGTCAAGTCCGCCGGCGGCAAGACGATGCTGGTCGCCCCGAGGGTCGGCAGTACCAAGCTTGCCGATGGCTCGACGCTCAAGGCGGACGGGCAACTGGCCGGTTCTCCTTCGCAGATCTTCGACGCCGTGGCGATCGTGCTGTCGGAGAAGGGCTGCCAGGCGCTGCTCAAGGAGGCCGCTGCCGTGCAGTTCGTCATGGACGCTTTCGGCCACCTCAAGGCGATCGGCGCCACCAAGGCGGCCACGCGGTTGCTCGACAAGGCGGGTGTCGAAGCGGACGAGGGCATCACCGGCCTAGGTAAGGCTTTTGTCGAAGCCGCTGGCCGGCGTTACTACGCGCGTGAGCCGAAGGTTCGCACTCTTGCTTGAGGTCGCTGCTGCGAATGCCAGGATCGAAAAAACGAACTCGGGTAGGAGCTGGTGATTGGAAAATCTGCGAACTGTCCATCTTTCCGCTCGGACAGTGGCACTCGATGCCCCGTGCACGCAGGGCAGTACGGTGAGCCTGCGGCCGTAGCTATTTCATCTGCCATGACGACGGCAGTCGACGCGCGCACTCTGCGGCTTCGCGAACAGCGCCGGTTTTCTCGATAGCATCATTGGTAGCTGCAGGCTTGGATCGGATTGGGAATCTAGAATTAGTGGACCTGAGGAGTGAGAGCTGGTCTACCGATGGATCGACGGCAACGCCTACCGAAAGTCGACCGGTCGAGTGCAGGCGGCGACGTAAACGTTTGATTTACTTGCGGGAACTTGTTTCAGCGCCGACTACCACCAGCAGTATCTGGCGAAGAACCCGAACGGGTACTGCCCGAATCATTCGTGCGGGGTGCCCTATAAATCGGAGGTTTCCGTCACCCTAAAATAATCCCTGTGGCGGCTTCGGCGCCGGAGAGAGCTGCCGCGATCTGGCAGCTGACCAGGCTACTTCAGGATCTGAAAGAGATTGCTGAATTGATCGGTCCATACGGGTAATCCGGAACGAGGCACGATGGGAGTGCTGTAAGCCGTAATCTCCGGCTGTTGGAGAAACGTCGTGCTGCGCGTGACGAGCGCCCAGTCCGAAGGTGACAGCAATCCAATTGCGCTAGGGCGATCGGCGACGAGGACTGCCTGAAAACCTGCATCGCGGGCGATCTGCCCGACCACGGGAGCAAGATCCAAATACCGGTTGGAAAGATGAAAGGCAATGACTCCATCGGGCGTTATGAGGCGCGCATAACTGGCGAACGCCTCCCGCGTGAGCAAATGCACCGGAATTGCATCCCCCGAGAAGGCGTCCACCGACAGGATGTCGAAGCGCTGCTCTGGTCTGTTGAACGCCCCTTGCGCGATCTCGCGTTCCAGGGAAAGTCGTGCGTCACCGAGCACCAGCTCGATTCGCGCCTTGCTGTCCTTGAGATAAGTAAATTGATTTTGGGCGATGTCCACCACGGCCGGATTCAGCTCGTACACGCGAAATAGATCACCGGGCCTTGCGTACACCGCCAGCGTTCCCGCACCCAGGCCGATCGAGCCGATCCGCAGTGACCCAACGGATATGTGTTCGATCAGAATCGTACGACCAATCCCCGAAGATTCTCCATAGTAAGTTGTCGGCATCTCGCTTAGCGGCGGCTCCATAATCTGCGTACCATGCACGACGACGCCGTGCGCGAGCGTCCGAATATGCCATGCTCCGGCGGACGAACCCTCCACTCGAAGAGCGCCGTAGAAGTTGCGGACCACCAATTCCGTCCCCGTGGACAGACTATGGTAGTAACCCCAATCGAAGGTCAGGGTGCAGAGCAGCGCCGTGAGGGCCACTGCGCGAGACAAACGGTATTTCTGCAGCAGCAGGGCAGACATGACCAGCAGGGCGGCACAACCCCAACGCGCGTCCCCCTTTACAATCTTGGCCCACTCCAGTGGGTAGGGGTCCAGAGCGGAGGGCAATGCGCCGAGCAGGAGCAGAATCAGCGCCGTGGAAAGTGCCGCAATAATGCAATTGGCTGTCCAAGACGTTCTCGGGAGTAAGCGCATTTCCTCGGAGCAGCCGTAGACCCCCAAACCCGCCACAGCGACCAACGCGAGTGGCATCTCCCAGTAGCTATTGAAGACTTGGGGCGCAACGAGCCCAACCAACAAGCCACCCAGTGCGCCGCCGGCGGCGAGGCTGAGATAGAAATGGGTCAGATATTCCGGGTTGGGTTTGCTGCGCGCGAGTTCACCGTGGCACATGACGCAGCCCAGCAAGAGCCCGACTGCGTAAACTGGCAGCGCCAGATAGATCGACAGATTCGCCTGGTTCGCGGACAGAGCCCACGCCATGGCAGCAGTGGCCAACATCGCCGGTGTAATCCAATAGCGGCGTTGGTACCAACCTCGCCCGGAGCGCCCCTCAAAGCAGATGACGAAACTCAAGAGATAGATGCTCAACGGAACTATCCAGAGAAACGGGATGGATGCGACGTTCTGGGTAATCTGATTGGTCACCGACAAGAGCAGGGCAGAACCCAGCGCGGCACACCCGATCCAGTAAGCATAGAGGACCGGCGACGGAGCGGCCTCAGGGGCTGCCCCGCTTAGCGTCTGGAGGTGGAAGAGGTCAGGTCGCCGCCACCGCCTGCAAACATAGCTGACTAGGCAGACTACGAACAGCGCGTACGCGCAGCTCCAGACCCATGCCTGCACGTGCACTGTCGCAAACGGCTCGATAGCGAAGGGGTAGCTGAGCAAGCCGACTAGCGAGCCCAAATTCGACAGAGCGAACAAGCGATAAATGGAGCGCACTTGGATGGAACTATTGGTCGCATCGCTCAGCCATCTCTGAAGGAGGGGGGCCGTCGATGCGAGCAGAAAGTACGGCAACCCAACAGTCGCAGCCAACAGCCCCAGAATCTGCAGCGCCGGCTCGGTGTCGTGGCCTGGCTTCCAGAACGGCGCTGGAATGATCGGCAACGTCAAGCAGCTCACGAGCAGCAGCAAGATGTGCAGCACAAACTGGCGAGAATCAGCGCGACGCCGCGTTAGCCAATGCGCGTAGGTATAACCGAGCAGGAGCACCAGCTGGAAGAACATCAGACAGATCGTCCACACACCCGCCGATCCACCGAACCACGGCAGGATCTGCTTGGCTATGATGGGTTGCACCAGGAACAACAGGAACGACGACAGCAGGATTGTGAGCGCGGGTGCGAGCATCGGCTTGCTTTTCAGGTTTTATTCGCGCCGCCTCTGACGCCGAGACCTGACTCTACCAGCGTATCGACCCGGCAACACCAGGTTCGGTGACGCCGTCGAGGTTATTGCGCAAAAGACGCCGGGTCGCGACGAGCAGGTTGAAGTCGGCGGTTGGTGTCGCCGCGGCGCGCGACGTAATCAGAATCTACGCTCACTGGGGGCCGGGATCCGCGTGATAATCCCGCTCGCTTGGCCGTTCCCTCGGGTGTCAGCTGAACGTCACGCATGTTGTTCTGTGGATTGGCGCCATGGCGCTGATCATCGCAAGCGGCACGACCGGTGTCGCCATCTTCTCCAATGGCATCGACACGCGAACGCACGGTGCGGATCTCGTGTTCAATTTCACTACCGATTATGCGTTGTTCAATGAGACGGACATCACGAAGATCCCGGGTACGCCCGCGCAGTTGACCGGACTGTCGCTGTATAACGCCACGGCGCTCTCTGATCTCACCACGGCGAGTCCGAAATACGTGGTCAACCTCGGCGCGCTCAATCTGTTCGATCGCTATCCGAACAAGCTCAATGACGTACTCCGGTCTCACTACGATAACTTAGCGTATAACGATAATCTGGGGGTGCTGCAGTACCCGTCGTTCTCCCCGTTCGACCAAAACTTCGGTATCCACTGCGCCCGGTGTGACTGCTTTAACGGTGGCGGGAAGGATATTTCGTGCACTTAATTTCATATGATGAGGCTCCAGTTGAGGGTTCAGAATCGCGCTGAACATAGCGGCGAATTTTGCCGCGAAGGACGAAATCGGGAGCTTAGTCAGCGAACCCAAAGGCCAGGCCCCGCAAATTCTGCCTGAATGACAAATAGGTGGGCTGCGATATGATGTCGCATGGAGGTGTGTATGCCTACTCCCGTTGTTCGATTCCGAATCGATTTCGCGAAGAACGCCTACGTCGGACCAGGGAAAATCGACCTCCTTGAAGCCATTCGTAATTCCGGCTCTGTGTCACAAGCGGCACGTAATCTTGGAATGAGTTATCGCCGCGCATGGTTGTTGGTGGAAAGCCTAAAAGAATCGTTTCGAGAGCCTGTGACTGTGGCAAGTACCGGAGGCAAGGGCGGAGGCGGCATGCTGGTGACCGGATTTGGCGAAGCATTGATCAGCAGCTACCGCGAACTTGAAAGAGACATAGCCACGTTGGCGGTTCGACGCCTGCACGCCATAATCCCGGCCGTTGTTCGGCATTCCACATCCGCAGCCAAATCGCCGCGCCGGCCGCTAATGCATAAACGCAGTGCAATTTGACTACGCCTTGACTGAGTGGAAAGCCACTTCGTTGCCACAGCCTCTAATTTTATTTTCGCCGTTAGAAAAGGCGCGGATGCACAAAAGCTTTTGCATCGAAGGACTAGCCGCGAAGGCAGCGGCGCGAAGTTGATCGTCAGATCGGATCCAGGAAATCCTTCCCGACGGGCTTATGTTCCAGGATCTCCTCGCGGGTTAAACCCTGAATCTCGTGCGGGAAAACCAGCCAGTGTTCCGTAGCTCGAACGTAATAGTCCGGTATGAGAGCGCTGCGATTTCGCGCAGGCTTGTAGTACGCTGTCGCAATCCGGATCTTCTCCGGCAAGTTGCGTCGGCAACGGCGCTTGAGCTCCGCGAGGACTGCTTCAAGGCTACGGCCGGAGTCGAACACGTCATCCACCAGCAGGAGCTCGTCCTCGGCCGACAGACGTGAGACCAGATAATCCAAGGCGTGAACCCGAACCGTCTTACTTTGGTTGTCGACGCCGGTATAGGAGGAGGTCCGAATCGCGATGTGATCGGCGTGAATGGCGTGGTATTCGAGTACTTCCTGAACGGTAATTCCGATCGGCGCGCCGCCACGCCACATCGCGACCAGGAAGGTAGGCCTGAAGCCGCTGTGAACAATAAGTCTGGCGAGTTCCATCGAGTCCCGCAGGAGCGAATCGGCGGATATAAAAAGCTTGTCCATGGATCGTGATCGTGCCCGCCCTATCCCAGCAATCGCTGCAGCCACGTGGCTATGTCATCGATCTCCGCCGTGCACACCTCATGCTGCATGGCATACTCATTCCACTGCACAGCATAGCCCTGCTGTAGCAGGGTATCGCGCGATAATCGTCCCATTTGAATTGCCACCAGCGGATCGTGCCGACCGTGACACATCAGGATCGGCGTCTTGCGGTTGGCATCGCTCGCCTCCGCCGCAAGCCGGTCGCGCAATGGCAGATAGGTCGAAAGAGCCAGCACGCCGGCCAGACTCTCGGCGCGGCGCAATCCGCTATACAGCGCCATTGCGCCGCCCTGGGAGAAGCCGGCGAGCACGATTCGATTGGCGGGGATCCCCTGCTCGCGCTCGCGCCGCAGGTATCCATCCAGGCGCGCGGCGGAATCGGCAATGCCGACGGCATCCTCGATCGCACCGATCGAGAGGTCTTTGATGTCGTACCAGGCACGCATTCGCAGGCCCTGATTGAGGGACACTGCCCGTACGGGTGCGTGCGGAAACACGAAACGCACGCTAAGCGCCGCCGGCAGCCTGAGCTGCGGCACGAGCGGTACAAAGTCGTGACCATCCGCACCCAAGCCATGCAGCCAGATCACGCTCGCGGTCGGCGAGGCGGCGGTGGGCGTCAGAAAGACCGCGTCCTGATCTTCACGCGTGTGGTACGTCATGACCACATTATCGTGGATTTCCCGCCCCGGTCGACCAATAATATCTGCCCGCCAACCAGGCCATGCTGATAGCTACCGCGCGCTGCTTGCTCCTGGCCGTCCTCGCTTTGATGCCGGCGCTGCCGATCCGGGGGAGGAGCCGTTCGCGTTGGATTCGGCTCCCGGCCGTCTGCCGAAAGACGTGGTGCCGCTCGACTACACAGTCGACATCGTACCGAACATCACCGCCCTGATACTTACAGGCTCCGAGTCTTGCGCGATTGCTTCACCTCCGCAGCTTACCGCCCGTCCCCAGCATCCGTCCCGAGCGCCCCGCAAGTCCTTATGCTCTCGTAGATAAATGGCTCGAACGGCGCCGTGGAAAGAGCGCAGAACCCCCATCACCGGAAGACAAGAATATCGATCATGAGAAGAGCCGCGATCGCGGCCGGCATATCGACGAGGACTAATTCCGCGGTTCCAAGTGGGTGGTGTGTTGCCACCGCAGAGAGTATCCGCGAATATGCCTGACGCTCGGTCAGGGAGAGTACAACGTGGCTGAAGGCGACGAGCGATAAGAGCATGCGAATACCGGTTCTTTTGGCGCCGACAGTCCTGATAGCCGTCTACGCATGTGTTGGGAGCTTGCCGATCAAAGCGAGCTTCGCTAAAACTCCAGGGGAAGTCGAGATCGGCGACACCCTTCGGGAGGCTGCGATTCAGGGGCTGAATGGCCCATCCAGAAAGCTTTCGGAGTTTCGTGGCAAACCACTGATTATCAATGTTTGGGCCAGCTGGTGCGGTCCATGCAGGGAGGAAATGGCGTCATTGGAAAGGCTCGCCTGGTTGGACGAGACCGCACGATTCACGGTGATCGGCATCTCAACAGACGACGATCCCGATCAAGCCAAGGCCTTACTAAAAGGCACTAATGCAACGATCAACCAATTCATCGATAGCAAGCTGTTGATGGAGAATATGCTCGGTGCCTCGAGGCTGCCGTTAACTGTTCTCGTCGACGCCAATGGTCGAGTGCTCGACAAAATCTACGGCGCTCAAGAATGGGACAAACCAGATGCGTTGCACTTAATAGCCAAAGTGTTCCGAATTCAAATCGGTGCCCAACCGCAATGAGAAGGCGATATGAGAAGGCGATCGGCGGCCGCGCTGCTCGTCGTCCACGGCGACTTCACGTTTATCGGCCAGCAGTCCGCCTGCCGCATCCCCTGTTTGTCCGGGATGGGCTGCTTGGTCCTCGCCGGCGAGCGCTACACGCTGGAATCGGACAGCGGCGCTATTATTTTGATTGTGGAGGCGGACATTCTTGAGGCCCATGGGCGTGGGATCGCCAGTCCAGAGCGGATCGCCGGGCAACATTGGCCTTGTTACTGGCGCTGGCGGCAGGGCTGGGTGAAATTGTGCTGGCGGGATAAAGCAACAAGGACCGGGATGTCACGGGCAAGATAAAATAGACACGCGAGCCGCGAATGTGCACGATTTTTGTGGAAAAAGTGGCTACTTGTCTGTGAACAGGAACCCGCGCTATATCAGTGAGTGATCGCTGACCCACTCTATAATTCTCAGCATTTCATACCGTCACTTTCAGCTGATCGCTGATCTAGGCGCCTGGGGCGATCAAGAGGTCATTGACGAGGCGCGCAAGCATTTCACCGCCTTTGTCAAGGATCATAACGCCCTTGCACCCGACGATCAGGGGGTCATTCTGTCCGTCGTCGCACACTATTGCGATGCTGCGATGCTGCGATGCTGCGATGCTGCGATGCTGCGATGCTGCGATGCTGCGATGCTGCGATGCTGCGATGCTGCGATGTTCGAGCAGTTGCACGCCGTGTCCAAAGCCGCCAAAGACGAGTCTGAGCTGCGCCGTTACTACAGCGCGCTGATGAGTGTCCAGAATTCAGGCCTGGCACAGCAAGCTGCGCGCTTCAAGTTGGCAGAGATAAAGTAGACTCTTCTGCCGGCGGCGGATGCATACGTTCGCTGCCGGTCGCCCGGCAGCGGCAAGATCAACGTGAGCTTCGAATCAGGACCGGTATATCAGGGCAGTTGCTGCGAACGCCTCGCCCGCAGGCCCTGAGTGTAAGCTCGCGCGTCAGGCAGATGCGCACTTCCGACAGTTGCCCGCGACTGCAGGCAACGGTGAGACCATC
>CABEDL010000101.1_pt1 | contig 9651 bp, 13 predicted proteins | sample 3422981 | NCBI WGS metagenome assembly CABEDL01 (sample SAMEA5534329, study PRJEB31848) | metagenome | biome: tundra; feature: field; material: soil | place: USA | collected 2013-05 | depth 0.15 m
GTACCCACCGAGGAAGTCCTGATCGGCGATCTGGAGGATTTGGAACAGCGGGCGCTGGGCTGCGACCTGATGATCACCCATTCACACGGACGGCAAGCGGCAGAACGTCTGCACATTCCGTTCCATCGCGCAGGCATGCCGATGTTCGATCGCCTGGGAGCCGGCCAGCGCGTCACTGTGGCCTACCGAGGCACGCGCGAGTTTCTGTGCGAGATCGGAAATATATTCCTGGCGCATCCGCACCAAGGTGCGCCGGACAGCTGGCCCTTGCCGGAAACCAGTAATGCGAGTGACGCGGCGATTCCGGCTCATTGAAAGACATCAAGGAGTAAGAGGTATGAAAGTCGCGTTTGCCACCCAGGATCTGAAGCGCGTCGATGCGCACTTCGGCTGGGCCAAAAATATTGCGATCTACGAGATTTCACCTGAGGGTCACCGCCTGCTCGAAGCTGTGCAGTTCAGCGGCGACCTGCAGGAAGACGGCAACGAGGACAAGTTGGCGCTGAAGCTCGATGCGATTGCCGACTGTGCGATCTTGTACGTGGCCGCGATTGGCGGCTCCGGTGCGGCGCGCGTGGTGGCCAAGAATATCCATCCGGTGAAGGTCGCGCAGCCGGAGGACATCGTTGAGATTCTCGGCAAACTGCAGACCGTGCTCGCAGGCACGCCGCCGCCATGGCTGCGCAAGGCGTTGATGAAGGGCAAGGAGCGCGCTTTGAATTTCGAAGATGAAGGGGTAGGACATGGCTGAGGCAGCAGCGGTCTTCAAAGCGGACCCGATTGCGTCGGAGTTCGTCAAGGAGCTGATCAAACTATGGCGCGCGCAGGATATGCATGGCGCCTGGGATAGCAAGAGCGACTTGCAGCTGCTCGAGCCGTATATTCTGGACAAGGAGCGGCGCAAGCAGATTCCTCTGATGGGTGATCCGGATCCGGAGACGCTCTGGCGGCTCGAGCTGTTTTACAACGCTATTGGGCTGTCGATCGAGCGTGCCACGGGGATCATGGTGACGCCGATGATGAAAATGCACCACGAAGGCTTTGGCCGCATGATTCTGGCGGCCGGCCGGCTGATCGTGGTCAACAAGCAACTGCGCGACGTGCACCGCTTCGGTTTTGGAAGCTTGGACAAGCTGGCCGAGGAGGGCGAGAAGTTCGTGGCTGCGGGCATAGAGATGATCAACAAGTATCCGGAGGTCGCCCGCTACGGGTAGGAGACACCAATGGATAGGAGACGGTGATGGAAGACGTTGATGCCCTGAAAGCACAGATCAAGAAGCTGAATGCACAGGCGACTAATCTGAAAATGAATCTGCATGACCTGGCCGAAGATTTGCCCACCGGCTGGGAGAAGATACCGGAAGTCGCGGCGCAGACTTTTCAGACCTATAAAAGTCTGACGGAGGCGCGTGCGCGCCTGGCTGCGAGCGGCAGTTGACTTCCGGAAGCCCAGCGATGAGTGTCGTCACGATCAAAATGCCGGATGGACGCAGCTGGACGCCGAAGTTCGTCAAAGAGATCAATCAGGAAAAGTGCATCGGCTGTGGGCGCTGCTTCAAGGTTTGCGGTAGGGATGTACTGCAACTGGCCGGCGTCAGTGAGGACGGCGAGCTCATTCCGCTGGCGGCGGATGTCGAGGATGACGACGACGAATATGAGAAGAAAGTCATGACCATTGCAAATCAGAGGAACTGCGTCGGCTGCGAAGCCTGCATGAAGATTTGTCCGAAAAAATGCTACACGCACGAGGCGATGACGGCGGAGAGTGCATGATGGCGTTGGCCGAATCCATGGCGTATCAGCGGCTGATGGTGGCGGCGCGAGATCCCGCTGACATCGCCACGCTGGCGTTCGGTGGCGTATTGGCGCGCTTTCAGATCCAAGGCCTCGATGAGTCGACGCTGACGCGGCTGTATCGCCGATACTTTCCCGGCAGGCCGCAGACGACCGACGCGAGTACCGTGTGCAACGCACTCTCGGCGGCAGAATTCGAAGACCTGCTGGCGCTGCTGCGCGAGCACCGGCGTGAGGAATCGGAAGAGACCGAGTGGCTCGCCCGCGCCATAGCCAGCGCCTGCGCCGGCGAGAATCATTTGTGGGAGGACATGGGCCTGCCCAGCCGTGACACCCTGTCGCGCCTGATCAGGCGCTACTTCACGACCTTGTACTACAAGAACATTGGAAACTTGAGGTGGAAGAAGTTCTTCTACAAGCAATTGTGCGATCGCGCACAAGTGCGTCTCTGCAAGGCACCCAGCTGCGGCGTGTGTAGCGATTACGCGCTATGTTTCGGGCCGGAATAGGAGCCTCACCGGTCACGGGATCGCGACTGCGGCGCTGCGTGCGCAGCAACCATCGCCAACGCGAGCAGCAACATCCGAGGCCGCGTCATCCCTGCAGCAGCGCCGAGCAGTGCAGCCGCTGGTGGTGCCGCAACACCAGCGCGCGCAGTGCCGGCTCGCCTGCCAATTCGAATATTCGTAGTGATGGAAAGGGCACACGCGGAAATTCCAGTTCGTGTGTGCCTTCGGCCCACCGCACTTCGGCGCCGACGACGAGGCGGTCGGCGCCGGTGTCGAATCTGCGCGAGCGTTGTTCGGAACGCGAGGTTGGGCGCGTTGTGACGACGACAACAACCCTCAGCGATCGATGGCCCCGTACGCCAAGTTCCTGAAATGGCGACAGACTGCCGCAGGACTGGGGGAAGTCCAGACGCCCGGCACATCTCAGTGCAGTTTTAGCGGTGGCTAACCGTAGGTCGGTTTCTGGGGCCAACCGCTAGCGCTGGCAACGATGTCATGCGGCCGAACCACAACCAGCATTCCCACCGTCCGCTGATAAAGCGTTGGTTGTCTACGACGCTAGAGCACCGCCTCAAAACCTTCGAAATGCGGTGGCCCGAGGTAGAGCCCGCGCTGCTGCCCGGCATTGGCATGGGCGGCGCGAAAGGCTTCCGAGTGCGTCCAGGCCTCGAATGCCGCCGCACTGTCCCAGGTGGAATGCGAAACGAACACCGTCGCCTGGGAATCGCCGGGTCCTTGAAGCAGATGAAAATGTCGAAAGCCCGGCACGCCGGCCAGGTGGCTGTCGCGCTGGCGCCAGACCTCGATGAATTCGGCCTCACGGCCGGGCGCAATGCGAAATCGATTCATGGCGATGAACATGGTTGTGAGTTTCGCTTTATTCTGTCGGCGACGCCACTAGTTATTGTCGGTGCGTTCGGCGCGCAAATTCGCCAAATGGTTGGGCAAGGCCACAACGCCGTCGGCTCGTTTGCACTGGTGGCGTCTTTTGACCGCTGTCGTAATTTCGCAAGAATTTCACTTTAGTCTGTCGGAAGTTGGGAGTTTTGAGGCCATCATCGACCGTGACAAAGCCGCATCGCCCGCCGATCCGCTTTTCACGACTGCCCGCGGGCGTTCAGCACGCCGGCGCCGGTCGAATCGAGCGACAGCAACCACGCGGCACCGTGACGGATCTGCTTCACGTGACCGATGCACATTGGTCGCAGGGACACTATAGGTTCCTTTGCATTCAGCATCTCGATAAGCAGCTCGGTCGGCGCCTGCAAGTGTCCTCACGGACCGTGGAGCGCTGGCTGCGGATATATCGCAAGAACCCCGATGTGATGGCGCTCATGCCGCGCGCCAGGGGGCCATCGATTGGGCATCGGCGGATTACGCCCGAGCGAGAAAACCTTCTTGCGGAGGTGATCGATGCATGGGCCCGCCGTGGTCAACGGCTCCCCGTCGCCTGGATCAGGGAGGAGTGCGGACATCGCGGTAGAGCCTTGGGCATTAAGCCAGTGAGCCGAGGTTGCATTGAGGCCCGGCTGCGCGACCTAGGCATCGAGAGCCTACAACGCGTTAGGCCACCAAGAGCAATGCCTGCAGGGGTGCCGAAACGACCGCCGCGGTCCAAGGGCGCACTGGGAATCGTGCAAATTGATCACACGCTCGTGGACGTCATGGTTGTCGATGAAGTTCGCCGACAGTCGATGGGCCGGCCCTGGATCACGGTCGCCTTCGATATCGCGACACGGGCCGTGCTTGGCTTCCATCTGAGCTTGAACGCCCCATCCTCAATCTCGGTGGGATTAACGCTGGCGATGGTCGGCTTGCCGAAGGAGCGGTGGCTGGTAGAGCGGGGGATCGAGGTTGAGTGGCCCATGTTTGGCATTCCTCGTCTTCTGCATCTGGACAATGGCGCCGAGTTTCACAGTGTCGCCCTCAGCCGGGGTTGCGAGCGTTACGGCATCAGCCTCGAATATCGGCCGCCGGGCCGGCCGCACTTTGGTGGCCACATCGAGCGCTGGATCGCGCTCGAGATCGCTGGCCGGTACCACTTCAATGTGCACCGAGGGCTCCATGCCGTCCCGTATCGGCTTTGGAAGCGCGCGGTCGGTAAACAGCCCCGGATTACCGTGCCGGCGCCGGATCAGTCCGAGTACCTGTCGATCCCGTATTCCGATCTGCGGCGGCCGCCGATTACCTTGGCGGAGCTTGAACGAGCGCGGTCGATTCTGACCGCCAAGGGCGATTCCCAACCCTCTGAGGAGCAACTCTTTGCCACGGCCGAGCAACAGCGCCATATTGAGGACGCAGCCGCCAGGAGGAGCCGAACGGCGCGCCGGAACACAGAGCGCAGGCCGTCGCGGCGTATAGCCGCCGGACGCATACGCAAGGGTTCACCCGTGAACTACGAGGAGAAAGTGGTGCCCTATAAAGGTGAGGTCTGGTGAGGGCCGCGGCCGCGGCATTGAAGGTACCGCTGCAGCACCGGCCAATGCCTCGGGCGCAGCTCGTTGCATTACAGCGGCACCGGAAAGTCCATGCTGATCGAGAGGTTCGAGAGAGACCACGCCACCAACATACCGTCCCGGACAGGCCGCCAGACTATCATCGCGACTCAGATGCCGCCGGTTCCGGTCATCCGAAGTCTCTACGGGGAGATCGTACGATCGCTGAACGCCAACGCTCGGCCGAATCTGCGCATTCACGAACTAGAGAGCACCGCGATTGCGTTGCTCAAGCATGCGGCACCGCGAATGTTAACCCGTCTTCGCGGATTCGAGGGGTAGAGGGCAGCCAAGTCCTTGATTGATCGAGGGAGCACCCCCGAAGGTCTGCACTACACGGGCGTGGCTGAGGCGGCCTGGGCAGCGGGTGACTGCCATTTGAACCTTGCAATCGTCCGCAGCCGGTCTACAGGAGGAGAAGACAGCGAGAAACACCGAGCGCGCCTCCCCTGACCCGACAGCGGCGATGCAAGTGTCTAACCTGGCACATGGTGCGATGGCAACGGCTCAGTGAGCCCCAGCAATACCTATGGCTTGGCGGCTGGTTTGTCCTGGCTGTCGGGGACTGCTGCTTCGGCCGCTTTAAAGCCGGTTCGAGAGTGGGTCCCGTCGCAGAACGGCTTGGTGGTGGAGCCGCCGCAGCGACACAGAGCAAAAGGACGCTTGGGAATTACGTAGGTGGCGCCGTTCCAATCGACCGCCGTCACATCGTCGCCTTGGACCAGATAGGGCCCGTTCTGAATCACTTTGATCGTTGCCATTCGGATGTTCTCCCGCAGTGCCAGTGTTACAGAGACAACTTACGCGCAACGCGCGCACCGTGTCATTCTCCTCCGCTCCGCCGACCATCGCGATAATAATGTCGATCATCGTGCTCGGCATCATCGAAGCATTGGCGAAATGGAACCAATATAGATAGTCGGCATAGTCGGGACTGTCCGCCGTGACGGCGAGGTGACCGCCTCCATGCTTAGCGATGACATACTCGATGATCGCGCCGGACTCGGCTAACACCAGGTCGCCGTCCGTGATCACGGGCGCGGTCCCGAACGGATGGAGCGCCTTAAGAGGTTGGCGTACCTTTTATGCGAAGAGTACCGCCTGTAACAAATCCGTCCGCCAAATTCAGCGGCTTATCAAGCTAACTAACTTGCTGGAAACTACTCAGCCGCCAGGCGAGCGTCTCCGGCTGAGGAATCAGCTATTTACGGGGCGGTTTGCTGCGGTGCCAAAGAGAAACCGGGACTCTCTGCACGAAAGGTACACGACCCCCGATGAGGCGCGCGGGCCGGCACCGTCATTCCGGACTTGCGTAGCCAAGGGCACGCGTCGCCGGTCTCCGGCTCGAATCAGACCTCCTCGATTGTCAGGGCGAGCAGCGCCGAGCGCCGTGGGTTGGTTTGCTTCTAAGCGCTTTTGGCCACGCTGTACGAATGCGCACCTGCGCCGGCCAACTTGCCGCCATCGACGATCAGATACTCCTCACGAATCGGGCGGTGCTCAAACCAGCATTCCAGAATCTCTCGGGTTCCGGCGGCGTAGCGGGCTTGCGCGGACAAAGACGTCCCAGAGGTGTGTGGAGTCATGCCATGATGAGGCATCGTCCGCCACGGGTGATCCTTTGGCGCCGGCTGCGGGTACCAGACATCGCCGGCGTAACCGGCAAGCTGACCACTCTTCAATGCACGCACCACCGCGTCGCGATCGCAGATCTTGCCGCGTGCGGTGTTAATCAGATAGGCACCCCGCTTCATCTTGCCGATCAGTGCGTCGTTGAAGAGGTGCTCGGTCTCCGGGTGCAGCGGGGCGTTGATGGTCACCACGTCACAAACGCGCACCATCGAGTCGACGTTGTCATGGTACGTAAGGTTGAGTTCTTTCTCGATCGTCGCCGGAAGTCGGTGCCGATCCATGTAGTGAAGCTTGACGTCGAAAGGCTTCAGCCGTCTCAGAACGGCCAAGCCAATGCGGCCGGCGGCAACCGTACCGACCTCCATCGCCTCCAAATCGTATGAACGAGACACACAATCGGCAATATTCCAGCCTCCGTCGATCACCCATTTGTAAGAGGGTAGGTAATTGCGCACCAGTGAAAGAATCATCATCACCACATGCTCAGCTACACTGATGCTGTTGCTGTAGGTAACCTCCGCCACGGTGACCCCATGCGCTATTGCGGCTTGAAGATCGACGTGATCTGAGCCGATGCCGGCGGTGATTGCGAGCTTGAGCTTCTTCGCCTTCGCAATTCTTTCCGCGGTCAGATAGGCGGGCCAAAAGGGTTGGGAAATGACAATCTCCGCGTCAGGCAGTTCACGCTCGAAGATCGAGCTGTTACCGTCTTTGTCCGAGGTGACGACGAAGGTATGATCAAGGTTCTGCAGAAACTTGCGCAGCCCAAGACCACCCGAGACCGAACCTAGAAGTTCCCCCGGCTTGAAATCCAACTTCTTGGGTGTTGGGGCGGCCTGTCCGCCTGGGTAGCGTTCAATCTTGGGAATTCGATCGCGGGCATACGATTTTGGATACCCGTCGACGGGATCGTCATAGAGTACACACAGTATTTTGGCCATTCGCTTCTCACTTGGTCGCAATGCGGACCGGTGGGGTGGGGTGGTGTCGGTGCCAATGCCGCGCATGGCGGGTGACAGCCAGACTGCGTTTATCAGCGCAGACTCTGTGCAAAACGCGGCGGGATGTCTGTAGGATGTTCTCCCCACTTACCGGAGTTGGTCGAACTGGGCCGGTCGACGCTGGACAAGACGCTTCAAGCCGATAACGGACTAAGCGGTGGTCATACTCGGCCTGAGTGACAGAGTTTTCGCTAGGGCTGGCCGTTTTCCTTCCTGGCTTTCATCATGCGGGCCATGCCCGATTCCCGGGCGGCTAACTCCCGCGTGTAGTAGCGAGGCATTTTGGGATCTGTCCATCCGCCAGAATGCATGATGCTAGTTAAGTCGATGCCGGTCGCCGCCATGTCGTGCGCGGCACCGATCCGTGTGGAGTGAGCGGCGAGATGTTCGACCGGCCACGCCGGCTCGGAATCCGTGTGCTTCGCGTTCAGTAATCGACCGATGCGCTGGATGATTCGTGCAACCTCTTGAGGTTGGATGGATCTGTGTCCTACTGCTCCGGTGTTCTCGAGGCGCCGAAAGATCGCTCCTTCAGTAATGCCGGCGTGGGCGAGCCAGGCCTGCAGCGGTCTGACCGCTTCGGGGGCCAGGTAGCGCGCTTCCTCGCGACTGACCTTGGTCATCCGAATAATGGCAATACCGTCGTCGGTTTCCGGATTGAATTTAATATCCTCCTTGGTCAGGGCTACCAGCTCGGAGCGCCGCGCCATCGTGCTATAGGCTACGGCGAGCAGTGCTTTGGCGCGCAGGTCCCACACCAGATTGCCGCTCTGGAGATGTTCGAGGGCGTGGGTGATGTGTGTCCAGCGCAGTGCGCATTTGGGCTGCTTCGGCGGTCGACCTCGACTCAGATGCCGAAAGGCGCCCTTTACCTGGACGGCTCGGGTGGGATCCGGCAGATTCGATAGGGTGTGCGCGCGCGAAATAGTCGTCAGGTAGCGCTCCACCGTCGAGACCGATCGGCTAACGGTCGAGCTATAGGCATCTTCGACGAAACGCGTCACCACGGCGGGGGAAGAGGGCAGAGGCAAGTATCCGTTTAGACCGCAGAAGCGCAGAAACACCCGCCAGTCGGAGCGCAAAGCGCGCAGCGTGTTCAGAGGCACACCGAGCGCATACGGATTGTCGCGCAGGAGCGGTGATGTGCTCTCAAAGAGAGAAACGATCTCCTCGGGCGTAAAGGGGGAGCCTCGCGCTATCCACTCAACGGTGGCGGGCACTGAGGCCGCATTCAGGGGCATTAAAGTGTCAATTTCCACGCTCGGAGCCTATCCATCCATTCTCAACGAAGCGCTTCGAAGCCGGGATGTGCAGCCGCGCCTCGGTCAAACGTGACCGTCTTGGAACAGCCGGCTTCCCGGCCCAGTTCGACGATGACCGCATCGCTGAAATCCGCCCTCGAGTCCCGGTAAGCCCGTAACGCCCGCCAAACGACATCGGCCTTTTCGAGCATCAGCTGCGGGGCCGTCAGTAATCCCTCGACGATGTCGGCCACAGCAGTCCGGCTCGCTCTATAGTTCGCGGTCATCACCCAGACTATTTCTGCCAGAGACACAATCGAGATGAAGCCGCGCGATTCGGCGGACAGGGCCCCTTCGATCAAGCGATTCGCGGCGGCGGCCTGGCGCTCGTCGTCCTGGGCGAGGTAACGCACAACGACGTTGGTATCCAAGCCAATCACCGCAAGCGGCCCATCCTTGACAGGCTGCGATTCATCATCTCGACTGTGATGGGCCGCCGCGGCTTGGGCAGGATTCCCTTCAGCGAGCGAATGTCCCGAGTCGCCGGCTTAACGAGAAAGCCCGCATCCGTCTCGATGAACTCCACTCGATGTCCGGCCTCAAGGCCGAGTTTTGTGCGCACGGCCTTGGGTAGCGTGACCTGACCCTTGCTAGTGATTGTTGCGGTAGCCACAACGCCTCCTGAACACCATACAACCAGAAAGGTATCTTACATCAAGTAAGGAATAAGGAGGGGGACCGAGCATGGGACGCAGGTTTGACATCACAGCGCCCAGTCAAATCCGAGTCGATGCCACGTACGCTGCTTAAAGAACGGCATCTCGAACTAGCCGCAATGAAATTCGGCGCCCGAGCCGCGCTATACGAGCACTTTCACAAGCCCAGAATAGCATGGCATCTCCCATTAGAGCGCAGACGTGTCCTTATCGTGCGGACTCAAAAGGCGTATTCTGTACGTCATAATATGAGAACATAGTTG
>CABEDL010000102.1_pt1 | contig 9636 bp, 9 predicted proteins | sample 3422981 | NCBI WGS metagenome assembly CABEDL01 (sample SAMEA5534329, study PRJEB31848) | metagenome | biome: tundra; feature: field; material: soil | place: USA | collected 2013-05 | depth 0.15 m
GCCGCCCAGGGCAGGAACTTTCTGCTGACGATGCTGCGCTTGATGCGCGAGCGCAGTGCGGTACGGGTCGTCGCGGATCAGCACGGTACGCCCACGGCAGCCGACTCGATCGCACGCGCACTCTGGGCGATCGCGCTGCGGCCGGACATCCACGGCATTCTGCATTGGACCGACGCCGGCAAGGCGACCTGGTACGACTTTGCCGTGGCAATCGCCGAAGAGGGGCGTGCCGCGGGACTATTGTCGACGCAGGTTAAGGTCACGCCGATCACGACAGCCGATTATCCGACTCTGGCGCGCCGGCCGGTCAACAGTGTGCTCGATATCCGAGAATCGATCGCGCAGTTGGGGCTCACGCCACCGCCCTGGCGGGTCAATCTGCGTGCCACGCTTGCAAAGTTAGCGCCCGTCTGAAGGCGGCTACCGATGCGGTGACGCAGCGGCGTTCCTATACTGTCTGTACAGGTTTAGGTGGGACACGAGACTTAAGTAGCAGAGCATGGCGCGACTTCTGATCACCGGCGGGGCCGGATTCATCGGGGCGAATTTCGTCCAGTACTGGTTGGCCCAGCATGCCGGAGATCGGGTCGTGGTGCTCGATGCCCTGACCTATGCCGGCAATCGGGCAAATCTGGCGTCGGCCGAGCAGCGCCCGGAATTTCGATTCGTGCATGGCAACATTGGCGATACGCCGCTGGTCGAGCGACTGCTGCGCGAGGAATCGCTCGACACCATCGTGCACTTTGCGGCGGAATCGCATGTGGATCGCTCAATCGAAGGGCCCGATGCGTTCATCGAGACCAACATCATCGGCACGCATTCGATGTTGAAGGCCGCGCGCCGGGTGTGGCTCGAAGAGAAAACTGTACCGACGCACCGTCTCCATCACGTCTCGACCGACGAGGTCTATGGCTCGCTCGGTCCGACCGATGCGCCCTTTACGGAATCAACCCCTTACGCACCCAATTCCCCGTACTCGGCGAGCAAAGCGGCCTCCGATCACCTCGTGCGCGCCTATCACCACACCTATGGATTGCAGACCACGATCAGCAATTGCTCCAACAATTACGGGCCGCATCAATTTCCCGAGAAGCTGATTCCATTGATGATCGCCCAACTGCTCGCGGGCAAGTCATTGCCCGTCTATGGGGATGGTCGCAACATCCGCGACTGGCTGCACGTCGAAGACCATTGCCGTGGCATCGATGCGGTCCTCAGCCAAGGCAAAATTGGTGAGGTCTACAACATCGGCGGCCGCTCGGAATGCGAGAACATGCATCTGGTACACCTGCTATGCAGGATCGTCGATCACCATCTGAGCTCGACCCAGGGGCTCTGCGCACGTTTTCCCAATTCGGCGGCGGCGCTGGGTGAGCAGAGCGAGCGGCTGGTCCGCTATGTCAGAGATCGTCCGGGACACGATCGCCGCTATGCCATCGACAGCGCGAAAATTGAACGGGAATGCGCGTTCCAACCGAGCATCTCATTGGAAGCCGGCCTGCGCGCGACCGTCGCCTGGTATATAGAGCGGGCGGATACGCTGAGAACGGGCTGGCAACGAACCATCGGTGAGTGAACGGCTACCGCAACGATCAGCACGGCTACGCTTGCACATTGCGTATATTGCTGGCATTATGCCAGCATGGCTATTCAGATTAACATCCGTGATGTTCCCGAGAGAGTCCGCGACGAACTGGCCGCCCGTGCCGCTTTGCAGGGCAAGTCAATGCAGGAATTCTTGCGTGCCGAACTGGAGCGCTTGGCCTCCCGCCCGTCGGTGGAGGCCTGGTTGCAGCAAGTGCGCAGGAGAAAGCGTGCGACACAGACTCGCGTTTCCTCCAGCCAGATCCTTGAGAGCCGAAAAGCTGACCGACGTTGAGTGCTGTCATCGATTCGTCTGTACTTGTGGCGGCGTTGGTTGATTCCGGACCGCACGGCACCTGGGCGGAGGAAGTTCTGCTGAGCGGCTCTCTTCACGCGCCTGAGCTGGCACCGGCTGAAGCAACGAACATACTTCGCCGTCTGGAGCTCGCGAAGCTCATTACGACGCCCGAAGCGAACGCGGCGCAGGACGACCTCATGCAGCTCGATATCGAACTGTTTTCCTTTGCGCCTTTCGCGGACCGCATCTGGGAGCTACGCCACAACGTGACCAGTTACGATGCTTGGTACGTCGCCCTCGCCGAAGTGCTCAGACTTCCGCTCGCGACTATGGATGCACGTCTTTCCAGATCGCAAGGGCTCGCCTGCGAGTTCCTGACGCCCGGTCAATCATAGCGGAATGGAACCGTCTCCAAACGGCGACTGCGTCGGATTGGCGATCTTTCAACTAATAGTGAGGTGGCTTCTCGAATTCCGTGGCACCGTGCCCGCGGGTTTACGGCAGGAGCAACCCGCTTCGGGTGCGTAGAGGGGTGTCCTCAGACAAAATGACCACCGCGTCCACGGGCTTCAGCGATGACAGAATGGTCGCTCGCGCCACTTCGCTTTGAACCGGCCGGCCTGCTCCCTTGAGCCGACGCACAGACAGATCGGAATTCAAGCCCAAGATCAAGCGATCCGCGGCGCAGCGCGCTTGCTCCAAAAGGGACAAATGGCTGGTGTGCAACAGATCAAAGCAGCCGTTGAAAGACTAAGAAAGAGGTAGCCGCAGGGGCACCGCCGAACGCCCGGCGGGCACGTCAGAAAGGACTGCGCCAGTTGAGACCTTTGAACCTCGCATAGTCCCTGTCAGTCGTAATCCACTCGCAGCCGGCCTCAATGGCGATGGCGGCGTTCCAGGCGTCCTGAACCAGATTGCCGGTGGCCTTCGATTCACGGCACAGCCCCTGGAACAGTGGCCAGTGACGTGCCCCTGGCGAGACGATCGTCACGTGCGGCTGCGACAGCAACACGTCGCAAAACGCGAATACCTCGTCTGCGGTACTCGGCCGAACATAGATTCGAGGATGGGTGCAGATCCGTGCGACGGAGGCCAGCACCTGGGGGGAAATGCCGTAGGCGGCAGGCTCGTTGACGACCTGTTCGAGCCAAGTCCTATACCGCTCGTGATCGGCAGAATCGGCGCGGAACGCGTAGATCAGGACGTTGACGTCCGGCAGGATCAACCGATGCCGTCCATTCGGTCCATGACGCTCGCCGTGTCGTCGAGGTCGACACCCGGAACCGTCCCCCCGGTCGCGCGACTGATGGGCAGGCGGATGCGCCCTTTGCGAGCAGGCTCAGGATTGCGCCGAAGCATCAATCGTAGGCCCTGTTCAATCAGCGCGGTCAGGGTGGTGTTCCGGCGTTGCGCCTCGCGTTTGGCTTCGTTCAACAGGCTATCGTCGAGTCGTACGGTGGTCCTCATATGTCTTAGCATATGGTTGATATGTCTATATGTCAAGCTTCACCTTTCATGGCCCGTCGATCGCCGCGCTCCGACCGCGCTCATCCTTGCCCGCGTGTTCGGCAACAGCCGCGTCAATGGCCAATAGGCGGCCCGCAAATCGCATCGCGAGCTCGGCCACGAGCCAGACCTCGAGGCGCGCGCGTCGCTGATCACCCTCGCGGCAACGACGCCTCAGATTGACATTACACTAAATCAACATTAGTGTTGATTAAACGCAATGTCAGTGCGGACGTCATGTGGTCGGAACGCGAAGCCATTGAACTGTTCCATCTGCTGTTCCTGCGTGCCTTTGGCGCCCGGGTCGAGAAAGTTCGGTATGTGCTGAAGGGTGGTTGCAATCTGCGATTCTTCCACAAGAGCATCCGATATTCCGAGGACATGGATCTGGATGTTCGCACGCTGTCCGTCGCGACGCTTCGAAACAACGTGGATCGCGTGCTCGAAGCGCCATCCTTTCTCCAGACACTGCGTGCGCAGCAGATCGAGCTCGCGCGGGTCTCGCGGCCGAAACAGACTGAGACGACTCAACGCTGGAAGCTTAGGTTGCGAATCGGAGCGGCGGGGGCTGAGCTTCCAACCAAGATCGAATTCTCCCGCCGCGCCGTGGATCAAGACATGGTGCACGAGGCGGTGGATCCGGAACTCATCCATCGCTATCGCATCTATCCAGTCCTCGTCCAGCATTACACCGCGGCAGCCGCTTTCGCTCAGAAGATCGCGGCTCTCGCGCTGCGCACGCAGATCCAGGCCCGAGACGTCTTTGACTTGAAGCTGCTACTGGATGCGGGGGCGGGCAGCACGCCGGTATCCCCGGGCACGATTCCGAAGCTTCCGCGCGCAATCGAAAATGCGATGAGCATTGGCTATGACGCGTTCGCCGGCCAGGTACTGGCTTATCTTGAGCCCGACTATCAGGAACATTACCGCGCGCGCCGCGTGTGGGACGAACTGCAGGAGCAGGTTGTCAGCGCCCTGGAGGCGCTGCTACCGTGAATCAAATCGAAGCGCTGCGTCGTCTCAAGAGCCTCGGCGCGCCAGGATTCGAGACTCGAGATGCCGCAGCGCTGTTGCGCGTCACGCCGGGCAACGCCCACATGATCCTGCGCCGCCTCGAGCGCAGCGGCCTGCTGATCCATGTGAGCCGTGGCCGCTGGCTGTCGAGCCGGGACGCAACGCGTTTCGCGCTTCCCGAACTGATCAGCGCGCCATATCCGGCATACGTGTCACTCCAGTCCGCCCTGTTTCACCATGGCCTCATCGAGCAGGTGCCCGCCGTGATCTACGCCGTCACACTCGCACGTCCACGGCGCGTGCGTACACCGCTCGGCGTCGTGTCGTTCCATCGCATGCCGCCGGAACTATTCGCCGGATTCGACCTCGAGGGTGCCGCTGGAGTCAAGATTGCTACTGCGGAGAAGGCGCTGTTCGATCTGCTGTATCTCGCTCCCGGGCGCAGCCGCTTGTTTGCGCAGTTGCCAGAGCTCGAGATCTCGCGGCGCTTCCGCTGGTCACAGCTCCGACAGTACATCGCGCTGGTCAAATCCCCGAGCCGGCGCACATTCCTGACGGAAAGCATTGCACAGCTCAGGATGAGTCAACCCAAGAGGCAGGCGCGATCGCCCTTGTCGTGAGATCCGGCTCAAGTCTCGCTCTTGCGCAGCGCATCGATTCGCTGCTGCAGCCGCTGCATCTCGCGCTGCCGCGCCTGCGGTGTTCCCCATCGGGGCTCGTGGCTCTCGCTTTTCCGTTGCGCCGCGCGTTGCTGCTGCGCGCGCCGTCGCTCCAGCGCCACGGGCACAGCGCAGCTGGGCAGGCCAGCGGCCACCAGATAGCTCTCGATTCGCGGTAGCGAGTGCTCGAGTGCGAACTCATGGATCAGCGGCAGATTGAGGGCGGCCAGAACCGGGCGCCAGGCGCTCTGATCAGCATCGCGGCAACGAATCTCGAGTGCCGGATTGAACTGGTACCAGCCCTGGGTCACACGGGCGAACAAGGCACGATTGTAGGGGTAATCGCGGTCGATCTCGTTGCGCGCCAGCACGCCCGAGAGGTGCGCTCGTCGGTTGCGCTCGGCCCGCACCACGCTTGGCGGCAAATGCTGCCAGGCTTGTAGGATCGTCGCGGTTTCGAAGGCGCAATACGGCCGGCGATCCGCGTGCGTAAAGCGCGACTTGAACAGCGCCCACAGCGTTTGCAATAGAAAGTACTCCGAAAGGTGGCGGTCGATGCGCACCAGGCGGCCGGCCACCTTCACGTCCACGCTGGCCGGCGCGATGAGCTCGTACAGCGCGGGGAACGGGCTGCGGGCGAATTTGCCGTCCGCGAAGGCCGCCAGCAGTGCGCCGTGCAGCGCGTTGCGGCCATAGTGATCGCTGGCGTCGCGGTCCGCGCCGCGCTCGATCAAGGCTTCGACCAGTGCGACGTTGCCGGCAATCGCCGCGGCCATCAGCGGCGTGTGATTCATCGCCGTACGATGCTCGAGGCCATGCAGATCGCACTGCCGCAGGATGTCCTTGAAGTGCCTCGCCTGGTAGGGCGTCAGATATTTGTTTGCGAGTGACGCCCGCTGCTGGGCAAAGCCGCGCGCAGGGCTAAAATCCGCCTCCCGGTCGAGATGCTGCGCCAGCATCGGCTCGTCGTGACAGGCCGCGTAGTCAAACAGCCGCCGCTTCTGTTTGTCTCCGGGCACTTGCTCGCGGAACACGCGCGTCAAGCTCTCGCGCAGACCGCGCTCATCGAGCACCGGCCAGGGCGGGGGAGTGTGCTTGAGAATCGTGTTGCGGATGGCGCTGGCCTGCTCCTGCTTTCCCTGCAGCTCGAGTTTGCGTGCCTCTTTCTGCCAGTCTTCGAGGCTCGCCTGGTGGGTCTCGATCGCGGCTTGATCCGAGAGGGTGAGTTTGAGCAAGCGGAACAGCGGATGCTGGGTATCGGCTTCGACCAGGTACAGATTGCGCACCGCGCGCGTCATCGCCACGTACAGCGCGTTGATGAAGAACTTGTAGATCTCGAGCGACTTGTCGCCCTTGTCGCGCGCGCGCCGATACTCGAGCGTATCGAGCAGCAGATCCGTCTCGGCCACGCCAGCGACGATCTCCGCGAATTCGCTGCGGTGATCCGAGACGAACCGATAGAGCACGATGCTCTCGTACTCGAGCCCCTTGGCCTCATGCACCGAGAACACCAGCGGCGTCGCGAAATGCTTGCGCGCCTCGGACTTGTCTTCATCGCGCAGGACCAGCACGGCCGCCTGGGTCGAGCCGCGCGTGCGCGCGTCGAGCTCGCGCGTAGCAGATTCCTTGTCTGACAGCAGCTGCACGCGTCCGGGCTCGCCGCCGCTGGCCTGAATCAGAAAGTTGCTCTCGCGGTCGACCGAGCCGAAGCGCTGCTGCTTGATCTTGAGCAGCGTGTTGGCCAGTTGAGCGGTGACATCGGCATTGCGAAAATTGGCGGTCAGCACGCGCAACTGCTGCCGCTGCGCCAGGGCCGGCTCGCGCCAGAACAGGCTCTTCACCTGACTCCAGGAGAAGAAATTCGGATGTACGATCTGGTTGGAATCCCCGCACAGCAGAAACTGCCCCGGGGCCTTCAGCGTCTTGAGCACCAGCGCGAGCTGGACCGCCGTGAGGTCCTGGACTTCGTCGACGACGACAAAATCGTAGCGGGCCGCGGCCAGGGATGCCCACTCCTGGGCGATGAGGTTCAGATCGTAGAGCCCGGTCTCGGGCAGCCAGGCTCGGTAGCGTTCGAACAGATCGTAGAGCGCCTGGCGCTGCCCCGGAGCGAAGATCGATTGACGCACACCGAGCGCCTGGTACGCACTGCGGCTCAGCACGCCGCCGACGCACGCCGCGATGACACCGCGAATCTCCTCGAAGGCCTGATGAGCGTCCAGGTCGCGAAACGCCTGGCGCTGGCGTTCGAACCATCCGCGGAAATCACGCCAGGCTGCCTCGCGCCCCTGAGGCACGCGGATCGACTCGATGAATTCGCGGTAGGAGAGGAACGAGGCCTCCTGTGTCTCGTGTTCGAAGCCGCCGGCGTAATACAGATCGCGCGCGTTGCGGGCGAGATAGGCGGACTGCGTCACGTACAGCACCTCGCCTTCGATGTGCTTGAGTTTCTCGAGCGTGAGCGCCGTCTTGCCGCTGCCGGCGCTGCCTACCACGATCAGCGGCGGCGGCTGCCGGTAGATCGCCTCCTGCGCATCGTCAAAGGATATCGGCTTGTCGAGCACGTGAATGGCCGTGCGCTGCGGATGCAGGTAGCGCACCGACTGCGCCTCCGCGCCCGCCGCCGCGGCCTCGATCGCCACGATCCGCGATTCATCGATCGCGGCGCCGCGCAGGAAGCGCGAGTGGCCGTAGTCGTGATTCTCGATCACCTCCAGCATCAACGCGCACATTTCGGTCTCGTGGCGCACGAGGCAGAACAGCAGGCGATTGGCATAATCGAGCTTCGCGCGGTAGAGCTTGCCATGGCTCACGTTGACAAGCTTCTTGACCTCAGCGGCGCGGAAATCGTCGCGGCCCAGCGCATCCACCAGTTTTTGGTACTGAGCGGTGACCCTGGAGGTGTCCAGGCCGACGTATTCGAGGATTCGCATATTCGGGTCCTAGCAGCCTGTCGGACTTGGGTTTCCGGTTGAAGGGGCAAAGACCTGTAGGGTGCGTGGATTCATGTCGATGATCGAAAAGGAAGAGGCGTGTTCTCGCCATGCCCTCTCAGCAGGGCTGCAGTGCGAACATTCGCTTGATGTTCCAGCTCATAGTCACCAGATTCCATTCGCCTTTGACGTTTTCGATCCCTCGCAACAGACATTGGCGATATCCCATCGCCGATTTGATGATGCCGAACACGGGCTCCGGGGTTTGTTTGCGCAGCGCATAGAGTCTTCTTCCCCGTGGGGTCTTCAGCCGATGCGCCATCTTCTGCATCGGCGTGGCCGACTCGGGCGGGGATTTGGGAGCCGCGGCAAATCGCTGTCGCCAGCTGACATGATGGCGAGAGCGCCCCAGCGCGATCAGCGGTTCGATCTTGGCTGCCTCGCAATGCTCGACGTTGGCCTGACTGAGATAGCCACTGTCGGCGAGTATCCGCTTGGTACGACCCAGTTCCTTCGGCAGCGCCTTGATCTTCTCGATCATCGGCAGGAGCTGCTCTTTGTCGTTGGCCGCCTGGGTGACTTCGTTGGCCACGACGAGCAAGCTCCCCGTAGCCACCACCGCCTGGGCGTTGTAACACTGATCAAAGCCACCGCCAGCAACCTTCATGATGCGTGAGTCTTCGTCCGTCAAATTGATCTGATCCTGCTCGCGCACCCCACCGGTTGGCGGCTCGGGCGGGCGGCCACGCGGCTTCTTACCCGTGCGCTTCTCCTGCTCTGCGCGCGTGGCAAGTCGGCTCTGATATTCGGCTTGTTCGTGCTCCAAGCGCTCATCCGCCCGTGCTTCGATCTTCGCCTTCGCCTCGGCAATTGCCGCCAGGCGCAACTCGCGGCGTTCCAGTTCCTCGGGAATCGACATCCCATCGGGGATATCATTCTCATCGGCTTGCTCGGCGAGCCGCAGCAACTGCTGCACTTCCTTCTTCAGCTGCTTCTCGATCTTTTTGGCATGCCCGTAAGAGAGCGCACTGTGCCGGCTCGCACTGGCATGAATCTTCGTGCCATCGAGGGCCACGGTGCCGAGCTTGAGCATCCCCATCGTGCGCGCCAGCTGCAGCACTTCGACGAACAACGCCTCGATTTGCCCAAGGAAGCGCTTGCGAAATGCGGCAATCGTGTCGTGATCGGGATGTTCATTGCCAGCAATGAAGCGAAACGCCACCGAGTCGTACGTCGCTCGCTCAAGAGCACGGCTGGAAAACACCTTGGTCGCATACCCGTAGACCAGCAGCCCCAGCAGCATAGCCGGGTGATACGGAGCCGAGCCCGTTCCACGGTAGGCCTTTACCAGCTCCGACAGATCAAGCCCATCGATCACTTCCACCACAAAGCGCGCCAGGTGTCGCTGGGGCAGCCACTCATCCACCGACGGCGGCAGCAAAAATCCCGTGTCGCGGTTGATAGGTCGAAAGTTGTTCATGGCTTCCAATGAGGTCGGAGAACTGAAATGATTATCTCCTATTCCACCCTAAGTCCGACAGGCTGCTAGGCGCGGCCAAGTCGAGTAGACCTTCGCGACGAGCGCTTGTCTGTCATCCAGGTGCGCCAGGTTGCCGGCGAGCGACCAGGCGGCGCCGCGCCG
>CABEDL010000104.1_pt1 | contig 9502 bp, 5 predicted proteins | sample 3422981 | NCBI WGS metagenome assembly CABEDL01 (sample SAMEA5534329, study PRJEB31848) | metagenome | biome: tundra; feature: field; material: soil | place: USA | collected 2013-05 | depth 0.15 m
TTTCCCGTCGGAAGAAAGGGATCGGCGAAGATCTCCGAACTGGCCGCCCCGGCCAGAAAGCTCTCCATGCGTGCGGCATTGACCATCTGCGGATTGCCGCAAAGATAAACCCGCCAGCCAGTCAAATCCGGGTTGTCCTTCAGTGCGAGGTCGAGCGGCGTTCCAGACCAATGCCCGTCGGCCGACGGCCCCCCGGAGACGCACGGTCGGTACCGAAAGTTCGGATGGGTGGCGGCGATCTGGCGCAATTGCTCCATCAGGTAGAGCCCGCTGGCGTCGCGGCTGCCATGGTACAGGTGGATTCGCCCACGATGCCCGCTGTTCAGCGCATCGCGCGCGATCCCGTACAGCGGCGCCAATCCACACCCGGTGCCGAGCAGAAGTATGTCCTGATCGGGTCTGCCGGGAACGTAGAAGCAGTCGCCGAATGCTTCGGAGATTGTTACGATGTCTCCGGGTTCTAGCTGCTCGAAAATCCAACCGCTCACCAGTCCGCCGGAAAACCGGCGCACATGCAACATCAAATCGTCGTCCAACGAGGGCACGCTGGCGAGCGAGTAGTTGCGCGAGGTCCGGGCATCCTTGAACAGGCGCAGAAACTGCCCGGGGCGATACTTGAACGGACTCGACGGTCGGAGACGCACTGCGCGCATTTCGTCATTCAGGCGCTCGATCGCGGAAACTTTTGCCTCGATGCGCTCGATCACATCGTCGGCCAGCGCCACCTCGAGGTCCTCCGTTGGGAAACATTGGCAGGCGAGAAAGAGGTCGCGCGCCATCATCGTCGGTATCAATCCGGCCTGCGCTTTTTCTGGGACGGTGCCCCGTACAGCGCGCATGAGGCATGACTGGCAGACGCCTACGCGACAGGAATTGGGGACCGCATGCCCTCGGGCCGTCAGGCAGTCGAGCACCGACTGCCCGTCGACCTCGTACGACGAGCCTTGAAAAACGACCCGGGGCATTCGCGCAAGCCTTACCGGCCGAGAACGTCGTTACGGGTGCTTTCCGCGATTGCGGCCACTTGCGCAATCAGGTTGTCGGGCACCTTCAGTTCCTTCAGCGTTGCCCCGAGGTCCTCGACGACGGCATCGAAGTGGGAGTCGTTGAGGCCCTGCTTGACCAGGTGGGCGTGTCCCTTTCTCATGTCCAGGCCGGTGTAATTGTTCGGGCCGCCGAAGGCCACCGTCAGGAAGGCTTTCTGCTTGGCCGACTGCTTGGCCATGTCGACGCCGGCGAAGAAGCGGCTGATGCGGTCGTCCTTGAGCACCTTGCGGTAGAAGATGTCCACGGCGGCGTTGACGGCGGCCGCGCCGCCGATATTTTCATAAAGTCCCATTGCATTATTCCTTTCAGTTAATTCAGGATTCGCACCGGGCAGGCCTCGGTGCGGGATGTGGGTGTTCCGATGCCAGTCTTGCCGGCTTCGACCGGCCGTCTTTAAACATGCATCAGTAATACATATTATTGAGGCCCGGAGCGCATGTCAACAGCTGGCGAACCGAGTCGGTGGCTTTTCTCAACGAAAAAAGGGAAAGTGATGATGTGGATCAAACCGTGCCCGCTATTTCGCCATAACAGTAAATAAGGACGTAATTTCACTGGGAAGAACGTAGCGCCTTGGCGCGCATTGATTGAGTATAATTCTCAACTATTGTCTGCCCCGGTTTGTCGCGGCCACGGGACCTAATGCAACTCACCCATTTCACTGACTACTCGTTGCGCGTGCTGATTTTTCTGGGTGCGCACACCGAGCGCTTGTGCACGATCTCGGAGATCGCCGAGGCGTACGCGATCTCGGACAACCACCTGATGAAGGTGGTCAACCGGCTGTCCACCTGCGGCTACATCGAGACCGTGCGCGGCAAGGGCGGCGGAATGCGCCTGGCGCGCGCAGCCACGCTGATCAACGTCGGCGACGTGGTGCGCGACATGGAAGAGAGCTTCAACATCGTCGAATGTTTCAACGAGAAGCACCAGGACTGCCCGCTACTGCCGACCTGCATCCTCAGGTCGGTCCTGAAGGACGCGCTCCGCAATTTCCTGGCCACGCTCGACCGCCATACCCTGCAGACCGTTCTCGGCGACGACGTGCGCAGCATGTTCTTCCGGGCCAAGGGCAAGCGGATCCCGATCCGGCGGGTCGACTGACGGGCGCCCGCCGATGGCCGCCAGCTACGCGGTACTCAAGGCGATCCACGTCGGCGCCGTTGCCCTGTCCGGTGCCGGCTTCTTCGCGCGCGGACTCGGAATGCTGGCTGGCGCGCGCTGGGTGCATGGCCGGCTCGCGCGCGTGGCTCCGCACCTCGTCGACACCACCTTGCTCGTGTCGGCGGTCGCGTTGGCCTGGACCCTGCGCGTCTCGCCGCTGACGGATGCCTGGCTCGCTGCCAAGCTCATCGGTCTGCTCGCCTACGTCGGATTGGGCCTGGTCGCCCTGCGCTTCGGGCGCACGCGCGCAGTGCGCGCAACGGCATGGGCCGGCGCCTTGCTCGCCTTCGCCTATATCGTCTCGGTAGCGCTCACGAAAGATCCGCGCGGGTGGATGGCGGGCTGAATTCTCCGTGCCGGGGTGTGCGACCAGACCAGGGCCGGATCAGGACCGGCTATTTGGCAGGCTGGCCGGTGATGAGCCTGCCGTGCGGCCCGGCTTGGGGGCGCTATGACGCTATTTTCTACTTCACATTACGCAACGTGAGCTTCAGTCACACGGCTGCCAGGGAGTGATCCAGATCCGCGAGCAGGTCGTCGATATGTTCAAGGCCGATCGACAGACGTACCGTATTCTCAGACACGCCAGCATGAAGAAGCTCGCTTGCCGACAGCTGCCGATGCGTAGTCGAGGCGGGATGGGTGGCGAGCGAGCGCACGTCGCCGATGTTAACCAGACGCGTAAACAGCTGCAATGCGTCGAGGAAACGAGCGCCGCGCTCACGTCCTTCGCCGGCGGGACCCTTCAAGCCGAAGGTCAGGATCCCGGACGCTTTTCCCGAGAGATACTTCTTCACCAGAGCGTGATCGGGATGATCGTCCAGGCCCCCGTAATTGACCCAGGCAACGGCACGGTGACGCTTTAAGTGACGGGCGATCTGCAGTGCACTGTCGCTGATACGATCGATCCGCAAAGACAAGGTTTCGATGCCCTGCAAGATCAGGAAGGCATTGAACGGCGAAATGGCCGCTCCGGTGTTTCGGAGGGGTACAACGCGAGCACGACCGATGTAGGCGGCGGGACCAAGCGCCTCCGTGTACACCACCCCGTGGTAGCTGACGTCGGGTTCATTGAGCCGCCTAAAGCGCTGCTTGTGCTCAGCCCAGGGGAATTTCCCTGAGTCTACGATTGCACCACCGAGGCTGGTTCCGTGGCCGCCGAGATACTTGGTCAGCGAGTGCACCACAATGTCGGCGCCATACTCGAAGGGGCGGCACAAATAGGGGGTCGGGACAGTATTGTCGACAATCAATGGCACGCCGTGACGGTGCGCAATCTCGGCGATACGCTCCAAGTCGGTGACATTACCCTGAGGGTTGCCGAGCGACTCGACGAATACAGCCTTGGTGTTGGAGTCGATCAGGGGCTCGAAGGACTCTGGCTTGCGGTAGTCAGCGAAGCGTGACGTAATACCGTACTGCGGCAAGGTATGCGCGAAGAGATTGTACGTGCCCCCGTAAAGCGCGCTGGACGCAACAATGTTATCTCCGGTCTCGCTGATGGTCAGAATCGAATAGGTCACCGCGGCCTGGCCTGAGGCCAGCGCCAACGCGGCAATACCGCCTTCAAGCCCTGCCAATCGTTGTTCCAGCACGTCCTGCGTAGGATTCATGATGCGGGTGTAGATGTTGCCGGTCACCTTAAGATCGAAGAGGTCCGCGCCGTGCTGGGCACTATCAAATGCGTAGGCGACGGTCTGATAGATCGGCACCGCCGCGGACTTGGTCGTCGGGTCGGGTGAATATCCGCCGTGAACGGCGATAGTGTCGAAGTGCCAGTGTTCGCGGCCGGTGCCGTGCGCCATGATCATTTCTCCAGCTAAACGAGCAACGCGGAGCCTACATGGCGGAGTCGGCATCTGCCTACTACCAAAAGCGCATGAGCAAATCCAAAATCGATCACTTAGCGGTCATGCTGCCCGGTCTGAGCCGTCTTGGTTGGTCTGGCTACGTGGCGACGGCGCGCTCGCACCCGAGTTCCAGAGCTTCGCTACGGCCTGGTGTTTTCCTTCCTGGGGTTGATCATGCGGGCCATGCCAGATTCCCGGGCGGCTAACTCGCGCGTGTAGCAGCGGGATGATCGACTGGCCAAATCGGTTCGGCCCCCGCATGCTAGGCGTTCAGTAGTCGCCCGACACGCTGGATAATACGTGCAACCTCCTGAGGTCGGACGGGTCGGTGCCCTACAGTTCCGCTGTTCTCAAAGCGCCGAAAGATTGGGCCCTCGGTGATGCCAGACTGGGCGAGCCAGGCGACACATTTATCTTCCGCTACGTTTGGCGCATGATGCAACGGCGCAAGAAGGTAAGAAGGCAAGAAGGCGATCGGGCGCAACTGAGCTTTGAAAGGTCAACTGTTGAATTCTATGAAAGAACAAACCAAGCCCGGCCATTCGGGTGCATCGCGCAAGGATCTGAGCAACGCCATTCGCGCCCTGGCGATGGATGCCGTGCAGAAGGCGAATTCCGGCCATCCGGGCATGCCGATGGGCATGGCCGAGATCGCCGAAGTGCTGTGGCGCCACCACCTGCGCCACAACCCGGCCGACCCGGGTTGGGCGAACCGGGATCGCTTCGTGATCTCCAATGGCCACGGCTGCATGCTGCAATACGCGCTGCTGCACCTGACGGGCTACGACCTGCCGATCGAGGAGATCAAGCGCTTCCGACAACTGCACTCCAAGACCCCCGGTCACCCGGAATACGGTCTGACGCCGGGGGTGGAAACGACGACCGGCCCGCTCGGGCAGGGCCTCGCCAATGCGGTGGGCATGGCGCTGGCCGAGAAGCTGCTGGCGGCAGCGTTCAACCGTCCCGGATTCGACATCGTCGACCATCACAGCTACGTGTTTCTCGGCGACGGCTGCATGATGGAGGGCATTTCCCACGAGGCCTGCTCTCTCGCCGGCACGCTGGGGCTGGGAAAGCTGATCGCGCTCTATGACGACAACGGAATCTCGATCGACTCGGAAAAGGGGCGCATTGATCATTGGTTCAGCGACGACACGCCGAAGCGGTTCGAAGCCTATGGCTGGCACGTCGTGGCCGGCGTGGACGGCCACGACTCCGATGCCGTCGACCTGGCGCTGCGCGCTGCCAGGGAAGTCACCGATCGGCCGAGCCTGATCTGCTGCAAGACCGTGATCGGGATGGGTTCGCCCAACAAGGCGAACACCGGGGCGGTCCACGGTGCCGCGCTGGGCGAGGCGGAAGTTGCCGCCACGCGCAAGAACATCGGCTGGGAGCACCCGCCCTTCGAGATTCCGCAAGCGATTTACCAGGCCTGGGACGCCCGCCCGCAAGGTGCGCGCCTGCAGGGGGAATGGAATCAGTTGTTCGCGAAGTACCGCAAGCATCATCCGGAACTCGCGGCGGAATTCCTGCGGCGGCTCGGTGGTACGCTGCCGGCCGGATTTCATGAGCGGGTCGAGGCCCTGGCGGCTAAGACAAAGGAGAAGGCCGAAAACATCGCGAGCCGCAAGGCATCGCAGAACGCGATCGAGGGGCTCGCCCCCGTGCTGCCGGAGCTGATCGGCGGCTCAGCGGACCTGGCGGGCTCCAACCTGACGCTGTGGTCGGGGTCCAAGGCGGTGACGCGCACCGAAGCGGGCAACTACGTGTTCTACGGCGTGCGCGAATTCGGCATGAGCGCCATCATGAACGGCCTGGCGCTGCACGGCGGCTTCATTCCCTACGGGGGCACGTTTCTCACGTTCTCCGATTACTCGCGAAACGCGCTGCGCATGGCGGCGCTGATGAAAATCCGCACCATCTTCGTGTTTACCCATGAATCGATTGGACTGGGCGAGGATGGACCTACGCACCAGTCGGTCGAGCACACCGCGAGCCTGCGTTTGATTCCGGGCCTGGATGTCTGGCGTCCCTGCGACAGCAAGGAGTCGTTGATCGCCTGGTCGGCGGCGATCGAGCGCCACGGGCCCTCGTGTCTGATGTTCTCGCGCCAGAATCTTCCGTTTCAGATCCGTACGGCCGAGGCGACTCACAATATCGCCCGGGGCGGCTACGTCCTGTCGGAGGCGGGTGGAAAGCCTTCCGCGGTCATCATCGCCACTGGCTCAGAAGTGCAACTCGCGATGGGCGCGCAGAAGGTGCTGGCCGAGCAAGGAATCGCGGTGCGCGTGGTGTCGATGCCTTCGACCAGCGTATTCGACCGGCAGGACGCCGCCTATCGGGAAAGCGTTCTGCCGAAGGGTGTGCGGCGCATCGCGGTCGAAGCGGGCGTCACCGACATCTGGCGCAAGTACGTCGGCCTGGAAGGCGCGGTGCTCGGAATCGATCGCTTCGGTGAATCCGCGCCGGCCGGCGATCTGTTCAAGTATTTTGGTTTCACCGTGGATAACCTCGTCGCGCAGGTCAAGAACGTGCCGTAGGCCGTCGGTGTCTATACGTCGATTCGCCGGATCGCCAAACCAGCTCCGATCGCCCGGAGGCCGGTGTGTAGCGCACGGGCGAGACCTTCCCGCCAAATCACATCGCATTCGCATTGCGCATGAGCGCCGGCCGGCGATTTTTCGAATCGGTGGGCCGCCCGCCGTGCGCGGGTGGCGACAGTCGCCAAACCGTCATTCGCAAAATTGATTGCATATGGAGAGTAGCCAGAAGTTGGGGGTGGCTACGCGCCCGAGCGCTGTGGAGCGACTATGAAATGGCCGTATGGCACTCGCTGGGTAGCCCACGGTTTTGACCGCTCTCACAAGAGTGACAGATTTATTGAGTTCTACGGCTGTTGAAGGTCCGCTCACGAGCAATGATGAGCAGCCGCGACCGAGGATCGGGAGCGCCGTGGCCGAAACCTCGCACCACCAGGAGTACCAGATGAGCCCTCAGGACGACATCGACACCACCGAGACCGCGGAATGGCTGGACGCGCTCAACGCCGTCGTGGTGCACCGGGGCGCGGCACGAACCAACTTCCTCGTCAACCGGCTTGTCGATGAGGCGCGGCGCGAAGGCATCTATGTGCCACGATCGCTGACGACCGCTTACAAGAACACCATTTCGCCGGAACAGGAGGAGAAGTCGACCGGCGACCGTGCCATCGAACACCGGCTGCGCTCCATCATTCGCTGGAACGCGCTGGCCATCATTCTGCGCGCCAACAAGGAATCGTCGGAGCTCGGAGGCCACATTGCCAGCTTCCAGTCGGCGGCCACCTTGTACGACATCGGCTTCGGCCACTTCTGGCACGCACCGACCGACAGCCACGGTGGTGACCTGCTGTTCATCCAGGGCCACAGTTCGCCAGGCATCTACGCCCGCGCCTTCCTCGAAGGACGGCTGACCGAGGATCAGTTGCTCGGCTACCGACAGGAAACCGGCGGCAAGGGCCTGTCCTCGTACCCGCACCCCTGGCTGATGCCCGACTTCTGGCAGTTCCCCACGGTGTCGATGGGGCTGGGTCCGCTGATGGCGATCTACCAGGCGCGCTTCCTGAAGTACCTTCAGGGGCGCGGCTTGGCCGAGACCACGCAGCGCAAGGTCTGGGCCTTCATGGGCGACGGTGAGATGGATGAGCCCGAAGCGCTGGGCGCGATCTCTTTGGCCGGCCGCGAAGCGCTGGACAACCTGATCTTCGTCATCAACTGCAACCTGCAGCGCCTGGACGGGCCGGTGCGCGGCAATGGCAAGATCGTGCAGGAACTGGAGAGCGTGTTCCGCGGCGCCGGCTGGAACGTCATCAAGGTGCTGTGGGGCAGCGGCTGGGACAAGCTGCTCGCCAAGGACGCCAGCGGTCTCCTGCTCAAGCGCATGGAAGAGTGCGTCGACGGCGAGTACCAGGATTTCAAGAGCAAGAGTGGCGCCTATGTGCGCGAGCACTTCTTCGGCAAGTACGACGAGCTCAAGGCCCTGGTCGCCGACATGAGCGACGACGAGATCTGGGGCCTGACGCGTGGCGGGCACGACCCCGAGAAGGTGTTCGCGGCCTATGCCGCGGCCGTCAAGCACACCGGCCAACCCACGCTGATCCTGCCCAAGACCGTCAAGGGCTACGGCATGGGCGAATCGGGTGAGGGCCAGATGATCGCCCACCAGGCCAAGAAGATGACGCAGGACGCGCTTCGCGGCTTCCGCGATCGCTTTCAGATTCCGGTCAGCGACGAAGACCTGGACAAGGTGCCGTTCGTCAAGCTGCCTGAAGACAGCGCGGAGATGAAGTACCTGCGCGCACGCCGTGAGGCGTTGGGTGGCTACCTGCCGCAGCGCCGGCGCAAATCCGCCGCTCTGACAATTCCGCCGCTGTCAACGTTCCAGCGCCTGCTCGAGAACTCCGGCGAGCGCGAGATCTCGACCACGATGGCGTTCGTGCAGATGCTCGGCACGCTCGTGCGCGACAAGGTGATCGGCAAGCACGTGGTGCCGATCGTGCCGGATGAATCGCGCACGTTCGGCATGGAAGGCATGTTCCGCCAGCTCGGCATCTACTCGTCGGTGGGCCAGCTCTACAAGCCGCAGGACGCCGACGAGTTGATGTACTACCGCGAGTCCAAGGACGGCCAGGTGCTGCAGGAGGGCATCAACGAAGGCGGTGCGATGTCGAGCTGGATCGTTGCCGCCACGTCCTACAGCACGAACAACGTGCCGATGATCCCGTTCTACATCTGCTACTCGATGTTCGGCCTGCAGCGCGTCGGCGACCTGGCCTGGCTGGCGGGCGACATCCGCGCGCGCGGCTTCCTGCTCGGGGGCACCGCCGGGCGCACCACGCTCAACGGCGAGGGCCTGCAGCATGAGGACGGCCACAGCCACATCATCGCCGGCACGATCCCCAACTGCATCTCGTACGACCCTACCTTCGCCTACGAGGTGGTGACCATCATCCGCGAGGGCATGCGACGCATGTACCAGGAGCAGGAGGACGTCTACTACTACATCACCCTGATGAACGAGAACTACCGGCACCCCGGCCTGACCGATGCGGGTCCCGGGGCGGAAGAAGGCATCCTCAAGGGCCTGTACAAACTGAAAGACGGCGGCAATACGGCCGCGCAGGGCCAACGCGTGCAGCTGATGGGCAGCGGCACCATCCTGCGCGAGGTGATGTCAGCGGCCGAGCTGCTGAAGGCCGATTTCAACGTCACGGCCGACATCTGGAGCGCCACCAGCTACAACGAACTGCGCCGTGACGGCATGGCCACCGAGCGCTGGAACCTGCTGCATCCAACCGAGGCGCGGCGCAAGAGCTGGGTCGAGGCCTGCCTCGACGGCCACGAAGGGCCGGTGATTGCGTCCACCGACTACATGCGCAACTACGCTGACCAGGTTCGGGAGTC
>CABEDL010000105.1_pt1 | contig 9489 bp, 3 predicted proteins | sample 3422981 | NCBI WGS metagenome assembly CABEDL01 (sample SAMEA5534329, study PRJEB31848) | metagenome | biome: tundra; feature: field; material: soil | place: USA | collected 2013-05 | depth 0.15 m
CGTCCAGGCGCGCGAGCGATCCCTTAATCTTGCGCTTGAGCAGGTTCGATACCTCCTCGTTCAAAATCTCCGCGGCCGGCGGATTGCGCATGTAGTTGCTCTTGGTGTGATTCTGTGCCGCATCGACGTGCGCCGAGCAAATCCCCTCCTGCTGTATCCATAGGCGATAGATGTAGTCCTCACAACGCAGGTGAGTTGAAAAAAACGGCGGTAACCCAAAGGTATTGTCGTAGCCGGCAACCCCGCAGTCCATGCGCCAGTTCTTCTTTGTCACCACCGGGCGGAAGTTCTCCAGCACGTAGAAATCGTTCAGATCGGCAGGGTCGATCTGCTGATCGTCCTCGAGGAACATTTCGACGTAGTCAATGGCATCAATATCGTTGGTACCAGAGCGAAACGTCTGGGCCATCTTAATCACCGCGTCGTCGGGCAGTGAGTCTCGCTGCAGAAGCAGCGAATTCTCGCGCTTGAGTCCCGTCGTGGCGTTCGTTTCCAGATCCATCGCGGTATCGATGACGAGCTCGCCGCGTTCGTAGTTGTCCGGCGCCTGTCCGGGAGTCTTTCCGAGCACATCACGGAACGAGGTGAGGATGTCGAACGACTTGCGCCCATGGCCGTTCTCTCCCGTCCGGTGCAGCCTGCCGCGGCAGATCTCGTCGGCCTCGAGCGATTCGGGGCTGTGCTCCATCAGCGCGTACGGCCGCATGTCGTCGTCGGCGCTGACGATCAGCCCGCCGAGAGTGTAGATGAGCGTGTAGTTGCGGTTGCCGCCGTAGCTCGGACGGAACAGGCTCTTCACCAGCCCCTGCAATCGCTTATCGCGCAGGCGCCGGTTCAGATAAGCGATGAACTGCTCCTTCTCCCGTGGGCCGACGTAATAGAGCTCATTATGTGTGGCTGTGCGCTCGACCAGGGAATAGTATTTCTCCTGATTCGCCGGGCTGGAATCGTCGAAGACCACGATGGGTACGGAGTGGCCGTTGCGCCAGAAGTGATCGTCATATAGCTCGACGGTCTCGCCGACCTCGCGCAGGCGATAGGTGGGAATGACGAAGAATAAGTCTCTCTCTTGCATGTCGATTAATTTTCTTGAGCTGCCGTCTGCCGGGCGTCACTGCAACGGGTGAGTTCCGGGATTGACGTGGTGCCATCCGCTCAGATGTCGGCGCGCGAATTGCGGCTTTGTCGTTCAGGCTCGTATTGCCGGAGCATGAGTCCCTCAACAAACTCTTGAACGCGCGAGCACTCAGCCGCCCATCTGAAAGGTATCCGGCGCGCGGTAAGGCTGAGGATCGGCTCGATCGCTATCGGGGAGTTTGTGCGGGCGCAGGCTCGACCGCAGCAAAGCCGCCACCAGGAAAGTGCCCACCCCGATGTACGGCATCAAGCCCACGGGTTCTGCTGCCGAATCACTGCCGCTTTCTATGCACGGTGTCTTGTCCGCAAGGGGCCACGCCAGTGCTAATCGGTCCGCATGATGGGTGTTGATGTGCATGGCTGCTGCTCCAGTTAGCGAACGATACGCGGAAACGCGTAAAAATCGGATATAGGTTTATCCCCCACAAGCCGATGCGTGGGGCCACCAGATTATTCAATGGCTTATCGTGGGTGTAAGAATATCTCGCCTGCCGCGAGGGACACAATGAGTACTCGCCGCAACTCGAGCCCGCACAGGAGCGCTTTCCACGAGGACTTGGCTAGCCCAGATCCGGCTCCCCGCAGTGGCGAAGGATTTGGGCGCGAGCCGTATCACGCAATTGGACGGCCGCGGCGAACACATCGTCACGTGCTTGGGCAGTTAGAGGAGCACCGATGACGGCTTCGACGGGAAGCCTGCGCGGTAGGCGCTGGCCATCGCGCAACACCGATCGAGTGCCGCGCAGAGTCAGAGGAATAAGAGATGTGCTTGTGGCAACGGCGATCTCAAACGCCCCAAGGTGAAAGGGCCGCAGGCCGCTGGTAGGCGTAAACGTGCCCTCGGGGAAGATGATGACGGAGCATCCGCCGGCGAGGGCGTTCTTCATCCGCTCCACCTCGAGCAGACCCTGTTCCGGCGCGGAACGCTCCACGAAGATGATGCCTAGACTGTCCAGGTAAGTGCGCAGTACCGGCACATGATGGAGCTCCGCCTTTGCGACCACGATATGAGGATCGGGCAGCAGGGACGCCAGGAATATGCTGTCCAAATAGCTGCAATGGTTGGCCACGATGACGTGCGGTACGGGAAGGTCCCCCGGCGTTTCCCATTTCACAGAGAACGGAATGCGCCAAGCGCGAACGAGCCAGCTCGCGGCACGATGACTCAGGCGCCAAGCTCGAGTCTGATCGCGCTGCAGCGCGATCATCAATCCCGCGGGCACACCGATTACGCAGAAAACACCCCACGCATACAGACCGTACGCTATTCGAGCTCCGGCCTCTAATGCGCCGCGTAGCCGTACTAGCGCACCTTCGGTCCTAAGGCGCAGCATCTGCAGCAGAGGCCCGACGGGCGCGCGTCCCGGAGAACCGTCCTCGTAAGCGGCGCGAGTGGCCGCGCGGCGCAACTTGCCGCTCGAGGTCTTGAGTACCACGTGGGGTGGGGCGAGCATAACTTCTTCCGGGGGCTCGCCGATGCAATCTACGACGCGCTCGTTAATATGTTGTTTGAGTTCTGACTGCATCGTCGAATCGACGATGTGGGTCTCGGCGACCACAATGAGCCTCTCCGTTGCTGTTCTGGGATCTTTGGTGCCGAACGCGACCACGCAGCCCTTGCGTACACCGTTCAGCTCGCCCACCGCGCTTTCGATCTCCTCCGGATAGAGGTGTCGCCCGCGCCGAATAACGATGTCCTTGACGCGGCCAGTGATATAAAGCTCACCGGCCGCGAGGTACGCGCGGTCACCCGTGTCGCGCCATTCTCCACTCAGCAGTCGGGCGGTGGCGTCGGGGTTGTGATAATAGCCGCTGGTTGCGGACGGACCGGTGAATTGCAGCGTACCCTCGACCCGCTCAGGCAGCTCGGAACCGGCCTCGTCAATAATGCGCACGAGGTATCCGGGCAGCGGCTGACCGCAAGAGACGAATCGAAGCGCGTTGGGGACGCTCGCCGGCGTGGAGGTGGCTCGACCGCGCGCTGTCATGTCAGCGCGGTTGACACTATCCACGATCGGGCCGCGGCCAAGGGGTGGAAAGGTCAGCCCCAGGGCGGCTTCGGCCAGGCCGTATACGGGTGTCATAGCCTCGGCTCGAAAGCCGTACGGTGCGAAACGTTTAGCAAATCGCTCCAGAGTATCCGGATCGATCGGCTCGGCGCCGTTGAACGCGATTCGCAATGAGGACAAGTCGAGCCCGCTGACATCCTGCTCGGCCAGGCGACGCGCGCAAAGTTCGTATGCGAAATTCGGCGAGGCCGTGAGCGTGCCGCGATACTGCTGAATGGTACGCAGCCAGCGTGCCGGCCGGGCGAGAAAGGCGGTGGGGGGCATGATGACCAGCAGGCAGCCGAAATAGAGCGAGCTGAGCCATGCGCCGATTAGGCCCATGTCGTGATAGAGCGGCAGCCAGCTGACGAAGACATCCGATTCATTGGCGTTAATCAGCTTGCCGATGGCACGGATGTTGGCGAGCAAGTTGGCATGCGTGAGCACGACTCCTTTCGGCGATCCTGTGCTGCCGGAGGTGTACTGCAGCATGGCGATCGAGTCCCCCGAGGGGGGATTGGGATGCGGCTCAAACGGCTCAGCTTGCGTCAGCTCGGCGGCCGACCAGACGTGCCGTAGAGTCGGAACTCTCGAGCGGAGCAGATGCGCTACGGATCGCGCTTCGGGGATCGTGATGAGCGCGTCGGCGGCCGCATTGACGAGAACGCTTGCATAGCGATGGACGTGTTCCTCGATCTGCGACGGGCGGGTGGGTGGATAAATGGGTACCGGAACGGCGCCGGCAAGCAGCACACCGAAGTACGAGGATAGGTATTCGGCTCCCGTCGGCAACATCAGTGCGACGGTCGCGCCCGGCTGCACCGCGGCACGCTGCAATGCTCCCGCGACGCCGCGCGCCGCCGCACGGAGCTGTCCATAGGTCACCGAGGTTGACGACTCGCCATCGAGGACGACGACGTGAACGGCGTCCGGATGTTGCTGGGCATGCCATTCCAAGACGTCGATGAGCGTGCGCGCCGTGCCGGGAGTACCCAATGGCTGGCGAGGCGCCAGAGCCACCTTGGCAGGCGTCGTTCCTCCACTTGGACGATTAGCGAATACACTGGCTGCCGCAGCAGAGTTGACGAGATTCAATAGATCCGCGACCGTCTCGGCGGATCCGACCGTCGCATCAGGCAGGCGCACGTCGAACGCGCGTTCCAAACGCAGCACTAGCTCGACACGTCCGAGGCTATCAAATCCCAGATCGCGCTCAAGGTGGCTGCTCAAGCCGACGGCGCGCTCATCATGCTGCGCGGGATGCAGCTCCAAATAAAGAGCGCTCACAACTTGCAGCACCGCCTCGGCTGAGATCGGGAGGCCGCGCTGTGAGATCTGAGCCGCTGTGGCCATAGGGTTCATCCGCAGTCCAAGCTCGATTACACCCGGTCGAGCCGGCGGCGCAACAGAATTCTCTAATAAATAGGACCCTGAACGCCCACCGCAGCTGCCGCCATAAGGGGTTGCCCTCATGAGGGGCCATTCGAATCCGAATGAGAATGTCAGACGCACACTGCTGAGAATTTGATGAGGCTTAGCGGCTGCGCCGCAGACTCAGGATGAGCGCAGGGGGTGATTAACCGACCCGAATTGGACCGCGATACGCCCGCGCGCGCGCGGACTCTGTGGCGGCTCGGAAGCATCGCAGAGCAACACGACAGGCGCGCCTGCGAGCGATAAACGACCGCAGCTACCGAAGTAGGCCGGCGCGGGTCACTGTGCGCCAGGTCATTCAGGCCCACCGAGCAGCGTTTCAATCTCGCGCAGCAACAGGTTCACATCGACCGGTTTAGGCAATATTCGGTCTGCCATCGCTCTCGCCTTCTCGAAGTGTTTGTCGGCGATGTCGCCTGTCAGCATGATGGTGGGAGGTTTCACGGGGAGCTTTGCCGCGAGCTCGGCGATGATTTCGTCACCCGTAATGCCTAGGGGAAGCTGATAGTCGCACAGAATCAAATCCGGGCGTAAACCGTGGACATCGACTTGCTGCATTGCCTCGTCGCGCGAGGCCGCGCCAATCACGTCATAGCCTTCCAGGCGCAGTAACATGGACATCGATTTCGCAACTCCGGGATCATCTTCGACATGCAGCACCGTGATACGTCTTGATCGCCTTGCAGCGGCGGATGGCGGCCTTGCCACCGGTTCCGCCGCCCGTTCGGCCACCACGCCTCGCGGTAACTGCACGGTAAAGGTCGAACCTTGGCCGGGGGACGATTCAATGGTGACCTTGTGGTCGAGCAGCCGGCAGATGGTCTGAACAATCGAGAGGCCGAGGCCGACCCCCCTGCGCTGATCGTGACTCGGATTGTCGATCTGGTAGAAAGCATCGAACAGTCGATCCAGGTGCTCGCGAGGAATTCCCGGCCCACTGTCGATCACATCAATGTAGAGGTAAGGGTCCTGTACGCGGACGCGCAGCCGGACCGACCCGTGCTGGGTGTATTTGATGGCGTTGCCCAGCAAGTTGCGAAGGATCACGGGCAGGAGCATCGCGTCACTGCGCGCGAATTCCGTGGATTCCTCGACCTGGAGGGCTAGCGACTTGCTGGCGGCGAAATAGCCGAATTCCGACCGTAAGCGAGGCAGTATCTCCTGCAACGCGAAATCGCGAATCACCGGGTGGATGGCACCCTGCTCCAGGCGATTGATGTCAATCAGCGAGGAGAGCATCTGATCCATACTACGCACGGCCTCTTCGAGCAGCGCAAGCTGCGGCGCGATCGCGGTGTCCTTAAGCGCTCGGCTGAGAATCGAGTGCAAACTCCAGATCGTCTGCAACGGTTGCCTAAGGTCGTGGCTAGCCGCGGCCAGAAATCGCGACTTCACTTCGTTGGCTCGGACAGCGGAATCACGCGCTTGCGTGAAGGCCTCCTCCAAGAGTGTGCGTTCGCTGCTGTCGCGTACGATTGCAATCGTGGCCGGATCCGCGCCATCGCTGCTGGAGTTCAGCTCGACATCAATGGGAAATTCAGTACCGTCGCGGCGGCGGCCAAATGACATAAGCCCTGTGCTCATTGCACGAAGCCGTGGAGCCTCGGCATAGTCGTGGCGATGGTTAGTGTGCCGATCTAAGAGACGATGCGGTACGAGCAATTCGATGGGTTGGCCGATGAGCGCGCCGCGTTCGTAACCGAACATTCGACTCGCCTGAAGGTTCGCATAGAGGATCCGGCCGTCAGCGGCGCCTTGGGCGACGACAAACACGGCGTCCGGCAACAACTCTAGGATATCCACCCGGGTGTGAGGCGACGCAGAGCCTGTCGGGTCGGGGGCGTCGCTGCGTGCAACATGGGAATCCACAAGATCTCCTGGAACGAGCGCTGCAGGCGCGATTTACTGCCAAAGCGCTCAAAACGGACTGCATGCGACTTCCGGGCCAGTTGCGCTGGGATAGCGACGGTCACCGGCGACCCGTACGGCCCTGTGATCGGGCGCCGGAAGGTCATCGCCGCATGTTTGCACCTCCGATTCGGCTCGCCGTCGGCGATACGTCGTTGGAACGCAAGCAGGCCGAACGTTACCCCAGTAGGACAAATTTCGGATACTCAGCGTTTTGGGTAACTGAACTACCTAATCTCAAGTAGGCGGATTAAGGAGATTATGGACCGGGATCTAGCCATCGGCCGTAAGCGGGGCCCGTCGCCCCGTGAATCGCAGGATTGCCGCCGTTCTTGTACCTTTCCTGGGTGTTCCCCGCACTTGGGCGATCGCAAGTGACACAATCACGACCGGCATGACCAAAAAGAAGCACCCCGAAATCACTTCCGCCACGGGGAAGCCTCGCACTAAAAAAGCCACGGGTAGCCGCTACGGTAAATCTCGCCGAACGAGCGCGCCGGGGGTCGCAGCGCTTCCCGCTCCCGCACCGGCGGCTAGACCCTGTGTCGTGGGCATTGGCGCTTCAGCCGGCGGTTTCGAAGCCACCGCCTCCCTCCTCGCGGGCCTACCGGTCGACTGCGGTTTGGCGATCGTCATCGTACAGCATCTCGACCCTAGGCATCCCAGTCAGGCCGCTGAACTGCTGGCGCGTCGGGCCAAGCTCGCAGTCGAAACCGCGCAAGACGGTATCCAGCTTGAGGTGAACCACGTTTACACGATTCCCTCAGACCGTGACGCCTACATGGAGGGCGAGCGCCTGCGCTTGGTCAAGCAGCCCGACAAACCGCAGCCTCATTTGCCGATCGATCGGTTCTTTCGTTCGTTGGGCGAAGCGCTGAAGGAACGCGCCATCGGCATCGTGCTGTCCGGCACGGGTTCCGACGGAGGCCTGGGTCTCGAGGTGATTGTCGCCCACGGCGGCATCATCCTCGTTCAGGAGCCAACCACCGCGCAGTACGACGGAATGCCTAATAGCGCGATTGCGACCGGTATGGTCAGCAGTGTTCTGCCAGTGGCTGACATGCCTGCGGTTCTGTGCGAGTACGCCCGACACCCGTATGCGACGAGGCCAGCGGGCACGATACCCATTTTGGCGGCGCAAGAGGCATCGCTTGAGCAGATTCTTGCGGCCCTGCGCGCCTCACACTCGTTGGACTTCTCTGGCTACAAGCGCACGATGGTGATGCGGCGGATCGAGCGACGCATGGGACTGCGGCGTGTCGTGACCCTCGCGGACTATGCCAAGCTCTTGATCCGGGAGCCGGGCGAACTGGATGCGCTGCGTCGAGACTTGCTGATCGGCGTCACCGGGTTTTTTCGTGATCCCGATGCCTGGCAGGTACTCGAGCAGGAGGTCATCGAGCCGATCGTGACCGCCCGACACAACACAGAGCCCATCCGCGTTTGGGTGGCCGGCGCGGCGACGGGCGAGGAAGCGTACTCCATTGCGATGTTGTTGCTGGAGGTGCGCGAACGGCTCGGCAAACAGTGCGTGCTGCAGGTGTTCGCCACGGACGCGAGCGAAGAAGCCATCGCGTTCGCCCGCCGCGGTCGGTATCCGGCCGGTATAGCCGATCAGATATCGGCTGATCGGCTGCGTCGATTCTTCGAACGGGTTGGCGACAATCAGCTGTTCCAGGTCCGGCCGGATCTTCGCGCCTGTGTGATATTCGGCACTCAGAAACTGATCGACGATCCCCCCTTTTCGCGTCTCGATCTCATCAGCTGCCGCAACGTCCTGATGTACCTCGAGCCCGCGGCACAGCGGAAGGTTCTGGGTCGGTTGCATTTCGCGCTTCGTCCTGGCGGCTTTCTGTTTCTCGGCACTGCCGAGAGCGCCGAGCCCGGTACACGGCTTCGCCCAGTATCAAAGCTCTGGCACATCTATCAACAAACTGGGGCGTCGCGTCCAACGTCGGCATCTGTGGTTACGGCGAAGCCGGGCATGCATGAGAATGTGCCGCTTCCTCAGCTGAGCCATGCGACGCGACCCGCTCATGAGTTCGCCGCAACCGCCGAGCAGATCCTGCTCGAGCGCTACTGCGCGGCGGCATTCCTGGTGAACCGCGCCGGCGAAGCGCTGTACCTGTATGGGCGCACGGAGCCCTATTTGGTCCGCCGGAGTGGCGCGCCCACCCACGATCTTCTGAGGATGCTCCGGCCGGACCTGCGCGTACCGCTGCGCCGCGTGCTGCGCAAAGTTTTGAAGCAAGAGGTCCACACGGCGGTCGAGGACGCCCGCGTGCGTCGCGATCATGACCTCATGACGATCCGTATGACGATCGTCCCGGCAGCCGGTACAAGGGCGCCATCGCCCTTGTGGCTCGTGATATTGCAGGACATTGCTGCGGTTCAAGCCCCCGCCAAACCTATCCGCGGGGCGCTGGCGGGCGTCGTCAAACAATTGGAAGAGGAGTTGCGCTCGACCCAGCACGATCTTCGAAACAGCGTTGAACAGATGGAAGCGTCCACTCAGGAGCTGAAATCCTCAAACGAGGAGCTGGTCACGGTCAATGAGGAGCTGCAGGTTGCCAACGAGGAACTCCAGAGTTCCAAGGAGGAGTTGCAATCCCTCAATGAGGAGCTGCAAACCGTTAATCAGCAGCTGCAGAGTAAGGTGACGGAGCTTGAGACCAGCAGTAACGATCTCGACAACTTGCTAGCAAGCAGTCAGATCATCACCGTGTGCTTCGATAAAGATCTTCGCGTGCGGTGGTTTGCACCCACCGCCCGCGCTGCCTTTAATTTGCTTCCGAACGACATCGGGCGGGCGATGGCTACATTCATCGACACCCCAATCGGGCCGCCCGCGGCCACGGACGCGCATAGCGTGTTGGGGGGCAAGGTCTCTGCGGTTGCGGAGGTGTCATGGAATAAACGCTGGTACGTGCGCCGCGTGCTTCCCTATCGCATCGCCCAGGAT
>CABEDL010000112.1_pt1 | contig 9253 bp, 7 predicted proteins | sample 3422981 | NCBI WGS metagenome assembly CABEDL01 (sample SAMEA5534329, study PRJEB31848) | metagenome | biome: tundra; feature: field; material: soil | place: USA | collected 2013-05 | depth 0.15 m
TGTCGTCCGCGAACCTCGCGTACTCGACGGCCGTGTACTTGCCTCGGCGCGTGCGTTCTCGTGCCCGCTCCAGCATCTGGTCCACCTCATTGAGGTAGAGATTGCTGATGACGGGTGAAATTACACCGCCTTGTGGAACGCCCCGTTTCCCGTTCGCCTTCAATATGATCTTGAGTAGATGTAACACCTCGTCATCGCTGATCCTGCGGGCCACCTTGGCGAGCAGCATATCGTGCCGAACGCCATCAAAATAGGCCTTTAGATCCAGATCGATCACTTGCGTCTTCCCCATCGCGATCGCGTCGGCGACCCGGATGACCGCTTGCTGAGCTGAGCGCTTCAAACGATATCCAAACGATCCCGGTTGGAAGTCGGCTTCGAAGATCGGCTCTATTATCAGCTTCAGCGCACCCTGCACCACACGGTCGCGGATACAAGGAATCGACAGGGTTCGCACTTTGCTGCTCCCCTCTTTCGGTATTTCCTTCTTCCGCGCTCGCAGCGGCACGTAGCTGCGCTCGATCAGTTCGCCACGAATCTGTTCGAGAAAACTCTCCACGCCGTGTTCCTCAATGGCCTCGAACGTGACTCCATCACTTCCAGGAGCTCCATCGTTACTCTTGGCCATTTCGTACGCGATGCGCAGCGTCTCCAGCTTGCAGACGTGAACGTACAGACCCCAGAAACGCCAGTGCGCTTCAGCCTTCGCCTTGGCATATATCTTCCGTCTCAGGTCCTGCAAATCATCAGGCGTCTTTATCATCTCGCCCTTGCCTCCCATGTTGCCGGAAGAGTCACTCACAGCAGGGCCGCTTCGCTCCGCGGGCATTGCCCCGCCTCGTCGCTACTGTCGACCCGTCCGACTCCCTCTCGCCTTCGGTCCGTTTTCCCGGTGTCCCCGGTTATGCGGCCTACCTTGCTCCGCCGATTTCGCGGCGGGACGAGGAGGGTCTCTCCAGTTGCTCAGCACGTCCTTGTCACCATGCCGTCGATAACCACCCCGCCGGAGTGTCCCACCGCATCAGTCTGCTCGCGATGGGCCATGCTGCCTTCGCCATGTCATTGCCGGCTCGGCCTCCGAGGCTAAAAGTTTCGAGGCCACCTCTCGTTCGCTTGCGCTACCGCCTGGTGACTCGCCGCCATCCTTACGATGGCGTTGTCGGTAGGCTTCAGAATCACGGTTTCCCTACTGATCCTGCTACCCAAGCTACGGGGTTCCGACTCTTACCCCGGTGGGACTGTCTCCCACAGAACGCGCCAGCCTTCGCTGGACGCACAACGGCAGCTTCCGGGCAGCCATTTCGATGTATTGAACTTCCGCACTTGGCCGGCTGCTGCCCGTCGCGGTGCGTCAGCGACGCGGCGGCTCCAACGCCGAATAGCTACCCATATCTACCCACATTTGCTCGCCATTCCGGCGGATGAACATGCAAGAACCGTCAGCCGCCGCAATTCTTGCGCGCTCACATCTCAACCCTGCTGAATCTTCAGCCAGCGACCCACAGGCTCTACGAACGCCATGGCGCGGCTCCAAGCCACGGCGCCACAGCCCCACCCTGCCGATCCTGTATAGACGTCAAGGCGTGGCTGCAGGGCTTCAGATCCTATGCCCAAACCACAATGCAGCAGACCGGCTGACCTGCGACTCCAGAGACTGACGGCAGTCCATTCCAAGGCGTCCGCGTGCCGAACTCCGTTCCGCAGGTCAAGGTTGCGGCTTAATGTCACCGATAGTAGGCAGCAATTGCGCCTTGGCCTTGGCCTCGGCAATGAGGCGCGTCCGACGGCGCGCAGCGAGCTGCGCATATCGCCAGATGGCCGGGTGCATCAGGTGCTCGCCACGCTCCCAGTACTGCCACGCGCGCAAGGATGAGAACACGAGCCGCGCTGCCCGTCTTTGCGTAAGGCGGTGACATTCGCGCAGATTTATCAATTCTTCTGGTTTTGGACTCTGGGGCTTCATGTCAGACCTCTGATGGGCTGTCAGCAAACGATGTAGGGCTGCCGCTTTGCGGAGCGACTACATATAGGTTAGCGCAATGTATTCGTGCATGCGGTTTTCAGGGGGTCTCGTCTGCAACTACGGCGGCATTAGAAACTGATGAACACGCAGCGGTTGCACATCGGGACGACTGCCGCGCTACAAATATGCGGGAACTGCGGCTCCTGATCGGCATCGTTTGCACCAACGAAGCTGACATAACCTCGGAACCGCGATAGGCATTCCAGTGCGTTAGCTGCTGGTGCATACTCAGCACAGACATCAAGACGAGAGCGATGTGCTCTCACCAACCTGCCTCCCGGGCAAGGTGGTGGCCCCGAACAGGGACGATGCGGCCGCGGTTCGGCAACGAAGCGGGCAACCCATCGTCTGCTTTCAGCGTCCAGGTGTCCGGCACTGGAGGCTTGCGATGTCTGAAGACAAACCACCGACGGCGGGGTCACGTGCGACGCGGAAAGAGGCTCTGCAACCCGATCTCGTATTCAGGGAATCACCGCATGACACCTGCCTGGTCTTCGTCAGACCGGAGCGGGCGGCCGCGGTAGATCGCATACACCGGGCGATGGAATCAGCAATCTGGGAAGAGTTCCGGCCGAGGATGGACGCTGTGGAGTACGCAAGACTGCGCGCAATCCTCTCAACGGTGGACTCAAACGAGCTGGACGGCGCGCTCGTCGATGCCGCCCGGCTTCCATCCGGCGCGCTCCAGGACGACATCGCCGTAATTGTTGCTGGACCACAGGGAATAAGAACATGACGCGCGAGCTGCAGGGGGATACGGCAATTGATTTTCGTCTCGAACGCCTTCGTCGTGCGTGGCTGAAGGGGCGAACGCCTGCTGCCCTCGCGGTCGCGCAACACTTCGCGTCCGCTGGCTTGGCGGAGGCTCAATACCTGTTGGGACAGATGCTGTCCTCCACGGGAGCGCCCGAAGATGCGGAAAAGGCCAAGCATTGGTATCGAGCCGCGTCCGACCAGGGCCACGCAGCGGCGACTAAGGCCCTGTGGTGGATGACCGCGAACGACGGCGGCGAGGATGCCTGGGAGCGAGCCCTCGTGTTTGCGCAACGTGCTGCTGAGCTTGGCGACGACGCGGCAAGCCGCATGCTTGTTTATACCCACGAACCCGATTCCCAAATACCGAACCTGCTGAAATATCTACGCCGTCATGCAGATCTGGGCGATGCCCTCGCTCAACTGCGTTTGGGCCAGGCGTATTACAAAGGCCGTCACGGAGCCGCGCGAGATGCGCAGAAGGCCTTCGAGCTCTTCCTGCTGTCTGCCCGCCAAGGCAATTCCCATGCCCAGTTTTGCGTGGGCATGCTCTATCAGCTCGGCCAGGGGGTACCGCAGAACGACGAGCAGGCCGTCCATTGGTTTCGGGAAGCTGCGCGACGCGGGAGCGCCCTGGCTCAGGGCAGCCTGGGATCGTCATATGCAATCGGAAGAGCGCCCCTCAAGCAGTCGATGCAGGAAGCGAACCGCTGGTATCGCCGCGCAGCGCTGCGTGATGATCGGGATGCGCAATACATGCTGGGGCGCAGCTACCTCGATGGAACAGGGCTACCCCAGAACTATGAATTAGCCAGCCGTTGGTTTGCCCGTTCCGCACAGCAAGGCCATCCGGGGGCTCAATTCGATCTTGGATTCCTATATTGGAGCGGCCTCGGCGTCGCCGTGTCCCATTCGAGGGCAGCGGAGCTCTATCTCGCCGCCGCTCGGGCCGGGCTCGCCGTAGCCAAGCAGAATTATGGCTGCATGCTGCAGAACGGCTTCGGTGTTGAGAAAGACCTTCCAGAAGCCGTGCGGTGGTATCGAGCCGCAGCGGAACAGGGCCTGGCAAGCTCTCAGAGTTGTCTCGCATGGATGTACGAGAACGGAGTTGGAGTCAATAAGAACCTCGACGAGGCATTGAGGCTTTACAGACTGGCAGCTGCGCAGGGTGACGAACACGGCATCAAGGGCGTGGAGCGCTGTTCAAGCGAACTACAGGCCTGCACTGCGCATCCATCGACGAGTACATCATGACGGAATCTCAAAAACTGCTCGAACCCAATGTGAGTAATGCAGCGCGGTCTCCCGACCTCGTATTCAGGGAATCACCGCATGACACCTGCCTGGTCTTCGCCACACCGGAGCGGGCCGCCGCGGTAGATCGCATACACCGGGCAATGGAGTCCACAACCTGGGGAGAGTTCCGGCAGAAGATGGACCGCGAGGAATACGCAAGAGTGCTCCAGGTCATGTTCACAGCAGATACAGCTGCCCTCGACGATGTCCGGCGGGAACCTGAGGACCATGAGCCGTTTTCCTGCGACAGCCTGCCCGGATTCTCGGATGGAGACTACCCACCGTGGCTGGCGCTGGAACTCGGCTGCCACGTGCCGGCCGCGGTTCTGAAGCGATTCGCTACGCGCGAATTCAGTTGGGTGAGCGGCTCGTTCCATCGAATCGACGTCAAGCATCGCGACGCCATCCTGAAGGCGCTGGCGGACAGCGGGCTTACGGTGGAGAAACGAGAGGACCTGGTGTTCTGGTAGCTAACTTCTGGCGTCGGGATCTCGAAACCGAAGCACTGTAAGGCGTGGTCCACCGAAAAGGACCAGGGGGATTTGATTCCGGCTTGCCGCCCCCGGCACGTCGCCAAAGCGGCTAAAGAGGAGATTGAGAATGTCTATTCGCAACGGACTGTTCACCTCCGAGGCAGTGTCCTCGGGCCATCCTGACAAGCTCTGCGACCGCATCTCGGATGCGATCCTGGATGCGTTCCTGGAGCGCGACCGCAACGCGCGCGTTGCCTGCGAGGTGCTCGCCGCCAACGACAAAATCATCGTCGCCGGAGAATTCCGGACGGCGCTGCCCGAGCACTTCGCTGAGGTGCGGCACGAGACTCCTGCAATCGTGCGACGGGTCCTTGCCAACATCGGCTATGGCACGGCAGAGCACGACATCGATCCGAAGTCCTGCGAGATCGAGGTACGGTTCAATCATCAAAGCCCCGAGATCGCCTCGGGCGTTGACGGCGGCGAGGCACTGGGCGCCGGCGACCAGGGCCTGATGTTCGGCTATGCTACGGACGAGACCAAGGCGTTGATGCCGCTTGCTTGGTCGCTGGCAACCGACCTGGTGGCGGCGGGGACGGCGATTCGCGAGGCCGGGGGATCGGGTCTCAAACCCGACGCCAAGAGCCAGGTCACCGTGCGGTATGAGAACGGCGAGCCCGTTGGCATACAGACCGTGGTGCTCTCCTGGCAGCACGACCCGAGGCTGTCGCTGGCCTCGGTGCGCGAGCTACTGCTGGACCGCGTGATCGATGCCGTAGTGCCCAAGGCGCGCACGGCGGATTTTCGGGCGCTCGTCAATCCTGCTGGGGCCTGGACGACCGGCGGTCCCAAAGGCGATACCGGTCTGACAGGCCGCAAGATCATTGTCGATACCTACGGCGGCGCCTGTCCCCACGGCGGTGGTGCATTTTCCGGGAAAGATCCCTCGAAGGTTGACCGCTCGGGCGCCTATGCGGCGCGCTGGGTCGCCAAGACTGTCGTAGCCTCAGGCCTAGCCTCGCGTTGTACGGTCCAGGTCGCGTATGCGATTGGCGTCGCCAGGCCTGTGTCGATTCACGTCGACGTCCACGGCACCGGATTCGTCAGCGAAGCCGCTATTGAACGGGCAGTCAGCGAGATCTTTGACCTATCGCCTGCCGGAATCATCAGGGATCTAGATCTGCTGCGGCCGATCTATACCGCGACCTCATCCCTCGGACATTTTGGTCGGTGGCGAGATCCGAGCCAGTACCGATGGGAGAGCACGGAGCGCGCCAGCGAGCTACTGAATGCCGCGTGCCGCATCGGAAGCACTGGTTCGCAAGCAGTGCGTACCGCGGAGGTTTCAGATGTGCGGAATGAACCATGAAAGCGGAGGAGCTGGGCTATATCGAAGAGCTGCTGGGACACTGGGAGATCCGCTACCCAGGTCCTGACGGCATGATCGTCGCGGACTATATCGAGAGTCTGGAACTCAGAATTGATGGGACGTTCTCGTGGCACCCGACGCCGCTATGGGCCAAACAGAATGGACGCTGGGGCGTCACGGTGGACGAGGAAAGCGGACAGATTAGGCTGTATTTCGAGGAGCGAAACGGAGGCACTTACCGTGGCAACTGGCTCGTGCTCGCTGCAGTGCCCTTGGGAGGCCATTCGGTCGTGATGCTGCACTGGCAGCGCACGTGGGCGGATGCCGTGGTCTTCGATGATCGGGTGTTGGTGGCGCGCCAGGTCCGAGGAGGATAGAGGCCACACGGTGCTGAAGTTGGTAGACGTAGTCATTGGGGCCCGTCCGTATGCCGGTCCCACACAGTATCGTCGCCGGCACAGAGCGACGAAGGCATCCGACTGGGTCGAAAAACGCCCTCATCATTTTTCAGTCACCTTCGCTGACGCGTGGGCATATTCGTGACGTGACCGGAACCAGCTGCCTGCATACCTGTCTTTCTCGGTCAGCTAGGCGTAAAGCCCCACAAGTGACTTGACTGAATAGATTCAAAGTTGGAAGCCGGGTGCTCAGCACTGCGCAGACGACGAACAGCAGAGGCTACGCCTAAGGAATCAAGTCGCCCTCCCGTAGCGGCTCAATTACTCCGTTCTGCAGTTTGCTCTTGTCGAATCCATCGGCTTTTTCCGCACGCACCGTTACCGCCACGTTTCCAGCTAGGTCAGCGAGATTGGCGATAGCTTGCCAGGCGCCGAAAAGCTGGTTGCGGTCAGCGCTGAACGTCAGTTCAACCCGCGTTTGCAATGCGGGCGTCTCGCTGGGAAGTTGGCCGGCCGTCACTATGGACGCCGTGCCAGCCGGCAGTCCGCCCATAGTCGGACCGGGCATTGGCGTAGGTCCGGGCGGCCCGCCTGTCGGCGTAGCCCCGGCGCCGAGTTGCGGGATTGCCGGCGGCAACATTACGAAACCGGAATCGAGGTCAATCTCGTCCTCGGCAACTACCGTATCGAAGCGCACTTTGGCAAGCATGACCTGATATTTTCCATCGGGCCCAAGCGCGGGGGCTCCGCCGCTGGTGTAGCCGAAGGCGCACTCCTTGACGCCCCGCACAATCGCTTTGCGAATGATGCTGTCGGATGTCAGGCGCGTAAAACCAAGGAACGAGTAGAAACCACTCACAACGTCGGCAGTGCTGAGGCCGAGTTTGGCCGGCGTGCCTTCGCCAAGTTTGAAGAACTCGACGATTTTGCCCGGATTTAGGCTATCGAAGACTCGCTTTTTTATTTGCGTGACGAGTTCCATCACGCGCTCGTGGACGCGGGCTTCTTTCTTTTCGCTAAGCGTCGTTTGCAACGGCATCCCGCCGACTTCGACGGACTCAATCACGATGGCTGAATTTTCCAGCTTGGGCAGCCAGACTTCCGTGTAGAGCTTCAGGAATGCTGATTCCGCCGCTGCTTTTTCCGTCGCTTCGCGTTCACGCAACTGGCTTTTCTGTTCGTTGGTCAGATTGTGCTGCGCGGCCTTGTTTTTAACGCGATCAATTGAGAGCATATAACGGACGGCGCGGCGCAAGACTGCAATCTGGTCAGAAGTGGGCACGGCAAGTGCAAGGCCGTTGCGGAATAGGCGCGGTTTGTCGCCGTAGTTCTCGAAGATGTCCTTTGCCGCCGCTTGCCGGTCCGACTTGGATTTCGCAGCGAATTCGAGTGGCATGTAGGCGACAAGAAAGTATGGCTGCTTGTCAGGCACGGCGCTGGAGTTCGCTGGCCAGAGTTCCACATTGTGACCGGCGAGCCGCGCCTCAAGCATCTCTTTGATTTTTTCGCGCACGACCCCTTCGTCGCGCGCGACCGCCTCCGCCTCCTGTTCGACAAGGAGAGTGACGTTCGGGTCCTTCTTGAAGCAATAGCGAACACCGTCAAAGTGCAGATAAAGACAGTTGTCTTTCAGTTCTTTTAGGCAAGCGATGACGGTGTTGCTGTCCATGTCCGGGCCGACGCAGACCGAAAGCAGGTCGGTTTGCGTGATACCAGGTGGCAACATCTCAGTTTCCTGTTCACCATCGCGGCGCAGCCCGCCGAACGAATACATTAGGATGGCCGTGGCGACCCGCATAGCCGGGCGCTTGATCGCCTCAGCCGGGACTTCCTTGGCGCGGCGTTCATCAATGCGCCGCGCTCGCGCATTCGAGCCGATGAGGTCGTGCTCAAGCACGGCTTGAAAATCCGACTGCTGGCCGACTTCTTTGAAGAATGCGAGGCGAACGGCGGGGGAGCCAATCGCACTTCCAGGGACGTCCATAGACGTCCAATAACCTCCATAAGTTAGTTCATTTACAGCTAGTCTGAAGTTCCCCGCTGACTTTTCTTCTTTGCTATAGCTGAAGCCGCTAGGATTGTAGGGTTTAGGAGGCATTCGGCCGGCTTTTGCGGGTGCATAATGTACCCATGTAATAGCGCTACTGGAGCTTGCATCTGTCGGTATCTTTTGGCATCATGTAGTCATGCACATCGATGCCGTCCCGAACCGGACATCCCGCCCGACCTACCTGCTGCGCGAGTCGTACCGCGAGGGCAGGAAGGTGTGCAAACGCACGCTGGCTAATCTCTCGGCGCTCTCCGATGAGCAGATCGAAGCGATCCGCACGGTGCTCTCAGGGGTCAGCGTGCGCCCGGTGCAGGCGCTGTTCGAGACTCTGCGCTCCCGGCCCCACGGCCACGTGCAGGCGGTGCGTGTAGCCATGCAACGGCTGGGTCTGGAGTCCCTGATTGCCGCGCGCGCCAGCCCCGAGCGCGATCGGGTCTGCGCCCTCATTGCCGCGCGGGTGCTCGCCCCGCACACGAAGCTCGCTACCACGCGTTGGTGGCACACGACGACACTGGCCGAGGAGTACGGGGTCGAGGAGACCGATGAGGATGATTTGTATGCGGCGATGGACTGGCTGCTCGAACGCCAGAGCGGCATCGAGCGCAAGCTGGCCGCACGGCACCTGAGCGAGGGGTCGCTGGCCCTCTATGATCTCTCCTCCAGCTACTTCGAAGGCACGCACTGTCCACTGGGCAGGATTGGCCACAACCGGGACGGCAAGAAGAACAAGCTCCAGGTCAACTATGGATTGTTAACGACGCGCACGGGGTGCCCTGTGGCCGTCTCGGTCTACGAAGGCAACACCGCCGATGCCAAGACGCTGATGCCGCAGGTGGTGAAGCTGCGCGAGGAGTTTGGTCTCGAGCACCTGGCGCTGATGGGGGATCGGGG